>Ga0157369_10008333_pt1 | contig 11881 bp, 9 predicted proteins | sample C25metaG_FD_113461 | JGI IMG/M metagenome (GOLD analysis project Ga0157369, IMG submission 113461) | Corn rhizosphere microbial communities from Kellogg Biological Station, Michigan, USA - C2-5 metaG | ecosystem: Host-associated > Plants > Roots > Rhizosphere > Soil | place: USA: Michigan... | reverse complement strand
TCGGCATTTCCGGCGTCTCCAGGTACAGAAACGACGCGTCCAGCGAGGACAGTTTCTTGCCGTCACCCATGCTTCCCTCCCGAAACAATGGCGCCGGTGCGTTCGCACTTCTGGGCGCTTGAGCGGTGATTGTGCCTGTTCCGAGGGCGCATAGGCAATGGCAAAAGGATGCCGCCAGCCGCGCCGCCGGACACAAAGGGCGGAGGACGAGCGGGTGCTTTGCTGCGCCCCTCCCCGCCTACTTCTTCTTGCTGTCGCCGCCGGTGAGCGCGCCGAGCCCGATCATGCTGGTGAACATATCCTGCATCCGCTCGGCGAGTTTGGGATCGAACGTGAACCAGGTCTGCATCAGGGATTCCGGATATCTTCTCGATATTGGAGGTCATCTGCTGCTGCAGTTTTTCCATGACGGCGGTCTGCATGGGCTGAAGGTCAGGCAGGCCGAAGAACTGCCGGGCTTCCAGGGGCGTGCAGTCGATTTCGATATTAACCTTCATTTCCGCTCCTGACCGCGCTTTGTAGATGGAGGTGCAGTATCACAGCACCCACCACCGCCGCGCAAGCAACCAGATGCGCGGTGACGACACATCCGGCCATCAATTCCAGGTATGGTCAACCAACTGCTTTGCGGCGCTGCGGCAGCCCGCCCGCGCGGCTCGGCTTTTGCATAAAACGACTTGCGCGGCCGCGAAGGTCCGGCAACATTATTTCGATCCAACGCAAGAACAGCGGAGCGTCGACACATGTCAGTTCGCCAGACCCTGTTTGCAGTGACCCTTCTCCCCCTGTTCGCCTTCGCGGCCTCGCCGGCCTCGAGCCAGACCCTGCGCTACGCCAACCAGGGCGAGCTGAAATCGCTCGATCCCTATACCCTCAACGAATCCACCACCCACGCCCATCTCGGACAGGTCTATGAAGGCCTGATCGCGCGAGACAAGGACCTGAAGATCATTCCGGCACTGGCGGAAAGCTGGGAGATCCCGGAGCCGACGCGCTGGCGTTTCCACTTGCGCCACGGCGTCAAATTCCACAACGGCGATCCCTTCACGGCCGACGACGTGGTGTTCTCGGCGGACCGTGTCCGCGCCCCGGGCTCCAACCTGCTGACCTATGTCGGCGCCGACGTGAAGGTCGTCAAGGTCGATGACTACACGGTGGACTTCGTCCTGACCAAGCCGAATCCCATCCTGAATTCGCTTTGGAATACCTGGTACATCATGGACAAGAAGTGGTGCGTGGAGCACGACGCGGTCGCGCCGACACCTGCGGCCGCGACGACGCCGTCCTATGCCTCGCTGCATGAAAATGGCACCGGACCCTTCACCATCGAGAGCCATCAGCCCGGTGTGAAGACCGTGTTCAAGGTCAATCCGAACTGGTGGGGCAAGCCCGAGCACAATCTGAAGGAAATCGTCTTCACGCCGATTGCCAATGAAGCCACGCGGGTAGCGGCGCTATTGAGCGGTGAGGTCGACATCATCGAGCCGGTGCCGCTGCAGGACATCGCGCGCGTCAATGCCAGCCCCAATGCGCACGTGCTTTCCGGCCCCGAGGTCAGAACGATCTTCCTCGGCATGGACCAGACCCGCGACGAGCTGCTCTATTCCAACGTCAAGGGCAAGAATCCGTTCAAGGACGTCCGCGTGCGCGAAGCCTTCTACAAGGCGGTCGACGTCGAGGCGATCAAGTCGCGCGTCATGCGGGGCATGTCGACGCCGTCGGCGCTGATGATCGCACCGCAGCTGTTTCCCCTTTCGAAGGATTTTGTCCGTCCGAAAGCCGATCCCGATGCGGCCAAGAAGCTCCTCGCCGAAGCCGGCTATCCCGACGGCTTCGAAGTCACCATGGACTGCCCGAACGATCGCTATGTCAACGACGCGGCGATCTGCCAGGCCGTGGTCGGCATGCTGGCGCGCATCGGCGTCAAGGTCGATCTCTTGGCGCAGCCGAAAGCCCTGTACTTCGCCAAGGTGCTCAAGCCCGGCGGTTACAAGACCTCGTTCTATCTGCTTGGCTGGACGCCCGGCACGCTCGATTCTCACAACGTGATGCACGACATCATGGGCTGCCGGAACGATCCCAAGGATCCCACCCGCGGAGAATCCAATCTCGGCGGCTATTGCAATAAGGAATTCGACAAGCTCACCGACGAGGTGTTGCAGGAGACCGACACGACCAAGCGCAATCTCCTGATCAAGCAGGCCTTCGAGATCGCGATCAAGGACTACGCCTATATCCCGCTGCATCAGCAGGCATTGGCGTGGGGCGTCTCGAACAAGCTGAAAGTCGTGCAGCGCGCGGACAACCAGGTGCTGCCCTACTGGATGGTGAAGCAGGAGGAGTGATGTGAAGTCACCTCGCCCCGCCGCAACCGGGGTTTACCCCGGTTGCGCATCATAATTTGCGCAAGTCGGGCTGGCCCGACTTGCGATGGGGAGAGGTCGAAATTCAAGCGCAGCTTGAATTTCGGGTGAGGGAGCTATCCGCGTATGCATCTCTCACCGTATTCGTGGAAGCAGCCCTCACCCCAACCCTCTCCCCGCGAAGGGCGGGGAGAGGGAGTAGACCTAGCCTACCCAAACCGCTCCACGGCAAATGGCGCGGGATCGGCGAACGGTGTCTGGCCGGTCATCATCTCCGCGAGCAAGCGCCCGGTGACGGGGCCGAGCGTCAGGCCGTGATGCTGGTGGCCGAAGTCGAACCACAGGCCCTGATGGCGGGGTGCCTTGCCGATCACCGGCAGCATGTCGGGCAGGCAGGGGCGTGCTCCCATCCACGGCCGCGCGTCGACCGGCTCGCCCAGCGGAAACAGCGCATGCGCCTTCGGCAATGCACGTTCGACCTGGACGGGGGTCGGCGGCGCATCGCGGCGGACAAATTCGACGCCTGTGGTGACGCGGATGCCCCGGTCCATCGGCGCCAGCAGAAAGCCCTGGTCGGCATCGAGCACGGGATGATTGAGCACGGCGTTGCCGCGTGGCTTTAGATGCAGGTGATAGCCGCGCTTGACCGACAGCGGGATCGAATAGCCGAGCGGCGCAAAGACGAGATCGGACCACGGGCCCAGCGCCACCACGGCTTCACGCGCCACCGCCGATCCATTCTGTATCGGCACGCGCCAGCGGCCGTCACGGTCCTGTTGCAGCGCTCGCGCGTCGCCCACGACAAACCGCCCGCCCTTGCGCTTGAACAGCGCGGCATAGGCCTTGGCGAGGCCGCCGGGATCGGTCACGAAGCCCGGCTGGCTGAAATGCAGCGCACCGGCGAAATCACCGGTGAGGCTTGGCTCACGCTCGGCGATCGCCTTCGCATCGAGCAGGCTACCCTCGACGCCATAGGCCCGCGCGCGCTCCAGCTCTTTCAGCGCATGCTCGAGCGTCGTCCCGGAGCGAAACAGCTTGATCCAGCCGTTCTTGCGGAGCAGCGCGGCTGCCCCCGCCTCCGCGATCAGCGCCTCATGCTCGATCAGGCTCTCGCGGATCAGCGGCAGCACGCCCATCGCACCCTTGAGCGCCCGATCCGGCTGCGATGCGAGATAATAGCGCACGAGCCACGGCAGGAACGACGGCAGGTCGGCCACACTATAGCGCACCTGGGGCGCGCGATTGGTGGCGTAGCGCAGGATCTCGGTGATCGCGCGGGGAAACATATAAGGGAATACCGAGGCGGATTCGATGATCCCGGCATTGCCGTAGCTCGTCTCCTCGCCGGCAAGCTCATGCTTGTCGACGAGAATGACGTCGCGGCCGCGCTGCTGAAGGTGCAGTGCAGCGCCGACGCCGACCATGCCGGCGCCAAGTATGAGAACATCAGCCCTGAGTTCCGTCATCGGCACTCCGAAAGTTGAATATTGGGGCTTTGTGCAACCCGCCTAGACTGAAGCTAGTCATCACGGCTTGCCCACGCAAACCCGCGCGGAGTTCTTGGTTGCGCCCGATCTCCGCGCAAACGCCTTTGGCGTTTGTCGCGAGGGAAAACCGCTACACACTTTTCCGGATCATGCGACGAGGAAATGGCGCTTTGCGCGGGGCTCCGGTTCTGGCAACATGGTTCGATCATACCGGGCGAGAATGCGACCAAACGCAAGTGCCCCAGGGGGAGCGTAGTCTAATGTCGGTTCGTTACACTTTGTTGGCTGCGGCGGTTGCTTCGATCGTCGCATTATCCCTGGCGCCGGCGTCGAGCCAGACCCTGCGCTACGCCAATCAGGGCGAGCTCAAATCGCTCGATCCCTACACGCTGAAGGAAACGACGACGATCGCCCACCACGCCCATGTCTATGAGGGCCTGGTCACCCGCGACAAGGAGCTGAAGATTGCGCCTGCGCTGGCCGAGAGTTGGGAGACGCTGACCCCGACCCACTGGCGCTTCCATCTGCGCCACAACGTCAAATTCCACAATGGCGACCCCTTCACGGCCGACGACGTGATTTTCTCCGCCCAGCGTGTTCGCGCCAACGGCTCCAATTTCCTGTCCAACGTTCCGCCCGACGCCAAGTTCGTCAAGGTCGACGACTACACGGTCGACGTGATGCTGGATGCGCCCAATCCCATTCTGATCTCGCAGTGGGACAGCTGGTACATCATGGACAAGAAATGGTGCGAGGAACACGATGCGGTCGCTCCGTCGCCGGCCTCGGCTACCACACCGAGCTACGCCTCGCTGCACGAGAACGGCACCGGGCCTTTCACCATCGAGAGCCATCAACCCGGCGTGAAAACGGTTTTCAAGGTCTTTCCGGGCTGGTGGGGCAAGCCGGAGCATAATCTGAAGGAGATCGACTTCACGTCGATCTCCAACGACGCGACCCGCGTCGCCGCCCTGCTCTCGGGTGAGGTCGACCTCATCGAGCCCGTGCCGCTCCAGGACATCCAGCGCGTCAACGCCAGCGGTGTCGCCAAGGTGATGACCGGGCCGGAGCTGCGCACCATCTTCCTCGGCATGGACCAGTCACGCGACGAGCTGCTCTACTCCAACGTCAAGGGCAAGAACCCGTTCAAGGACGTCCGCGTCCGCGAGGCCTTCTACAAGGCGATCGACGTCGACGCGATCAAGAACCGGGTCATGCGCGGATTGTCGACGCCCTCGGCGCTGATGATCGCCCCGCAGCTCTTTGCACTGTCAAAGGACTTCACGCGGCCCAAGGCTGATCCCGAGGCGGCCAAGAAGCTTCTGGCCGATGCCGGCTATCCCAATGGTTTCGAGCTCACCATGGATTGCCCCAACGACCGCTACGTCAATGATGCGGCGATCTGCCAGGCCGTGGTCGGCATGCTGGCGCGCATCGGCGTCAAGGTCGATCTTCTCGCGCAGCCGAAGGCGCAATATTTCGCCAAGGTGCTGAAGCCGGGCGGCTTCAAGACGTCGTTCTACCTGCTTGGCTGGACACCGGCCTCGATGGATTCCCACAACGTCCTGCACGACATCATCGGCTGCCGTAACGATCCCAAGGACCCCACGCGCGGCGAAGCCAATCTCGGCGGGTACTGCAACAAGGACGTGGACGCGCTGGCCGACAAGATCCTGGTCGAGAGCGATACCGCCAAGCGCGACCAGTTGATCAAGCAGGCTTTCGAGATCGTCAACAAGGATTATGGCTATATCCCGCTGCACCAGCAGTCGCTCGCCTGGGGAGTCTCCAACAAGGTGAAACTGACCCAGCGCGCCGACAATCAGGTTCTGCTTTACTGGGCCACGAAAAGCGGAGAGTAGTCAAACAGGGGTCAAGGGTCCCGGCGGCGCAGCGCTTCCGGGGCCTTGTATTTGGTGACGCAACGACGCGCGCTGCAAGAGAGAAGTGAAAGGATCACATGCTCGCTTTCACTCTTCGCCGGATGATCCAGGCGATCGGCGTCATGATCGCCGTCGGAATCATCTCATTCTCGATGTTCCGTTTCGCCGGCGACCCCGTGAACCAGATGGTCTCGATCGATACCCCCGCTTCCGAGCGCGCCGCCATCCGCCAGTCGCTCGGGCTGAACGATCCGATTCCGGTGCAGTTCGTGCGCTATTTCGTCAACGCCGCGCAGTTCAATTTCGGCATCTCCTATCAATTCCGCCAGCCGGTCGCGGCGCTGTTGAAGGAGCGGATGCCGGCAACGCTGGAGCTCGCCACCTGCGCCACCATTCTTGCGATCATCTTCGGCATCCTGATGGGGGTCTATTCGGCGCTGCATCGTGATTCGATCCTGACCAAACTGTTCCAGGCGATCTCGCTGATCGGCGTCTCGCTGCCGACCTTCCTGATCGGCATTCTCATGATCTACCTGTTCGCGGTGGTCCTCGGCTGGCTGCCCTCATTCGGCCGCGGCCAGGTGGTGCGGATCGGCTGGTGGACCACGGGGCTTCTCACCATCTCCGGCCTGAAAGCGCTGATCATGCCCTCGATCACGCTCGGCCTGTTCCAGATGACGCTGATCATGCGCCTGGTGCGCGCCGAGATGCTGGAGGTGCTGCGCACCGACTATATCCGTTTCGCCCGCGCCCGCGGGCTCACTACCCGCGCCATCCATTTCGGCCACGCGCTGCGTAACACGCTTGTGCCTGTGATCACCATCGCCGGCTTGCAGTTTGGCTCGATAATTGCGTTTTCGATCATCACCGAGACCGTGTTCCAGTGGCCGGGCATGGGCCTGTTGTTCGTTCAAGCCGTGCAAAATGTCGATATTCCAATCATGGCGGCCTATCTGTTGATGGTCTCGCTGATCTTCGTGACCATCAATCTGGTGGTCGACATCCTCTACACCGTCGTCGATCCGCGCCTGCGCTCGACCATCAGCAGGCCGGCTTGATCATGAGCGACGCCGTCGTCCCCCATCGCGAAGCAAGTACGACGCGCCAAGCGCCGTCGGGCTGGTTCAAGCGCGCGCTCGAAAGCGACCTGTTCTATTCCTTCCGCCGTTCCAAGCTCACGATGCTGGCGGCCGCGGTGACGCTGCTGTTCTTCCTGCTCGCGATCTTCGCGCCGCTGCTTTCGGTGCAGAACCCGTTCGACCCGGCCCAACTGCAGCTCGCCAACTCCCGTTTTGCGCCGCTGTGGACCACCGACGGCCAGAGCCCGTTCCTGCTCGGCACCGACGAGCAGGGCCGCGACGTGCTCTCCGCGATCCTCTATGGCCTGCGCATCTCGCTCACCGTCGGCGTGCTCGGCGTGCTGCTCTCCGGCACGATCGGAATCGTGCTCGGCCTGATTGCCGGCTATGTCGGCGGCGCGGTCGATAGCCTCATCATGCGCATTGCCGATGTGCAGCTCACCTTCCCCGCCATCCTGATCGCACTGCTCGTCAACGGCGTCGCCATATCCGTCTTCGGCAATCGTATGGGCGCCATGAGCATGCTGGCCGTGCTGGTGCTTGCGATCGGATTGAGTTTCTGGGTTCAGTATGCGCGCACCGTGCGCGGCTCGGTACTGGTCGAGAAGAACAAGGATTACGTCGCCGCCGCGCAACTGATCGGCCTGCCCGCGCCGGTCATCATGCTGCGCCATGTGCTGCCGAATGCGATGGGCCCGGTGCTTGTCATCGCCACCATCAACCTCGCGCTCGCGATCATCACCGAAGCGACGCTATCGTTCCTCGGCGTCGGCCTGCCCGACACCATGCCCTCGCTCGGCACCCTGATCCGGATCGGCAACAATTATCTGTTCTCCGGCGAATGGTGGATCGTCGCCTTTCCCGGGTTTGCGCTGGCGGCGCTGATCCTTTCCATCAACCTGCTCGGCGACTGGCTTCGCGACGCGCTCAATCCAAGACTTCGTTAGCTCAATGAGACGAGACTCAGCTTTTTCCGTAACGGGAATGCCCACCTCTCCCATAGGGAGAGGTCGGATCGCATCGCAAGATGCGATCCGGGTGAGGGGCTACGGTCTCTCATGGATACGAGCCCCCTCACCCGGCGCTTCGCGCCGACCTCTCCCCCAAGGGGAGAGGTGAAGGCCGCATTTGGAAACATCGACCATATGACCGAACCCGTCCTCTCCGTGCGTAACCTTCAGGTGGAATTCGCCACCCGCCGCCACACCTTGCGCGCGATCGACGGCGTTTCCTTCGATATCGCCAAGGGCGAGGTGCTCGGCGTCGTCGGCGAATCCGGCGCTGGCAAATCCGTCACTGGCCTTGCGGTGATCGGACTTCTTGACCCGCCGGGACGAATTTCGGGCGGCGAGATCCACCTCTCGGGCCTGCGTATCGATCATCTGCCGCCGGAAGAAATCCGTCGCATCCGGGGAAAGCGGATCGGCATGATCTTCCAGGATCCACTGACAAGCCTCAACCCGCTCTACAAGATCGGCGATCAGATTATCGAGACCATCAAAACCCATACCTCGCTCTCCGACTCTGCCGCGCGCAAACGCGCGATCGACCTGCTCGCCGAGGTCGGCATCCCCGCCCCCGACAAGCGCATCGACGGCTATCCGCATGAATTTTCCGGCGGCATGCGCCAGCGCGTGGTGATCGCGCTTGCGATCTGCGCCGAGCCGGAGTTGATCATCGCCGATGAGCCCACCACTGCACTAGATGTTTCGGTGCAGGCGCAGATCATCACCCTGATCAAGCGGCTCGGCCGCGACCACGGCACCGCCGTGATGCTGGTGACCCACGACATGGGCGTGATCGCCGAGACCTGCGACCGCGTCGCGGTGATGTATTCGGGACGCGTTGCCGAGATCGGCCCGGTGCAGGACGTCGTGCGCAATCCGCTGCACCCCTACGCCAAGGGATTGATGGGCGCGATCCCGACGCTGGCCGGCGCCGACAAGCGGCTGGTGCAAATCCCGGGCGCAATGCCGCGGCTGTCGGCGATTCCGCCGGGCTGCTCGTTCAATCCGCGCTGTGCCTATGCGTTCGACCGCTGCCGCATCGAGCGGCCGGAGCAGATCCGACAAGGCGCGCAGGCCGTCGCCTGCCATCTCTTCGACGCCTCGATGAAGGACAGCGCGGCATGAGTTTTGTCGAAGTCAAAGCCTTGCGTCGCGTCTTCGACGTCTCCAAGCCCTGGCTCAACCGCGTGCTCGAAGGCGGCCATCTCGAATATCTCAGGGCTGTCGACGGCGTCTCCTTCGATATCAGGAAAGGCGAGACCTTCGCGCTGGTCGGCGAGTCCGGCTCGGGCAAAACCACGGTCGCGCGGATGATAGTTGGGCTATTGCCGCCCACTTCGGGCGAGGTCGTGATCGACGGCGTCTCCATGACCAATGCCAAGCAGGCGCAGGCACGGCAGCGCTTGCGCCGCCGCATCCAGATGGTGTTCCAGGACCCCTATGCCAGCCTCAATCCGCGTTTCCGGGTGGACGCGATCGTCTCCGAGCCGATCCGCGCCTTCAACCTGATCGAGGGCGAGCGCCAGATCCGGGACCGCGTCGGCGAACTGCTCTCGCTGGTCGGCCTGCATCCCGACGACGGCACGAAATTCCCGCATGAATTTTCCGGCGGACAGCGGCAGCGCATCGCGATCGCGCGGGCGCTCGCCTCCAACGCCGAATTCATCGTCTGCGACGAGCCGACCTCGGCGCTCGACGTTTCCGTGCAGGCCCAGATCCTCAACCTGATGCGCGACCTGCAGGACAAGTTCGGCCTGACCTATCTCTTCATCAGCCATAACCTTGCCGTGGTACGGCACATGGCGAACCGGATCGGCGTGATGTATCTCGGCCGCATTGTCGAGATCGCCGAAGGCCACGAACTGTTCGACAATCCACGCATGCCCTACACCAAGATGCTGCTCGGCGCGGTGCCGGATCTGGCGATGTCCGGCCGCCAGCGCATTCCCGTGAAGGGCGAAATCCCCAACCCAATCGATCCGCCGTCCGGCTGCGCCTTCAACCCACGCTGCCCCTTGGCCTTCGATCTCTGCCGCAAGGAGGCGCCCGCGCTGATCGATGGCGTCGCCTGCCACGCGGTCAATCTGGCGCCCGCGCCGGCGTGATCTCGCTGATGCGAGAGTTCTGGCATACCAGTTGGCAGGACGGCTCCGCTGTGATCAAGTGCGCGCGGCTCAAGAAAGAAGGATGAACCCCCATGGCCAGCAACATCAATCCCGATCCGTTCACGACCCGGCCCGAGATCGAGGGCACATTCGGCGTCGTGACCTCGACGCACTGGATCGCAACCGCGGTCGGGATGGGCATGCTGGAAAAGGGCGGCAACGCCTTTGACGCGGGGGTAGCGACCGCTTTCACGCTTCAGGTGGTCGAACCGCATCTGAACGGTCCCGGTGGCGATGTGCCCATCATCGTGCATGATGTGAAGCGCGGCGCTACCCAGGTGATCTGCGGCCAGGGCCCGGCGCCCGCGGGCGCCACCATCGCGCACTACAAGAGCGAGGGGCTGGAGATGGTGCCCGGCACCGGGCTGCTCGCGGCCTGCGTTCCCGGCACTTTCGAATCCTGGATGCTGCTGCTGCGCGATTACGGCACCATGAAACTCCGTGACGTGCTGGAACCGGCGATCGCGTACGCGAGCAATGGCTATCCGCTGGTCGAGCGCGCCTCCGCCACCATCAAGACCGTTGAGAATTTGTTCCGCCAACACTGGCCGACCTCGGCCGCGGTCTATCTGCCCAACAATGAGGTGCCGAAACCCGGCACCATCTTCACCAACCAAAAGCTTTCAGAGACTTATGCCCGCATCCTGAAGGAAGCCGAGAGCGCCGGCGCCGACCGCGTCGCCCAGATCGAGCGGGCGCGTAAAGCCTGGTCGCATGGCTTTGTCGCGGAAGCGATCGACAAGTTCTGCCGCACGCAGTCGGTCATGGACGTCTCCGGCTCGCCGCACAAGGGCGTGCTCTCGGCCGACGACATGGCGCGCTGGGTGCCGACGATCGAAGAGCCCCTCACCTACGATTACGGCCGCTACACCGTGCAGAAATGCGGCGTCTGGAGCCAGGGCCCGGTGATGCTGCAACAGCTCGCGCTGCTGAAAGGTTTTCAGCTCGACGGGCTCGATCCGACCGGACCGGAGTTCATTCACCTTCAGATCGAATGCGCCAAGCTCGCTTACGCCGATCGCGAGAAATTCTATGGCGATCCCAAATTCAACGAGATCCCGATCCAGACGCTGCTTTCCGACGCCTATAATGATGCCCGCCGCAAGCTGATCTCGGACAAGGCCTCGCTCGATTTCATCCCGGGCTCCGTCGAGGGCTTCGGTTCCGTCGTGAAATTACGCCGCGCCGAGGGCCATCGCGAGGCGGTCGGCGCCATGGGGGCGGGCGAGCCGACCGTCGGCCGCTTCGGCGAGGTGCGCGGCGATACCGTGCATTTCGACATCATCGATACCGCGGGCAACATGATCTCGGCGACGCCGTCCGGCGGCTGGCTGCAATCCTCGCCCGTCATTCCCGACATCGGCTTCTGCCTCGGCAGCCGCGCGCAAATGTTCTGGCTCGAAGAGAATCACCCGGCCTCGCTGGCGCCGGGCAAGCGCCCGCGCACCACGCTGTCGCCGACCATGGCGCTGCGCGACGGCGAGCCGTATCTGTCCTGGGGCTCGCCCGGCGGCGACCAGCAGGATCAGTGGATCACGCAGTTCTTCCTGCGCCACGTTCATTGCAACATGAATTTGCAGGAAGCGATCGACGCGCCGGCGTGGCATTCCGAGCATTTCCCGATCTCGTTCTGGCCACGCACGGCGCGCCCCGGCGTGCTCGTGCTCGAGAACCGCGTGCCCAAGGCAAGCCGCGACGAGCTCGGCCGTCGCGGCCATGTCGTCGAAACCGGTCCCGACTGGTCGGAAGGCCGTCTCACCGCCGCCTCGAAGGTCGGCAAACGCCGCCGCGCCGCCGCCAACCCGCGCGGCATGCAAGGCTACGCCGCCGGACGCTGAGCCGAAATGACCTGGTCGATCATCGCAAGGGATAGCGCTAGCGGCCAGATCGGCATCGC
>Ga0157369_10008328_pt1 | contig 11885 bp, 9 predicted proteins | sample C25metaG_FD_113461 | JGI IMG/M metagenome (GOLD analysis project Ga0157369, IMG submission 113461) | Corn rhizosphere microbial communities from Kellogg Biological Station, Michigan, USA - C2-5 metaG | ecosystem: Host-associated > Plants > Roots > Rhizosphere > Soil | place: USA: Michigan... | reverse complement strand
TTCCCTTGTGTTCCCTGGGGATTCCTCTTTGCCAGCTGATAGTCCTAAAAAGCTGACTTCTGACCTGTAGCCGCTTTAAATATCAGCCACAGCCTCGGCTAATTGAAATCGATGTATGTCGGTCGTAATCTTGGGCGCTCCCGTAACGACAACCTTCGTCCAGTGGGCTTTGCATGACATGCCACACACGAGCCATCGTGAGGAATCAACTTTCGGTAATGCGTGTCTCCGGATCCAAGATCGGGGAATACGGTAGAGACATTCGGGATGTTCCCATAACATCTCTGCGGTAGAGCCCGAAACATCTTGACACGGTCAAAGGAGCATTGAATAAACACCGTTGTTGGTACTAGCACGCGCCTGAATTCCGCAAAGTTAACGTAGGATGAATGCGTACTGGTGAACTTGCACTGCCTCTCCGCAGGCATATCTATTTCGGGCCAAATCTCTTATGTTGCCTGGTATTTCGTTTTCACAAGCGGGAGGGGAAGCAGAGGCTCGGCTTCACAAATAGCCTTCGATTACCCAAGTCAACGTAGTCGCGAGTAGTCAATTGTAAAGGGTGTACTTATCTTGCCACTGTCGGAAGATCTAAGAGCTCTCGTACCTTTCGAACCAAATCATCTCGGGTGAAAGGCTTCTCCAGAAATGCGCTCTCGAAGGCTAATGATTCATGCTCGATCCCGTTGTCTGCGTATCCTGATGTATAGAGCACCCTCGTCTCAGGTCGATCCACAACCAGACGTTCAGCCAGAACAGGCCCGGTGAGGCCAGGCATAATCACATCCGTGATCATCAGTGGTATTGGTCCTTTGTGTGCTTCCGCTACCTGAAGAGCTTCTACTGGATCTCCGGAGTCAAGCACGGTGTATCCGCACTGTTCGAGAATGAGCTTTGTAAGAATCCTCAGTTGAGTTGCATCATCCACGAGGAGTATTGTTTCCGTGCCTCCACGGAGTGGGTGCTTCGTGATCGGTTCAGCGACAAATGGGGCGTGATCGCATCGCGGAAAATGAATTTTAAACGCGGTCCCCTTACCCGGCTCGCTGTAGACGCCGATCGTCCCGCGGCTCTGTTTCACAATACCGAAAACGGTGGACAAGCCAAGGCCGGTGCCCTTTCCAAAGATTTTCGTCGTAAAAAATGGATCGAAAATATGGGCCTGGGTCTCTAAACTCATCCCCGTCCCAGTATCGCGCACGCTCAGCAGCACGTATCGTCCAGGCTTTATAGGAACGTGCTGTTGAGCATAGGCTTCATCGATCTCCACATTGCTAGTCTCAAAAGCGATAGTGCCGCCCTTGGGCATCGAATCCCGAGCATTGATCGCCAGATTCAGCAAGACCTGTTCAATGTGATTGGGATCAGCCGTAATTGTTCCAAGGTCGTTGCTGAGAATATTCTCAAAGTGAATGTTGTCCCCGATGAGCCGTTCTAACATTGGATGAATCTGATTCACGGCAGCGTTCAAATCCATCACCACTGGCTGCACCACCTGCCGACGGCTGAACGCGAGAAGCTGTTGAATGAGGCTCTTGGCGGAGACACCTGCATCGCGAATGTTACCAATCATCCGTCGAGCTGACTCAGCCATATCTTCTCGGTCTTCCAGAATTTCGCAATAACCGAGGATGACTCCCAGGAGATTACTAAAATCGTGCGCCAGTCCTCCGGCAAGCTGCCCGACGGCTTCCATTTTTTGAGCTTGTAATGCCCGCTGCTGGAATTGTTCGGCATGCTTGCGCTTCGTAATATCGCGGATATTGCACTGAATGACTTGTTCCCTATTTACTCCGTATACATTGCTCACGAATTCCACGTTGATTGTTTGGCCGCTTTTTGTCTTGAGCGGCAGGTCTTCGTATCGCACATACTGCTTGGCCTGCAAGTCTTCGAAAGCAGACTTGGATGCCTGAATGTCTTGGAACAGACCGATATCCCACAGAGCCTTTCCGAGAAACTCCTCACGGGAATAGTCCAAGAGATCCATCAAGAAAGGATTTACATCTGTGATCATCCCAGTTTGGGCATTGAGGATCAGGATTCCGTCCTGAGCGGCCTCAAACAGACGCCGGTATCTAGCTTCCGAGTCTCGGAGTGCCTGTCCATAAATAATCCGGTCTTCTGACCTTATATTGCTGTTGTGTTTTGGCATACTCGCCTCTTTTCAGAAACTGCTCATTGTGTGCCGTGGGGACACTCTTCTGCGAAGCAAAGTACCGCCGGAATGGACTGTCCGTGGGGTTCAGCAACTTTCGCTCAGATTAAGGAACGGCTTCTGCAGCCTAAAGTGCCAAAAGTGTCTTGAGTCGGACTTGAAGATTAGTACTCTTTTGGATGCTAGCACTTTTATATTCCCCGCTCCCAACTGAAAAGCCTCTGTCCTGATATTCATCGCTTAGTATGATGGTGCGACGAGCGCACTCAGGCAAACTGGCGTTCGAAGAGGCACTATATTCGGCTGCTCATCAAGATGGAAGATCGAACCTATTTGTCTACACATTCCTCTTTACGGCAACAAACGACAAAAGCTTTGCTCGGTGGAAGAAGTTCACTTCGAGTTGTGGAGAAAACAGGAGGATCTTACCTCCGATCAAAAGGATGCGGGGTCTCCATCAAACAGGGCTGGGGCCGCAACGTTCTCATTCATCACATCCCAACCGGCTTTCGGGAAAGCGAAGCGCTCCCTTCAGAAATGGGACCTTGCGTATGAGGCTGCTCATGGGGATAGAGTACCCCTTCAGTGGGGGGAAGTGTCGCGATAGTTATGCAGCAGAGTGCTGCATAACTGGGACTTGCAGGCAAGAAAGAGACTGGCAATCAGCACTGCACTTGTTCACCTGAGCTTACCGCAGGACCAATCTTCGCCGCTGACGCAGCGACGCATTACACAGTCCATTCAGTGCTTTTTCTGCAGATTGCCTGAGGTCTTGTTCAATCCCAAGATGGCGTCCGAGACCGCCTACTTGTCTAAAGAGTTTGGGGTTGCAGGTGATCAGCTTCATGAATTTATTTGCGGTCACGGGCCGTATGTAGAAGAGTGAGCGCTATGTGCTTCGATTATTAATATGCTCGGACCGTTTCGTTGGCGTGAGCCTGTGGTGGCGCGGCCAGCGGATTACACCTTGCTATTCGTTTTGTTCCTTTGAACGACGCTTGGTCGTTGCAGTTGAAGCAGAGAGCCTTTTTGTTCAGCACTGCAAGTTTCTTCCGGCAGTCTGGATTGGCGCAAAGCCGAGGTGCGGGGTCGTTGCGGAGCTCGAGAGGGATAAATAGTGGATCTGTTGCGAGATGAGAGTCCATGTGGAAGTTTTACGTGGACCCCGGTCAGTGCTGCAATCCCTCAGTAGTGGTAGCGAATCGTCGCTCACATTATGGGGCAGCGTTCTACTCTGAACTGCTCTCACCCTGAATGCGAACTGACGAACAAGAACAGGGGCGAGCCGAGCCGGCTCCGCTCCGAACCGTTGTAAATAAACGGGAGCCAGTTGTGGCTCCCGTTTCAAATCAAAGCGCAAGATTAGACTTTGAACTTGCGGCGTGCAACCCCTACCAGCCCAAGGAGACCGGTGCCGAAGAGCGCGAGCGAAGCTGGCTCAGGAACGGCGGATGGCTGTGCTGAGGCTGACGCGGAGAATGTCGTCATGGTACCTACGGTCTGTCCCGGCGCATACTGAGTGGTGAAGTTGAAGGTGCCTGGGGTCGCATCGTAGGCCATTACACCCGAGCCGCTAAATTTCCCAATACCCGTGATGTTCAGGCAGGTGCCGCCCGCAACACATCCGGGCAACGCACCATAGCTGGCAAAATACGAATCGAGCATGAAGGTGAAGGTTTCACCGCCGCCGGTGATGGAAAGGAGTTGAGTGTTTGGGGGTGCCGTAATTGGTCCACCCTGCGTGTAGGGAAGTGTCCCGCCAAGAAAGTTCACTGCATTGCCGTCCATCAGATACGTAGCGAAGGTACCGCCAATGGTTCCCTGAACCGAGGCCGGACCGAATGTGATGGTGTTGCTTGTAAATTGATCGGTTCCATTGGAGTTGACGAAACCGTTGATGGAAGCGGCATTGGCAACAGCAGCAGTGCTGAAAGCCAATACAGCAAGTAAGGCGAGTTGCTTAAACATGGTAGATCTCCGGGTAAAAAACCAATTCTGAGGAAGGTCCTCGCAGTGACTACTAGCACGCGGCGTGCCAATGCGAAGTGGCAACTATTTGCAGCGTTAATGCGTTATTTGAAATTAGACAATGGTCTATCATGCAAATGTTTGCATGATTCGAGAATAGATAAGAGTGATTTGCGTCGGCGAACGGTCACGTGCAGAAGGTATTTACGCACGGGTTCAGAATTGTTCTGGAACGCGAATCTCATTATGCGTCCTACATTGGGAAGGTGGATGGAACGATTATTGTTCCATTCACTCGAAAGCCGAGGATTACTCGCTGTCACGCGTCCGCCGATCATCTGCGGCTTCGATCTTCTAGAGCCACTTCATATTGATGGTGTGGGTCTTGGCAAACCAGTGCCTGAGGGTGGCACCATTGACCTCATCTCCGACCTCGCAATACCGAAGAACGGCTTCTAGTGTTACCAACTGCGTCTTCTGGAGAGTATTGGTGAACTTCAATTCCTGCAGAAATAGATGCGGTGCCATTCGGTCCGATTCCGTAGTTGCCTTGTCGTTCTGCCATTTCCCATGGGTCGCGAAGGTTGACGGGACGTAAGTTTTGCTGTTCTGAGCGATCTTAGCTTCTGCGTTCTGCCCGGGTCTTATTTCCCAGAGATCTACAGCTAGGTTACCTTAAGTTCCTCTAAATAACGCTATTGCATAATTTAGCTATTGTATGGTTACCTGTGGGGTGTTACCGTCCATTTAGGACTCGGGGATTATAACGTACCTCAGAACTTCAACCAAGGGCCTAAGAACAGAGGCCAGGGTTATGCAGAAACACAGCAGCTACAAGATTTGGTTTACAGCATTACTACTTATTCTTGTCACCACAGGATGCAAAGATTTAGATAAAAGTCCCGGCACACCCGGATTCAACCTGCCTACCGTCGTATCCGTCAGTCCTTCGAATGGCGCCACTTCCGCATGCGGCATGACCGTCGTCAATGCCACCTTCAGCGAAGCAATGGATCCTTCGACGATCAATGGCACCACGTTTACCTTGACGGGACCGAATGGCACGGCCGTTGCAGGGCAGGTTTCTTACAGCTCGACAAACAAGACGGCGACCTTTACTTTGTCTAAGCCTCTTGCCGAGAACACGAAATATACAGCCACAATCACCGCGGGTGCCAAAGATCTGTATGGGAATGCAGTTGCTAGCAATTATGTTTGGAGCTTCACTTCGGGCATATGCGTTGTGGTGCCCCCGCCAGTCTTGCCGACAGTGGTTACGGTCGGACCCATCAATGGCAGCAGCACGGCGTGTGCGAGCACGGTAGTGACCGCTGCGTTCAATGAACCGATGAAGGCTTCCACCATCAATACCTCTACCTTCACCTTGATGGGGCCAAATAGCGCCTCGATTACAGGGACGGTCGCGTATAACCCGGTGGGCAATATAGCGACGTTTACACCATCTTCATCCACACCTCTGGTTGTTGGTGCGCAGTATACGGCTACGATTACGACGGGAGCCCAGGATACGGCAGGCGATGCCTTGGCGACCAACTATGTCTGGAGCTTCACGACATCCGCTTGCACCGTACCGGTCGTACCGACAGTGGTTACGGTCACACCCGCGAATGGAGCTTGTCCAGACACGCTGGTCACGGGCACGTTCAGTGAAGCAATGGACCCAGCCACGATCCAGAGCAGCACGTTCACTCTTGCTGGAGCGGGCTCGGCAGGAACCGTAAGCTATGATCTGTCCAGCCAGACGGCAACCTACACTCCAAGCGCGCCGCTCTCGCTGAACACGTTGTATACCGCAACAATAACAACCGGGGCCAAGGATCTTTCGGGCAATGGGCTTGCAAGCGATGAGGTCTGGACGTTCACTACCTCAAGCGTGGCGTGCCAACAGCCGGTGCCTTTGAGTTCGGCCGCTAATTTCCTTGTGCTCGCCGGATCGACAGTGACGAATACAGGGCCAACTATCCTCACCGGTGGGAACCTTGGACTTAGTCCGGGGTCGGCGGTCACGGGATTCCCACCGGGAACACTTACGCCACCAGCGGCCATGTTCCTAACCGATCCAATCTCGGCACAGGCGCAACTGGATTTGACAGTGGCTTATAACTACGCTGCCGGGGTACAAGGAGCGGCGGTACTGCCTAGTGATATGACCGGCCTGACCTTCGCACCCGGAGTGTACAAGACATCCAGCACTGTCCAACTGTCGGCGGGCAATGTCACTCTCGATGGACAAGGCGATCCGAATGCGGTCTTCATCTTCCAGGTGGGTTCCACGCTCACTACGCTAGGTTCCACGCAAGTGATCCTTACGGGAAGTGCGCAGGCAAAGAACGTCTTTTGGCAGGTAGGCAGCTCAGCTACGCTTGGCACGAACTCCGCCTTTAGTGGGACGATCCTGTCCCTCCAATCGATCACGTTGGATACCGGCGCGAGTCTGCTCGGCAGAGCATTGGCCCGCAACGGCGCGGTCACCCTGGACAGCAACGCAATTACTGCCCCCTAACTATGAGCATTCCATCAGGCGGCAGCTTAAGGCTGTCGCCTGCGGAATTCGCGCTCGAAGCAGCTCTCAAGTCTCAAAGTTCGGAGGAACTGTCCTATGTCATCTTATTTTCAGAGCCCTCGTGGGCCTGTTGCGGCAATGCTGATCGCAGCATTTGCTGTCCTGTGTAGTGCCGGAACACTAGCCCAAGCGCAGGACCAGACCTCAATTAGTGCTCCAGCACCTCATCCGATTACAAATCACGACCATACGTTTCCGCGATGGGAGCTTTTTGGAGGATATTCCTTCCTCTATCCTGGAGCGAATCTGCATTACATAAATCCCGGGGCCACGCTTCCCGTGAGCCTTCGCCAGGAATCGAATCCTCGGGGCGTGGGCGCCAGCGTTAGTTACAATTTTACCCGTTGGTTAGGTGTGACGGGCGATTTCAGCGGAGATTGGGGAAGTGGCGAGGGCGGACCAGATCTGGCGGCCGGGTATATCGGCACACTGGATGACTCCGAACTTTACACCGCATCCATTGGACCTAAACTGACCTATCGGAAGGCGCATTTTGCTCCCTTTATCGAGGGACTCGTGGGCTGGCAGAGGCTGCATTCCGAATACATCGGCAGCAATGACAGCATCGGGTTTATGGGCGGGGGCGGAATCGATATTCCCCTGACCCGGCATTTCGGTTTGCGCGCAATCCAAGGCGACTATGTATTTTCCAACCATCGCTTTGGCCCGTCTGCGACCGTTCCCACCACGGAACTTCGCGGAGTAAGACTACAGAGCGGCGTTATCTTTATGTTCGGAGGCATGGCCAAACCAGAACCGGTAGGCTACAGTTGCTCCGCCAGCCCTGCCGAGGTGTTTCCGGGAGATCCGGTGACGGTGACGGGAAGTGCGATCAATCTGAACCCAAAGAAAACGGCGACGTACGGATGGACCACGACAGGGGGCAAAGCCAGCGGCACGTCTTCCATATCGAATATTGATACGGCGGGTTTGGTTCCGGGGAGCTACACGGTCACCGGCCATGTGACGGAAGGGGCAAAAGCGGGCCAGTCCGCAGATTGCAGCGCCGAATTTACGGTGAAGCCTTTTGGGCCTCCAACCATTGCCTGCTCGGCCAATCCATCGAGCGTGAATCCGGGCGATTCCAGCACGATTACCGCAGAAGGATCCAGCCCACAGAACCGTCCTCTGTCGTATAGCTACAGCTCACCTTCGGGCCAGATCAGCGGTTCGACGAATAGCGCCACTCTGAATACTGCCGGGATTGCGCCAGGCGAAATAACGGTGACCTGCAACGTAGTGGACGATAGCGGGCAGACCGCTTCGGCAACTACAAGGGTGATGATCAGTGCGCCGGCCCCATCGCCTGTTGCGAAGACGGAAGCGCTCTGCACGATTGATTTCGGCAGGGACAAGCGTCGTCCCAGCCGTGTCGATAATGAAGGAAAGGCCTGTTTGGACGATGTCGCTTTGAACTTGCAACGTTCTTCTGACGCCAGGTTCGCAGTTGTAGGGAACAGTGGCCCCGCAGAGACACGCGGGTCTTCGCTGGCGGCAGAACGGGCTGTTAACACCAGGGCTTACCTTGTAGACGAGAAGGGCATTGATCCTTCGCGGATTGAGGTTCGTACTGGCAGTGCAGGAACCCCAAGCGTGCAGAACTATTTGGTTCCTTCGGGCGCGAACTTTGCAAATGATGTGCCTGATACCTCGCAATTTGACATGACAACGGTAAGAGCATCCAGGAACGCGAACGGACAGCGGAACTCAATGAGCAGGCATCATCGCCGAACCAGGAAGGCGGGCTCTTTGTCCAGCAAATAGCTGAACATTAGCAATCACATAAGCAGATCATGTGCAGCAAGAAAACGGTCGGCCAAGTTAATGCTTGGCCGGCCGTTCTACTTTATATTGCCGATAATTCAGATCCAAACCACATTGCCACCCACCGGTGGATGTCTTCCATTCTCATAGACACTGCCCGTTTCAGAGCATGTGAATGTCCCATGAGGAGTTGTATGAAGAACGTCTGAAAGAGCACAAACCGGCCAATAACCGAAGACGCAGCTAGGGCATACCGGGACACCCAGTTGCCACCCTAGCGCTGCGTCAACCACCTCAGCCCCCGCAATCAACCATTGGTCGCTGCTCCAATGTCCCAAGCGATGGCTTGCCCATCCGGGTGATTGTCACAATGGAGTTCACATCGATATGCTGCGTCCATGCTCGCTCAGCCAGTCCCACACTCCCCAACCGTTGACAGCCAACTCTATATCGCCGGCCGTGCCGAAGCAGACGCGCAGTTCGTAAGTCATCGCAGGGCACTTGCACTCCAGGGAAGCATGACCAGGTTGGAACAGGTGCGGTACCCAACTCAGCAAGAGCACGACGCGATTTCTCACTTGTAGGCACTCTCGCCGCGTTTCCATGCCGGCTGGATATGCCGGATCAGCGCTACTCTCGTTAGCACACAGCTAATTAGACGAGTTGGCCAAGCAACGAGGATTCACGTCAGGCAGTGCCGCGATCAATTCCGGATTCCCGTTCCTACCCTAGCGGCTATGCCAACCGTCTGGCTGTCTTTTCCCTTCCACACCAGCTTCTCTAGGTTCCGGCCCGAAATCTAAGGATTCAATGAACAGTTGCTGAGTTGCACGGTAATATTATCTCTATTCTCATCGTTATATTCTTCGAAGCTATGCTCGACGCTCGCTACCTCGCCGCGGCCAAGATAGTACCTGACGAAGTCCCCTACACGGGGAACCGGAGGACACCCCGATGGATCTCCGCCGTAGATGTCGTAATCGATCCCCTCAGAATCAGTAACCCGCAGATTTACTGTATGTATTCTTGGGCGTTCGAAAGAGTCGAAGGAATTTGCTTCTTTTGCTTTGCGTGTCATCTGTTCTCCTGCCAAAGCCTATCACTTCCATCTTTTGGCGGTGCTCTCTTAACTCGCCACCAGGAGTCGCGCGGGAGTATTTCCGATGACTTCACCTTGAAAATCTCGCAGCAGTGTCCGTTGATCGTGGCCAATGGCAAGCTTTGCGGAGCAAGCTCCTGTGAGTAGCCCTGGAATGATCAGTATGCCTCGAAATCAAGAACCCGATACCAGTATTCCTCCGCGCGTCCTTCGGGGCTTCCCTCTTGTTGCCATAGCACATACGCACGTTCGCGGAGATGTTGGTCGAGAGCTCGGTGCCAGTATTCCTCTGCCCGCCCTTCTGGGCGGCCATCCTGTTCCCAAAGAAGGTAGGCGCGTTCGCGGACGGCCTGCCCCAACCCAATCTTGGTTTGTGAATCACCCGCCAAAGTGTCGCCGTAGGGAGCCAACGGCCCGCTGCGACTGAAGTGGATTCTAGCCGTTAAGCTCTTAAGATCGGCGTCGGGGACTAGCTGCCCGTTGGCGGCCGCTTCCAATGCCTTCGCCTCGTATTTAGAATCATCCATGGCATCTGACTCCGCGAGCGTGATCGGGTAAATGTGAATGACATTTCCATTCTTGCCTAACACGTCAACCAAGCGCTCCGCCATTTCAGTATCCTCCAGCCATTGCGTAATGGGCTGGTGATTGGATGACCATAGAGCACGCTTGGATGGTTCAGTAACTTGAGGCCGCCAGGGATCCTGCTGGAATCAAACAACGCGATTGAGCAGGGTTCTACTGCTAGGAAATTGTCAAAGGACTTTATACGAGTATCAATAGCTGAGACATAACAAATTGAGACCATCAGCGATGACGATCTGAACCCGCGGACAAAGCACAATCACCATGAAAACGATTGTGGTCAGCAGGTAAAAACCCTTCGGTCACCCGTATCGCTACTATTAGCTGTTCCTTGGCGACCAGTTTGGAAGTTGAGTGCCTGGAGATCTATTTGTAAGGGGCAATCGTAAGCAGAACGTCCAAATCTCCCGTAGTTGGGAAGCTGAACAGGCGTTGTTTAACGACGAATCTACCTTCCTGAGTTTCCATCTGGTCACCTACGGCAGGAAAGTGCTCAGCGTTGTAGATCGTCATATGAGCCGGTTGACTGCTGCCATCCGGCGCCTGGTTGCAGACGTGAAGAGTTGTTGCCATCTCCAAATCTTACATGCCGTGCGGCGGAGATCGGATGCGCATGATGATCGGCTTATGCTTTCTGATGGCATATTGGCCGTCTTTGAGCGCGTGAATGATGTCGGCCTTAGCCGGCTTTGGTATGCAGGGCAGCCCGCACTTTTTCTACATGAGTTCCGTGACTGCGAAGGGCTTCGTGCAGCTGATCGCCTGTGACTCCGAATTCTTTTGACCAGTAGGCGATATCTGATGCCATCTTTGGATTGATCTCCTTCGGATCATGTGGCCCTTTTACGTCCACCTCATGTATGGCGTGGGGTTCGTGAGCTTTTGGTTCGTCGTGATGCTCTGACATTGATTTCCCTCTTTTTGCTGGTTATTTGGATGATGGAGGAGTCAGCGGCAATACCTGGCGACACAACACTTTCTTTGCCTCCGCCAACCTCAACATTGCTGTCATCGATCCGTACCGTTCCAATGCAGGTATGCAACTCGTCCATACATCAGAAAGTGTCTGGCCCTACAACAGCTCGCGGTGTTTGGTCACGGAGACTCTGAAACACGGTCCTTCGTGAGCCGGAGATGTTCCTGCTGGAACTGGGTGCCGGTTTCTCCTTCATCGCTCGCCAGAAGCGAATTCAGCTCGACGGAGAAGACTTCTACATCGAGCTGCTCTTCTATAACCAGGAAGCCTGGGCATCGTCACCGACCGCCGAGGGGGTAAGACCTGCTGAATACAGCCTGTCCGGAAAAAGCAGAGGGTGCGGGAATTCTGTGATCCCGCACCGGGAGTGCATCGCTTCAGACATTCGTTGCGACGCCCTTGCTCTTTGCTGCCGATCACGATCTCCACCTCTCCAATCCAATACGATGGTCGCGATGAAATCGAGCGTGTCCCTATTCTTCGAGCGTTATGTGTGCATGCAGGACCTGGGAGCCCGCTGGAGCGGTTGCCGTCGCGCTTTGCTCGGCGGTGATGAAGACGTCACAGTCCGTCGAAGTGGTGGCGACCTTCAGTTCGCCGTCCAGGTTCTTGTTTACGCGGAGAGCGCCTTGGTTGGCTGGGGCCTGGCCGTTGGGGCGGAGCCAGAGAATGTAAACATTTCCAGGAGAGGGCAGGTTTGCCGGCCTGGCAAGGTTGGCGACCTTGATGTCCAGCTCGGTATTTCGGTTGG
>Ga0157369_10008325_pt1 | contig 11888 bp, 10 predicted proteins | sample C25metaG_FD_113461 | JGI IMG/M metagenome (GOLD analysis project Ga0157369, IMG submission 113461) | Corn rhizosphere microbial communities from Kellogg Biological Station, Michigan, USA - C2-5 metaG | ecosystem: Host-associated > Plants > Roots > Rhizosphere > Soil | place: USA: Michigan... | reverse complement strand
GCGCAACGCGCGCGACGGGCTGTATCGCGATGGCGGACCCGCCCTGCAATTGCCGGTGGTCGAGGCCGCGGACGGGTATGCGGCGATGTACGACATCGCCATCAGAGGCAGCTCACCGGCGTGACGTGCGACACGTCGCCCGCGTGGCGCGACCAGCCGACATGTCGCTCGCGCGGCCGGACCGCGCGGCACGTCGCTCGCATGGCGCGGCACTTGCGCGCGTACGGCCGCCGTCGTTGAGCGACACGTAGCTCAGCAGCCGGCGAGCTGGTGCACGAGCGCAGCCGCCGGGACATCCCGGCAGCCGCTGGCGTTCTGGCCCGACCACAACGGCGAAAAATCGCCCGACCCGCGGCGCTCGGCCTCGGCCCGAAGCGGCGCGAGTGCGGCGGTGGCCAGCGGAAACGCCGGCGCCTGCGCGCTGATCGGCCCCAACTCGCGCACGATGCGGTTCACGATGCCGCGCGCCGGCCGCCCGGTGAACACGTTCGTGATGGCCGTGTGGCGCGCAGCGTCGCCCACCAGCGCCGCGCGATGAATGCGCGACGTCGTCGCTTCGGGACAGCAGAGGAAGGCGGTGCCCACCTGGACTGCGCTCGCGCCAAGGGCGAGCAGGGCCTGCACGCCGTTCGCGTCCGCGACGCCGCCGGCGGCAATCACCGGCAGGCGCACGGCGCGCACGATCTGCGGCACGAGCGCGAACGTGCCGAGCTGTGTGGTCAGGTCGTCGGACAGGAACATTCCACGGTGCCCACCGGCCTCGAAGCCCTGCGCGATGATCGCGTCGACACCCTGGCGCTCCAGCCAGCGCGCCTCGTCGACGGTGGTTGCCGACGCCAGGATCATCGCGCCGAGCGCGCGCACGCGCGCAAGGAGCTCGCCGGCGGGCAAGCCGAAGTGGAAACTGACCACGCGCGGTTTGGCGGCTTCGAGCACCGCGGCGGTCTCGCCACTGAACGGCGCGCGGCCGGGTCCCGGCTTGATCGACGATGCGTCGATGTCGAACTCACGGTAATACGGCGTGAGCGCCGCGCGCCAGGCGGCTTCGCGGTTGGCGTCGAGCGGCGGCGTGACGTGGCAGAAGAAATTGACGTTGAACGCCCGGGCCGTCTGCCCGCCGATCGCCGCCAGTTCCTGTGCAAGGCCTTCCGGTGAGAGCATGGCGCACGGCAGCGAGCCGAGCGCTCCCGCGTTCGATACGGCAATCGCGAGCGCGCTGCCCTGCACGCCGGCCATCGGCGCCTGGATGATCGGCACGTCGATGCCGAAGCGCTGTCGCAGTGTCATCATCGATCCTCCGCCTTCCCCAGTCTCGCCATGCAAAACATCGTCGCCTACACCATCGGCCATTCGACGCGAAGCGCCGACGCCTTCGTCGCACTGCTGCAAGCGCACGGGGTGACGTGCCTTGCCGACGTGCGCACCGTTCCGCGCTCGCGTCACAACCCGCAGTTTAACGGCGATACGCTCGCCGCAACGCTCGCCGCGCACGGCATCGGATACGAACGGATGCCGGGACTCGGCGGCTTTCGCAAGACCACGCCCGACTCGCCGAACGCCGGATGGCGCAACCTGTCGTTTCGCGGCTACGCCGATTACATGCAGACGGCGGCATTCGCCGAGCACCTCGACTCGCTGGTCGCGCTCGCCCGCGAAGCGACCGTCGCGATCATGTGCGCCGAGGCGGTGCCATGGCGCTGCCACCGGTCGCTGATCGCCGACGCGCTCGTCGTGCGCGGCATCGACGTGCGCGAGATCGTCAGCGAGACGAAGACGGCCGAACACGCGCTCACCCCGTTCGCGCGCGTCGAAGGCACGACGATCCGCTATCCGGCGCCGGCCATCGGTTGATCGCGCCGAACGCGCAGGCGCCTAGCGCCGTATGCAGGCCGCGCCTTGATTTCGATCAAGTGCGCGCGACCGGGCAGGCCGTATCCTCGCCGGACTCCCGTTGCGCCGGCACTGCCGTCGGGCGGTGCGCCTTCGCCGCCTCGATGCCGACCACGCCTCCGCTGCCCACGTTCCCGCCCCTCGTGATCCGCGGCCGGGCGCTGTTGCCGATCGTGCAGGGTGGGATGGGCGTCGGCGTCTCGGCGCATCGGCTTGCGGGCAACGTCGCGCGGCTCGGCGCTGTCGGGACGATCTCGTCGGTCGACCTGCGCCGCCATCACGCCGACCTGATGCGCGAGACGCTGCACTGCCGCGATCGCGCGACGATCGATCGCGCCAACCTCGTCGCGCTCGAGCGCGAAATCGTCGCCGCGCGCGCGATCGCGGATGGGCGCGGGATGCTGGCCGTCAACGTGATGCGTGCCGTGTCGGAATACGGCAGCTACGTCCGGCAGGCGTGCGCAAGCGGCGCCGATGCAATCGTCGTGGGCGCCGGACTGCCGCTCGACCTGCCGGAGCTCACGTCGGCGCACCCGAACGTGGCGGTGATCCCGATCCTGTCGGACGCGCGCGGCGTGCAGGTCGTGCTGCGCAAGTGGGAACGCAAGCACCGGCTGCCCGATGCGATCGTCATCGAGCATCCGCGCTACGCCGGCGGCCACCTCGGCGCCGCGAGCCTCGACGAGATCGCCGACCCGCGCTTCGACTTCGAGCGCGCGATTCCCGCGGTGCTCGCGCTCTTCCGGAGCATGGGACTCCCCGACGACGCGATTCCCCTCATTCCCGCGGGCGGCATCAATTCGCCGGCGCGCGTGCGCGAGCTCTTCGCCCTCGGCGCGCGCGGCGTGCAACTCGGCACCGCGTTCGCCGTGACCGAGGAAGGCGATGCCGCGCGGGCGTTCAAGGAAGTGCTGGCGAACGCGAGCCCCGACGACCTCGTCGAGTTCATCAGCGTCGCCGGCCTGCCGGCGCGCGCCGTGCGCACGCCGTGGCTCGACCGGTACCTGCGGCATCTGCCGAGGATGCAGGCGGTCGCGCACCGCAAGCCGCGCTGCACGCTGCATTTCGATTGCCTGACACGTTGCGGGTTGCGCGACGGCATCGCGCAGATCGGCCAGTTCTGCATCGACACGCAACTGGCCGCCGCGTTGCGCGGCGACGTCGCGAAGGGCCTGTTCTTCCGCGGGGCGGCGGCGCTGCCGTTCGGCCGCGAGATCCGCCCGGTACGCGACCTGATCGAGCATCTGCTCGGCCAACGCTCTGCCGGCGCGCTGACGGCAACGCACGCCTGACGGCGCCGTTGCACGCGCGGTCCGCGCTCGCGTCGACCGCGACGTCAGCGGCGCGCCGCACCTTCACGAATGGAATGTCCGCGGTACCTTTCGGCGCAGCGGATCACGCCAGTATTCGTGAGGAATTCGAGGCACGTCCGTGCATCGGCGTCGGTGTGCAATCGCGCCTGCGCTTGCGCCATCGCGGGCGCCGCGTCGGCATGCGACGATGCCTCGCTCGCGGCCTCCCGCCCCTGCGTGGTGGGCGCGCGCATCTGCGCGAACGCGACCGACGCGATCAGCGCCAGCGCAATCACGGCGGTAGCAGTCCATCGGGTTGTCATCGATCCGGCCCCTCCAGGGATTCGGCGTGCGGTGTGCGCCGAGGCCATGCATTTTTCCACAGATCGTTGCCGGCGCACCGGCCCGCGCTCCGAAGCAGGCGCGCGATCGCGAATCCTCTCGCGGCCGCAAGCTCGCCGCGCCGGGCATGCGATGGGCGGGCTCCCTCCAGCAGCGCAAGGCCATGAAGCCCTTGATCCGCGTCAAACGAATCGAAGGAAGCATCGCCGATGCAACGCCATTCGTTGCCCTGACGTTGCCCGTTCGACACCCGGGTCTTGATCGCCGTCAACAAACGGCGAAACGGGCGGCCGCGTCGCGTGGATCCACGTCGGGGCGCACCTATCATGCATGCATCGATTCTTGTAACCGGCCTGAAAGGGGATGAGGAAGTGAAACCGACCCGGAAATTGTGGCAATGGCTCGGCGTGGTGTTCGTGCTGTCGTTCGCGGCACTTGGCTTCATCGGCCGCGAGATCTACCTCGCAGCGCCGCCGATCGCCAACGTCGTGACGAGCGACGGCAAGTCGCTCTACACGAGCGACGAGGTGCAAACCGGCCAGCAGGTGTGGCTCGCGTCGGGTGGCCAGCAATTGGGCACCGTCTGGGGCCACGGCAGCTACGTCGCGCCCGACTGGTCCGCCGACTGGCTGCATCGCGAGGCGGTCGCGCTGCGCGAACTCTACGCGCAGCAGGCGTTCAGCCATACGTACGACGCGCTGACGACCGCCGACAAGGCCGCCGTCGATGCGACGGTGAAGGCGGAGATGCGTGCGAACACCTACGACGCGAAGACGAACACGGTCACGGTGTCGCCGATCCGCGCCAAGGCCATCGCCGGGGTCGCGCAGCATTATGGCGACCTTTTCGGCGATTCGGCTGCGCTCGAGAAGCTGCGCGAGCAGTACGCGATGGGCGACAACCTCGTGCCGGATGCGGCGCAACGCAAGGCGCTGACCGGGTTCTTCTTCTGGTCGTCGTGGTCGGCCGCGACCGACCGTCCGGGCGAGACGGGCCAGTCGTACACGAGCAACTGGCCGCACGAGCCGATCGTCGGCAACACGATGACGGCGGCGTCCGCGATGTGGTCGATCGCCTCGGTCATCCTGCTGATCGGCGGCATCGCCGGCATGATCTGGTATCACAGCGCGCACGCCGAAGCCGCGGATCCCGACGTGCCGAAGAACGACCCGCTGGTCAACGCGGTCGCGACACCGTCGATGAAGGCGACGCGCAAGTACTTCTTCACGGTGATCGGCCTGATCCTCGCGCAGATCGCGATGGGCGCGATCACCGCGCACTACGCGGTCGAGGGACGTGCGTTCTTCGGCTTCCCGCTCGCCGCCGTGCTGCCGTACGTCGTGAGCCGCACCGTGCACACGCAGTTCGGCATCTTCTGGATCGCCACCGCATGGCTCGCAACGGGACTTTATGTTGCGCCGCTGCTTTCGGGTCACGAGCCGAAGTTCCAGAAGCTCGGCGTGAACGTCCTGTTCTGGGCGCTGATTGCGATCGTCGTCGGCTCGACGACGTTCGGCTGGCTCGGCACGCTGCAGAAGAACGGCGTCGACTTCAGCTTCTGGCTCGGCAACCAGGGCCTCGAGTTCACCAGCATGGGCCGCGTGTGGCAGGTGCTGCTGTTCGTCGGGCTGCTGTTCTGGCTGACGCTCCTCGGCCGTGCGTTGTGGCCGGCATTGAAGCGCCCGTCGGAAACGCGCGGCCTGATCGCGATGGTGTTCCTGTCGGCGGCATGCATCGGCGGCTTCTATGCGACGTCGCTCGTGTGGGGCAAGCACACGCATTACGCGATGATCGAGTACTGGAGATGGTGGCTCGTGCACCTGTGGGTCGAAGGCTTCTTCGAAGTGTTCGCCACCGCGGTGGTCGGCCTGATCTTCACGCGGCTCGGCCTCGTCGCGGCGTCGAGCGCCAACCGGGCGATCGTGCTGGAGACGATCGTATTCCTGTTCGGCGGCATCCTCGGCACGCTGCATCACCTGTACTGGACGGGGACGCCGACGTCGGTGATTGCAGTCGGTGCGGTGTTCTCCGCGCTCGAGGTCGTGCCGCTGGCGCTGCTCGGCTTCGAGGGCTTCCAGAACTACCGGCGCAGCAAGGCGGCACCGTGGGTCAAGGCGTATCGCTGGCCGATCCTGTGCTTCGTCGCCGTCGGCTTCTGGAACACCGTTGGCGCGGGCCTGCTCGGCTTCGTGATCAACCCGCCGGCCTCGCTCTACTACGTGCAGGGCCTCAACCTGACGGCCGCGCACGGCCACGCCGCGCTGTTCGGCGTGTACGGGATGCTCGGCATCGGCCTCATGCTGTTCTGCCTGCGCGGCCTGTACGAGCGCCGGCTGCATGCCGACCGCTATCTGGCGTGGACGTTCTGGGGACTGAACACCGGTCTTTTCATGATGGTGTTCATGTCGCTGCTGCCCGCGGGCATCTACCAGGCGTATGCGAGCATTTCGGAAGGCCTGTGGTACGCGCGCTCGCCCGCGATCATCCATTCGAAGGCGATGGAGATGCTGGTGTGGATGCGCGTGCCGGGTGACATCGTGTTTGCAGCCGGGAGCGGGTTCCTCGCGCTCTACGCGATCAAGCTGCTGCGCGGCGGACCGCGCGTCGCGCCCAGGGACGAAGGCGTGCTGCAGCCGACGTAAGGCGACGGCACCCGGGGCGCACGGAACGATCGCGGCGCCTCGGAGTGGCGCCTCGGCGCTGCGTCTGGCAAGGCGGGCTCACGGGCCCGCCTTGTTCACGGTGAGATGCCGCATCGGGTGAGTTGCACCGCTCGCCTTGTCCATAATGTCGCGGTCACCGTCGGCGCCCGTGCACGACGGCACGAACCGGAGGTCACCAATGGACTATGCGACGCTGAAGCTCATCCACCAGTCCGCCGTGACGCTGTCGTTCGCCGGCTTCTTCGCGCGCGGCATCGGCATGCTGGGCGATGCCGACTGGGTGAGGCACCGGCTCGCGAAGACGCTGCCGCACGTCGTCGACACGGTGCTGATCGTCTCGGCGGTCTGGCTCGCGTGGTTGCTGCGTCTCACGCCGTCGAATGCGCCGTGGATCGCCGCGAAGATCGGTGGATTGATCGCATATGTCGCGATCGGCATGGTCGCGCTGCGGTTCGGTCGCAGCCGGGCGGTGCGCGGCGGCGCATGGGTGCTCGCGATGCTGACGTTCGCGTGGATCGTCTCGGTCGCGATCACGAAGGACCCGCGCGGCTTCCTGGCGTCGATCGTCTGAACCTGCGCCGCGCGCCGCGGCCCGATGTTGTATCGTCGACGTTTCTGGCAAGGGACGACTGCATGAGCGACGACACCGGGAAGACGGAAATCCATCGCGGCCTGAAAGGCGTCTACTTCGACCGCTCGCAGGTGTGCTTCATCGACGGGCGCGCCGGCGAGCTTCTGTACCGCGGGTACTCGATCCACGATCTCGCCGAACGCTCGACATTCGAGGAGACGTGCTACCTGCTGATGCACGGCGACCTGCCGTCGGCCGAAGCGCTCGGTCGCTTCGACGCCGAGCTCAAGGCGGCACGCACGCTGCCGCCCGCGATCTACGACGTCATCCGCGCGGTGCGCGATGCGCATCCGATGGACGTGCTGCGCACCGCCACGTCGGCGCTGGCCGCGTTCGATCCCGACGTCGACGACAACTCGCCCGAGGCGACGTTGCGCAAGGGGGTGCGGCTCACGTCGCAGGTACCGATGATCATCGCCGCGCACGAGCACATCAGGCGTGGCCGCGCGCCGGTGGCGCCCGACCCCGAGGTCGGCCACGCGGCGAACTTCCTGCGCATGCTCACGGGTTCGCCGCCCAGCGCCGACGGCGCGCGGCTGATGGACATCGACATGATCCTGCACGCCGAGCACGGGTCGAACGCGTCGGCGTTCACCGCACGCGTCGTCGCCGGCACCGATGCCAACGCGCATGCGGCCATCACCGCGGCGATCGCCGCCTTGTCGGGCCCGGCGCACGGCGGCGCCGCGGAAAACGTGATGCGGATGGCGCAGGAGATCGGCGATCCGGCGAACGCGGCCGATTACGTCAAGCGCAAGCGCGCGAGCAAGGAGCCGGTAATGGGATTCGGCCATCGGGTGTACCGCGCCGAGGATCCACGGGCGCGGCACATGCGCGCGGGCGTCGAGCAGTTGTCCCGCGCGATGGGTGAGCCGAAGTGGTACCAGATCCTCGCGGCACTCGTCGACGCGATGAAGCCCTACGCACGCCACGGCGTGAACGTCAACGTCGATTTCTACGCCGGTGTCGTCTATTTCCTGAACGGCATTCCCGAGGACCTCTTCGTGCCCATCTTCGCCGCGGGCCGCGTTCCCGGCTGGACCGTGCAGGTCGTCGAGCAGCTGTCGAACAACATCCTGATCCGGCCGCTCACGCTGTACAACGGGCCGGCGGCAAGATCCTACGTGCCGATCGAGCACCGCTGAAAATCGGCTCGTGAGATTAATTCGGCTCCGACCCCAACTTCATCGCGAGCACCACCGTCGTCGTCGTGACGATGTCGTCCACGCTCGCGCCGCGCGACAGGTCGCTGATCGGCCGTGCGAACCCCTGCAGGATCGGGCCGATGGCGCGCGCCCCCGCCAGGTATTGCGTGAGCTTGTACGCGATGTTGCCGCTGTCGAGATCGGGGAAGATCAGCACGTTCGCGTGGCCGGCGACCGGTCCCGCATCGGCGAGCTTTTTCGCCGCGACCGCGGGGACGAGTGCCGCATCGGCCTGCAGTTCGCCGTCGATCGCCAGTGACGGTTCGCGTTCGCGCACCAGCGCCAGCGCGTGCAGCACCTTGTCGATGCGCGCATGCCGCGCGCTGCCCTTCGTCGAGAACGAAAGCATCGCCACGCGCGGCGGCTCGTGCAAGAGATGGCGAGCGGACGCGGCCGATGCGACCGCGATGTCGGCCAGCGTCTCGGCGGAAGGATCGGCGTTGACTGCGCAATCGGCATAGATCAGAAGGCGTCCGGGCAGCGCGATCAGGAAGAAGCTCGACGGCGTCGTGATGCCGGGCGTCAACCCGATCGTCATCATGCCCGCCTCGATCACGCGCGCCGTCGGATTCGCGACGCCGGCGATCATCGCGTCGGCATCGCCGGCCTTGACCATCAGGCCCGCATGGAATAGCGGCTTCGCCGCGAGGCGGCGCGCGATAGCCTCGCTCGCGTCGGGCCGTCCTTCCCGGTAGAGCGCCGCGTAGCGATCGAGGTGCTGCAAAGGCCCGTTGCCGAGGACGATCGGCACCGCGATCTGCTCGGCCGACAGTCGCTGCGCCGCGGCGACGATCCGCTCGTCCGCGCCTTCCGGAAACACGACTTTGGCGCCGCGGCCACGAAGACGCACGCGCGCCGTGTCCAGGATGTCCATCGCTTCGCGCCCTGCCCCTGCGACCGCGTGCACGCGGCCGCTTTCGGTTTTCGAGGGTTCGCATGCTACTCTTACGGGGCGCGAAACCGCGACATGACATTACCCGCAGATTCGGCCCACGCCTCGCACAACGGGCAGGACTGCGATCAATGAGGAGGAGCCCGCATGAAACTGATCCGAATCGTCGCCGCGATCGCGGCCTGCGCCATGCTGTCGGTCGCGCAAGCCCAGCAACCGATCATCGTCAAGTTCAGCCACGTCGTCGCCGACAAGACGCCGAAGGGCCAGGCCGCGCTCAAGTTCAAGGAGCTTGCCGAAAAGTACCTGCCCGGCAAGGTGCAGGTGCAGGTGTTCCCGAATTCGCAGCTCTTCGGCGATGGCCAGGAGCTCGACGCGCTGCTGCTCGGCGACGTGCAGTTCATCGCGCCGTCGCTGTCGAAGTTCGACCGCTACACGAAGAAGCTGCAGGTCTACGACCTGCCGTTCCTGTTCGAGAACCTCGAGGCCGTCGATCGCTTCCAGCACAGTGCCAAAGGCAAGGAGCTCCTCGACTCGATGACGAGCAAGGGGATCAAGGGCGTCGCCTACTGGCACAACGGGATGAAGCAGCTGTCCACCGACAAGGCGCAGTTGAAGCGTCCCGAGGACGTCAAGGGCCTCAAGTTCCGCATCCAGTCGTCGGACGTGCTCGAAGCGCAGTTCCGTACGCTCGGCGCGAACCCGCAGAAGATGGCGTTCGCCGAGGTGTACCAGGCGCTGCAGACGGGCGTCGTCGACGGCCAGGAGAACACCTGGTCGAACATCTACACGCAGAAGTTCTACGAGGTGCAGAAGACGATCGCCGAGACGAACCACGGCGTGATCGACTACATGGTGATCACCAACGCCAAGTGGTGGGACGGCCTGCCGGCCGACGTCAAGGCGGGGCTCACGAAAGCGATGGATGAAGCGACCGCCTACGGCAACAAGCTCGCCGACGACATCAACCAGCGCGACAAGAAGCTGATTGCCGACGCCGGCAAGGCGAAGATCCAGGCGCTGTCGAAGGACGACCTCGCCGCGTGGCAGAAGGCGATGGCGCCGGTGTGGAAGAAGTTCGAAGACGGGATCGGCAAGGACCTGATCGACGCCGCGCAGAAGTCCAACACGTAAACCGCCCGCACGCCGTTCGTGCCCATGCGCCGAAGGCGCTGCCACGAGAGCGAATCGGCGCCGCAGCCCGAAGCGCGGAGGGCAGTCCGATGACCCGCTGGCTGGACCACGCGGAGGAAGGCCTGATCGCCTTCCTCCTCGCGATCATGACGCTGATCACCTTCGGCCAGGTGATCGCGCGCTACGTCTTCAACTACAGCTTCGTCTGGGCGCTCGAGCTCGTCACGTTCCTGTTCGCCTGGCTGATCTTCCTCGGCATGTCGTATGGCGTGCGCGTCGGCTCGCACATCGGCGTCGACGCGCTCGTCAAGGCCTTCGGCCCGCGCGTGGAGCGGGTGCTTTCGATCATCGCCACGCTGTTCTGCATCGCCTACGCGCTGATCGCACTCTACGGCGGCTGGATCTACATGTCGCGCATGCGGATGATCGGCACGCTGGCGCAGGACCTGCCGATTCCGGTGTGGGTTCCGCAGATCGTGCTGCCGCTCGGTTTCGCGCTGCTCACGTTCCGTTTCGCGCAGGTACTCGTGCGACTGATCAGGGGGACCGAGGCGCACCTGCTGGGCGATGAAGCGGCGGCGATCCTCGAGCAGGTCGACGTGCCGGCCCCACCGCCGCCCGAAACGCGCCAGCCGTGAACGTCGCGTTTCTCTTCCTCACGCTGTTCGTCTTCATGGCGATCGGCATGCCGATCGCCGTGTCGCTCGGCCTGTCGTCGCTGCTGACGATCATGTTCTTCGGGCACGAGTCGATCGCGTCGCAGGCGCTGAAGCTCTACGAGACGTCGGCGCAATTCACGCTGCTCGCCATCCCGTTCTTCATCCTGTCCGGCGCGTTCATGACCACCGGCGGCGTCGCGCGCCGGATGATCCGCTTCGCCAATGCCTGCATCGGGCACCTGCGAGCGGGACTCGGCCTCGCCTCGGTGCTCGCCTGCATGCTGTTCGCCGCGGTCTCGGGTTCGTCGCCCGCAACGGTCGTCGCCGTGGGCTCGATCGTCATCGCCGGCATGGTGCGCGCCGGCTACTCGAAGGAATTCGCCGCCGGCATCATCTGCAACGCGGGCACGCTCGGCATCCTGATCCCGCCGTCGATCGTCATGGTCGTGTACGCGGCGGCGACGTCGACGTCGGTGGGCAAGCTGTTCATCGCGGGCATCATCCCCGGCATCGTGCTCGGCCTGATGCTGATGGCGGCCATCTACGTACGCGCGCGGATCATCAACCTGCCGCGCGAGCCACGCGCGAGCTTCCGGGAAGTGCTCGTCGCCGGGCGCGAATCGCTGTGGGGGCTGCTCCTGCTCGTGATCATCCTCGGCGGCATCTACGGCGGCATCTTCACGCCCACCGAGGCGGCCGCGGTCGCCGCGATCTATGCGTTCGCCATCGCGATCTTCGTGTACCGCGACATCGGCTGGCGCCAGGTGACGAAGGTGCTGGTCGACGCGGCGCGCGTCACCGTGATGCTGATGTTCATCATCGCCAACGCGCTGCTGTTCGCGCACGTGCTGACGACCGAGCGCATTCCGCAGATCATCACCGAGCAGATCGTCGCGATGGGCATGACGCAGTGGCAGTTCCTGATCGTCGTCAACGTGCTGCTGCTGGTCGCCGGCAATTTCATGGAGCCGACCGGCATCATCCTGATCCTGGCGCCGATCCTGTTCCCGATCGCCACCGAGCTCGGCATCGACCCCGTGCACCTCGGCGTGATCATGACGGTCAACATGGAGATCGGCATGGTCACGCCGCCGGTGGGCCTCAACCTGTTCGTGACCTCGGGCATCACCGGCATGTCGGTCGTGCAAGTCGTGAAGGCCGCGCTGCCGTGGCTGTCGGT
>Ga0157369_10008321_pt1 | contig 11890 bp, 8 predicted proteins | sample C25metaG_FD_113461 | JGI IMG/M metagenome (GOLD analysis project Ga0157369, IMG submission 113461) | Corn rhizosphere microbial communities from Kellogg Biological Station, Michigan, USA - C2-5 metaG | ecosystem: Host-associated > Plants > Roots > Rhizosphere > Soil | place: USA: Michigan... | reverse complement strand
GGCGGCATCGCACGGGACGAGTACACCGAGGCCGAGCAGCACGACGGATTCGACGTCGTCGCCTGGATGGCCGAGCAGCCGTGGTGCACCGGGGCGGTCGCGTCGTGGGGCGTCTCCTACGGAGGGTTCAGCTGCATCCAGCTGGCGGCTCTGCGGCCGCCTGCGCTCGGCGCGATCGCGCCGGTGTACGCGACCGACGACCGCTACACCGATGACATGCACTTCCACGGCGGGGCGCTGAATGCGAGTAGCCTGCCCGGCTATCCCACGGAGATGATCGCGATGAACGCGCTGCCGCCCCTCGGCGGGCGCGACGCCGAGTTCGACCGCGCGTGGCGACGACGGATCGACGAGACGCCGGCGTGGATGCTCGACTGGATCCGCGAGCAGCACGACGGTCCGTACTGGCGCAACGGCTCGCTACGGCCGGACTACGGACGCATCGACTGTGCGGTGCTGATCTGCGCCGGCTGGCGGGACGGCTATCGCACGGCGGCGCTGCGCATGGCCCGGAACCTCGACGCGCCGTGGCAGCTGCTCGCCGGGCCATGGGCGCACAAGCTGCCCGATCGCGGCGTCCCCGGTCCGCGGTATCCATTCCTGGCGGAGATGGCGCGGTTCTTCCATCGTCATCTCGGCGATCCCGACACGGCGCGGGCCGACCGGCCGCGAACCGTCTTCTTCATCGGCGCTCCGGACACGCCCCTGCGCCCGCACGCGGTCGTCTCGGGCGAGTGGCTGGCCTCCGAGCGCTGGCCCGAGGGCGTCGACGGCACCCGGCTGGTGCTGGGTGGGCCGGCGGTCGCGCCCGCCCGGGTGACGACCGGCATCATGACCGGGCAGTGGTGCCCGCCACCTCCGGCGACCGGCCAGTTCCTCGACCAGTCCCGCGACGACGCGCAGAGCGCAGTCTTCGAGAGCGAACCCCTGGCGGAGCCGCTCGATCTCTTCGGGGAACCGGTCGTACGGCTGCGCGTCAGGCACCCGGGGCCGCGTACGCTCGTCTCGGTCAAGCTCCAGAACGTCGCGCCGGACGGCTCCTCGCAGCCGGTCACGAGCGCCGCGGTGAACGTCGAGATCGAGGGCGAGACGGCGCTCGAGCTGCCGCTGATGGCGGCGGGATGGAGGTTCGCCGCCGGCCACCGGGTTCGCCTGGCGGTGGCCGTCGGCGACTGGCCCAACCTGTGGCCGCTGCCGGAGGTCGCGCCGCTCGAGGTCACGGCGCCCGTCGAGCTCGAGCTGCCCGGCCTGCCGGCCGACAGCGTCGCGTTCCGGCCCGCCGATGGGCCGCTCGTCGAGATCGCGCAGCCGGGAGCCGAAACCGACGCTCGCTCGCAGTGGGACGTCGTGACCGACGTGCTCACCGGCGAGGCCGGCATCGTGACCGAGATGCGCTCGCGCGAGTCGATCCCGGCCGAGGGCTGGTCCGTGACCGAATCCGCAAGCCGCTGGGCGATGACCGGCGACGATCCGCTGAGCGCCTCCGTGAAGGGCCGGTGGCACTACCACCTGGAGCGTCCGGGCCTCGAGACGGACGTGCGCGCGGAGACACGGGTCGAGGCGACCGCGGACGCGTTCCTGGTCGACGTGCACCTGCGCGTCGACGCCGACGGAGAGCCGTTCGCCGAGCGCCGCTGGGAGGAGCGGATCCCACGCCGGGGCGTCTGACCTATCTCGAGTCCGCCGGCGGGCGGATCATCCTGGAGCGCGACGTCCGCATCCCGATGCGCGACGGCGTCTGCCTCTCGGCCGACGTCTATCGCCCCGACCGGCCGGGGCGGTTCGGCGCCATCCTCGAGCACATCCCCTACCGCAAGGACGACCTGCGGGCCCTGCAGGACCGCGGTCAGAACCTCGTGTTGGCCGAGGCAGGCTTCGCCTGCATCCGGCTGGACGTGCGCGGCACCGGCAGCTCCGAGGGCGTCGCCGTCGACGAGTACACGGAGGCCGAGCAGCTCGACGGCGTCGAGGTGGTCGACTGGATCTCGAACCAGGAGTGGTGCAACGGGAACGTCGGCTCGTGGGGCAAGTCGTACGGCGGCTTCTCGTGCATCCAGCTGGCGGCCCGCCGGCCGCCGGCGCTGCGCGCGATCGCGCCGGTGTACGCGACCGACGACCGGTACAGCGACGACATGCACTATGACGGCGGTGCCGTGGCCGCGTTCGAGCTGACGAACTACCCCGTACGGATGATCGGGATGAACGCGCTTCCGCCCGGAGACGGCGACGGGCCCGAGTTCGACCGCCGCTGGCAGGAGCGGATCGACTCGACGCCGCCGTGGGTGATCCGATGGCTGACCGAGCAGCACGACGGCCCCTACTGGCGCAACGGCTCGCTTCGTCCCGACTACGAGCGGATCGAGTGCCCCGTGTTCATCGTCTCCGGCTGGCACGACGGCTACCGCACGGCGGGCTTGCGAATGGCCCGGCGCCTGCGAAGCCCCTGGCAGCTCCTGGCCGGACCGTGGACGCACGTCGCGCCCGATCGCGGCGTGCCACGGCCGGTGTATCCCTTCATGCGGGAGCTGATCGAGTTCTTCCGCACGCATCTCGATCCCGGCTCGGTCTCGGCCGGCGGCGCCGGCCGGCCGCGGTCGGTCGTGTTCATCGAGGAGCACGACGCTCCCGACGACGCTGTTGCGAGCGTGTCGGGCGAGTGGCTTGCGAGCGAGTCGTGGCCGGAGTCGGCCGGCGCGTCGGTGCTGACGCTGGGGACGGCTGGGGTCGCACCCGCCTCGGCCTCCGTCGGCCTCGCGACCGGCAACTGGTGCCCGCCGCCCCCCGACAGCGGTCTCTTCGGCGACCAGCGCGGCGACGAGGCCAGAAGCGCCTGCTTCGAGACCGAGCCGCTGCCGGAGCCGGTTGCCGTGCTCGGCCCGCCGCGGGTGCGGTTCCGGATCGCCCATCCCGGCCCGCGCGCGATCGTGTCGGTCAAGCTGAACGACGTCGCGCCCGGAGGTGCGTCGCAACCGGTCACTCGCGGTGCGGTCAACATCGCGTGCGCCGGCGAGGCGGACGTCGAGGCCGACCTGATGGCGACGGGCTGGAGGTTCCGGCCAGGACACCGGATCCGGGTCGCGGTCGCGGCGAACGACTGGCCCTGCCTCTGGCCGCTGCCCCGGCTCGAGCCCGTGCGCGTGACCACCGCGGTGGAGCTGACCCTGCCCGGCCTGCCCGAAGACGCTCGCCCCCACGTCGCCGACACCGACGTGGTGCCGGTCACGTGGACCGGCGGTGTCGTGACCGACCGGCCCTCGCGCTGGGACATTGTGCGCGACGCAGAGACCGGCATTGCCGGGGTCGAGGCGGCCGACTGGTGGGCCTTCGAGTTCCCCCAGGAGGGGCTGCGGTGCGAGGAGGGACACGTGTACTCGACCGGCGTTCGCGACGACGACCCGCTCTCGGCCCGGGCGGAGGGGCGGACGCGATTCGCGCTGACGCGGCCGGGGCTCGACGTCGTCGCCGAGGCGAGGGGCGTCTTCACGTGCACGGAGAGGGAGTTCGTGGTCGAGCTCGACCTCGAGGTCACCCGCGACGGTGAGCCGTTCCATCAACGCAGCTGGCGCCAGCGGATCGCTCGCAGCGACTGCTAGGCGTCTACCATGGGGCGATGGTCGGTGACCGCGACCGGGAGCGGATCCTCTCTGCGCTGCGCGAGCACTACGCCCGCGGCCGGCTGACGCTGGACGAGTTCTCGGCCCGTAGCGACCTGGTGTTCGCCTCGCGCTCGTACACCGAGCTCCGTGCAGCCCTGCGCGGCCTCCCCGTTCGCCTCGGCGGAGTCGATCTCGTCGAGATCGGCGATGCGGTCGCGCGGGCCGCCGTGCGCGGCGCGGTCCTCTTCGCCGTGACGTGCGCCTACGTCGTGTTCAGCCTCACGCTCGCCCTCGTGCTCGTCCTGACGCTCGTCCTGCACGGGGCCACCGCCTCGGTGTTGCTCGTGTTCCTCGGGGTCTGGGCGATTCCGACGTATCTCGTGTCGCGCATGTGGCGGCGCGTCCACCCGCCCAGCCTGCGCCGCTTCGTTTAGCGTTGTAGCGCTTCGCAGGTGTGAGATGCGGGTGATGGCTGGGGTGGCCGGATGAAGGGTGTTCTGAGACACGACGCGGGAGTGGCGACCAATCCCGGTCCGGGCGGGATCGGTTGGGTGATCGAGCGCGACGGCGCCGTGCCGGCTGAGGGCTACGACTCGCTCCTGCGGGCGACCAACAACGAGGCCGAGTGATGCGTGCCGGGACCGAGAACGCGTTCGGCGGGCGATTGCGAACAGCGATCCTCGGCAGCGGCGGCGGGATCCCGTCGCGCGAGCGGGAGACGGCGTGCCTGTTCGTCCGCGAGGGCGATCGCGCCCTGCTGCTCGACGCCGGCAGCGGCCTCGGCCGGCTCCGAGATGATCCGGGGCTTTTGCAGGGGATCAACCGCATCGACGTGGTGCTCAGCCACTTCCACTTCGATCACATCTGCGGCCTCCCCGTGCTGCAGTGGCTCCCCGTCGAGGCTTCGATCTGGGCTCCCGGCCGCTGGCTGTACGACCGGCCGAGCGCCGAGATCCTCGAGCCTCTGCGCCGGCCGCCGGTCTCGCCTGAGGACGTCACATCGGGATCGGTCTTCGAGCTCCGCGAAGGCGTCCAGGAGATCGGAGGCTTCTCGGTGCGGGCGAGCCCCCAGCCTCGGCACTGGGCGCCGAGCGCCGGCCTGCGGGTCGGCGACGACCTGGCGTACATCACCGACACCCCCTTCGAGGGCTCGAGCATCGAGCTGGCGCACGGCGTGCGGACGCTCTTCCACGAGGCATGGTCGTCATCCGCCGCGCCGTCGAGTCAAGAGGGCGACTCCACTGCCGCCGACGCCGCCCGCGTCGCGGCGGAGGCCGGCGTCGAGCGATTGATCCTCGTCCACCTGAACCCGGATCTCGCCGATCACGCCGCGCTTCTCGACGATGCCCGGCGTGGCTTCGCCAACGTCGGGCTGGGCGAGGACTGCGGGCTGTATGGCTAGACCCGGCGCCCTGGCTGCCGCACGGCCGGCTCTGTTACGATCGCCACCAGTTGCAGTCCGTCAATGTGTGGGGACGGAGAAGGTTGAGACGAGTCATCGCGCTCCTCGCTGCGTGTTCGTGGCTTGTCGTGCCTGCGGGCGCGGCGGAGGCCCAGCCGTCACACCCTGGGGCGGCGGCGCTCCCGGCGGGCGACATCATCGATCTCGACTTCGGCGACATCTCCGGATCGACCGTGCCCGATCAGTCCGGAAACGCGAACGACGGCACGGGCCAGATGGGTGCCGTCGGCGCCGAGTCGGTCTGGAACCCGACCACCACGACCGACTCGCAGGGGAACCCCGCGATCGTCTTGGCCGGCGCACAGAAGGAGCGCGTCGAGATTCCCGACCGGGCCGGGAGCCTGAACGCGAACCACTTCTCGATCCTCGTCCAGTTCTCGCTGAACGAGTCGACCGACACCGACCCGTCCCACCAGCGCTACGAGCTCATGGAGAAGGCCGGCAGCTTCTGGTTCAACGTCCGCGAGGACACGACGCCGAAGTACGTCCTGCGCGTCGGCGGGTTCTTCGCCGGAAAGTCCGTGGACACGTTCACCGGGACGCGGGTGATCCCGAGCAACACCCTCACCTGGGCGATCGCCACCTACGACGGGGCGCACCTGACGACGTACGTCGCCAACGGAGACGGGAGCAGCCTCGCCCTCGACAAGAGCGTCGCCCAGACCGGCACCCTGAACACGGGCGCGACCATCACCGGCATCGACGAGAACCTCGTGGTCGGCGCCAAGCACCGCGAGGGGCACGCCCCCGGCGGCACCGGGACGAACGAGGATGCGGAGGCCTTCTTCAACGGCACGATGTCGCGGTTCCTGGTGTTCAACACCGCCCTGACTCAGAGCCAGATCGCCTCGGTCATCGCGGGCTCGCCCGTGACCGGCACGCCGGGCCCCGTCCATGCGCAGCTCGCCGCGAAGTCGGCCATGAGCGGCGGTACCAGCCCGACGGTCCCCTACGGCGTCTCATGGGCGCAGGGGACGTGCCCCGCCGGCGCCACGTACCACGTGACCGTCACCAACGGCGGGAGCTCGACCACGCCGTTCACCGGCACCGCCCTCGCGACGACGGTGAACCTCCCGGTCGGGGCGAGCCCGACGATCGCGGTCGACTGCGGAGGCCCGAGCTCCGCCTCGAGCTTCACCTCGGCGGGATTCCAGGAGGGCAGCGCCACCTACACGGGCACCTGGCACAGCTCGAGCTTCGCAGGGGCCTGGGGCGGAACGGCCAGGTACACGACCGCCGCCTCGGCGGCGGCCACGTTCAGCTGCACCTCCTGCGCGGCGATCGCGTGGGTTACGGACGAGGACTCGGCGCACGGCTCGGCCCGGGTGTACGTCGACGGCGTGCTGAAGGCGACCGTTAACGCGAGGTCATCGTCCCAGCGGAACCGCGTGATCGCCTACGCCGCCCAGTGGCCGGCGGACGGTGCCCACACGATCCGGGTTGTGAACCTCGCGACGAGCGGGCATCCGCGTACGACCGTGGACGGGTTCCTCAGCCAGGGCTAGCCCTCGGGTCGTCCGGTTCGACGACCGCGTACACCTGCCGCTCGCCGCTGATTCCCTTCAGCGCGTGGGAGCCCCGGTCGGCCAGCTCGATACCCGTGCCGGCGACAAGGTCGCGCACGGTCGACGACACCAGCACGTCACCCGAGCCGCCGAGCGCGCAGATGCGCGCGCCGGTGGCGACCGCCAGGCCGGCCGGCTTTCCGTCGTGGAGCTCACATTCGCCGACATGGATCCCGACGCGCACCGTCACGCCAATTGGCGTGAGCGCACCGACAATCGCCTGGGCACACCGGATCGCCCGCGCCGGGCCGTCGAACGATGCGAAGAACCCGTCGCCGGCGGTGTCGTGCTCGGCGCCGTGGAACCGGTTGAGCTCGCGCCGCACGACGCCGTGGTGCTGGGCGAGCAGCTCGCGCCAGCCGGCGTCGCCGAGCACCGCGGTCTGCTCGGTCGATCCGACGATGTCGGTGAACATGAGCGTCGCGAGTACCCGCTCCGGCACGGCCGGCGGTGCCTCGCCCGAGACGAAGAGCTCGATCTCGTCGGGGATCTCCGGCGACAGATGGATCTCCAGATAGTCCTCGCCGCTCACCTGGGTCGCGTTCGCACCCGGGATGCGCTCGGCGACGTCGACGGACTTCTCCCGCTCCGGGCCGCGATACAGGACGAGCGCCGGCACGCGGACGGCCGGGAGCACGTCGGCCAGGTCGGTCTCGAAGAACGCGCGGTTGAGGGCGTACGCGACGGCGGGGCTGGCGCCGATCCGCAGATAGTTGGCGAACTGACGCCGGTCCTCCTCGGAGGCGTACAGGGTCGGGCACAGCTCCCGGAGGAGCTCATCTGCGAACTCCTGGCTGCCCCACCGGTCGCGAAGGTCGATCAGCTCTCGCAGCCCTGCCTCGGAGGCGTCGCCACGCTCCTGGAGCACGCCGCGAACCTCCGGGTGGAACAGGACGAGCGCCCGCGTCCGCTCGGGATACGTCGCGGCGAACAGCGCGGCCGTGCCGCATCCCTCGTGCGATCCGAGGATCACGGCCTTGTCCGAGCCGGCCGCATCGAGCACGGCGTGGAGGTCCTCCATTCGCGTCTCGAGCGCGGCGAACTGCCCGCCGTGATCGGAGAGGCCCGTGCCTCGCTTGTCGAACAGGATCAACCGGAACGATCGGGCCAGCCGCCGGTAGAAGTCGCGCCAGCGCGGATAGCCCCAGACGTAGCCGAGGTTCGACATGTAGTCCGGCACGTAGACGAGGTCGGGCTCCCCGTCGCCGACGATCTGGTAGGCGATCGCGATGCCGCCGGTGCGGGCATAGCGCGTCTCCGGCTCCACCCGCGAAGTCTCCCATAGACGGCGCGCCTCACCCGGCCGGATTGTGGATCGTGATCGGCCAGCAGCGGTGGTGCGGGGTGTTCTCGATCGTGACGGCCGCGACGCAGAACCGGTAGTCGCCGTTCGGGAGCCGGGTGGTGTCGACGCCGCGGCCGCCCACATGCACGACCAGGCGGGTGGCGCAGACACCCCGCGGGCGCGTGAAGCAGTCGTTCTGGCGATACGTGCCGTGGGCGTAGACGTCGTTCACCTGCTGCGGCGGGATCAGGCGGCCGCCGACGAACGGGACGATCGGCGCGCCCAGCCGGAGCAGGTCGTCCGTCGCCGGCGCGATCCAGCTGCGCAGGGCGGCGACCATCAGTGGCTGCTGCGGCCACCGCGTCGTCTTGCGGACGGGCATGTCCCACACCTGGGCGCGGAAGTCCACCCGGCCGTGCAGGTCGCCGAGCGCCAGCGGGGCCGAGTCGACGCTCCCGGCGCCGCGCGGGCTGAAGGCGGCGGCGTTGGCCACGAACGCCGCGAGATCGCTGATGCCAGGCGCCTCGCGGTTGACCGGGTCGCGCAGGATCCCGGTCGGCCGGCGCGGGTCGATGAACCCGCACACCGGATTCCACTCCGACAGGTGCACGTGGTTCTGGCCGGCGACGACCCGCCCGATCCACTGCCCGCGCCTGACGTATGTGCCCGGCGCAACGCGCGTCAGGTTGACGTGCCAGTAGTCGTAGCGGGTGCTCCGCATGGCCGTGGTGGGGCTGAGGATGAAGCGGGCGTTCCCGCCGCGGCGGTGGACGTCCCAGATCCGGCCGGTGACGACGGCATACACCTTCGCCCGGTCGTGCGGCGCAGCCACGTCGACGCCGAAGTGCGCGTTGCCGAGGCCGCGGGGATCGTCGAAGCCTCCGCGGATCGTCGGGACGGCGCCGGGCGGGTAGACGGGCGACGACCCCGGCGGCGACGGATAGTCGAAGCAGGTGCGGTCGGCGCGTGCGAGAGTGAGCGCATGGACCTGCGGGAGTCCAGGCGCGGCGGCGGTGGTCGACGGCAGCAGGAGGGCCGCCACGCCCAGCGCGGCGAGGCCCGCCGCGGCGGCCGCCGATCGAATGGTCATGATGTTCATGGCGCGGGACCTCCCCTGGGTCGTCGTTTGACCTCAAGGGACACCCGCGTGCTCGAACGCCGCTCTGGAAGCGCTTTTGGGGCGCTCTCACGGCGCTCTCAGCGGGCTCTCATGCCCGTGGTGGAGCCATGAACTCTGTGAATCGCCAAATGGAGTACCGGCTGCTCGGCCCGCCGGAGGTGCTCGACGAGGGCCGGGTGGTGGCGCTCACCGGCAAGGGCGCGGCGGTGCTCGCGCTGCTCGTCCTGAACGCGAACCGGGTCGTCCCGCGGACGACGCTGATGGACGCGGTGTGGCCGGGCGAGGGTGCGTCGGCGCGCCGCAACCTCGAGGTGCACGTCTCGCGCCTGCGCAAGGCGCTCCCCGCCGGCGAGGGCGGCGGCGAGATCACGAGTCGCGGCGGGGGCTACCTGCTGGCCGCCGATCCGGAGGCGGTCGACGTGAACCGCTTCGAGCGCATGGTCGAGTCGGGCCGGCGCACGCTCGCCGCCGGGCGCCGCGAGGAGGCGATCGCCCAGCTGCGGGCGGCGCTCGAGCTGTGGCGGGGACGGCCGCTCGAAGGCCTCGAGGACTATGCCTTCGCCTCTGCCGAGGCGGAGCGGCTCGAGGACGCACGGCTGGGCGCGCTCGAGGCCCGCTTCGAGGCGGAGCTGGCCCTGGGCCGGCATCAGGCGGTGATCGGCGAGCTGCGCGCGCTCGCAAACGCCCACCCCGGGCGGGAGACGCTGCGCTACCAGCTGATGCTCGCGCTCTACCGCGACGGCCGTCAGGGTGACGCCCTGGCGGTCTACGCGGGGGCGCGCCGCTACCTGGTCGAGGAGCTCGGGATCGAGCCGTCGGCCCGGCTGCGCGACCTGGAGCGGGCGATCCTCCAGCACGACCCGGCGCTCACGCTCGAACCGGCCGCGGACGGGCCCGACGAGGAGCCGGAGCCGGCCACGACCGGATTGCGGACGTTCCTGATCGCGCGGGTCATCGGGTATGCGCGCTACACCCGCGAGCGCGGCGACGAGGCGGGCTCGGCGCTGGCCCGCACGTTTGCGGATGCCGCGCGAAGCGCCGCAGTGGAGTACGGCGGGGAGCTCGTCGAGGCGCGCGGGGACGAGGCGCTCTGCGCATTCGGCTCCGCCCGGGCGGCGCTGCGCGCGGCGATCGGGCTCCAGCGCAGGCTGCGGACCGCCTCCGAAGGAGGCAGCCCGTTCCCGCTCGCCGTCGGCACCGGCCTCGACGCGGGTGAGGCCGAGGCGATCGAGGGCGGGTATCGGGGCGGCGCGCTCAACCTGGCCTCGCGTCTGAGCGCGGCGGCGGCGCCCGGGCGGATCCTCGCCACCGAGACCGTCGCAAACGTGGCCGGGCGGGTCGACGGGCTGCGGCTGGGCGCGCCCCGGCGGGTGGTGCTGGAGGGCTTCGGCGATCCGGTGCGCGCCGTCGAGGTGATCCCCGAGGCGCCCCTGCCGCCGGTGCCTGCGTCGCCCTGGCCGAGCGAGAATCGCCGCCGTCGGCGTCGGCTGGTCGGGGCCGGCGTGGTCGGACTGATCGCGCTCGCCGCGGTCGCCGTCGTTCTCACGGAATCGCTGGGGGGAGGCGGCGGAAAGACGGCGAGCCCACCGCCGCAGCCGCACCTGACGCTCGCAGCGGAGACCAGGGGCAGCGGAGGGACGATCGTGCTGCGCGGCGAGGCCAACACCGGCCCGGCCTACCGCACGATCGTCGACATTCGCATGTACCCGGCTGCCGGAGGCAAGTCGAAGGGGCTGTGGCTCGCAACCGTCTCGCCCCGCGGGAGGTACGAGCTGGTCTTCCTGCCTCTCATCGATCCAGGGAGCTACAACGCCCAGACCAACCAGTCGTACGGTGGCGGGACCGGCGTCATCCGATCGCCGTTCGCCCCGGTCACCCTGCGGGCGGGTACGACCGACCAGCACGGGACGCTCGCGATCACGGCCCCCACGCCTGGCTCGACGATCTCCGCGTCCGGCTTCATGGTGACGGGCACGGACGACCCCAATCCGGCCGCCGGGCTGGGGTACATCCAGGTGTTTGCGTTCCCCGGCAGCGACCTGCGCACGCGGCGGGCGTGGGGCAGCCCGGTCGTGCAGGTCGGGGCGGACGGCGCGTGGTCGGTCGCGTTCGAGTCCAGCCTGGCGTCCGGCCCTTACACGCTGTTCGTCAAGGAGACGGACGCGAACGGCTTCGTTACGGGGCTCTCACGCACGGTGCAGTTCACCTGGAGCGGCTGAGCGGAGCTCACACGGCGCCGTAGAAGTGGCGGTACTGCCACGCGGCGTCCCGGCGCAGCTCGTCGTCCGGCGGGATGCGGCCCGCGAAGCGGGCGAGCGTGAGCGGCTCGAGGTCGAGCGGCGGCGCGCCGTCGAGGATCCAGGCGGCCAGCAGCTCGCCCAGCGCAGGCGACAGCGAGAGCCCCGCCACGTTGCAGCCGCTCGCGAAGTAGAAGCCCGAAACGGCCGGCGCGGGGCCGACGATGTGCTGGCCGTCGGCGGTCATCGTCGGCATGCCGCCGCGGTGCTCGCGCACGCCCGCCCGGCGCAGGACGGGGAGCTGGCGGGCGACGTCGTCCGCGGCACGCCACAGCACGCCGTCGTCGAGCGGCATCTCGGCCACGGCGCCCGGGACGCCGTCGGCATCGAAGAACAGCGGATCCTCCTCGTAGACGCCCCACAGGAAGCCGGGCGCGTGCGGCCGGAAGTACACGGCGGCGTCCATGATCCGGACGAGCGGCAGGTCGGCCCGGGCGCCGTCGACGGCCTCGGTGACGATCAGCTGCTGGCGGGTCGTGACCAGCGGCACGTCGACGCCGCTGATGGCCGCGACCTGACGCGTCCACGCCCCGGCCGCATCCACGACGACGGGCGTCTCGATGAT
>Ga0157369_10008318_pt1 | contig 11892 bp, 7 predicted proteins | sample C25metaG_FD_113461 | JGI IMG/M metagenome (GOLD analysis project Ga0157369, IMG submission 113461) | Corn rhizosphere microbial communities from Kellogg Biological Station, Michigan, USA - C2-5 metaG | ecosystem: Host-associated > Plants > Roots > Rhizosphere > Soil | place: USA: Michigan... | reverse complement strand
CTACAGCTATTGCGGCGGCATTGCCGCAATCATGGAAGAGTGTCTCTATCTCCGCAACGAGAACGCTCACCTCGTCAACCGTCTCTCCGACGAAAAACAGGATGCGGAAAGCGCGCGTGATGCGGCGCTCGCGAGCGCGCAAGCGAAGTCGGTTTTCATCGCCAATATCAGCCATGAACTCCGCACGCCGCTGAACGCGCTTCTCGGCATGGCACAGTTGCTCGATCGCGCCGAACTGGAAAAGCCCTACCGCGATCATGTGAAAGTCATGCTGGGAGCGGGAAGCGGACTGCAGACTTTGCTCGACGACGTTATCGCCCTCACCCGCGCCGATGATGACAGTGCCGCCTCAGAGGATTGCGATCCGGCGCAGGCGGCGCGCGCCGTCGCCCGTCTGCTGCAGCCACGCGCCTGGGAAAAACATCTGCGGCTCGTGGTGACGGCGGCAAACACGCTGCCGCGCGTGTCGGCCGATCCGCGCCGCGTGCGGCAGATATTGCTCAAGCTCGCCGACAACGCGCTCAAATTCACCGATCGCGGCGGCGTCGAGATCCGGGTCGTCGAAGAGATTCGCGATCAGGGCGGCACCGCGGTCCGTTTCAGCGTCATCGACACGGGGCACGGCGTGCCACAGGAAATCGCGGACAAGCTCTTCAAGGCCTTCGCGCCCGGCGACACATCATACGCGCGGCCGCACCAGGGCGCAGGACTGGGACTTGCGGTCGTCAAACGCGTGGCAGAAGCCGCCGGCGGCGAAGCTGGGTTTGAGAGCGCGCCCGGGGCCGGATCGACCTTCTGGTTCACGATCCCGGCGGCCAGCAACATAGACGCCCGCACCGGCACGACTGCGGCGATTGAGGCATCGCCCGCGCCAACCGGTCTCTCATTTCTTGTCTACGTGCACGACAAGCCAGCTGAGCGGCAGCTTGCCGATCTGCTCGAACCGTTCGGCAACACACTGCAATGCGCGGAGGGCGTGGTCGACGCGGTCGCGCGCGGCGCCCGTGGGCGCTTCGACTTGATCATCGTCGCCGCATCCGATGCCGACACGCTGGCCGCAGCGCCCGGCTTCAAGGCGCCCCTGCTGGCAGTGGTGAAAGGTGGCGAGCGCACACCGGCCTGCGCCGACGCGCTCCTGCGCTGGCCGGCGCCGGCGCGCGAGATCTACGCCGCAATCCATGCCGTCCTCGATCGCGGGCGCAAGGAGGCAGAAGCGGAACCGCCACCTTCCGGCAGCGCCGCCGCCATCGATCCGTCGGCCTTCGCCGAACTCGAAAAGTCCTTCGGCGCCGCGAAGCTGGTGGAGATCCTGAAATCCTACATCGCCTCGGCCGAGGTGCTGTGCCGGGCGCTCGACGAAGCCAGCAACGATGCCAACTGGCCGGAAGCAACGCGGCTGGCGCAGGACATCGCCGGAAGTGCCGGCGGGTTGGGACTCACCGCCATGACGGCGGCGGCACGCGGTTTCGCACAAGCCGCCCGCGATGGCGCGCCGCCTGGCGATCTGCGCAACACCGCACAACTCATCGTGTGGGAGCATGACCGAGTCCGCCGCTCGCTGATCAACCTCTATCCGGACCTCGCGGCGTAAGCCCGCCTTTCAATTCCCGGCTTGGTCGGCATACTGGGTACAAATGCCGAACGAAATCGTGCCGCGCCTTGATCTTCCTGCGCTTGTGCCCGCGCCGGGCGGCGCGGTCGTATGTGCGACCGACGGCAGTTGCGAGCGTGCACGGATCGATGAGGCGCGGCAGCTGTTCCGCTCCGGCAATGTGATCGTCGCGCACGCCGCGTTCGTCGCGGGGCGCCTCAAGACCAATCCAGCCGGCGCGCTGTTCGATGTGCTCGAGCTGTTCGTGTTCGTGCGGCCGGGGCAACCCTGCGTGCCAAGCGCGCTCGGGCTCGCGCGTTGCCTCGGACTCGACGTGCCGCACACACCGGAAGAGTCCGCGCGTGTGCTGCGCGAGGCGGCGGAGTGTCTGCTGGCGGAGCTTGCCCGTCTCGACGAGAAGGGGCGGCCAGCGCTTCGCGCACTTGCCGCGACGATGGGCAAGTCAGGTTGGCGTTGGTCGCCACACATTCTCGATGCCATCGGCCGAAGCGAAGAGAAGCTTTCGCCTATCGCGGGTCTCGAAGCGTGGCGCGGCCTTCCCACCTGGGAAGACGATGCTGCGCCGGACAAGCCGGGTTCGCTTCCCGTCGATCCCAGCGAGGCGCGCGCACGTTTGCAGCAACTCGTTGGCCTTGCGGGCGAAGCGCGCCCGGAACAGGCGTCCTATACCGATGCGGCGTCGTATGCATTCACCGCACGCGAACGCGCCGGTGCGCCGCGCATCGCGCTGGTCGAGGCCGGCACCGGCGTCGGAAAGACGCTCGGCTATCTCGCACCCGCAAGCGTGTGGGCCGAGAAGAACGGGCCCGGGCTCTGGATTTCGACCTACACCCGCAACCTGCAGCGTCAGATCGTGCAAGAGATCGCGCGTCTCTATCCCGATCCCGCCGAGCGCAACGAGAAGGCCGTCGTTCGCAAAGGCCGCGAGAACTACCTCTGCCTGTTGAATTTCGAGGAAGCGGCAAAACGCACCGCGCTGGCGCCGGGACAACGCGCCGTCGCACTCGGGCTGATCGCGCGCTGGATCGCGGCGACGCCCGACGGCGATATCTCTGGCTATGGCTTTCCGGCTTTCCTCGGCGCCTCGCTGTCGCTGCGTGAGATCACCGACCGGCGTGGCGAATGCGTCTATGCCGCGTGCCCGCACTATCGCGCCTGCTTCATCGAACGCGTGATCCGCCGTGCGCGCCATGCGCCGATCGTCGTCGCCAACCACGCGCTCGTGATCGCACAGGCAGCGCAGGACTGGCTGAGTGTGGACGAAACCACCGACACGCCGCCGGAGCGCCGCGTGCGCTATGTCTTCGACGAAGGCCACCACCTGTTCGATGCGGCGGACAGCGGATTTGCGGCGCTGGTCTCCGGCAGCGAGATGGCCGACATGCGCCGCTGGATCCGCGGCCCCGAAGCGCGTGTGCGCAGCCGTTCACGCGGATTGCCCGAACGTCGCGATGGGCTCATCGCGGACAGCGAGGAGGCCAAACACGCGCTCGAAGAAGCCATCGCGGCGTCCAGCGTGCTGGCGGGCGAAGGCTGGATGTCGCGGCTGCAGGGCGGCGGCGGGCGCGGACCCGGCGAAGGCTTTCTCGCCGCTTGTCACCGGCATATCCGGGCGCGGTCGCAAGACGCCGATACGTTCTATTCGCTCGAAGCCGAGACCGTTCCGCAGGGTGAAGACATCACCGAGACCGCGCGCGAACTCAGCCATGGTCTGAAGCGTCTCGCTGCCCCGCTGCTGCGTCTCGCCCATCATCTGCGCAAGACGCTGGACGACAAGACCAAGGAACTGGAGACCTTCCAGCGCACGCGCATCGATGCGGTGCGGCGGGGGCTTGAGCGCCGTGCGAAGATCATCCTGCCCGCCTGGATGCAGATGCTGGATGCGCTGGACACGGGCGAAGTGAACGACGAGTTCGTGGACTGGTTCACGCTGGACCGCGACGATGGCCGCGATCTCGATGTCGGGCTGGAACGCCATTGGGTCGATCCGACCATTCCGCTCGCGGGCGAAGTCTTGAGCAACGCGCATGGCGCGCTCATCACCTCGGCCACCTTGCGCGATGCGGGCGATGCCGATGACTGGCAGAGCGCCGAGGTACGCACGGGTGCTGCGCATCTTCCCGAACCGCCGAAGCGCGCGAGCTTCGGCTCGCCGTTCCGCTATGGCGAGCAGGCGCGCATTTTCGTGGTGAAGGACGTGAACCGGCGCGAGATCGACCAGATCGCCGCTGCCTATCGTGAGCTGTTTCTCGCTGCGGGTGGTGGGGGGCTGGGACTCTTCACTGCGGTGCGCACTTTGCGGGCCGTGGAAAGCCGGATCTCCACGCCGCTCAGCGAAGCGGGCTTGACGCTCTACGCGCAGCATGTCGACAAGCTCGATGCCGGTGCGTTGGTCGATCTCTTCCGCGCGGAAGAGAACGCGTGCCTGCTCGGCACCGATGCCTTGCGCGACGGCGTCGACGTGCCGGGGCGTTCGCTGCGCCTTGTCGTGTTCGACAAGGTGCCGTGGCCGAAGCCCACGATCCTGCACAAGGCGCGGCGCGCGCGTTTCGGAAAAGGCTATGACGATCTGCTGACCCGCCTGCGCCTGAAACAGGCTTTCGGGCGCCTGATCCGCGGCGCAACCGACAAGGGCTGCTTCGTCATCCTCGAAGGCGCCACGCCGTCGCGCCTGCTCTCCGCTTTCCCGACCGACGCACCGGTGAAGCGTTGCGGGCTCAGCGAAGCGACCGGCGATATCCGCGCGTTTCTCGGCGCAGAGAGTCCCCTTCCGGCGACGCTGCCCAGATGACAGGCTGATGGCGGCGCAGGCGAAAATGGGTTCGCAGCAGGTTCCGCGCGGGCCGATGGTTGCCAATCCCTCGTTCGTTCCTAAATCCAAAAAAGGCCACCAGAGCAGGAGAGGCTTATGATCCGGAACGCGGTGATCGTATTTGCGGTCATGCTGATCGCAACGAACGCGCCGGCTGCGGACATCGCGCCGAAGCCCGCCAACCGCGCCGAAGCCACAAAGATCATCGCTGCTGCCCGCAAGATCGTCGGACCGCAAGGCATTGAACGCGACGAAGCCGTGAAGATTGGTGGGATCGAGCAATGGGTATCGATCCGTGGCGCTGACAAGCGGAATCCGGTGCTGCTGCTGCTTCATGGCGGCCCGGGCTATGTCTCGATGCCGATGAGTTGGTGGTTCGCGCACGGCTGGGAGGAGTATTTCACGGTCGTGCAATGGGACCAGCGCGGTGCCGGCAAAACCTATCAGCTCAACGATCCCGCCAAGGTCGCGCCGACCATGACGCGCGACCGGATGATCGCCGATGCCGAAGAGATGACGCAGTGGCTGCGCAAGACATTCGGCAAGCAGAAGATCTTTGTGATCGGCCACTCCTGGGGCAGTTATCTGGGCCTCGAACTCGCCAAGCGTCATCCCGAGTGGCTGCACGCTTATATCGGCGTTGGACAATTGACGGACGGGCCGGAGAGCGAACGGCGCGGCTATGCCTTTGCGTTCGACGCGGCGCGCCGCGACGGAAATACCGAAGCCGTCAAACAGCTCGAGGCGATCGCACCCTATCCCGCGCCGAAGGGCGAAACGCCGCTGAAAAGCATCTACACCGAGCGCAGATGGCTCGGCCACTATGGCGGGGTGATGGCCTATCGCGCGGACAACGATGCCGAAAGCGATCTCTCCTATCTTTCGCCCGACTATGGCGACACCGAGATCAAACACATCTGGGACGGGAACGATTTCTCGGAGAAATATCTGCTCGCCGGCGTGCTCGGTCTCGATGAGAGTGGTACGCGCAAGCTCGATTGCCCCCTGATCATCTTTGCGGGACGTCATGACTACAACGTCAACTCCGCCGTCGCCGCGGAATGGTTTGCGAAGGTCGAGGCACCGTCGAAGCAGTTCGTCTGGTTCGAGAACTCGGCGCATTTGCCGATGACCGAGGAGTCCGGCAAGTTTCTCGTGTCGCTGGTGCGCTACGCGCGGCCGATCGCCGAACGCGCCGGCGATGTTCCACCCGAAGTAAAATAGCGCGCGCTGTCGAGAACCTTTTCGCCGGCGCGCCGCTGCGCTCTGGAAGCGATGGGACATCCGCAGGTTTCTTTGCCCAAGATGTTCCCTTCCAGCGGGACCGCGCAAATGATAGCCTGATGGGCGGAGCGCGCGAAAAGGGGTTTCCCATGGCAGCTGCACCGCAATTTGCTTTTTGCACACTCGCTGTATTGGCCGCATTCGCGGCGTTCCCTGCGCGCGCTGCGACGACGGATGTCGTCTACAGCTTCGCCGGAGACGAAGACGGGGAATACACCGACACGGATCTTGTCATGGATGCGTCGGGCAACATCTACGGCACATCCGTGCAAGGCGGCACTTTCAGCAGCGGAACAGTGTGGCGTCTTAGCCCATCGGGCGATACCTGGGTCCACACGGTGCTTTACAGCTTCACCGGCGGCGCCGACGGCGGCGAGCCGTACAAGGGTGTCACATTGGACGCCAGCGGCAACCTCTACGGCACGGCGGTGACCGGCGGCTCGGGCGGCTGCGAGGGCGGATGCGGGGTCGTTTACAAACTGACGAACACAAACGGGACCTGGACGCAGTCCGTCGTCCATGCGTTCACCGGTGAAGACGGCTCCGGGCCGGGCGCCGGTCTGACGATCGGCGACGATGGCGACATCTACGGCATGACGCCCACCGGCGGCGCGCTCGGTCTGGGCACGATTTTTCGCCTGCACCAGAAGAAGAACGGGACGTGGACTCTCGAAGACATTCACACCTTCACCGGCGGCGCGGACGGAACCGCCGGCTCTGTGGGACGCCTGGTGTTTCGCGGGGGTCACATATACGGCACGGCGGTCGCCGGCGGCGCATATGGCGAGGGCACGGTCTACGAACTCACACCGGCCAGACACGGCGAATGGCCTTTCCGGACCATCTACTCCTTCAAGGGACCGCCGGATGGCGGCTTCGCCTATGGAGGAATGGTCTTCGACGGCCTCGGAAACCTCTATGGGACGGCCTATCACGGGGGCGCCAACGATTTCGGTTGCGTCTTTCAGCTCACGCCGCGGCAGAACGGAGAATGGAAAGAATCTGTGCTCTACAGTTTCAAGGGCGGCAAAGATGGCGAGAGTTCCATCGGCAATCTGGTGCTCGACCAGTCCGGCAATCTCTATGGCACAACGAGCGCGGGCGGATCGCCGGGCTTCGGCGTGATCTTCGCGCTCACGCCAGCGTCGCGGCACAAATGGAAGGAAAGCGTCGTGCATACCTTCCAGGGCTCGCCGGACGGCGCCTTCGCTTATAACGGCATGGTCGATTCCGGCACCGGGACTTTCTACGGCGTCACGGTCCATGGCGGCGTTGACGATGAGGGCGCGATCTTCGCGTTCACGCCATAGACGCAACGGATTGGGGATATCCGCTTTGGCCCGGGTAAAGCCAAGTGACCCGGCAGCGCCGCGCTTCTATAAGGCCCTATGACCCAGACGGATGAGACTCTGTTCGGCGAGAGCGCCGCCGCGGAAACCAGCGAGTTCGGGCGCCATTCGACCGGCATCCTGCCGAGCCATGTGCTGCGCCGGCTGATCCGCGCGCGTCGCGAGATCGTGGCGATGGAGGAGTTCGACGAGGCGCAGCTCCAGCCCGCGAGCATCGACCTGCGGCTGGGCAGCGTGGCCTGGCGCGTGCGAGCGAGCTTCCTGCCCGGGCCCAACGCGACGGTGGAGGAGAAGCTCCAATCTGTTTTCATGCACGCAATCGATCTTTCCGAGGGCGCGGTGCTGGAGACCGGCTGCGTCTACATCGTGCCGCTGATCGAGCGCGCCGAGTTCTCCGCGCGCGTCTCCGGCACCGCCAATCCCAAGAGTTCGACCGGACGCATCGACGTCTTCACGCGGCTGATCACCGACCGCGCGGTGTCCTTCGACACGATCGAGGCCGGTTATCGCGGGCCGCTGTTCGCTGAAATCAGCCCGCGCACCTTCCCGGTTCTGGTGCGCAAGAATTCCCGGCTCAACCAGCTCCGCATCCGTCACGGCTCGCCGCAATTCACCGACACGCAGCTGAAGCGCCTGCACGCGCAGAGCCCGCTGGTCGATACCGTGCCGGATATCGACAATGGCTTGGGCCTCTCGATCGATCTCAAGGGCCATGACGGCAGCCGAATCGGCTGGCGCGCCAAACGGCATACCGCGCTCATCGATGTCGACCGGCGGAACTATCTCGATCCGGCGGAATATTGGGACCCGGTGTCGGCGCAGCCGTCGGGCAACATCATCCTCGACCCCGACGAGTTCTATATTCTGGCGTCGCGCGAGGCGGTAGCGATTCCGCCGGACTACGCCGCCGAGATGGTGCCGTTCAACCCGCTCGTCGGTGAGTTCCGCGTCCACTATGCCGGCTTCTTCGATCCCGGCTTCGGATATGAGGCCGGACATCCGCCCAGTGCCCGTGCCGTGCTGGAAGTGCGCTCCCGCGAAGTTCCCTTCATCCTGGAACATGGGCAGACGATTGGGCGGCTGGTGTTCGAGCGGCTGACCGATCCCCCACCCGAGGTTTATGGTGAACGTTTGGGATCGAACTATCAGCGCCAGGGACTGAAGCTGTCGAAACATTTCGGTTCGCCCTGAGTTCCGATTTGTTGCTGCGAATCCACATCGGGTTATCAAAATCACACTCAATTATTCGTGACCGTTGCGTCTGGCGTATAAGTCGGGTGTTACTTCGCGCGCTGCGGACCGGCAATTCAGGGGGTCTGGTTCGCAGAGGGTCCACTTGAAGGGGGCAGCGTGAGGCGGCTACGGCGCGGAAGTGCCGGCCGCCTCATGATTTTCCGGACCTCGCCATGATCCTTACAACTCAAAGGCTTAGGCTCCCCCCGATCCGGGCCGATGACGCCGCGGCGCTATAAGGCGCGGTGATATGGACGTCATACTCTATTGGGAGTGGCCGGAGCACCACAGCGTCGACCAAGTACGCGACATCCTCGCCGCCCACATCCCAGAGCCGGCGACGAATCCATCCTCTGATGGGTCGCTGCCCTCTCGCCCGATGGTCCGACCATCAGGGAATGCGACCTTTCCGAGATCGACCGTCACAATAGGCGTGCCGAAGTGGGCTTCTGTTCACCAAGGCCTATTGGGGCCGAGGCTATGCCCGCGAGGCGATGAAGCGGGCCGCCGCTTGCGCGCGCACATCGTCCGCGACGGCAGGCGCCGCGACTGTCTCGTCTATGGGCGGCTGCGCGACTGACGGATCCGGTCGGCAATGAAGAACGGCGCATAGAGGATCAGGATGAAGACGATCCCGATCGGCACGAGTTCGGCGATGTACCAAGGCCATGGCGACAGAAGATCGAGCACCGAAGGATCGATGGACTTGGCGCGCAGGAAACCGAAGTTCACGTCGAAGAGCCAGTCGACCGTCCCCGCGACCACGCCGTAGAACAGCGTCCAGGCGATCACGCGCGGAATCGACGCCGGCCAGGGCCGCATCCGCATACCGAGCGTCATGTAGAGCACCGCGGCGATCACCCCGCAGTGGAAGCCGAAGAATACGGCGAACCTGAGATCGGGCCAGCCGAGCGCGAGTTGCGGCGTCAGCGTCGCCTGCAAGGTTCCGGTCAGCGCCCAGAAATAGGCAAGCTCGTAGCTTCTCTGGTTCGGCCTGAGCAGCGTGACGATGGCCGCGATCGCCGCCCAGTCGCAGAGATGCATCGGCAACGCACTGCCGATGCCGAACCAGCCGCGCGCGAACAACAGCCAGTACCAGAGGGCGTAGGTTGCGATCAGCTCGACCGCGAAAGCCCAGCGTATGGCGTTGGCGAGCGCGGCGTTGCCGGACATCCGCACCGCGACCGCCAGTATCACCGGCACCGCGAACGCAAGCACGATCGCGGCGATGTGCGCCGTCCCGAAGAAGACGAAAGGTTGATCCATCCTGGCCGCCCCGCTCCCTAGCGGAGCTTAGCAAGGCGGCACGCAAAGACCTACTGCGCGACGATCGTTCCCTCTATGCCGAGCGTTGTGTGCATGAAGTGCGAACAGGTCAGCGGGTAGATCCCGGCACGATTGGGCGTCAGCGTGATGTGGCCGATTGGTGGGCGTCGACCTCGATCTCGACGCCCTTCTCAGGGCGTTCTGATGAAGCCGTGATAGACATTGGCGCTGTCGATGAAGAAGCCGGAGACCGAGCCGTCATCCGCGATGCCTTCGGAAAGTGTGCCTTGACCCGAAGCCGTGCCGGAGCCGGGCGCGTCGAACACCGTGATCTTGCCCTTGGATGAGCGCACAAAGCCGTGGGTCGCGCCGTTCGCGTCGGCAGCCCAGCCCGTGACATCACCCTTGGCGTTGATCGTGCGCACATGCGTGTTGACCAAGCCCTTCACGTCGAAATGCGTGAACTGGCCAGCGTTCCATATAAGGCCATGCGTCGCGTCTTGGGCGTCGACGTAGTAGCCGGCGGCCACCCCTGAGGTGTTGACGGTGAGTATCTTGGTGCCTTGCCGGCTGCCCGTTCCAGCGCTGGAATCGGTGATCACCGTGAAGGTGCCGTCCGGCGCGCGCAGATAGCCGTGGCTGACAAGGTTCGTGTCGAAGAAGGAGCCCGCAACGGTCCCGTGTTCGTCGACAAAGACGGCGTTGGTGCCGCCATTCGCTGTCAGGCTGGCGCCCGGCGCATCGAAGACCTCCACATGACCCTTCTTGTTGCGCACGAAGCCGTGGTTGATGGAGCCTGCGGTCCCGACATAGCCGGCCACGTCGCCGCCATCGCCGATCCAATTGGGAGCCGTGTACAGCGCGTCCTTCGAGGCCTGAAACACTTTAGCCTTGCCGCCGGCCTTGGCCACGAAGCCTTCGGTCGTGCTCCCGTCCTGAAAGATCCCAGTGACGTTGCCGTGCACGTTGACCCCGTATGGCTGATAGTAGCTGGCGCCGGACGGGAAGGTCAGAAAGCTCCCGTCGGGATGTCGCACGAAGCCATGGACAGAGAAGTCGTTGCCGTAAGCCGTCCCCGCCACCTCGCCATTCTTGCTCATTCCGAAGACCTGAGTGCCCGTAAAGGCGGCCGTCCCGGCGTTCGGTGCGTCGAAGGTGACGATCGTCGGCTTTGCCGATGCCGGCAGCACGAACACGAGCACCGCAATCGCGGAAAGCGCGTTGGCACGCAACATCATGTGAGCCCCCTTTATTGCTGACGCTCCACCCCGAAGCTTAGGGAGAGATAAAACACAGCGCGACCGCGTGCAACCCTGCTTTGCTTACCGAGCGCACCGTCTCTGAGGCGGACGAACGGCAGGTAGTACCCGCTCCGTTTCGGAGGAATTTGGGAGCCATCCGGTAACATGGTTGGCGTTCACTTGCTCGCGGATAGCACACAAGTTACGAAGAGGAGCCAAACGGGCAATTTGCGGGCGTAGTTCAATGGTAGAACGGCAGCTTCCCAAGCTGCATACGAGGGTTCGATTCCCTTCGCCCGCTCCATGACTTAGCAGAAATCGCCGCGAAGGTTTTGCTATCGATTTTGCGAATTCCGTTCGATGACCGTTCTGCATATCATCTTGTCGATGGCCCACCGCGCTTCGCTCTATCCGCTCGACCCCGACGACCTCGGCTTCCATGTCGTCATCTGGGACACGAAGCGCGAGGTTTGCCAGCGCACACTCTCGGCCAACGTCAGCATCGATCTCGCAATAGCGGCCTACGAGTCGGCGCTGACCTACTACCGGCAGCACAATGAGCGGATCCTGCTCAAGATCGGCGCGCGCGTCATCCGCGACAGCGCGAAAAAAAGCGCGGTGAAGGAATGACCGTCGCTCACCCTCGCGACGATCTCTGCCAGTGCGGTCACATCCGCGGCGCGCATTCTGCGCTCGCGCCGCATCCATGCCTGGTCAACGGCGACTGTGACGGGTTCAGCGCGATCGCTGCGGCAACAACCCGCGCGACTTCCGCCAAGCCTTCATCTGCGCACGTGTCCAGCCCATCGGGAACCGCACGCTCGTACCGTTGAGCAGGATGACCGGCGAGTGCGCGGCCCTACGTCGTCTTGGAAGTCGGTATAACCCTCGTCCATCGCGAGCGGAGGCGGCGTTGCCTTCGTCGCCCGTTTGACCGCCTTGCGCTTTGTTGCTGCCATGGCGATTCAACAGCGCCAGGGCCAGATGGTTCCAAAAAGCAAAAACCCCCGGTGAGCCTTTCGGCTCACCGGGGGTTCACGCAACGACGATGGATATGTTCAGTCGCCGGTCGCGGCACCGATCAAAAGCTCATTG
>Ga0157369_10008317_pt1 | contig 11892 bp, 11 predicted proteins | sample C25metaG_FD_113461 | JGI IMG/M metagenome (GOLD analysis project Ga0157369, IMG submission 113461) | Corn rhizosphere microbial communities from Kellogg Biological Station, Michigan, USA - C2-5 metaG | ecosystem: Host-associated > Plants > Roots > Rhizosphere > Soil | place: USA: Michigan... | reverse complement strand
GCGCACCTTCTCGAGTGCCGCACCGGGAGATCCGTTGTCTGAAATGAGCGCCGCTAAATTAAACGCGCTCCCTGCCGGGGTGACGACCCAGTCTGGACAAGCAGGCTTCGCGAGCGCGCCGACGGCAACGAAGGTTAGAAGAAGGCCAGCGCCCGGCCAACGGCGGGGCGATAGCGCAGATGAGTCGAGCATAAGCACCGCCAAGGCCGGCTATTGGTGAGCTGTAGGATTCGGAACGCCATGACATTTACTCTGATTAATTTGCTTTAAATGGAGTATTGTCTTCATTCGAAAAGTATTAATGCAGGCTACATTTATGGTAGCCGATGAAGAGGCCAATGCAAGGAGTCGGCCGAGAAATCGAGCCCTGATCCGTCGGCACGAGATTGCGCCACTTACAGTTGGTTACAACGGTCCAGCGTCCTGCGAGCGCCCCGTTGGCCCATCAGTCGTCTCGTCAGCAATTCCCCTTTTTAGCTTGTCCCGGTGGGCAGAAGCCGTTGCCCGGACCGCCTTGGGGCCCACCCTGCGGCACGACGACCACGCCCGGCGAATCAGGCACATAGAGCGCACAGCCGCCCAACAGGGCGGCACTCGTTATCAGGAGACAGAAGATTTTTTTCATGGGGTTCCTCGAGGAAGGGCATTCGCCCTTCCTTCATCACGTAATGATCGTCAGAAACTGAAGTTGACGTTGGCCTGATCGGCTGTCGATACATTGACTGCGGACGATTGGGTCGCCCCGCTCACGCTATCGGCTTCCGCGGTGTACTGTCCGGCGGCACTCCCAGCGGAAAGCGCAACCGGCAGGTTTCCTGTATAGGTGCCAGTAACTGGCGCGGCGGCGGGCAGGTTCAGTGCGTAGTTGCCGGTATCCAGGTTGGCGTTCGCGGTCGTGATTTCATAATTAAGACCGCTGATCGATTGCAGCGCTCGTACGATGGCCTGCGCACTGACCGGCAGAACTGTCCCGCTTGCGACGTGCATCGCGGAGGGCGGCAGCACGATCGGTGCCGACGACGTGGCCACGACTGTCGATGTATTCACAACGACCGGCACCGAGCGCACGATACCCGTCGCAACGTTATTCTGCACGATGACGACATCATAGTTGCCGTTGGTGGAACTCTGCTCGAGCGGCGTCAGGACGAACTGTCCGTTGCTGTCGGCAACGGTGCCCTTGATGACGTGGCCGTTCTGCTCCGCATAGACAGCGGCTCCGGCTTCGCTTGGCGCGACATAGCCAGAGATCGTGCCGCTCACGACCGTCGGCGTCGCTGTCACGACCGGCTTCAGACTGTACGAGCCGTTACCTTTCTGGACGATCGATTTGCACGCGTTGAAGTCGAGTACGAGATCGACCAGTGTGTTGGGCTGGACCGTGAACGGCCGGATGATCTTGTAGCCGCTTTGCGTGGCGCTTGGCGTGTCAAGCGGCTGCTCGCTGCCACCCGTTGGAACAATCGAATTCGCCAATGCGTTGCCCTGATTCTGCGCGAGCACCAGACGAACCTGTTGATACTGGCCAGAGGGCAACGCGGTTTGTCCGAGGTCGGCCAGCACGCCGTTGGTCAACGACAGCAGATCGATCTTCTGCGGACTCGCCAACGCCACGTCAGTCCAGCCGCCGTCAGCGTCACCGGCCTGCGCGTTCGTGTTGACGCGAACCTTGCTGACCGTCACATAGACATGATCGAAGCCGCATGACGGGGAGTCTGTCATCTGGACATGGAGCGTGCCAGTGGCCGTGCTGCCGCCATCGCCACCTCCGCCTCCACATGCGGCAAGCGCGAGTGGAAACGCCAGCATGCACGTCAGCGTTCTGAGTATCGTTTTCATGGGGAATCCTCCTTCATTGTTGTGAGCTGAAGAATACGGAAACGCCCTGTAAGTGAATCGAATAAATTGCAACGATCAGTAACCAGAATGTTTGGCAAACTGCTGGCGTGCCGGGAGAAACCTTGGGCGCCAATTTGCATGTGATGCAGCGTGCATCCGCAGTGCCAGGCCAATGCGCAATTGCGCTCGCTCGACAGCCTGCTGCCGCATCAGGGAGAACGCGAGGCCCGGATCTCGAATAAATTCACCCTCGGGCAGCAGTCAGTACTCGCTAATGGCTCTGATTAGCTGAATAGGAGATGCGGCGATTCCCGATTGCCCGTTTCAGTGCTTCCCCAAGCCGGTAAGCCGCGGATCTGACAGGAGATAAGACATGAAGAGATCTCGCGTACTTCTCGCGTCGCTGATCATCACGGGTATGCTGGCCGCGTGAAATCGGAAGGTTGCCATTCAGATGGGCACATCCCCATCCAATTCCGCACCCGTATTGTCTGAATCCGTATCTTCCGCGACGTGCATTCCGTAAGCGACCATTCTCCGATACAGCGTGCCGCGCGAAATGCCGAGGGCCGTCGCTGTTTCTCCCAGCCGGTAATCGTGTCGCAGCAAAGCGGTTTCAATGACACTGCGCTCGGCTTGTTCACGTATACAATCGAGCGTCGCTGTTCTTCCGGCCGTCTGCGATTCGAGGTCGAGATCGAGATCTCGGGCTGTCAGCAGCCTGCCTTCAGCCATGACTAGCCCACGGCGCACGCGATTGATCAGCTCGCGCACGTTCCCCGGCCAGTGGTACTTGTGCATTGCGTCTATGGCCGACGGCGTGAAGCCGTGAATCTTGTGGGTGCTGTCGGCTTTGTACTTCTGCAGGACGTAGTACGCCAGGACTTCGATATCCTTACCGCGCGCGCTCAGCGGTGGTTCGTCAACGCGCAGCACGCACAGGCGATGGAACAGGTCGGCGCGGAAACGCCCTGCGAGTATGGCGGCTTCGAGGTCGACGTGGGTCGCTGAAATGATACGTATGTCGACGGGAATCGACTCGTTGCCACCGAGCCGTTGGATTTTCCCTTCCTGTAGAAAGCGCAGCAGGCCGGCCTGGGTCTCAAGCGGCGTGTCGCCAATTTCATCGAGAAACAGGGTGCCCCCGTTCGCCGATTCGATGCGGCCGATCCTGCGTTCGTGCGCGCCAGTGAATGCGCCACGTTCATAGCCGAAAAGTTCAGACTGCAAAAGATGATGTGGAATCGCGCCACAATTGATCGCAACGAAAGGCGCTTTTCGGCGCGGCGAGCACCTGTGAATCGCGAGGGCGGTGAGTTCCTTTCCGGTACCTGATTGGCCGGAGATAAACACGCTGGCGTTCGTGTTTGCGACCTTGCGGATGGTGCTGAACAGCTGTTGCATTGCTTCGCAGGTGCCCACCATCGTATTGTCGTCCGTGACCAGGGCGCCGGTGGCCGTATCGACGTAGTCCAGTGCCGCCATCCCTCGCGCGTGGCCAAGCGCGTGCGAAATCCACTCGGCAGGCAGCGGTAGCGTGACGTAGTCGAAACAGAAGTTGCGAATCAGTTCGCGAACCGCCTTGCTTGCCGATTTGCCCTCAGCAGTGATTGCCACCCAGCCGATCGTAGTCTGGCTCAGACATGCCTTCAGGGTAGGAAAGTCGCGCGGCGTAAAACCGTCGAAATCTATCAGGCCCGCGGCTACGCCACATTTCTTCGTCGCAGCCTCGGCTCCGGCGGCGGTTTTCGCCAGGACGACTTCCCAGCCGGCTGAACGTATTTCTTCGATCAGCGCTTCGTCGGGTGCGCGAGCGACGCAGATCACCCGGCGCTGGGTGTCCGGCTGGAGTGGGGGGGCGCACTGCGCCGAGTCGGCACTCACGCAGGAACTCGTTCGAAAATGGTCGGGTGAATTTGCCATGACACTCCCCCTGTCCTACTTTCTTTTTTCATTGCCCGCCTGACAATCGACAGCGCAACGACATTTGGTATGTCGATGCTACTCGCTGTGAACGCCAAAGAAAATAGTCTTGATACTGTTGCTCCAGCGTCGCGGTCAAAGATCATGTACAGGAATAACGTCCCGACTTGCTGATGGGTAAATGCGTACTTATACCTGGGAAGTCAGATTCGATGCACATCGCCGATGTCCGACGCGCGTCATGCCGTCTCGTGTGTCCCTTGCTGTCTAAGCCGTTTGATCACGTGCTAACCCCCGCTCAACGTGGGGAGCAGAATCCTGTAGATGTGAATAAACGCCGGACCCAGCAGGACAGTAAGAAGGGCAGGAAAGATGCAGAAAATGAGTGGGAAGAGGAGCTTCAACGCGATCTTCGAGGCCTGCTCTTCGGCACGCATCCGGCGGCGTGTGCGCAGGGTGTCAGAAAGTACGCGCAACGAAGAGCCGATGCTGGTGCCGAAACGTTCGGCTTGAACCAGCATTGCGCAAAAGGCGTCGACATCCTCCACGCCGGTGCGCAGAGAAAGGTTGCGTAGCGCTTTCTCCTTGGTAAACCCGGAGCGCATTTCCAGTAGCATCAGTTGGAGTTCGCTTGCGACCACTGGGCTTCGCAGTTCGATTTCTCCCGCCACTTTCACTAGCGCCGCGTCGAGGCTGAGGCCCGCTTCGACACAGACTGTGAGGAGGTCGAGCGCGTCGGGAAAATCTTCAAAAATTGCACGCTTTCGCCATGCGATGCGACGTGTCAGCACGAAATTCGGCAGGTAATAGCCGATCGCGCCGAGCAGGGCGAGCAGGGCCATCGACATGTACTTCTGCGCCGCGAGTGGCGTACTGGCGAGCCACGCAAGCGCAATCAGCGGCAGCGCGAGCGCAAGCACGGTTTTCGCGGCGAAGTAGAGCGCGGCGGCCCCCTGCGTGCGCCAGCCTGCGTTCATCATTTGCACGCGCAGCGCCGAGTTTTCCCAGCCCTCAACGGGGACCGATAGTTTCGAAATCGGCTGTGAGATCTCAGCGAGCTTTTCGAGCCATGCTGACCCAGTGGGCATGTTGCCTTGTTCTGATATGGGCAGGTTGGCTCCTCCTGCCTGTTCGATCCGCCGTCGCATATCGCGCGGAGAGAACAGCAGCATTGCCGCGAATACCGCGCCGAACACCAGCGCGAAAAGGCCGGCCAGCAACAACATATGCATCGAGTCGAGCGTTTGCATGAACAACTCCTAAATATTCTGTTCCGCGGCGAGCATGTGAGAAGCTCTATCAGACGCGAATTTTCACGATGCGCCGCATCCACAGCACGCCGAAAAACATGGAGAAGACCACAGCCTCTATGATTTTGATGCCGGCCGGGTCCTGCCACAGTACGTCGAGGAAAGTCGGGTTCAGGACCATCATGAAGCCCGCGGTGGCGAACGGAAGCAGGCCAAGTATCCACGCCGACAACTTGCCTTCGGCCGACAGCACGCGGATCTTGTCGAACAGCTTCAGCCGTTCGCGTATCAGCATTGCAATGCCGTCCAGTATTTCCGCCAGATTGCCACCCGTCTCCCGCTGAATGAGGACCGCGATCACGAAGTAACGCAGATCGCGGATCGGTACGCGTGTAGCGAGGTTCATCAAGGCCTCGTTCAGTGAGACGCCATAGTTGATTTCGTCGAACGTGATGCGGAATTCGGCACCCATCGGCTCGGCGAACTCAGAGCCGACCATGCCGATGGCGCTGGAGAACGCATGTCCGGCGCGTAGCGCGCGGCTAATCATGTCAGCGACATCGGGCAACTGGCGTTCAAGTTGACGCAGCCGCTTGCTGCGCTGACGGCTCACATGGAGAAACGGCAGTACCGACGTGCACAGGGCCGCGAGTACCGCGAACATTGTCGGTACGGGCGTGAATGTGGCCAGAGCGAGTACGGTTGCAGGCAGAGCGAAGGTCGTACCGATCAACCGCGCAATCGACCACTTCAGTCCGCTTTGCTGAATCCACAGGTCGAGCGTCTGGATGCGAGGCATTTGCATCAGCAGCCTGTCGAGCAGTTCCGACTCGCTCAACATGCGCTGCTTCAGGATCGTCAAACGTTCCTTGTGGACCTGACCTCCAGCGGACAATGCGCGAATACGTGATTCGATTCGGCGGGCTGCAGGGCCGTGACGATTGTTCCACCACTGGTACCCGCCCTCGAGTGCGAGAACGACTGCGAGGAACAGGAAGACGGCGAATGCGTAGAAGATCGGGTTCATGCAGGTCTCCTTAGACCGCGCGATTCAAAAAGAGCGGATCGGTTCAGCCGGATCACGTGGTTTCAAAGTGCCGCCCCGGGTCGTAGGTCTGGTCGGGCAACGCGACGCCGAATGCCTGCAAGCGTTCGGCGAACTTTGGACGTACGCCGGTTGCGCAAAACCGCCCACGCACGATACCGTTCTCATCGACACCGGTTCGCTTGAACGTGAAGATTTCCTGCATGTTGACGATGTCTCCCTCCATGCCGGTGATCTCCTGGATGCTGACGATCTTGCGTCGGCCGTCGGTCAACCGGGCTGCCTGAACCACAACGGAGATGGCCGATGAAACCTGCTGGCGCATGGTTTTGGTCGGCAGCGACAGGCCCCCGAGGTTGATCATGTTTTCGAGGCGTGTCAGCGCATCGCGCGGGGTGTTCGCGTGAATGGTGGCAAGCGATCCTTCGTGACCGGTGTTCATCGCGTTGAGCATGTCGAGCGCCTCGGCTCCGCGCACCTCCCCGAGGATGATGCGATCTGGTCGCATCCGCAGGGCATTGCGCACCAGCGTGCGCTGCGTGATCTCGCCACGCCCTTCGATATTCGGTGGCCGCGTTTCGAGCCGCAGCACGTGCTGTTGCCGCATTTGCAGTTCCGCCGCGTCTTCGATCGTCACAATGCGCTCATTGTCCGGAATGAAGCCCGACAGGACGTTGAGCAGCGTCGTCTTGCCGCTGCCGGTTCCCCCCGACACCAGAATGTTCACCTTCGCGCGAGCCAGTGCATCGAGCACCTCCGCCATCGGCGGTGTGAGGCTCTGCAAGTCGATGAGGTCGGAGATTTGCAGCGGATTGACCGCAAACCGCCGGATTGAGAGCAGCGGTCCGTCCACCGCGGAGGGCGGAATGATTGCATTTACCCGTGAGCCATCTGGAAGCCGTGCGTCGACCATCGGGCTCGATTCATCGATCCGGCGTCCCACGCGCGACACGATCTTCTCGATCACCTTCATCAGGTGTGCGTCGTCGTAGAACTTCACGTCGGTCAGTTCGAGTCGGCCTTTTCGTTCGACGTAGGTGTGTTTGTACGTGTTGACGAGAATGTCGGATATCGTCGGGTCGCGCAGCAGGCTTTCCAGAGGACCGAACCCGAACATCTCGTCGTAGACGTCGATCACCAGCTGCCGCCGTTCGAGATCGTTGGCCGGCGCCTTTTCTTCTTCGAGAATGCGCGTAATGAGCGCACCGATTTCGTGACGGACCTGTTCAGGCGGCATTCGCGCCAGACGTTCCAGTTCGACTCGCTCGAGCACGCACTGATGTATTTCGCGTTTCAGCGTCTGATAAGCGGTCCGTGCCATGTGGTTTGGCGAGTGCTGCCCGTTTTCGCGTTCGCCGAACGGCTGCACGCGTTGAGCGGAAATCTGTTCACGCAGCGACATGATGGTCTCCTATGGTGTCTGTTACATAGCCTTGAGCTTTGGTGCCGGGCTGCGTCCGAAGAAGCGGCTGAGCAGCGGCTCAGCCTTGACGCGCGCCTCTTCGGATCCCGCTGAAAGGCTGACGATGTTGTTCGCGAGCGCAAGCAGACTGCGTGACACCGCGCTGTTGTGGCTCAGCTTCGCTACCGGCACGCCGTGATTGACTGATTCCGACACGGTGTCGGCGTCTTCCGGGATGATCTGATAGGGACGCATGCCGAGAACCTCCTCGAGCGCGGTCCGTGCGCGTTCCTGATGGCGCGTGTAACGGTTCAGAAGCAGCCGCGTACGGTCAGGCGGATACGCGAGCGACGCCAGAATCTCCTGGAGACGGCGGCCTGCACGTACATGCGGCATGCTCGCCTGCAAGACGAGATGGATCTGATTGCTGCGGTCAAGCGCCACGATGGAGAGCGGATTGATCGATTGTCCGAGATCGAAGATCACCATGTCGTAGCGCGGAACGGCGACGCCCAGAATCCATTCGAGCCTTTCTTCCTTGATCTCCGATGCCTTGATCGGATCGCCCGCGCCAGCGAGGATATGAAAGGTGTCGCTCACGTGCACGAGGCAGGCATCGAAGAAGGCCGCGTCCATCCGCTCCACCTGCGCGCACACCTGCGGCAACGTCGACGGTGGTCTTTCGTCGGTGACCAGAAAGGCGGCATCTCCGTAAAGCTGGTTGAGGTCGATCAGCAGCACGCGTTTTTGCTGGCTATCGGCGATCGCATGAGCCACATTGCTGGCGATGAAGCTGGTGCCCGCTCCGCCCTTGCAAGACAGGAATGAGACGATTTGCGTTTCATGTGTGCCAGTCAATGCCAGTTGACTCTCGATGCGCGACAGCGCCTCACCGAGCGAAGCCTTGTTGAGCGGCCAACCGAGCACGTCGCGAAAACCGGCCCGCATGGCTTCGATCAGCGTCTGCGGCGACGCATCTGGAATCAGCAGGATGGATGTGACCTGGGAGCGTCGATTGCACAGCTTGCCGACGACCGGAAGTTCGGCGGTTTCGAGTGACACTGCATCGACGATCAGCAGGTCGAAGGCGTCCAGACTGTCGCCGCGTTCAACGAGCGAGGATGGTCTCCCGGCCACGCGGGTCGTGCGATAGTTGCCGCATTCACCGATCAGATTCACGATTTTGGCCAATCGCGTGGCGTCTTCCGAAGCAATGAGAATATTGATCATGGTCGTGGCTGCCTGGGTGTGTTGTGTTATTGACAGACGGCGCCGCCCGTCGACGTTGCGAGACTTTCGCGCGGCAGGGTGGTCGTGAGCGGTGGCATCTTTAGCGTGAGGGGCACGAACGGAATCATGGTTTTCACGCTGACGTTGGTGACGCTGACGGTGACCAACGTGCACGCGCTGCGTGCCGTGGTGGCGTCGGAATCGCAACCGGACGGTGTATACGTGACGGCCACATTGGATGCGGCGAGCAGAGGCAGCAGGCTTGTTATCCTGCTTTTGATCACCGCGGCATTGGCGTCGCAAACCGTGGCGGTACGTGCGCCGAGGCGGACCGCTTCACTCGCCGTGTTCCAGTAAAAGAGCACGCGGCCCATTTCGCAAATGCCGATCAGTAAGGTGCACAAGATGCCTGCCACCAGCGCGAATTCCACCACGGCCGCGCCTCGTTGTGCGCGCAGTCGCGGTGACCGGGAAAGAGGGCTCGGATTCATGACACTTGCCTCATCACGGTGACGATGTTGCCGAACGTCAGTTGCGACAGATTGAAGTAGGTCAGGATCGGTGAGTACGGATACCCCTTGATCTTGACCTCGACGAGGTTGATGCTGCCGGCTGCGTTCGAAGGACCGGTTCCGTTGTCGTTGTCGTACGTCGGGACGTTGGTGAACTGCGCGGGGTCCGAGGCATCGGCGCAATTGGTCGTGTGAGCACTGTCGCACACGACCACCATCGCGGTCGTCAAGCCTGCTACGAGCTCCGCGCCGCTGCCCGGCGCCGCGCAGGTCGTACTGCCGTAGACGGCGAGGCACTGCGCCTGTGCGAGCGGGTAGGCGCTATCGGACGGCAGGTAAGTCGACAGATAGCGAGCAGCATTGCGGGTGGCCTTTGTGAGCGCTTCGTACTGGTAAATTGCGTGGCCAAATTCGGCCACGCCGGCGACGAGCGTCACGAGCGGTATCAGCACGATGGCGAATTCCACTGCGGCGACACCGCGCATGCGTGCTGGACGGCTGGAGCGTTTGTTCATGACAGTCCCCTATTGAAGCAACACTGGTACTTGCGGCCCGACCGAGCTGCCGGAACCAGGAACACCCTGCGTCGCACACGGGCTCCCCGGCGCCGACGACGAACCGCGGTACTCCAGATGGACCGGGCCCGGGTTGCCACCGGAGTCCATCGGGTCAAGCATCAGCACACAGTCCCAGGAAATGACCGGAGCCTGGTGGCTGCTTGCCAGCACCCCGCAGTCCAGTTCGGGCGCAAGCGCGAGACGCCGGTCGGCACCGAGCGGGTAGTTGCTCGCGCTGTAGGTACCTTTGGTGTTGGAGCCGGAAAGCGTGTCGCCCTGGTAAGGCTGAAACGTTTGACGTTTGCTGACGAAGTTGCTGTATGCGTCCTTCAGCGTGGGCCAAGACGTTGCGGTGTACGCATATCCGGTGAAGTCGGGTGCGCCGTCGGCTGGCCCCTTGTACGAGGTGCCGTAGATCCCGAAGCGTGTGTTCCAGGCGCCCGAGTCGGCGACCATGTTGCCTGCCGAGCCGATGTTCGCGCCGGCAGCGGGCAGAGCGCAATAATTCCCGGTTAATTCATTCTTGATGGAATTGGCGCTGTTGCTGCCGTCGAGGGCGGCCCATCCAAAGTTGCCAGGGCCGAACGCCGGCGATGCACCGGTTTTTGACGCGATCCACTGCCCGACCGTATACGTTTCGCCTGCTGTCGGTGGCGTGGTTTCGGTTCCTGCCTTACAGATGAACGCCGGAATCGCGCAGGTGGTTTGCGCGGCGCCGACAGTTGCGACGGCCGTGGCGGAAACGGTGGCATTCGCTATGCTCGTGCCGCTGAACGCGCCAAGCACCTGTATGAACCAGTTTGCGATATTGGCTTTGGCTGTCGTGCATTTTGCGTACTTGATGTTTGCCGGCGTGGCGACGGAGCTCTTGGGCAGGAACGGATTGTTCAGCGAATCGCTGAACAGCACGCTGCTGTCTGTTGTCATCTGCACGGCGCCGCTCTGGAACAGCGCGTAGTTGAGGTGGCCGGCAGTCATGCCGGCCGCCTCGGAGACAGACAGATTGACTGTTGCACCGGTGAGATCGCGTGCGGCGGCCAGCGCACAGGCATCGGCGCTGTTCTGCAACTCGCTTCGGGTCACATACAGCTTGCCGAGATCGAGTGCAAGGCCGACGAAGCCGATCAGCGCCACGAGCGACAACGCGACGATGATGGACACTGCGCCGCGCTCGCCTCGACGAGCTGCACCGCACCTGCCAGATTGATTGACGCTACGCATGTTGCCCCCCGGTGCATATTGTTTTTATTGACCGCTGGCCCCGCCGCCCCCGCTTCCGACGCCGATGACAAACGCGTTCGGCGAGGGTGCGGGTTGTTGAAATGACTTGTCGTAGTTGCCCATTGCCGCTGCGGCGGATTTGCCGTCCAGGCCCTGAGCCGACTGCGCATGTTGAGCCGCGTGCGGATCGATGATCTGCGCCTGAGTGACGGATTTGAGTGCCTCGCCAAAATGCGCGTCCCAGATCGGTGTGCTGGACATGCAACCGCCCAGCGCTGCACAGACCGGCACGATGAGCGTGGCCCAGCGTGCGAAAGCAAAGTGTTCGTGTTTCATGAGATTCCCCTTGGCATCACATCAATGTTCGATCGCGTGATTGGAAGCGTCCGCGTTCGCGACGTCTTGCCGACCCTTGCGGGAGGCGATCCCTGTCGCGGCGCTTTCGATGCGGGTGGCGCGGGCCGTTTTTCCGGTCTCCGCGGATGGCGGTGTGTCCGCTGGGCCCGTAGTCCCGGCCGTGGCATCCGGCATGAGGCGCGGCCGGTCGGCGCCGAGCGCTGCCGCTTGCGCGCTGGACTGCGGCGACGCGGTTGCGACGGGTCCGGTTGGCGGTTGCGGCGCCGGTGCGGGCGAGGGCAACGGCGCCGGTGGGTTCACCGAAGCCGGGGCTGGCATGGGTGAAGCGGCCGGAGCAGTGCCGGCAGGCGCGGTCCGCATTTTCGGGTGACGGCCTTCCATGTTGCCGGTTGCGTAGACGTCGGCCTCGTTCGGCTGCGAGAAGCTGTCAGTCGGCAGCGGCAGGTCGGCAGTCTGCAGCGGCTTGACGAGATGCGGCGTGATGATGAACACGAGTTCCGTGAGGTCCTGCTGGAATGACGTGCTGCGCGCCAGAGCGCCGAGCACGGGCACTTCG
>Ga0157369_10008315_pt1 | contig 11894 bp, 16 predicted proteins | sample C25metaG_FD_113461 | JGI IMG/M metagenome (GOLD analysis project Ga0157369, IMG submission 113461) | Corn rhizosphere microbial communities from Kellogg Biological Station, Michigan, USA - C2-5 metaG | ecosystem: Host-associated > Plants > Roots > Rhizosphere > Soil | place: USA: Michigan... | reverse complement strand
GCGGACGATGAAGTCGGGCTTGCCGTCGCCGTCGAGATCGGCGATCGCCTCGATCGTCGAGTCCCAGCCGAACTCGCCGAGGACGTACTCGCGGGTCTCGCCGTCGACCTCGATGACGTAGTGCGCCCCGCCGTACGGCGTCCCCGTGGCCGTGCGCGCGCCGTTGTGGACCGTGAATGCGAACGGCTTGTCGCCGAGCTGCAGCTCGTAGCGCCGGTCGAGCTCGGGACGAATCACGGTGGTGCCGTTGCGGAAGACGTACGCGGGCGCGGTGCGTTCGGCGAACGTGGCGCCTTCGATGCGGAGATAGAGCTCGTTCTCCGGCGCGGTGCTGGATTCGAGAATCGTGCCGCCACGCGCGGCAGCGACCTGCGCCGTGATCGTCGCCAGAAACGCCGGCTCGGAATGCGCCCCGGCGGGGACCACGCTGACGACCACCGCCCGCGCCTCGATGCGCAGCCGGTGCCAGCGGTCGACCGGCCAGCGCGACGTTGGCATCGACGCCAGCGCCGGCGGAACGAGATAGGTGCCGACATCGCCGGCCCAGTTGCCTTCGCGCAGCAAGAGTCCAGGCTCGGCAGCGCTCGCGGCAGCAGCGGAGAGCAGACCGATCAGCGCGGTGGCGATTCGCTTCGACATGGCGTCCTCCTGTAGGGCGGCGCCAGTGTGAAACTCGGCGATGAAGCGGCAACGAAGCCGCGATGAAGCCGGCGCGCTAGCGCAGCGCGCCGATCACCGGCTCGGGACGCATCCGTTCCATGACGTCGGCGACGACGACGGCCGAGCGCTGCGGGATCATGAGCAGCGTCTCGAGGTCCTCGTCGAGGCTGACGTCGAGCAGGTAGCCCATCGCCCAGCCGACGTGCTCGCGCTCGGCGACGCTGCCTTCGCTGAGGACGCGCACCTCGCGGTGCCGCGGATCCCCGGCGATGCGGCGCGCCAGCGTCTGCACGCTCGCGCGCTCGCCTTCGAGCACCTGCGCGAAGCAGCGTCCGGCGAGCAGCAGGCATCCGGTGACGCCGAGCCGCTCGTTGCTCGAGCGCCAGCGCGCGAGCAGCGGCTCGATCGCCGCGTGGTCGTACGGCGTGGTCGCGCGGCTGACGTAGAAGGTCTGGAAGAGAGACATCGCTCGGCGGGCAGGGAGGCGTTCGATCGGCAGCGCTCGCCGGGCCCTCGAGCCGCCGGTCACGGCCCCGACGTGTCGGTCCTGAGGTCGATCTGGAACATGTCCTCGGCGACCATCTCGGGAACCCGCGCGCGCAGGTTGTCGTCCTGGCTCAGGTCCTGCGCGAGGTCCATCGCCTGTTCCGGCGTCAGCCCGGGGTTCAGGCCGACGAGCCGCTTCGAGCAGCGCGCACACCAGTCGATGTTCGAGCGGATGTACTCGACGCCCTGCTGGTCCCAGCGCGACTGGAGCGGAAGGGTCTGGTCGAACGAGGTGTGCATCTGAAGGAGTGGCAGTGACGCGATGCGCAAGTGTCGCGTGGCCACCGCCCGCACGGCCGTGAAGACCGCCCCGTTCGTCGCCCCGCGGCTGTAACACGGCCGTCAACCGTGAAGTGTTCGGCGGCGCCGAGGCGTGTCGGCGCGCTGGGAGATACTTCCAAGCTTTCTCTCCTCTTTGGAGCTCGCATGAACGCACCCACCGATCTCGCGCGGCTGCTGCCGCGCCTCGAGGGCAAGGTCTCGCCCGAGGAATGGCAGGCCCGCGTCGATCTCGCCGCGGCGTACCGTCTCGTCGCCCTGTTCCGTTGGGACGATCTCGTCTTCACCCACATCACGGCGAAGATCGCCGGGACCGAGCACTTCCTCATCAACCCGTACGGGCTGATGTTCGACGAGATCACGGCGTCGAGCCTGATCAAGGTCGACATCGCCGGCAACGTGCTGCAGGAAACCAAGTTCCCGATCAATCCCGCCGGGTTCACGATCCACAGCGCGGTGCACGCGGCGCGCCACGACGTGCAGTGCGTGATGCACACGCACACGCTGAACGGCGTCGCGGTGTCGGCGCAGAAGCGCGGCGTCCTGCCGATCTCGCAGCAATCGATCTTCGTCCTCGCCGACCTCGCGTACCACGACTACGAAGGCGTCGCGCTGCGCGACGACGAGAAGCCGCGGCTCGTAGGCGACCTCGGCGAGCGCTCGTTCCTGATGCTGCGCAACCACGGCCTGCTCACCGTCGGGCCCGACGTCGCGACGGCGTGGCAGGCGATGTACATCTTCGAGGCAACGTGCGCGATCCAGCTGCGCGCACAGGCCGCGGGAACGCTCGCCGACGGTGAGTTGCTCGAAGTCGATCGCTCGATCATCGCGACCGCGATGGAGCAGCAGCGCGGCGCGACGCGAGGCGCCGGGCCGCGCGAGCTGCTCTGGCCCGGGCTGCTCCGCAAGCTCGACCGCATCGACCCGAGCTATCGCAACTGAGCCCTGCGCGCGCCGCACCTCCGATGCCTTCGAAGACCCGGGCGCGCCCGAGCGCCGAGCAGTGCATCCTGGTGCTGCAGGGCGGCGGCGCGCTCGGCGCGTACCAGGGCGGCGTCTACGAGACGCTCGCAGGCGCCGCGCTCGCGCCGACGTGGCTCGCCGGCATCTCGATCGGCGCGATCAACGCCGCGCTGATCGCCGGCAACGCGCCCGAACGTCGCGTCGAGCGGCTGCGCGAATTCTGGGACGGCGTCTCGACGCTGCCGTTCGGCGTCGAGGCGCCGCAGCTTCCCGAGGGCATCTCGTCGCTCGGCCGCACCCGCGACGTCCTCAACGAGACGAACGCGACGATCGCGATGCTGTTCGGCGTCGCCGGCTTCTTTCAGCCGCGGGTGCCGCCGGCGCCGTTCCAGCCGCCGGGAACGCTCGCCGCGATCAGCTACTACGACACCGAGCCGCTCAAGCGGACGCTCGAGCGCATGGTCGACTTCGACCGCATCAATTCCGGCGCGGTGCGTCTCTCGGTCGGCGCCGTCAACGTGCGCACCGGCAACTTCCTCTACTTCGACAGCCGCGAGCGCAGGATCGACGTCCGCCACGTCATGGCCAGCGCCGCGCTGCCGCCGGGCTTCCCGCCGGTCGAGGTCGACGGCGAGTTCTACTGGGACGGCGGCCTCGTCTCGAACACGCCGCTGCAGCACGTCCTCGACCAGCCCGGCAGCAAGCGCAGGCTCGTCTTCCAGGTCGATTTGTTCTCGGCGCGCGGCGACATGCCGGCGACGATCGCCGACGTCGCCGAGCGCGAGAAGGACATCCGCTACTCGAGCCGGACGCGGCTCAACACGACCGTCGAGCTGAAGCGCCAGGCGCTGCTGCAGGCGGCGCAGCGCCTCGTCGCCAGGCTGCCGGCGCAGCTGCGGGGCGACTCCGACGCGAAGGCGCTGGCGCGGATCCCCGCCGACAGCGCGGTCACCGTCGTCCACCTCATCTACCGAAGCAAGCATTACGAGAGCCAGTCGAAGGACTACGAGTTCTCGCGCGCGTCGATGCTCGAGCACTGGAGCGCCGGCGTCGCCGACACCGCGCAGACGCTGGCCGATCCGCGCTGGCAGCAACGCAAGCCGCCGACGAGCGGCGTCGAGATCTTCGACCTGACGGCCGAGCGTCCGCTCGCCGCCACCGTCACCCCCGAACCACTTCCAGGAGCGAAAGTCGCATGAGCAAGCAACTGCAGGACAGGATCGCGATCGTCACCGGGGCCGCGAGCGGCATCGGCCTCGAGATCGCGCGCACGTATGCCCGCGAAGGCGCCAAGGTCGCGATCGCCGACGTCAACCGCGACGCCGCCGAGACCGCAGCCGCGGCCTTGCGCGGCGAAGGCGGCCAGGCGATGGCCGTCGCCGCCGACGTCACCGACGAGGGCCAGGTCAACGCGGCCGTCGGCGCCGTCGTCGGCCAATGGGGCGGCGTCGACATCCTGGTCAGCAACGCCGGCGTCCAGATCGTCCATCCGCTCGACGAGTTCCCGTTCGCCGAGTGGAAGAAGATGCTCGCGATCCACCTCGACGGCGCGTTCCTGACGACCAAGGCGTGCCTGCCGCACATGTACGCTTCCGGGCGCGGCGGCAGCATCATCTACATGGGCTCGGTGCATTCGAAGGAGGCTTCGGTCTTCAAGGGTCCGTACGTCACCGCCAAGCACGGCCTGATCGGCCTCGCCAAGGTGATCGCGAAGGAAGGCGCGAAGCACAAGGTGCGCGCCAACGTCATCTGCCCCGGGTTCGTCCGCACGCCGCTCGTCGACAAGCAGATCCCCGAGCAGGCGAAGGAGCTCGGCATCAGCGAAGAGGAGGTCGTCAAGAAGGTGATGCTCGGCACGACCGTGGACGGCGAGTTCACGACGACCGCCGACGTCGCCGCCGTCGCCCTCCTCTTCGCGGCGTTCCCGACCAACGCGCTCACCGGCCAGTCGCTCGTCGTCAGCCACGGCTGGTTCATGCAGTAGGCCTGCTGGGGGCAGTCGCACCGGGCGACGCGTACCATGTCGTGGATGGACAGTCTCGACCTGCAGGTGCTCGTCCAGGCGCGCGACTGGCGCCGCGCCGGCCACGGCGTCTGGCTCGTCACCGTCCTCGAGACGTGGGGCTCGGCACCGCGGCCGCCGGGTGCGCTGCTCGCGATGCGCGACGACGGTCTCGTCGTCGGCTCGGTCTCGGGCGGTTGCGTCGAGGACGACCTGATCGACCGCGTCCGCAAGGGCGAGCGCGTGCGCACGCCTTCGCTCGTCGTCTACGGCGTCACCAAGGAAGAGGCGGCGCGCTTCGGCCTGCCGTGCGGCGGCAACCTCAGGCTCGTGCAGGAGCCGCTCGTCGACTTCGCGTGGATCGACGAGGTGCTCGAGCGCGCCTCGCGCCACGAGCTGGTCGCGCGTGTCGTCGACCTCGCGACCGGCAGCGTGAGCGTCGATTCCGCGCATCGCGGCGAGGCCTTCACCTTCGACGGCAAGACGATGCGCGCGCTCTACGGCCCGCGCTGGCGGATGCTCGTGATCGGCGCCGGCCAGCTCTCGCGCGCGCTCGCGCAGATGGCGCTCGCGCTCGATTTCGAGGTCATCGTCTGCGACCCGCGCGAGGAATACCACTTGACGTGGGACGTCCCGGGAACGACGTTCAGCACCGCGATGCCCGACGACCTCGCGGTCGAGCTCCAGCTCGATCCGCACACCGCGGTCGTCGCCGTGACGCATGATCCCAAGCTCGACGATCTCGTGCTGCTCGAGGCGCTGAAGTCGCCCGCTTTCTACGTCGGCGCGCTCGGCTCGCGCGGCAACACCGCAAAGCGCAAGGAGCGGCTGGCGATGTTCGACCTCAGCGTCGCCGAGATCGCCCGCCTGCACGGCCCGATCGGCCTCGACATCGGCAGCCGAACTCCGGCCGAGATCGCCGTCTCGATCCTTGCCGAGATCGTCGCCGTCAAGAACGGCGTCGCGCTGACGCAGAAGAAACCGGTCACGGCCGCGGCGTGATCCGCTGGCTGCGCGGCCCGCACGATCCGCTGCCGGACCCGGCGCGGGCATTCTCGCCAGCGAGCGAGATTCCGGGGCTCGTCGCCGCCGGCGGCGAGCTGACTCCGGCGCGGCTCGACGAGGCCTACCGCAAGGGGATCTTTCCCTGGTTCAGCGAGGGACAACCGATCCTGTGGTGGTCGCCCGACCCGCGCATGGTGCTGCTGCCCGACGAATTCAAGCTCAGTCGCTCGCTCAAGAAGACGATCCGGCGGTTTCTCGCGACGCCCGGCGCGACGATCCGCATCGATGCCGCGACGCGGCGCGTCATCACGTCGTGCGCGACGGTCGCCCGCGACGGCGAAAGCGGCACCTGGATCGTCGCCGAGATGATCGACGCCTACGCCGCGTGGCACGCGCTCGGCCGCGTCCACAGCTTCGAGACCTGGATCGACGGCGAGCTTGCGGGTGGCCTCTACGGAGTCGCGATCGGCCGCATGTTCTTCGGCGAGTCGATGTTCGCGCGCCGCAGCGACGCGTCGAAGATCGCGCTCGCCGCGCTCGTCGCGTTCTGTCGCGCGCACGCGATCGAGACGATCGACTGCCAGCAGAAGACGCCGCACCTGGCGTCGCTCGGCGGCCGTGAGATCGGGCACGGCGAGTTCCAGCGGCGCCTCCGCAATGCCGTCGCGATGAGCGACGTCGCCGATTGGTCCTATGATTTGCGGTTGTGGGAGGAGCTGGGCCTCGGCGCCCCGCCGCCCGGCTCCCCGGCTTGCGAGGACAGCCGCCCGTGACCCATCCCAAAGAACTTCCGCTCGCGTCGCTGCAGTTCTACGCGACGGCGCCGTACCCGTGCAGCTATCTCGCGGGGCGGATGGCGCGATCGCAGGTCGCGACGCCGAGCCACCTGATCCACGCCGACGCCTACTCGGGCCTGGTCGCGAACGGCTTTCGCCGCAGCGGCATGTTCACCTATCGGCCGTACTGCGACGGCTGCCGCGCCTGCCTGCCGCTGCGCGTCCCGGTCGCGACGTTCGTGCCGACGCGCAGCCAGCGGCGCGCGCTGCGCGCGCACGGCGGCTTGCAGGCGCGAGTGCTGCGGCTGTGCTTCGTCCCCGAGCACTACCAGCTCTACCTGCGCTACCAAGCCGGCCGCCACATCGGCGGCGGCATGGACCACGACTCGGTCGAGCAGTACACGCAGTTTCTGCTCCAGAGTCGCGTCAACTCGCGGCTGGTGGAATTCCGCGAGGCCTCGACCGACGGCGAAGGCGCGCTCAGGATGGTCTCGATCCTCGATGTCCTGAACGACGGCCTGTCGGCGGTCTACACCTTCTTCGAGCCCCAGCCGAAGACGAGCTACGGTACCTACAACGTCCTCTGGCAGATCGAGCAGACGCGCCAGCTCGGGCTGCCGCACGTCTACCTCGGCTACTGGATCCGCGGCAGCGAAAAGATGGCCTACAAGGCGCGCTTCGGGCCGCACGAGCTGCTGGTCGGCGGCGAGTGGCTTCCGTCCACCGAGATGCGGGGGTGAGCATGGAATTCGACGTGACCCGCGAGCAGTGGGTCGATCGCTTCGCGCTGCGTCTCAGCCAGCTCGAGGTCGGCGCCGAGCCCGAGCAGTTCGTCGACTTCGCGACGACGATGTGGCCGTCGCACGGCCAGCTCGACCCGATCGTCGCCGCCGACGACGAGTTCGCGCGACGGCTCGGCAAGAGCGCGGCCGCGCGCGCCGAGTTCGCGACCACCGAGGGGCTCGGCGAGAGCGACTTCGAGCGCACCGAGCGGATCCCGGTCGAGCGCGTCCAGGCACCGGGCGAATACGTCCGCGACACCGACGAGTGGATCGCCCGCTGTGTCGCGCGCGTCCTCGAGCTCGATCCGATCATCAAGCGCGAGGAAGCGGAGCGCTCGGTGGGCGAGCTCGCCGCGCTCGAGCGTTGGCGGCTGATGAAGCCCGAGGCCGCCGCCGACCAGCTCTACACGCCGATCCGGCCGCGCTGAGCGGCTGCACGGGCGGCCGCGTCCCGGCACGTCGATTGCCGTAGCCCGCGATCGGGGACCTCGGGAGCAGATCGTGGCACAGGCAGCGAACACGCAGGGCGCGGCGAACCAGGATGCGGCGGCAGCGACGCCGGACATCCTCTCGCTGCTCGCGGCCGACCACGCCGAGGTGAGCGCCGCGCTCGACGAATACGACGACATGGGCGAGGACGAGGACCAGTCGTCCGGCCGCCAGGAGCTCGCGCAGCGGATCTGCCGCATGCTGACGGTGCACTCGACGATCGAGGAAGAGTACTTCTACCCGGCAGCGCGCAAGGCCGGCGTCGACCCCGACCTGCTCGACGAAGCGGGCGTCGAGCACGCCTCGGTGAAGCGGCTGATCGCCCAGATCGAGGCGTCCGATCCCGACGACCGCCTCTACGATGCCAAGGTCAAGGTGCTCGGCGAATACGTCCGTCACCACGTCGAGGAAGAGGAAGGCTCGCTCTTCGACGAGTGCCGACGCACCAAGATGGACCTGTACGCGATCGTCATGCCCATGGCGACTCGGCGAGCCGAGCTGATGCGGGCCGACGGGTCCGCCCCGCGCGGTCGCGGCAAGCGAGCCGCGAAGAAGGCGACCGCCGCGGCCACCCCGGGCTGAGCCCCGATTGCCCGCCGGCCGACTTTTCGGTGCCGGTGGCACGGCGCGGCCGTGCCGAGATGAGAAAATCGCGAGATGGCGGATGACGACGTTCGGGTGCTCGTGGTCGACGACGTCGCGGATGCGGCAGAGTCGCTCGCCGAGACGCTCGAGCTGAGCGGCTACAAGGTCGCCGTCGCGACCGACGGCGCGCGCGCGCTCGCCCTGATCGAGGCCGAGCAGCCGCATTGCGTCCTGCTCGACATCGGCATGCCGGGAATGGACGGCAACCAGCTGACCCGGCTGCTGCGCGACCGCTACGGCGACGACATCGTGTTGATCGCGGTCACCGGACGCGAGCACGACGACGAACGCGTCTCCGACACGTTCGCGCGCGTCGACCACTACCTGCAAAAGCCGGTCGACCCGGAGCAACTCAGGAAGCTTCTGCCGCCGGTCGCCGGCTGAGCAGGATCAGGCCGCGGCGGCCATCTCCGCGCGCTCGGCGGCGAGGCGCTGGCCGAAGACCCTGCGGAAGTGCGCCAACGCGGCGTCGGCCGCGATCGCAAGCAACTGCGTCTCGGGCGCGCGGTCGAAGAGGCACTGCTGCGCCTCGATGATCGCCTTGTCCTCCATGAAGCCCTCGCGCAGGCTGTTGCACAGCGACAGCGCGATGTTCGGGTCGTCGAGGTCGAAGTTGTGGAGGTAGTTCCAGAAAAAGTGCGTCGTGCGCCGCGTCTCGGGCGTCATGAACTGGCAGTTGCGGTACTGCCGTGCGCCGGTGACGTTGCCCTTCTCGGCGCCGCTGCCCGCGGGCGCGAACATCGACTCGAGAAAGAAGATCCCCGGCACCAGCATCCGGCCGATGTTTCGACGGTCGACCTTGACGTCCTTGTCGCGGATCACCTTCTTGTGGAACGGCGGCGAATCGCTGTTCATGTGCCAGCGCTCGACGCGAAAGCCGTCGGCGAGGCGCTCGATCGCGATCGGCCGCGTCTGGTAGGCATACTCCTCGGAGCCGCCGAGCGTCTTGGTGTGGACGAACGCGAGGTGCGCGAAGTCGCTCAGGTTGTCGACGATGAGAAGCCAGTTGGCGTCGTAGTGCATGTACGCCGGCATGCCGCGCCAGCCCGGGTCGTGGAGCGGCCCGTAGTCGACGACGAGCGCGGGGTCGGCCTTCTCCGGGTCGCCCATCCAGATCCAGACGAGGTGGTCGCGCTGCACGATCGGAAAGCTGCGCACGCCCAGGCGCGCCGGGATCACCTCCTGGCCCGGAATCTGGATGCACTTGCCCGACGGGTCGAACTTCATGCCGTGGTACATGCAGCGGATGCAGTCGCCTTCGACGCGCCCCATCGAGAGCGGCGCACCGCGGTGGCAGCAACGGTCCTCCATCGCCATCACGCGGCCACTCTCGCCGCGGTAGAGGACGACGGGCTGCTCGAGGATCGTGCGCGCGAGCTTGGCGCCGTCGATCAGCTCGTGGTCCCACGCCGCGACGTACCAGCAGTTCTTCAGGAAGATCTCGTCGTTCGCTGTCATCGCGTCGTCTCCGCTCGGCCGGCGCACGAGCTCGGGCGCTCGATGCGGCGGATGCTCGCGATCGTAGCGCGCGCGCTCACTCGACCTCGAGCGTTCCCTTCATGGTCGGATGCAGCGAGCAGACGTACACGATCGTGCCGGTGCGGTCGGCGCGCCAGCGCCACGACTTGCCCTCGGCGATCGACTTCGAGTCGAACACGCCCGCCGCGGTCGCGGTGTGCGGGAACGGGTCGCGGTTCGTCCAGACGACGACATCGCCCCGCTTGACCTTGAGCGTCGCCGGCGCGAACTGCACCGCCTGCATGACGATCTCGTGCGTCGTCGCAGCGCGGTCGGCGGCGACCGCGCCGGCGACGATGCCGAGCCCGGCAGCCGCGAGCGCCGCCGCGACGACGACGCCGCGGCGCGGCGGGCGGGGCTGAACGCTACTTGCCAAGTTTCGCCTGCACCATCTTCGCGTGTTCGAGGTGGGCGACGAATGCCGGCCGGACCGTGACGAGCAGGTTCTTCAGCTCGGCGTTCTGGGCGCTCGGGATCAGCGTCTTGTCGAGGGCGTCGAGCACCGTCTGGTGGTACGCGATCTCGTGGTCGATGTAGGCCTTGTCGAACGCGGCGCCGCTCAGCGTCTTCAGGTTCTTGAGGTTGTCCTCGCCGCCCTTCTTCAGGCTCTCGCTCGTCGGGTTGTCCTCGGGCTTCACCTTGAGCTTGGTGACGAGCGCGACGGCCTGCTTGTTGACGCCGCTGTGGTCGGTGACCATCTGCTTGCCGAACGCCTTGACCTCGGGGTTGCTGCCCTTCGACTCGGCGAGCTTGCCGGCGTCGATGTCGACCTGGTTGGCAGTGACGACGATCGATGCGATCTGGGCGTCGTTCGGCGACTGCGCGAACGCGGGAGCGGCAAAGAGTGCGGCGGCCGCGACCGCGGCGCCGAACGTCATCTTCATGGTCATGGGAGTCCTCCGGAGTGGTCTTGGCTCCATTGGATGCGCCCGACGGCGCGGCTGTTCCCGAACCGGCGACTAGCCGGGAGGCTCCCCCGCCGCCGACAGGCGCGCCAGCACCGCGGCGACGATCCGGTCGCAGCGGGCGCCGGCGAACGCGAAGACGTCGCCGGTGGCCAGGTCGAGCTCCTCGGCAAGCGCGGCGCGCAGCATCGCGCGGGCGCGAAAGACGCGCGTGCGCACCGTCGCCGGCGGGATCTCGAGCGATGCCGCGACCTCGTCGATCGGCATCTCCTCGACCTCGCGGAGCATGAATGCCGTCCGGAACGCGAGCGGCAGCGCGTCGATCTCGCGCTCGAGCAGGCGGCGCAGCTGCGCGCGCAGCGCCCCGAGCTCGGGCGACGCCGCAGGTGCCTCGTCCATCGCGTCTCCCTTCGCCTCCCCGGCAGGCTCGCCCATGTCGTCGTGCAGTCCGACGACGTTGTCGCGCCGGCGAGCTCGCAAGCGGCCGAGCGCCTGATTGATGACGATCCTGGTCAGCCACGTCGACAGTCGAGCGTCGCCGCGGAACGCCCCGAGGTTGCGGTACGCGGCGAGGTAGGCCTCCTGCAGCGCATCCTCGGCGTCGGCGTCGTCGCGCAGGATCGCGCGCGCAGTGCGGAAGAGCGCGCCGTTGTGGCGGCGCATGAGGATCTCGAAGGCGGCCGAATCGCCGCCGATGATGCGGGCGACGAGTGCGCGGTCGTCTTCGCCCGCGGCCGAGCGGGCGGTGTGGGCAGTCTGCATCCGCGATTGGATGCCGATCGGCACGCTGGCGTTCCCGCGACGGGATGCCCGGGCGAACCGCCTGTCGCTCAGGGCACGAGGAGGATCGGCTTCTTCGTCCGTGCCAGCACGCCGCTGGCGACCGAGCCGAGGACGAGGCCGCCGAGCGCGGAGTGGCCGTGCGTGCCCATGACGATGAGGTCGAACGCCTCGCGCTCGGCGAGCCCGGCGATCTCCTCGGCGGCGTGGCCAGGACGGTAGACCGCCGTCAGGCTCCAGCTGCGCTTCGCGGCGACCGCGACGACGGCGTCGAGCACCTTCGTCGCCTCGTCGCGGTAGTAGCCCTCGAGCGTCTGCCGGTCGATGTGTCGCGCAGCGTGCGGCGGCACGGGCGTGACGACGGTGAGCGCGGTGTACTCGTGCGACGGGCCGAGCAGCTCGTCGTGCGCGGCCAGGTACTCGAGCATGCGCTTGGTGTAGTCGCTGCCGTCGACGGCGAGCAGAACCTTCATCGCGGCCTCCCGGTTCGGATCGGCGCATTGTCCCTCCGCAGGCCGACCTCGCACTTGCGATTCCGCAGCGC
>Ga0157369_10008313_pt1 | contig 11895 bp, 11 predicted proteins | sample C25metaG_FD_113461 | JGI IMG/M metagenome (GOLD analysis project Ga0157369, IMG submission 113461) | Corn rhizosphere microbial communities from Kellogg Biological Station, Michigan, USA - C2-5 metaG | ecosystem: Host-associated > Plants > Roots > Rhizosphere > Soil | place: USA: Michigan... | reverse complement strand
CTATGCAAATCCAAGTCAATAGCGATAACCATATTGAAAGCAGCATCCGACTGGAGGAGTGGGTACGTAATACCATTGAAAGCACGCTCGAACGTTATGAAGAGGACCTGACCCGCGTTGAGGTCTACCTGCGGGATGAGAACGGCGACAAGCCCGGTCCCCACGATTTAAGTTGCCGCCTGGAAGCACGGCCAAAGGGCCATCAACCGCTTTCGGTACTGCATAAGGCCGATACCCTGGAGCAGGCGATCGACGGTGCAGCGACCAAACTGGATCATGCGTTGGAACATTTGTTCGGCAAACTGCAAGGCAAGCCCCGCGCTGCCGCTAAAAACCAGCCAATCAACAAAGTGAATGAAGACGCGCTGGAACAGGAATTCCTGGAAAACGAAAACGCTGTCATCAACGGCTGACCGTTTTTTCATCCTCCTACAAACGGGCCTGCATCTGCAGGCCCGTTTTCGTTTAGCCGCCGCGTCGGAAAAAATACCGGCTCAGCATCGCCAGCCCACCAGCCCCCAACCCGGCAAACAACATCGCCCAACCGGCGCCGTGGCGCAGGGCCGCCTGGGCATCGTTGAATGCCAGCCCCGTCGACTGCAACTTTCCTGCGGCGATGTGTTGGCTGATAGCCGGCCAATCCATTGCCGTGGTTGCAGGCAACACCTCGGCCAGTCGATGGCTGATCCCCAGCAACAGCACCAGCCCCATCAGCGCGATGTTGAGGGCCAGGGTGATCAGCCGTGCACTGAGGTCGATGCCCGAGGCCATGCCCGCCCGGTCGGCCGACACCGAACCGGTGGTGGTGTTGGTGGTGGGCGAGTTGGTCAGCGCCAGGCCCACGCCGGCGATCACGCAACTGAGCAGCACCAGCCCGATACGTGGGTGCTCGGCCGCGTTGACCGCGGCCATGGCCAGGAAGCCTGCGGCCATCAGGCCCAGGCCCAGCGGAATAATGCGTTCGGCGCCATAACGCAGGGCCAGGCGCTCGGCCAACGGCGGTACCAGCAAGGTCGGCAGGGTGTAGGCGAGCAGCGCGGCGCCGGTGGTCAAGGTGTCGTAACCCAGGCCCGCCTGGAAGTACAACGGCAAGTAGATCATGAACGGCCAGAAGCTGAAGTTCATGCCGATCGAGCCCATCAACGCGCCGTTGAAACGCTGGATGCGGAACACCGAGAAGTCGAACATCGGGTGCGCACTGCGAAGCTCGACCGTGATGAACAGCAGCAAACCGAGCCCCGACAAAGCCGCCCAGCCGAGCATGGCGGGTGTGCCGAAGCCGTGCTCGCTGCCTTGGGTGATGAAGTACACCAGGGCAAACACCGACAGGGTCAAGGTGAGCATGCCGGCGATGTCCAGGCGATGGGCGGCCGGGTCGCGGGACTCCTGCACGCTGATGCGCAGCAGCACCAAGGTGAACAGGGTGAGCGGCACATGCACGAGGAACACCCAACGCCAATCCGCCACAGCCAGGATCAATGCGCCGATCATCGGCCCGAAGCCCAGGCCCACGCCGGCAATCACCCCCCATATCGCAAAGGCCCGTGCCCGCGCTGCGGGTTCGCGGAACAGGTGCGAGAGGATGGCGAACTGGCAAATCATCATCGCACCGGCGCCGATGCCCTGGACAAACCGCGCGGTGATCAGCAGCGACGCATCCTCGGCCAGCCCACAGGCCAACGACGCCAGGCCAAACAACCACAGGCACAGCACCAGCATGCGTCGGCGCCCAAAGCGGTCAGCCAGGGTGCCGGCGGCCATCAGCACACTGGTGCAGGCCAGGGTGTAGGCGTTCATGATCCATTGGGCATCCTGGAAGCCGGTGCCCAGTTGTTGTTCCAGGGTGGGCAGGATGACCGGCACGCTGGAAATTTCCAGGCCGAACATCAGCGCGACCAGGCATACGGCGGTGAGTGCCAGGCCATTCCTGGCGGTGCGCGGTGGGCTGACGGCCGCTAACGTGGCGGTGGGTGGCATGGGATTCTCCTGTGAATGACGTGTCACGTTATTTTCAGGGGAATGTGATTCTTTATTCGTGATAAGTTTTCTTTCTATAAGGGACTCAAGGGCGACAATTGCACCATGGCCACCCCGCGTTTTGATGGCGTTGAACTGTTTCTCCAGATTGTCGAAAGCGGCAATCTCACCGAGGCCGCCGAACGGCTCAACCTCACGCGCTCGGCCGTCGGCAAAGGCCTGGCGCGCCTCGAGGCCCGCCTGGGAACCTGTCTGTTGCAACGCTCTACCCGCCGCCAGCGCCTGACCGAGGATGGCCAGGCTTACTACGAACATTGCCTGCGCGCGCTGGCCGAACTGGAGGCCGCCGAATCGGTACTGGAAAGCGGCCGGCAACAGCCGCGCGGCCGCTTGAGGGCGAGCCTGCCACTGGCGTTCGGGCACCACTACGCGGCGCCGGCACTCTGGGGCCTGATGGACCGATTTGCCGAGTTGGACATCGAGATTTCTTTCTCCGACCGGCTGATCGACGTGGCCCAGGAAGGCTTCGACCTGGCTGTGCGCATCGGCGCGCTGCCCGACACCGATCGCCTCAGCGCCCGCCGCCTGGGTGAGCAGGCCATCGGCCTTGCCGCCTCGCCGGCGTATTTGCAGCGCGTGGGGGCAATAGAGCGCATCGAGGACCTGGCCGGGCATCGCGGTATCGCCTACCGCTGCAGTGCCCCGCGCCGGGAGTGGGAGTTGAATGACGCCGAGGGTCGCTCGCACCGTGTGCGCGTCGCTTCACCCTTGATGATGGATGACCTCCAGGCCGTGGCCGATGCCGCTATCGCCGGTGTTGGCCTGGCCTGGTTGCCGAGTTGGTTGATTGCGCACTATGTCCTGCGCGGGCAACTGGAGGCGGTCCTGCCGAGCTACCGCGACCAGCCCGCGCCGATCCATGTGATTTGGCCGACCGCCACGCATATGCCGGCGAAAACACGCTGCGCCATCGACGCCCTGGTCGCAGGCACGCCCAGTTGCCTGGCGGGCAGTTAGAGCCGGCCCATCAGGCGCGCGCATTACCTGGGTGGCGAGCGGGTTTACTGTGGCGAGCGGGCTTGCCCCGCGTTGGGCTGCGCAGCAGCCCCAAAACACAGCCCCGAAGCTACCTGGCACGCTGCAGCGTTCTTATGGGGGCTGCTGCGCAGCCCAACGCGGGGCAAGCCCGCTCGCCACAACAAAGCCCGTTCGCTACAGCAAGCCTGCTGGCTACAACACACGCCGCTTGCCACAGGCTGTTTGTCGCTCGGGCAGTCAGAACGCGATGGAGGTCTGTACGTACACCGTGCGCGGCTCACCGATGTATTTGCCCTTGTTGTTATCGTCGAACGAGCGCGTGTAGTACTGCTTGTTGAAGATGTTCTTCACGCCCACCGCCACATTCAAATCCGACAGCTGCGGGCCGAAATCATAGGCCGCGCGGCTGCTGAACAGCATGTAGCCGGGGATGCGCCCATTGGCACCGTCGGCGGTTTCGGCCTCGGTGTTGGCGTTGTCGGCGAACTGGCTGCTCTGGTAGCTGCTGTCCACGTTGAGTTTCCACGGGCCTTCGGTGTAACCCACGCCCAGGGTGCCTTTGTGCTTGGACGAGAAGGGCACGCGGTTGCCTTTGTTCGGCCCGTCTTCACGGATGGTTGCATCGACGTAGGCGTAGCTGGCGTACACATCGAAGCCGGCCAGTGCCGGGCTCAAGCCGTCGAGGGCATAGTTGATGCTGGTCTCGATACCCTGGTGACGGGTTTGGCCACGGGCGATCACGGAATCGTTGGTCTGGTTGCTTTCGTACTGGTTGTCGAAGTTGATCAGGAACGCGCCGATTTCCGCACGCAGGCTGCCATTGTCATAACGTGTGCCGAGTTCCCAGGTGCGGGCTTTTTCCGGTTTCACTTCGCCGCTGGTCACGCGGTTAGGCATCTGGCTGTACTGCACACTGCCGAACGAGCCCTCGGTGTTGGCGTAGAGGTTCCAGTCGTCCGTCAGGTGATACAGCACATTGAGCGCCGGCAGGGCGGTGTTGTAGTCGCCTTTGTATTTGACGTTGGTCAGGTTGTTGCTCTGCTGGGACTCGATCATCTCGTAGCGAATGCCCGGGGTGATGGTCCACCGGCCGATATCAATCCGATCATCGACGAAGAATGCATTGGCTTCGGTACCGCCGCGTGTGTCGCGGTCGTTGCGGCTGTCAGTGGTGGGGATTTGCTGGTTGTTGGCGGAAATCGGCGTGCGGTAGCGCAACTCATGCCCGGCTTCGTTGATGTAGCGATAGCCCACGCCCACTTCATGGCTGGTGGGGCCCAGGTCAAAGCCTTGGGCGAGGCGGGTTTCCAGGCCGCGTACCCAATATTCGCGCGGCGACAGCGAAAGGAACGTGCCCTGGTCCAGGTAGCCGCTGCGCAGGGTCTTGGTGAAGAAGCTGTTGACGGTGAACTCGCGGCGGTCCTGCTCGTAGCGATAGCCGACGTTGAACATCGTACGGCGGCCCCAGAATTTGTCGTAGGGGCGGGTCGACTGATACGGGTCGGCCTTGTAGTCCGCGACGTTCAAGCCCCCAGGCATGTCGGCCTGGCCTTCGTAGTACTGCGCCATGGCATTGAAGCTGTTGGCGTCGTCGAGCTGGTATTTGCCCTTGAGGATCAGATCGTCGATGCGTGTGTTGCTGTTTTCGCGCCAGTCGCCGCCACGGGTACCGGAGTACAGCAGCGCGCCGCCCAGGCCGTTGTCGGCGGTGCCGCCGGCCAGCAGGTTGGCGGTGCTCTTGAAGCCATCGTGGCTGGAGGAGGGGCTGGTTTCGGTCTGCAAGCCGCCTTTGACGGTGGGCGCATCCGGGATCGCACGGGTCACGAAGTTGACCACGCCGCCGACGTTCTGCGGGCCGTAGCGTACCGCACCGCCGCCGCGTACGACGTCCACGGCGTCCATGTTGCCCAGGCTGATCGGCGCGAACGACAGTTGCGGCTGGCCATACGGCGCGAACGGCACGGGGATGCCGTCCATCAATACCGTAGAGCGTGACGCCAGGCGTGGGTTGAGGCCGCGGATGCCGAAGTTCAGCGCCATGTCGTGGCTACCGGTGCCGTTATTGTCCGGAGCGTTGACGCCGGGGATGCGGTTGAGCACGTCCCTGGCCTGGGTCGCGCCCTGGCGTTCGAATGCCTCACGGCGGATCACGTCACGCGCGCCGGGGTGTTCGAACACATTGGCTTGCGCCGCGTCGCCGAGCCAGTCGCCGACGACGGTGGACGTGCCGAGCTCCAACGTGGTCGGTGCATTGGCCGGTTGCAGGCTGTAGGCATTGTCGCCTTCGGCGCGGGCTTGCAGGCCGGTGCCTTCCAGCAGTGTTTGCAGCCCGTCGGCGGCACTGTAGTTGCCGGACAGCCCACGGCTCTGCAGGCCGGCTGTGACGTCTGAACCGAAGGAAATCAACACGCCGGCTTCGCGACCAAATTGATTGAGCGCCGCCTCCAGCGAGGCGGGCGCGATCTGATAGGTCTTGGTGTCGTCCGCCATTGCCGATGGCAGGGCGGTAAAACTGAGGCTGGCGCCTAGCAGCAGTTGGCGTAAGGTGCGGGTGAGAAGGGGCGGTTGCTGGGGCATGAAGAGCGGTCCTGAGAAGGAAGGATCAAGGGGGCTTTCCTTCTCTGTCACGCGAGCTGCGGAAAACGGCTCATGGTTGCGCGCAATAATTCAAGCGCGTGCCTGAACGGTCACCCAGTAGCGGGTAAAGCGCCGCACCTTGACCGGCAGGCTGACCTCCAGCAGATCGAGAATGCGTTCACTGTCGTCCAACGGATAGCTGCCGGACAGCAGCAGGTTGGCGACTTGCGGATCGCAATTGACCTGGCCTCGGCGGTAACGGCCCACTTCGGCGAGGAAATCTTCCAGGCGCATATGCGCGGCCACCAGCATGCCGTCGGCCCAGGCGCCACTGTTGGCGTCGGTGGGGCGTGGCGTATCCCAGCCCTTGCGGGTGAAATTCACCTGGCGCGCGGCCTCGACCGTCAGCGGCAGGCCACTGTAGCGGTTGGGCATCACCTCGACCCGGCCCGCGAACACCGCCACGTGGGTATGGTCGTTGTACTGGCGCACATTCAGGCGAGCAGCCTGGCTGCTGAGCAGGCCCTGGCCGGTGAGCACCTGCAACGGTGTGTTGCCGGCGACACCGTTCAGCAGGATCTCGCCTTCGAGCAGACGGATCAGCCGTTGCTGGCCATCGAAATGCACATCCACCGCGCTGCCGGTATTGAGCTGCAACTGGCTGCCGTCGGCCAATTGCACCTTGCGGCGTTGGCCGACGGGGCTACGGTAGTCGGCGCTCAGGGGGGGCAGGATATGTTGCTGGCGCAGGCTCCAGGCCGCAGCCGAGCCGGCACCCAGGATCAACAGCAGCTTCAGCGCCTGGCGTCGGCTGCTGGATTTCGGTGCGTTCAACGCCGCATGGGCCAGGGGCGAGGGCATGTCGCGCAGGCGCTGGTTGACGCGCTGGATGTGGTCCCATGCCCGTTGGTGTTCGCTGTGGGCATTCAACCATTGCTGCCAGGCCGCCTGCTGGCGTGGGCTGAGCGCGCCTTGCTGCATCTCCATCAACCAGTGCACGGCTTGCTCGGCGATGTGGGTCGAGAAATTCATAGGGCGAAATAGCAGCGCATGGCGGCTTTATTCAGGTGGCGTTTGACGGTGGCGATGGAGATGCCCAGTTCGGCGCCGATTTGCGCGTAGGTCAGGCCATCGAGCTGGGCCAGCAGGAATGCGCGTTTGACGCGGTTGGGCAGGCCGTCGAGCAGTTGGTCCAGTTCCAACAGGGTTTGCAGGATGATGGCGCGTTCTTCTTCCGACGGCGCGACCAGTTCCGGCATCTGTGCCAGCGTCTCGAGGTAGGCGCGCTCCAGGTCCTGGCGGCGGTAGAAGTTGAACAGCACGCGCTTGGCGATGGTGGTGAGGAAGGCGCGCGGTTCGACCAGCGTCGGGGTTTCCCGCGCGCTCAGCACGCGCACAAAGGTGTCCTGTGCCAGGTCGGCCGCGCTTTGCGGGCAGCCGAGCTTGCGTCGCAACCAGCCGGTGAGCCAGTGATGATGCTCGTGATACAGGACTTCGACGGTGTGGGACGGGCTCAACGTGAACACTCCGCAAGCATCGACATGCTTTAGAGAACAAGAATTGTTCGCATTGTAGGGCCCCGGAAGGGGTTCGGCAATCCGCTCGCACCGGTGTTTCATCCGTTGTGTTTTGCTTATGAGAATATTTATCATTAATATTGCGCGCTGACGAACCTGGCGCCTCCCGCATGAAAAGCAAAACCTCACTGCCCGTCTCCTATCGCCTCGCCGTGACCTCGCGGGTGCTGGCCGCCGTGGTTGGCGGTTATCTGATGGCTTCCCTGGCCAGTATCTGCCTGGCGCTGTGGCTGCCGACGTCCCGTGCCGATGCGGTGATCGTGGGGATGATGAGTTCGTTTGTGTTCTATCTGCTGGCGGTGCTGTGGTGCTTTGCCTGCCGCACGGCCGGGCGTGCCTGGCTGGGCGTGATGGCGCCCTGCGTCCTGTTTGCCACCCTGGCGGGCGTGGGTTGGTGGGTGGCACGCCCATGAAAGAGGGATTTCGCCAGGCCATGGCCTGGTTGCACACCTGGGTCGGGTTGATCTTTGGCTGGCTGCTGTTCGCGATTTTCCTGACCGGCACCTTGTCCTATTTCAAAGACGAGATCACCCATTGGATGCAGCCTGAAGTGCAGGTGCATGGGGTGGATGACGCCCGCAGCCTCGCGGTGGCGCAAGCCTATCTGGAGCGACAGGCGCCTACCGCTGCGCGCTGGTTTATTACCCTGCCCGACAGCCGCGATCCCGGCTTGTCGGTGATGTGGCAGGACAAGGTCGACCCCGGCAAGCGTGGCAACTTTATCCAGAAAGTCCTCGACCCGGTCAGCGGTCAACCGGTGCAGGTCCGTGAAAGCATGGGCGGCGAATTCTTCTATCGCTTCCACTTCCAGTTGCAAATGCCTCACCCGTGGGGCCGCTGGCTGTCGACCTTTGCCGCGATGGTGATGTTTGTCGCCTTGATCACCGGCATCATCACCCACAAGAAAATCTTCAAGGACTTCTTCACCTTCCGCCCCCGCAAAGGCCAGCGTTCCTGGCTCGATGGGCATAACGCGGTGGGCGTGCTGGTGTTGCCCTTTCACCTGATGATCACCTACAGCAGCCTGGTGATTTTCATGAGCATGGTGATGCCGGCGCCGATCGTGGCCTCTTATGGCGACGACACCCGGGCGTTCTTCAGCGAAGTGTTCCCGGCCACCGACAATGCGCCGGCCCTTGGCCAGCCAGGTAAGTTGTTGCCCCTGGGACCGATGTACGCCCAGGCGCGGCAGCAATGGGCGGGCGGTCATGTCGGACGTGTGGCGGTGAATAACCCCGGCGACGTGAACGCGTCGGTGAATGTGTTCCGCGCCGGTTCCGACAGCGTGGTGCATGACTTCGGCAGCATCGTGTCGTTCAACGGCACCACGGGAGAGCAGGTGCGTGTCAGTGGCGAGCCGTCGTTGCCCGCTGTTATCGGCGGCAGTTTCTACGGCTTGCACATGGGCCATTTCGCCGGCCCGGTGCTGCGCTGGTTGTACTTTATCTGCGGCCTGGCGGGCACGGCCATGATTGGCTCCGGCCTGGTGATCTGGCTGGGCAAACGCCAGCTCAAGCACGTCAAAAGCGGCGTGATGCCGTTCGAGCTGAAACTGGTGGAGGTGCTGAACATCGCCAGCATGTCCGGGCTGATGATCGCCATCGCCGCGTTCTTCTGGGCTAACCGTTTGCTGCCGGTGAGCGTCGCCGAGCGTTCCGCCTGGGAAGTGCAGGTCTTCTTTATTGCCTGGGGCCTGAGCCTGTTGCACGCCATGTTGCGTCGAGGTCGCCAGGGCTGGGTCGAGCAATTGAGTGTCGGTGCGCTGTTGTTTGTCGCCGTACCCTTGCTCAACGCAATCACCACCTCCGAACACCTGGGGGTGTCACTGGCCAGGGGCGATTGGGCCATGGCTGGCTTCGACCTGACGTGCCTGGGCAGCGGTGTGTTCCTGGCTTGGGCGGCCTGGAAGATGCAACGCCGTGCCGCGCTTCCATCCAAGGCCGAGGGTGTGCCTTCGCTCAAACTCAAGCCGGAGGCGCACTGAATGCTCGTTGCTCTGCTGATGTGTTACGCCGGGTTCACCGCGTTGTGCCTGTCCACCGATCGTCACCATGGCGAGTTGCTGCACAGCAAACCCTCCCCGCGTCGGCGCTTGGGGTTACGCGCCGCCGGCTGGTTGCTGCTGACGGTGTCGATTTGGCCTGCGGTGGTGATCGCGGGGTGGGGCCAGGGCCTGGTGCAGTGGTGCGCGGTATTGATGCTCAGCGCATTACTGCTGGTGTTGCTGTTGCCGTATCGGCCAAGGCTGGCCATGAACCTGGCGGGCATCGGCCTGCTGGCCTGCCCCGTTGCAGCCGTCGCCACGCTCTGAGCCCGCCATGATGATCAGCCCGCCACCCGAACCCCAGGACAGCCCGCATACCGATGCGGCGGGTGGGCGCGCACATTTTCTACAGGTGTTCCTGTCCCAGCGTTCGCAGATGGAAGCCCTGGTCAGCCGTCGCGTGGGCTGTCGCGCGACGGCGGCCGACCTGGTGCAGGACCTGTTCCTGCGCTTCTGGCGCCGGCCCCTGGTACAGGTTGAAGAGCTCAGTACCTACTTGCTGCGCTGCGCCGGCAATATCGCCATCGACCACTTGCGCAGCGAAGGCGCCCGCGTGCGCAGCAACGAAGGCTGGCTGCCGGAGCAGCAGGATAACCAGGGTTCAGAACCCCAGGCGGCATTGGAGGCGGGCAACGACCTGCGCCATGTCGAGGCCGCCTTGCGCAGTTTGCCGGAACGCACCCGGCATATTTTCCTGCTTAACCGCATCCATGGCCGCAAGTACGCGGACATCGCCAAGGCCATGGGGCTGTCCCAAAGCGCGGTGGAAAAACATATGATGCGTGCCCTCGAAGCCTGCAAAGCCAGCCTTCGTGAGCCATCGCCTCTACGCACGCCAGGGAAAGCACCGTGAACGTCACCCCCACGCCCGACCAGGAACACGCCGCACTGGCCTGGCTGAGCCTGCTGCACGACCAGCCCAGCAGCGGCGACCAGGCTACCTTCAGCCGCTGGCTGCGGGCTGACCCGGCGCATGTGGAGGCCTATGCCCAGGCCCAGGTGGTGTGGGAATTGAGCGAAGTGCCGGCGCGCCTGCTGGCCGACGAAGAGGCCCCGGCCTTGCAGGGCTACCTCAATGCCATGAGCGCCAGCAGGCGTTCGCGAGTGGTGCGCTGGTCCGGTGCGCTGGCCACGGCCGCGTGCCTGCTGGTGATGGTGTCGATGGCCGCGGGTTGGCAGCCGTCGCGCTGGATCGATGACTTTGGCGCCGATTATGTGAGCGCGCCGGGGGAAGTGAAGACCGTCACCCTGGCCGACCAGTCCCAAGTCACCCTGGATGCCGACAGCGCCATCGCCGTGGATTTCAGCCAGGGCGAGCGGCATATCCAGCTGCGGCGCGGCGCAGGCTTTTTCAGCGTGACGCACACGGGTGAGCCATTCGTGGTGGCGGCGGGCAGTGGTGAGGCGCGGGTGCTGGGCACGCAATTCGAAGTGCGCCTGCAAGCGGCAGGGGCTCAGGTCACGGTGTTGTCGGGACGGGTGGGTGTGACACCTTCCAGGCAGGCTCAGCAGCAAATTCTTACGGCTGGGCAACAAGTGGCCTACGCCGAAGGCGTCGCAGAACCCCTGCACGCGGTCGACAGCGAATCGCGCCTGGCCTGGCGCGACGGCTGGCTCAACTACTACAAGGCGCCCCTGGCGGATGTGCTCAAGGACCTGGGCCGTTACTACCCTGGCCGCATCGTGCTGCTCAACGACGAGATGGGGGCCAAGCGGGTCAGCGGCAGCTTCCCGAGCAAAGACCCGCAGGCAGTACTGAACGCGTTGCAGGCGGTATTGGGCTTCGAACAGCACAGCCTGCTGGGGCGAATGATCGTGGTGCGCTGATTACTTCAGCGCGGCCATGATCTTCTCGGGGCTGTACTCGCGGATCAGCGTGCCGTTCACCGCCACGAACGGAATCCCGCCGCCGCCCAACGCTTCATAGGCCTGGCGTGCCTGGGCGTCCTTTTCGATATCGAGCGCCTGGTACGGAATGCCTTTCTGGTCGAGGAAGCGGCGGATCTGCTTGCAGTAGCCACACCATTGGGTGGCATACAGCACAACGTGGGCCGAAGCCCGCGTCTGCTCCGAGACCACCTGGGACGGGTTGAACAGCCGTTCGACCTTGCCCCAGTTCTGGATCACGACCACCACCAGCAACACCAGCAGGACTTTTTTAAAGACCCCGCCGAGCATCAGTTACGGCGCTTGAGCTGGTCGGTCAGTTGGGTCGGCAAGCCCTTGATGATCAGGGTGCCGGCGGCTTCGTCATACTCGATCTTGTCGCCCAGCAAGTGCGCTTCAAAACTGATGGACAGGCCCTCGGCGCGGCCGGTGAAGCGGCGGAACTGGTTGAGCGTGCGCTTGTCGGCGGGAATTTCCGGCGACAGGCCGTAATCCTTGTTGCGGATATGGTCGTAGAACGCCTTGGGCCGATCCTCATCGATCAAGCTCGACAGTTCTTCCAGGCCCATGGGTTCGCCGAGCTTGGCCTGGCTGCTGGCGTAATCCACCAGGGTCTTGGTTTTTTCGCGGGCAGATTCGTCCGGCAGGTCTTCGCTTTCGACGAAGTCGCTGAAGGCCTTGAGCAGGGTGCGGGTTTCGCCCGGCCCGTCGACGCCTTCCTGGCAGCCGATAAAGTCGCGGAAGTACTCCGAGACTTTCTTGCCATTCTTGCCCTTGATGAACGAGATGTACTGT
>Ga0157369_10008309_pt1 | contig 11898 bp, 8 predicted proteins | sample C25metaG_FD_113461 | JGI IMG/M metagenome (GOLD analysis project Ga0157369, IMG submission 113461) | Corn rhizosphere microbial communities from Kellogg Biological Station, Michigan, USA - C2-5 metaG | ecosystem: Host-associated > Plants > Roots > Rhizosphere > Soil | place: USA: Michigan... | reverse complement strand
CACGTCGAAACTGAGATCCGGCTGGAACGGCCGTCGTACTGAATCGCTCTCGGTCGGCAGAATGCACATACGCACCTTATTGAACGGCGAGCTCCGTAGACTTCGAAGGGTCCGCCCTTCGAGTTGTTCGTCTTGATGTATCCAGCCATAACAAGTCGTGCCGAATGAAACATGGGGCGTGCCGTCGGCGTGGCACAGGTGTCGTGGGTCTTGTACCATCACTGGCCCGTGATTACTCTGCGAAGATGGGCCGCAACGGAAGCTACCCTTCGCGCCATGGTTGGTTACAAATGTCCATTCGCCCGTACTATCGGGCATGAAGCGAATACGGTACAAGTCATTCCCGTCATAAAATCCCCCGACAGTGATCTCCCGATTACCTGTCCGAAACACAGCCGAAAGATCGCCATCTCGCAATCCAGGGAAACTTGCCTCATAGATTCCCCACCGCTCGACAGACGTTGGGGCCTTTTGCTCTTCCCTGGCGAACGCCATCGACCCGAGTCCGGCCAGTACACCTCTGCGGGAAATTTTCACATCCATCATTCTGTGATAGGCTGATTCCACTGGTAACACCATTCTTTTGGTTCGGGGTAACAATTATATGCGTGTGCTCTTGCTCCTTCTCGTAGGAGTCAGTCTCTCCTTTGCTCAGGGTTTCGGTTCCCTTGTTGGCACTGTCACCGATCCGTCCGGCGCGGTTGTTGCCGGAGCGAAGATTACGGTCACCAATCCCGCGACTGGCCAGATGCGTGAAGAGTCAACCAACGCACAGGGCTATTTCACCGTCGCCTCGCTCAAGCCCGCCACCTACGACGTCAGTGTCTCCGCCGCTGGCTTCAGTCAATCGACGCAGAAAGGCGTGACACTTCTTGCCGATCAGAGCGTAACAGTGAATACCACACTGGCAATCGGTAAGGCGGCCGAAACCATTTCTGTTACTGGCGAGCCGCCGCAGATCAATACGACTTCCGCTACTCTCAGCCAGGTCGTAGATCAGCGTAAAGTCGTCGACCTGCCGCTTAACGGCCGCAACGCAGCCTCTTTGCTTCTGGTTGTCGCCGGCGCCATTCCGTCGCCCGCCAATGACGTCGATCAAGGCAATACGAAAACGTTCCCTACTGTCATTACCGTTTCCACCAACGGCGCGCGCCAGAACCAGGTCAGTTTTCGTCTCGACGGCGCCAACAATAACGACCTTTATACGAACGTTAATCAGCCCTTTCCATTCCCCGACGCGCTCCAGGAGTTTAGCGTCCAAACTAGTAACTACAGCGCCCAATACGGCGGCAACGCTGGCGGCGTCGTAAACCTCGTTACGAAATCGGGCACCAATTCCTTGCACGGCGCTGGCTTCGAGTTCGTGCGTAACGCTGTTTTCAACGCACGTAATTTCTTTGCTCCCACGATCGACCAAATTAAGCGCAATCAGTACGGCGGCACGATCGGTGGGCCAGTCATCATCCCCAAGCTGTATCACGGCAAAGACCGCACTTTCTTTTTCTTTGGTTACCAGGGAACGAAGTTCCGCAACGTTGGTAATACCAGCAGTGCTTTTCTGCCTACCGCCGCTGAGCGCGGCGGTAACTTTTCCGCGCTGCTCGATGCTGCAAATCCCGCCAACCAATTTCACAAGAGCATCCCCATCTTCGACCGAAACGGCAATCGAATACCTGGAAATATTCTGCAGGCCAGTCAGCTTGATCCCGCGGCCCAGGCCTTTCTTAAGTACCTGCCGATTTCCCCCGCCGCTAACGGCCAGTTATTCTATTCACAGCCGGTAATCCAGAATTTCGATGAGTACGTCGCCCGCGGCGATCATGCAATCTCGGATCACGACCACCTCTCTCTCCGTTATTTCTACGATCGCTTCACTAACGCCGGATTCCTAGATCCTCAGAATTATCTGAGCTTTCAGAATTTCTCGACTATCATTTCGCAGAATGCACTAGTCGGAGAGACGCACGTATTCGGTCCTGCGGCAGTCAATGAATTTCGTGCCAGCTTCTCGCGCGAAACGTCCAACCGCGGTCCCGCCGAAGGCAGCATCGGTCTCACCGACCTCGGAGTCAGCATCTGGCAGCCGCCCACCGCCAAAACCATCGAAGGCATCAATGTCAGCGGCTATTTCAATCCTACTCAGACCGACCCCGCCGCGTTCATCCGCAATCAATACAACTTGAGTGACGACTTCAGTCTCGTGCGCGGCAAACATAGTCTCTCCTTCGGCGGTTCCGCTATCCGCGCTCAGGTCCTGCTCCGCAATCAGTTCCGTACGTCCGGTTCCTATGGCTTCACTGCTGACGTCAGCGGCGACGCATTGGCAAGCTTCATGCAAGGCTACGTCCGCACATTCACACAAGGCTACGGCGAATTTAAAGACAACATGCTGAACACGTTCAGTCTCTATGTTCAGGATGACTATCACGTCTCACGCCGCCTCACTGTAAACTTCGGTCTGCGCTACGATCCGCAATTCCCCTGGGAGGAACGCAAGGACCGTATCGAACAATTCAGTCCCGCTGCTTACGCGGCCAACGTTCGCTCTCAGGTCTACACCAACGCTCCGGCTGGCCTGCTGTTTCCTGGCGATCCGGGCGTACCTCGCTGGGGCATCAAAGGCAGCTACAACAATATAGCTCCGCGCGTCGGATTTGCCCTTGATCCCACCGGTGATGGCAAAACCAGTGTTCGCGGCGGCTTTGGAATGTTTCACGACGCTTTGCAGAGCGGTGTATTCAACAACCGCTTCGTCGATGTGGATCCCTTTAGTCCGCAGTTCAGTTTGACCACGCCGGCGGGCACGTTTAGTAATCCGTACATCGGCCAGCGGGTTCCGTTTCCGGCGCCATTTCCCCCGCCCAAAGACGCCGTGTTTACACGTCCGGTTCTCGCCATCACATACGATCCGGCAAACGGCGGCAAGGCATTTACGCCTATCAACTACAACTGGAATCTTTCCTTCGAGCGTCAGGTCGCCGCCAGCTGGCTTGTGCGCGCTGCCTACGTCGGTTCGCGCGGCACACATTTCCAGGAAGCCTTGGAGATGAATCCCGCCGTTTATAGTCCTACCAACAAAGCCGGTACCGATGCTCGCCGCGCCTTCCAGCCTTTCGGTAGCATTTCCCAGGCGGCAATGGATGTGAATTCCACTTTCCACTCCGCTCAGTTCACGCTGCAAAAGCGCGTCTCTCATGGCGTCACTCTGCTTGCGAACTACACCTGGTCGAAATCTCTTGACACCTCGCCCGCCGGCGCCGGCATAAGCGGTCCCGCGCAGGGCGGCAATTCGCCCATCCCCTGGAACTTCGCGGGACGTCATCAGGCCGATTATGGTCCTTCCGAGTTCGATCACACGCATCGTTTCGTGGTCTCCTACGTTTGGGATTTGCCTAAATTTACCGATAGCAATGCCTTCATGCGTTATGTTGTCGGCGGATGGCAATGGTCCGGTATCGTCACTGCGCAAACCGGCAACACGTTCACCGTACAGGCGGGTAAAGACCAGTCGCAAACTGGCCTCGGGACCGATCGTGCCAGCTTCACCGGTGTCAATCCCTACGGGGGCAATGCCTGCGGCAACTCCACTCCCTGTGTCAACTATCTGAATCCCTTGGCGTTCACCATCGCTCCCATAGGTGCGTTCGGCAACGTCGGCAAAGGCAGCCTGCGCGGTCCTGGTCTCTTCAGTTGGGACACCGGCCTTTTCAAGGATTTTCCGATCTCGCGCGAGAGCGTCCATCTACAGTTCCGTGCCGAATTTTTCAACGTCCTGAACCGCACGAATTTCGCCAATCCGGGCGGATCCAACACCAATCCGAATTCCCCCACCACCAACGTTTCAGCCGGTGGATTCGGCACGCTTACCGCGGCCCAGGATCCTCGCATCGGCCAGCTCGCTTTGAAATTTATATTCTGAGCTTTGCCGAGTATCTCCGAAATCGAACAATGGGGCGTCTTTGAACTGGACGCCCCGGGCGCGGAATTCCGCCATCAGCATCGTGTTATTCGCATTGATGGTTTCGAAGACGGGGAAAACAAGCACAAAGTCCGCTTTATGCCGGACGCTACCGGTGAGTGGACTTACGCAACGTCCACCGGCGACTCTGGTCGCTTTCAGGTAACTCCGCCGTCGCGCGGCAATCACGGGCCGGTGCACGTTTCAAACACATTCCACTTTGCCTATGCCGACGGAACACCGTATATTCCCATTGGCACTACCTGTTACGCCTGGACCCACCAAGGGGATGCTCTCGAAACTCAAACTCTCGAAACCCTCCGCTCGGCCCCCTTCAACAAAATGCGCATGTGCATTTTCCCCAAGCACTACGCCTACAACAACAATGAACCAGAATTCCATCCATTCGTCGGGGCCGCGTTCAATCCACTATTTTTCCAGCATCTCGAACAGCGCATCCAGCAGCTTGGGCAGTTAGGCATCGAAGCCGATCTCATCCTGTTCCATCCTTACGATCGCTGGGGCTATTCGAAAATGTCGCGCGAAGCCGACGACCGCTATCTCCGCCACGTCATCGCCCGCTGCGCCGCTTACCGCAATGTCTGGTGGTCGCTCGCCAATGAATTCGATCTCATGAAGAGCAAGGAGATGTCCGACTGGGATCGCTTCTTCCGCATCATTGAAGAGAGCGACCCATACGGTCACCTGCGTTCCATCCACTACAGCAAGACCATGTACGACCAATCACGCCCGTGGGTCACGCACCTCAGCATGCAGGATGACGATGTCGGCAAAACGATCGCTTGGCGCGATGCCTTCCGTAAGCCGCTCCTCTATGACGAATGTAAATACGAAGGCAACATCCACCAACGCTGGGGCAACATCTCCGCCCGCGAGTTGGTCCGTCGTTTCTGGCTCGGAGTCACCCAAGGCGCATACGTCGGGCACGGCGAAACATATATACATCCACAGGACATCCTCTGGTGGTCGAAAGGCGGTGTCCTCCACGGCGAAAGTCCGAAGCGGATTGCCTTTCTGCGCCACATCCTCGAACAAGCCCCGCCCGGCGGCCTGAACCCTACCGGTGAATATTACCCTTCGGCCGGCCAGCCCGGCCGTTACTATCTCTATTATTTCGACTACCACCAGCCAAACGGCTACGAATTCGACCTGCCTCCGTCAGCCTCCTACAAAGCTGACCTCATCGATCCGTGGGAAATGACGATTACTTCTATCCCAGGCTCCTTCAGCGGCAAGTTCAGGCTCAGGCTTCCCGCTAAGCCCTATCTGGCCGTGCGCCTCCAAGCCTGAATTCTCTTGTAGAGCACGTTGGAAACGTGCGGCGGGTTGTCAACCTGCCGTTAGCGCCGATTCATCCACGGGCCCACGCACAACCACTTAGCAGTAACGCGGATATACTCATGGCTTGTCGCCAACCGACCTTGCAGTCGGGACGAGCCGCGCAGACCGCGAGCGTCAGGAGAGAAATTTGAACCGTCGAGAACTGCTTAGCCTTGCCGGCCTTGCCGGCCTTGCCGCGCCTTCCATCCGGCTCTCCGGCCAATCTCGCAAACGGCGGCGTGTTGTCGTCATCATGATGGACGGCTTCGGGCTTGAATACTACGAAGCCTCAGCCATGCCCACTCTCAAAAAATGGGCGTCCGAAGGCCTGTTCGCGCGCGTCCTGGACCAGATGCCGTCGGTTACCAATACGAACAACGCATCCATTTGCTGCGGCGTGCCCGCCAGCGTACACGGCATTACGGGCAATTCCTATTTCAATCGCACAACCGGGCAGGAGGACTTTATGGAAGACGCCCGGCTCCTGCTCGCCCCCACACTATTTCAAAAAGCCGCCCGCCAAAATCTCGTATCCGGTCTCTTCACGAGCAAGAAGAAAACTGTTTCCCTGCTCAGTGCCGGTGCATCCTTGGCGGTAGCCGCCGAGACGCCTTCACCGGAACTTGTGAAGCGCTATGGTCCTGCGCCCGATATTTACAGCGCCGAGATTAATTATTGGCTCTGGGACGTCGTGATCGATCAGCTTACCAGGAATAAGGATCTCGACATTCTCTACGTACACACAACCGACTATCCGATGCACATGCATCCGGAGACTTCTCCCGAATCCCGTACGCACCTCGCCACGCTCGATACGAAACTGGCGGAAGCGGCGCACAGGGCTCCGGACGTCGCTTTCTACCTCTCGGCCGATCACGGGATGAATCGCAAAACACGAGCCTGGGACCTGGACAAAGCATGCGCCAACCGGGGCATCCCTTTGCGCCTTGCTATCTCTGCGGAACGCGACAAATATCCAAAGCACCATCGCGGTCTGGGAGGCGCTGCCTGGGTTTACTTGCGCCAGCCGGGAGATGTGCAACGTGTGCGTGCCGTGATTGAGACGCTGGCAGGCGTTGAACGAGTACTCACGCGCGACGAGGCCGCGAATGAGTTTCAGCTGATGCCTGAGCGAATTGGTGATCTGGTGGTTACTGGCGACCGCGACACGGTGTTCGGCACACTGGATCACGAGAGTGAAACGCTCGCTGCCACCTATCGTTCCCACGGCTCGCGTTATGAAATGGGAGTTCCGCTAATCATACGCGACGCGGCCCGCAAGCTGAACGCCGGCGATTATCGCCGCAATTTCGATTTGACGGTTGGGCTTTTAGCCGGCTGATGCGTGCGTGCCGCGTCTCTGACTGTCGCAAGATCCAGTACAGTGGAATGCTATGACGCTTGCGCGCAACATGGTCACCACGGCATTCGCTCTCGACGGTTTTCACATCAAACAAAATTTAGGCATCGTTCGCGGCATAACTGTCCGATCCCGGTCCATTTTCGGCACTCTCGGCGGATCCTTGCACACCATCATTGGCGGCAACATCACCGCGTTCACCAACCTCTGCGAAAAGGCCCGTCAGGAGGCCTTCGATTTGATGCTCGAACACGCCTCCGAAATGGGCGCGAACGCTGTAATCGGGATGCGCTATGACGCCAACGAAGTCATGCAGGGCGTTACGGAAGTGTTGGCCTACGGAACCGCCGTCCTGGTCGAACCAGCCTGAAAGAAAAACATGACTGAGAATGCGCCAAGCCCGGCTCGCCTGGAAGCTTTTTCTGATGGGGTGATTGCGGTGATCATCACCATCATGGTGCTGGAGATCAAAGTTCCGCACGCCGACGGTTTCGAAGGGCTTCGTGAGCTGGCTCCGAGCCTCCTCATCTACCTACTCTCCTTCACATTCACAGGCATCTACTGGCTCAATCACCAGCATGTGGTCAAGCGTGTCGAAAAGGCCGGACATGCGATGCAGTGCGCCAATCTCGGTTTCCTCTTCTGTCTTTCGTTGATGCCGCTCAGCACCGCCTACGTCGTCGACAAGCACTTGTCCGGCTTCGCGGTTGCTGTCTACTCCGCGTCGTTCTTGATTGTGGCCCTCTCTTTCCTCTGGATCCGCCTTAACGTGTATCGCCAGCTGAAGGTCCACGATGCGCTATCGCACGAAGACCGCTGGGGTCTGCGAAGCCATCTATTGAGTCTTTTTATATATTTGGTCGGTATCGCCGCCGGCACTCGTTATCCGCGCGCGGTGCTCGGAGCGATCGCCCTGCTTACGTTTTTGTGGACGCTTCCGAACCTTTCCATTCGCTATGTGAAGGCATCGAAGTAGAAAAGGATTTTGCCATTCACACCCGGGAGACTACACTCAGTCACACTGCGGACTGGGCTTAATTATGCTTGCGCAAGAAATCGTAACGGCCATGCAGTTTGGGCCGCCTTGGGACCGCACGGCGGCCTCGGCCTCGCAAACGGCCATAAGCGTTTACAGAAACCGGATCGGTATTCTTTCCTGCTTACAGCCCTCAGTAATTCAGTTTCAGCGCAAACTGAATCTCTCGTGAATCAACACGCGTACTGGTGATGACGCCGAAGTTACTCGTGCCGACTGTAGTGCCAGGTTGACCGAAGATCGGATGATTCAAGAGGTTGAAGAACTCCGTTCGGAACTCGAGCCCACTCTTCTCAGTGAAGCGGAAATTCTTGGAGATCGAAAAATCCACATCCACCAGTGGCGGCCCGATGATGTTATTACGCGCATTATTTCCATAGCGGAATTGCGGCTGGTTGGGATCGTTGATGCGATTCACAAAATTCTGCTTGTTGAACCATCCGTTTGGCCCCCGCTGGTCGCTCGGTAGCCCGGACTCTCCACCTATATTGTCGGGATAGCAGTTGTCGCCGCCGTTTTGCACCGATCCGCTTCCGCAATAGAGTGTAAAAGGAAAGCCGCTCTGGAGTGTGGCGATTCCTCCTATTTGCCATCCGCCCACAAGCGAGTCGGCCAGTCCGTTCATTCCTCCCAGCAGCGCTTTGCCCTTGCCGATGGGCAATTCGTATAGAAACGACGTTGTCCAGCGCTGCCGGAAATCGAATGCGGAGAGCCCTCTGTCGAGTTTAAGGTTATAGTCGTTCGAGGGAGTCAGCGAGTCGCCATCGACAGTTCTTATGCCGCTGCCGTTATCGATCGACTTGCTCCACGAATATGAGCTGAGGAATGTCACCCCGTGGCTGAATCGTTGCTGGAATCTGAGAAACAACCCGTGATAATTCGAGTGCGAAGGGTCGCTCATTACCTGAAACGTGCCGCCGTAGAGCGGAAATTGAGGCCGCCGGTTATTGATTCCCGTGGGTGGACCTGGCACGGCCGTGTTATACGTCATCAGACGCTGTAAGTGAACCCCGGCCGAACCCATATAGCTAAGTTCGAGAGAGCTATTACCCGTCAGCCGGCGTTCCACGGCAAACGACCATTGCGGAACATAGGGTGTGTTCTGGTTGTATTGATTGACCAAAATAAAGGACGGTGTGGCGGTTTGCACGAAAGGCACTTGCCAGGTAAGTGACGGAATCAGCGAAGACTGGGCGTTTTCATTGCGGCGCGTGGAAAATGGCGCGTTGCGCACCAAGTCGAATTGGGCGTTTCCAATTTCTCGCACATAATAGATGCCGAAGCCGGCGCGGACTACGGTCTTGGAATTTAGGCTGTAAGCCATACCAAGCCGCGGTGCAATATCTTTATAGGATGTCTGGTATGCGCGATTGCCGAACATACCGTTGCGCGTGAACGGGATTCCGGCCGGCAATTGGAATGGCGGTGGCGGATTTCCGCCGTAGAAATCGCCGGAGCCGGCCCGAACGTATGTCGGAATCGTAGTGTTGTCCCAGGTGAATGCGATATTCACGATGTTGTCGTACTTGTCCGTGAACGGCGGTTCGAGTTCGTATCGAAGCCCATAGTTCACCGTCAGTTTTGGCGTCACCTTCCAGGAATCCATTGCATAGAAGTTCAGCGAATACGACCGGAAGCCCGCGATCGGAGCACCGGCTTGGCCCTCCGATGTGGATATGGCGCCGAGTAAAAAATCCGCCAGAGTGTTTTGCGGTGGTGGCGTGGAGAGCCCCGGGTCGCCCGTATAGGTACCGTTAAAAGTGAATCGCCCGCGCGCCACCACCGCGCCAATCTGGTTGAACCGGACGCGCCGGTCGTCGGTGCCGAACTTAAACGTGTGTGTTCCGCGTGTCCATGAAAAATTATCGGTCCATTGAAATATAGTGTCGTAGTTGACGAACGGGCAGTCGCTACACTCGCCAACAGTCGAGATCGCGCCCCCACCGAACTGATAAACGGGAACTCCCCAATACTGGCTGATATTTGTTGGAATACCACCAATGCCAAGTTGTTCCACGTAGTTGTTCTTGTTCGCGCTCGGCTGTTGGTTCGCGCTCGTGAGCCGCGCAACCGAAAACTTGAATTCGTTTACTTTGTTCGCGCCCAGCACTAACGTGTAGCCGATCAAACCTTGCCAGGCCTTGATCTCATTGTTGTACCCGAGACCTGGCGTCGTCAAAGGCAGATAGCCGGTGTCGTGGGTATGGCTGAAACGTCCCATGATTGAAGATTTGGAATTAATCAGGTAGTCACCTCGCGCCGTGTATTGGTCATTGTCATTTCGCCGGCCCTCATTATCGATGAAGTTGTTGGTATAGCCGTTCACGTTTCCCTGATTTGGAAGTGGAAACCAATTCTTCAGACTTGTCACGGCGGTTGGCGTGATTCGGCTCGCCCCAATGATGTTACCTGGGAAAACCGACTGAGAAATGACTGTCCCGTTCGCCGAGACGATTCGGGTTGCCGGGTCATAGATTTTCACACTTGAATTCGAAAAATCGCCAGTACGGTTTCCGGCCGGCGGCATGTTGAAGACCGCAGTCTGGGCTTTGCGTTCGCGAAGCCCCTCATAATCGAAAAAGAAGAATAACTTGTCTTTGCCCTGAAAGACTTTCGGTATCCATACCGGGCCGCCGGCCGTCGCGCCGAACTGATTGCGCTTGAATGGAGCGATCGGTCCCGGTGGATCGAAGAAGTTCTTCGCGTCGAGATCCGAGTTGCGCAGAAACTCGAAAAGCGTTCCGTGAAACTCATTGGTGCCGCTGCGAGTCGTCATGTTTACTTGGCTCAGCCCACGCCCGTACTCGGCTGAGTAAGTGCCGCTCTCGACCTTGAATTCCTGTAGCGCGTCAATCGACGGTAGAAAAAGATATGTATTGAAGTTCGGATCGGTGTTTTCGACTCCATCCAGTTCGTAGTGATTATTCGAGGTGCGCTGTCCCGCCACATTCAGCGAAAAGGCATTGCGCGCTCCTCCCATGCGTTGCTGTCCCTGCGACGATGCCGGGCCATTCGTCGTAGCGCCGGGCGTCAAGGAAACGAGTTGTAGTGGATTACGTCCATTTAACGGCAGTTCGACGATTCGCTTGTTTTCCACAACGGTCCCGATCGTGGCGTTTTCAGTCTCGAGCACCGGTGCGCCTCCCGTAACCTCGATCGTGTCGCTGACGTTCCCGACGTGCATCTCGAAATCGAGGCGGGCGACTTGGGCTACTTGGATCACGACGTCCTTCCGTTCCACATTTTGAAAGCCCGTCGCTTGGACCCTGATCGAATAGTTGCCAGGCGGCAGCGCAGGAACGTCGTATACGCCCGACTCGTTCGAGGTGATGCTGCGTGCGGCTGAAGTATCGATGTTTGTAACTGTTATGCTCGCGCCGACAACGGAAGCGCCGGTCTGATCAGTAACGGTTCCGGTGATTTCCCCACCGGTCTGCGCGCAGACACCAGTGGAGATGAGAAGCAGCAGCGCGGTTCGTGCTGACATGGCTGACACCCCGTAACGAAATGTTTGTCGACAGAGGAAAAGCCTGGCTCCGTCGTTTCGCGAAGTGTATCACCAAAATCACACCCCCGTTCGAGCGCTTTTGGCGTGCGGTCAAAACGTGATCGAGTTCTTTTTCGCCTCGAGCTTCTCGGCTTTCACCAACCTGGCTTTTAGGAGATCGCTCCAGCCCTGAAACTTCCCGTGCGACTTTCGATAGCGAACCAGGGCTTCTGCTTCAGCCGGTTGAAGGTCAAGTGTTTTTTGCAGTTCGCTCGCGGCGGCGTGATTGATATCCACCTTCGGCGCGGCGGAATCCGGCCCAAAATAGGCAGTCAGGTACTCCACAAGCGTTTCCACATCCGTCTTGTTCAGATTCGCTCCTTTCTGGGTCATTCGTGCAATCACCTTCTGCCACTCAACGGCGGAAAGTGATTGCCGAATCACCGGATCGAGTCCGTGGCACTCCTGACAATAGCTATCAAGAATCTCCTTGCCTTTGCCATCCGGCAAATAACTCTGCGCCCGGAGGAGAGCTGGCAGCGCCAGAAGCGTGGCTAAGACGGCAACTTGCTTAGACAATCTGACTGATTACCTGGCCGCGCACCTCGGTGAGCCGCTCTCGCCTCCCCTGGTGGAGGAAGCTGAGCGCATCCTGATTGAGCCCAAGCTGGTTCAGGATGGTAGTGTGCACATCGCGCAGGTGAAAGGGATCTTTG
>Ga0157369_10008308_pt1 | contig 11898 bp, 10 predicted proteins | sample C25metaG_FD_113461 | JGI IMG/M metagenome (GOLD analysis project Ga0157369, IMG submission 113461) | Corn rhizosphere microbial communities from Kellogg Biological Station, Michigan, USA - C2-5 metaG | ecosystem: Host-associated > Plants > Roots > Rhizosphere > Soil | place: USA: Michigan... | reverse complement strand
CGATGCGCGGGCGCTCGCCGACTTCCTGCGCGACACCATCGGACTCGTCCGGCGCTACGACGCCGAGCGGAACGCCGACCTGCTCGGGACGCTGCGCGCGTTCGTGCGGAACAACGCGAGCCCAACCCGCACGGCGCGCGCCCTGAACTTCCACACGAACACGATCCTCCAGCGGCTCGACCGGCTCGACCAGGTGCTCGGAGCGTCCTGGCGCGAGGACGAGCGCATGTTCCGGCTCGGCATCGCCGTCCGCCTCGACGAGCTCCGTGAGCAGTTGCAGGCCGGACGGTAGGCGAGGTCGCCGGATCAGCGGTCCGTGTCCGCGGAGAAGGCCTCGACGCCCGACTGCGGGAACGGGTTGCCCGTCGGTGGGCCGAAGACGAGGATCATCTCGGCCACGGCGTCGGACTCGTTGCGGACACCGTGGACGAGCCCGGCCGGCGCGTAGAACGCGTCGCCGGATCTCAGTAGCCTCCGCTGCTCGCCCGAGGTCACGACGAGTTCGCCCGCGGTGACGACGTACAGTTCGTCGGAGCTGTTCGGCGAACAACTCGCGTCGTCACCCTCCAGGTGGAGGTGCTCGCCCTCTGCTGCTCCGGGTTCGAGGCGATACCGCATGACCGATGACGGCAGGGCCGTGGTCTGCTGGAAGTACCACTCCAGCTCGATCCGGCCCGGGCCCTCGTACAGGGCCGCCTCGTGAGCGTTGTCGCCGAGTCGTTGCACGCGCATCAGATTCCTCCCGGAGGTCGTCGATCGGTGGTGGGATCAGGTCCGGTAGAGGACGGGCATCGACTCGAGGAGTTCGCGCGTGTAGGCGTCCTGAGGCCGGGTCATGACCTGCTCCCCCGTCCCCTCCTCCACGACGCGGCCGTTGCGCATCACCGCCACCCGATGCGCGACGTGATGGACGACCGCGAGGTTGTGGGTGATGAAGAGGTACGTCACACCCGTCTCCTCCTGGAGGCGGACGAGCAGGTTGAGCACCTGCGCCTGCACGGAGACGTCGAGGGCCGAGGTCGGCTCGTCCAGGACGACGAACTCGGGCTTCGCCGCCATGGCCCTGGCGATCGCGATGCGCTGCCGTTGCCCACCGGAGAACTCGTGAGGGAAGCGCCCCGCGGCGTCCCCCGGCAACCCGACCTGGTGAAGTGACTCGACGACCCGGGCTCGACGCGCGGCCGAACCCATGCCTGCGGCGACGAGCGGTTCGGCGATCGAACGTGCCACCGTGAAGCGCGGGTCGAGGGAGTCGTTGGGGTCCTGGAACACCATCTGCACCCGCCGCCGGTGCGTCCGCAGCGCCGACCCACGGAGCCGCGAGACGTCGCCACCGTCGAACTCGATGCGGCCCGAGCTCGGTCGCCGCATCAGGAGGATCGCCCGGGCGAGGGTGCTCTTCCCGGAGCCGGATTCTCCGACGAGTCCGAGCGTCTCGCCCCGACGCACCTCGAGCGACACGTCGTCGAGCGCGAGCGTCGCGTGCTCACCGTGTCCGAACCGTTGCGTGACACCGTCGACGCGGAGCAGGGTGTCGCTCATCGGACCTCCTCCAGGACCGCCGGTGCCTCGACGAAGTCGTTGTCGACGGGGATGACCGCCAACGGCGACCGCACCGGCACCGACGGTCGCGGAATGCTCTCGAGGAGCGCCCGGGTGTACGGATGCTGCGGGTCCGCGAGGACCCGCTCGGCGCGGCCGGTCTCGACGATGCGCCCGCGGTACATCACGGCGACCCGCTCGCAGAGCTGCCCGATGACGCCGAGGTCGTGGCTGATGAACAGGACGCCCATCCCCGTCTCGTCGCGCAGAGTCCGCAACAGCTCCAGGATCTGTGCCTGCACCGTCACGTCGAGCGCGGTCGTCGGCTCGTCCGCGACGAGCAGGGTCGGTCCGGCGGCCACCGCGATGGCGATCACGACTCGCTGGCGTTGACCGCCGGACAACTGGTGGGGGTAGTAGCCGAGCCGTCGTTCCGCGTCGGGCATCCGCACGAGGTGCAGGATCTCCAACGCCCGCGCCCGAGCCTGCCGTTTGTCGGCGATCCCGTGGATGCGGAGGACCTCGGCGATCTGCGCCCCGATCCGCATGCACGGGTTGAGGGCGGACATCGGCTCCTGGAACACCATCGAGGCGCGCGCTCCGCGGAGCCCCGACCAGTCACGTTCCGTGGCACCCTGCATGTCGGTCCCCGCGACGTCGAGACGGGACGCCGTGACCGTCGCCGAGTCCGGCAGCAGCCCCATCATCGCGAGGGCGATGCTCGACTTCCCGCTCCCGGACTCGCCGATCACCCCGACGATCTCCCCCGGACCGACGCGCAGGGACACGTCCTGCACCGATGGCGCAGCGCCACCGTAGGCGATGCTCAGCCCCTCCACGTGGAGGGCGTCGACGTCTCGATCCATGGTCAGACCAGCTTTCGCTCGAGTGGTGCGGGAGGGACGGTGGGGTGGACGACAGGACTACTGGCTCAGCCAGGCCTCGTCGAGCCGGTACCTGGAGTAGTACGCGTCGCTCTGGTAATCGTGCAGCTTGGCGCTGTCCCAGACCTCGAAGTAGACCGGGACCGCGACCGGCACGATCTCGAGCACCTGCTCGGCCGCTTCCTCTGCCAGCTGGTCGACGAGCTCGGCGTACTCGGCCGGGTCCGAGGCGCTCTTCGCCTGCTGGAAGAGCTCTCGAGCCGCGTCCGCCTCGGGGTTCCCCTCCCAGTGGTTGTAGACCCCGCCGTCGACGAGCACGGGGTCGTAGTAGAACAGCGACGCAGCACGAGGGCTGCCCGGGATGGCGACGAGATCGGTCCAGCTCTCACCGGTCGTGAAGACCGGGGCGATCTCCGACAGCGGCTTCGCGTCGAGCTTCAGGGTGATGCCCGCTTCGGCGAGCTGCTGCTGCATCATCTCGTAGACGGGGTGGTGCGACTGTGCGACGTCGCCCATGTAGCTGAGCGTGATGGTCGGGTTCGGCTGGCCGGCGTCCGCGAGGAGTTCCTTCGCCCGGCTGACGTCGCGCTCGTAGTACGGCAGCCCCTTCGGGTCGAGCGCGCCGGGGTCACCGGCCGGTGGCACGAACGACAGCGCGGCGTAGCCGAGCATCGCCGTGTCGACGAGGGCCTGGCGGTCGAGGGACAGCGCGACGGCGCGACGGACGTCGATGTCGGCGAGCGGCCCGGTCTCCGGGTTGATGTAGATCGCGAGGTTCTGGCGGTAGGACGCCTCCCCGAGGGTGAATCCGGCCTGGACCGCCTGATCGGCGAGGCTCCCGTCCGTGAAGTAGGCGGCCTGGATGCTGCCCTGCTGCAGCGCGGCGAGGCGTGCGGACTCGTCGGGGATGAAGTCGAAGACGATCTCGTCGAGGTACGGTTTCGTGTCCTGCCAGGCGTTCTCGTTCTTCGCCATCGTGACGCTGACACCGTCGCTCCAGTCGGTCACCTGGAACGCGCCGGTCCCGAAGGTGGTCCGCTGCCGCTCGTCCGGGGTCGCCGCGCCATAGCCCTCCTCGCTCACGATGAAGAACGTCTGGCGTGCGGAGACCGCGTCCACGAAGGTGCCGTCCGGTGCGCTGAACCGGAACGTGACCTCGGTCTCACCGGTCTTCTCGATGCTCGAGACGTTCGCCAGGTAGGTGCTCGCCGACGTGGTGGCCTCTTTCATGAGGTTGAAGGAGTAGACGACGTCGTCGGCGCTGAACGCGCTGCCGTCGGCGAAGGTGACGTCGTCGCGCAGCTCGAAGACCCAGGTGAGTTCGTCCGGTTGCGACCACTCGGTGGCGAGCGCCGGGATGACCTCGCCGTCGTCGTCCTTCGCGAGCAGCGTGTCGTACGCGACGGCGTTGATGACCTCGGCGGCGATCGCGCTGGCGGCCATCGGGTCGAGTCCGCCGGCCGACGGCTCGGCCGGGACGCCCCAGTGCAGGGTGCCGCCGGCGACCGGGTCGCCGCCCGCGTCGGCCGTGGATCCGCCGGGCGCACAGCCGCTGAGCGCGAGGGACGCCGCCACGATGGCGACCGTCCCCGCGAGGATGCGTGTCTTCATTGCTGCCTCTTCTCTGGAGCGTCGTCCGTGGACGCCGCGTCGATGGTGGTGCCGGATGACGTGCCGTGGTGCGCCACTGCCGTTCCCCGACGCCCGCGTGGACGGCCGAGCGAGAACGCGGGCTCCCGCCTCGGGGCGAAGTGGTCCTGGAGCCCGTCGGCGAGGAGGTTCCAGGCCGCCGAGAGCAGGATGATCACGAGGGAGGGCAGGACGATGAGGAGGGGCTGCACCTGCATGAAGCGCGTGAACTCGCTGATCATGCGGCCGGCCGAGGGTTCGGGCGCCTGGACACCCTGTCCGAGGTAGCTGAGCGCGGCTTCGATGAGGACCACCTGCGAGGCGACGGACGCGAACTGCACGAAGAGCGGCGTCAGGACGTTGGGGAGCAGGTGCTCGACGATCACCCGATGTCCCCGCACACCACTGAGCGTCGCTGCGAGGACGAAGTCCCGTTCGCGCAGCGCGATGACCGGGGCTCGCATGACCCTGGCGAATCCCGGCGCGAACACGAGGCCGAGGGCGATGATGAGCGGCCACGGCCCGGTGCCGATGACGACCCCGACGACGAGCGCGACGAGGATCGCCGGCAGGGCGAGCGCCGCGTCCACGATCCGCATGATGATCGCGTCGACCCAGCCGCCCAGGTACCCGGCTACGAGCCCCAGCGCGGTGCCGATGACCGCACCGAGCAGGGCGGCGGCGCCCGAGATGAGCAGACTCGTCCGTGCGGCGAGCGCCAGCCGGGTGAGGTTGTCGCGGCCGAGGTTGTCGGTGCCGAGCAGGTGGTCGAGGCTCGGCGCGGCGAGGGCCGGTCCGGAGGCGGCGAACGGGTCGTAGGGCGGCGCGAGGGTCATCCATCCGGCGAGCAGGAGGATGCCGACGAGGATGCCGGATCCGCTCCAGAAGGCGGGGCCGAACCCGTTGCGACGGCGGCGGCCGTCGATCTTCGCGAGCGCGATGGCGCGGGTGACCGTCATGACGTGTGGACCCTCACTCGTGGGTCGATCAGCGGGTAGATCAGATCGACGATGAAGTTGATGAGCACGTAGACCGCACCGATGAGCAGCACGGTCGCCTGGATGATCGGGTAGTCGGACGAGCGGATGCCGGTGAGGAGGAGCGAGCCCATCCCGGGGAGCGCGAACACGGTCTCGATGACGACCGTCCCGCCGACGAGCGCGGCGAGTTCGATCCCGATCACGGTCGTGACCGGGATGAGGGCGTTGCGCAGCGCGTGCCGACCGACCAGCCGGGACGGTGACGCCCCTTTGGCTCGCGCCGTGCGGACGAAGTCCTGTCCGAGCGTGTCGAGCAGGGTGCCGCGGGTGTACCTGGCGACGATCGCCGCGAGGACGAGACCGATGAGGAGTGCCGGCAGGACCAGCACGCCGACGAGTCGCAGCGGATCCCCGCTCGCCCCCGCCGTACCCACGAGCGGCAGGCGCAGGGTGAGTGAGTTCACGAGGATGAGGACGGTGCCGAGCACGAACGGCGGCGTCGCGAGGAGCACGAAGGACAGCCCTCGGACCGCGTTGTCGGGGGCCCGACGCCACCGGGTCGCTGCGAGGACACCGGCCGGGATGCCGAGGACGGTCCCGAACAGGGTCGCCATGACGGCGAGGGTGAGGCTGAGCGGGAGGCGCTGGGCGATGAGGTTGGACACCTCGTTCGGGACGGTGATGGCTCGTCCGAAGTCACCCTGCAGGACACCGAGCAGCCACGCGAGGTACTGCGTCAGCCAGGGTCGATCGAGGCCGAGCTCCGTGCGGAGGGCGTCGAGCGCGGCCGGGTCGGGGTTCGAGGGGTCCGCGAACGCCGACAGGGGGTCGCCCGGGATCACCCGGACCATCGAGAAGACGAGGACGGACAGGACGAACAGGACGAAGAGCGACGACAGGACCCGGGAGACGATGTATCGCGCCATGGGATCAGCTCACGGAGGTCGGCATCGGTGAGACGCGGTCGGCGCTGCGGGCGTGGGACGGGGCGAAGCTCGAGATGTCGTCGCTCGTCCGCCCGTCGAGTGCGAGCTCCGCGAGGATGCGTCCGAACGCGGGCGTGAACTTGAAGCCGTGACCGGCGGCGAGGGCGACGATGACGTCCGGGTGCTCCTCGAGCGGGCCGAGGACGAAGTTCCGGTCCGGGGTGAGCGCGTACTGGCACGTCACCGTGCGGAGCTCGCGGCCCGACGCCGGCACGAGGTCCGCCATGAAGTCGGCCAGCTGCCCGGTGAGCTCCGGCGACGGGACGAAGGTGCGCTCCGCCGGTGACATGCGGTTCTCCGAGACGTCGCGTGCGGCCTTCACGGTCGGTTCCCCGAAGGTCGGGAAGCCGTAGTAGCACTCCTCGTCCTCCCAGATCCACACCGGGAACCGCTCGCGATCGAGCTGCTCGGCATCGGACGGGCGGAAGTAGGTGACCTGCTCCTGCATCACGTCGAGCGGGATCGCCGCGTCGAGCGGCTCGAGCAGCTCGTTCGCCCAGGCGTCGGCGGCGAGGACGACCTTGCCGGCACGCACCGGCCCGCTGGAGGTCTGCACGACGACGCCGGCTCCGTCAGGGGTGAGCGCGTCGACCCGGGTGCGGTCGCGGATGTCCACCCCGAGCGCCCGAGCACGGAGCTGGAGCGTCGCGACGGTACGGGCCGCGTGGGCGATGCCGGTGTCGGCGGTGTAGACCGTCTCCACGTTCTCGGGGATCCGGAACTGCGGCCAGCGCGCCTGCACCTCGGCCGGCGTCAGCAGCTCGTGCGGCACCCCGCACTCATCCAGGGCCGCGGTGAAGTCGGTGGCCGAGTAGGGTCCGTCGACCGGCAGGAAGATGACGCCACCCGTGATGGTGAGCAACCGTTCGCCCGACTCCTGCTCGAGGTCAGCCCAGTCGCGGTACGCCGACTGCGCGAGTCGCACGTACTGCGGAGCCCCGTACGACGTCCGGACGATCCGCGAGGTGTCGTGCGAGGCGCCGCGGACGTGCCCGAGTTCGAACTGCTCGAAGGCGACGACCTTCGCGCCCCGACGGGCGAGGTGGTAGGCGGCGGCACTGCCGAGAGCTCCCATGCCGACAACCGCGACGTCGAACGATTCCATCCGGTGGTGCTCCTTCGTGCTTGCCCGATCGATTCAGGCAAGTGTGCTGGAGCGCCGGAGACCGGCCTATGGACCGAGCACCCATGTTTCCGCCCCGAGAGTGTGTCGGAACGACGGACGGCGCCGATCAGTGTCTCGCTTGGGTTCAGCCGGCCGGGTGTGCGTCGCGCAGCGATCGTCGGAGGCGCTCGAGTCGCGCGGCGGCCTGCACGCGGAACCGGTACTCGCTGTCGTCCCAATCCCCGACGAGCAGTGAGCGGATGCGGTCGAGGCGCTGCTGCACCGTGTTCGGATGGATGCGGAGGCGTCTCGCCACCGCATGTCGGCTCTCGCCGTCGTCGAAGAAGCCGGCCAGCGTGTCGAACAGCGCGGTGCCACGTCGTTCGTCCCAGTCGAGGATCGGTCCGAGCAGTTCGTCCACGAAGCGGATCACCGCTGTCGGCTCGCCCGAGGTGAGCGCGTGATAGGGCGCGAGACCGTCGGACGGCACGGTGGCGGCTTCGATACCGAGCGGGCGGAGGAGCCGCAGATCGTCCGTCGCGCGTTCGACGGCCGGACCGAGCTCCGCCCATCCGCCGAGGCCGGTGCAGACCACCGCCGTGAGAGCCGATTCGTTCAGTCGGTCGGCCAACAGCCGCCGGAGCCGTTCCGTGTCGGCGACAGGATCCTCGACCGACCAGGCCACGATCACCCGGTGATCACGCCGGGCCACGACGCCATGGTCTCCGACGGCGCTCGCGGCGACGAGCGCCGCGTCGGCGACGTCCCGCTCGAGGACGTCGACAACCGCGCAGGCCTCCGGCGTCATGGCACGCAGCGCCGGTTCGACGTCCGCTGAGCGGTCATCGTCCGTGCCGTCCACGACCGCCAGGAGCCAGCGCGCGCGACGTTCTGCTCGGAGGGCGATCACCGCGTCGCGCTTGAAGGAGACCAACGCGGCGACCTGGGATGCCCGCTCCAGCGTGCGGCGGAGGACGCTGTCGTCGGGACCGGATCCGGCCTCGGCGACGATGGATCCGAGGACGCGATCGGCACCGACGATCGCCACGACGAGCCAACGGCGCACCCCGGCTTCCACCAGCTCGGCGTGCCCGCTCAGTTGGCTCCGACCGACCGCGTCACGGAGCACCGGTCGGCTCGGCAGCTCACCTCCGCCGTCGAGGAGTCTCGCCTGGTCGTCCAGCGCCCAGACCCGCCGTCCGAGCCGTTGCGTGAGGGTCGCGACGAGGTCCACCACCGTGCCGCCCGACATCGCCGCCGACGTGAGCTCCTCGTGGATACCGCTCGCGAGCTCCGTCGCGGCGAGGTGACGTTCGAGTTCGCGGTAGGCCTCCTCCGCGCGCACGACGGCCGCCGCCCGCTCCGCGAGCGCCCGAGCGGTGTGCAGGACGGCTGCAGCGTGGTCGGCGAACGCCGAGAGCAGGAGGATGTCGTCCGGCGTGTAGTCGTACCCGAACCGGTTGCACGCGAAGAGCGCGCCGAGCACCTCGTCGCCGACCGCGAGCGGGACGCCGAGGAACGACACGAGCCCCTCCGCCCGAACAGCGGCGTCGATCCGGTCGTCGTGCCCGACCTCGGTCATCGCCTCGTACCGCGCGACCCACGCTGGTTCGCGCGTCCCGGTGACCAGGCTGGCGAGTCCCACCCCGGCCGGGACGGCCAGATCTCGGAACCCGGGCGTCACCGTGCCGACGGAGTGCCGGACCCGCAGGTCCCCACCGGCGTTCTCGACTTCGGAGAGATAGGTGACGTCGGTGCCCATGAGCTGGTGCGCGCGCTCCACCAGGCGACCGAGGACCTCGTCGACGTCCTGCAGGCGGACGAGCTCCCGCGCGGTCGAGAAGAGCGCCTCGAGCTCGTTCGCCCGGCGCCGCAACCGTGCGCCGCGCAGTTGCGACTCGCGGATGGTCTCGACCACCGCCTCGGCCTCCGCTCCCGCGACACCGGCCCGGGCGAGCAGGTCCCGGACGCCCGCCCCGGGGCGCCCGGGCTCGTCGCGGGATGCCGCGAGGAGGTCGAGGACCAGGGAGGCCTCCGACGTCGCTGCTTCGACACTCGGGCGTGGTTCGTCGGAGCCGATCGCCGGACTCATGCGGACTCCATCAGCGTGGTGGCGGCACATGACCGCCTCGGGCAGGATGGCCTCAGTCTAGGAGTCGTGCGAGGGGAACACGGGTGGGGTGCGGGCGGCGAAGGCGGCGAGCCCCGCCCGGGCGTCCTCACTGGTGAAGGCCTCCTGTCCGAGAACCGCCTCGCGGTGGAACGCCTCCTCCAGCGGCAGATCCGAGAGTTCGCGGACCGCCCGTTTGACGGTGGCGATGGCGGTGCGACTCTTCGCGAGCAGCTCGTCGGCGACCCCGAGCGCGGTGTCCATGAGCGCTGTCGCCGGGACGACGCGGTTGACGACGCCGTACCGGAGGGCGGTCGGGGCGTCGATGCGCTCACCGCGCAGCATGAGGTCCATCGCGAAAGCGTACGGGATCTGACGGACCAGACGGCTCAGCGTGCCTCCCGCGGGCACGACACCGACGCCCGTCTCCGGGAACGCGAACCCCGCGTGCTCCGCGGCGATCCGGATGTCCGTGGACAACAGGATCTCGAACCCGCCCCCGAGGCAGAGCCCGTTGACCGCGCCGATGACCGGCTTGTCGAGACGGGTGTGCTTCTGATGCGCGTCGTCCCACTCACTGATGTCGAACCGGCCGTGGGCCAGCGCGGGGATCGATTCGCCGAGGTCCGCGCCGACGCAGAACGCCCGGTCCCCCGCACCCGTCAGGATCGCGACCCCGATGCGCGGGTCGTCGCGGACCTCGACGAACGCCTCACCGAGCTGTTCGTACATCGCGAGGGTCAGCGCGTTGCGTTTGTCCGGACGGTCGATCGTGATCACCGCGGTCGCCCCGGACCGGTCCAGTCGGATTCCGCTCATCAGATGGTCCCCGCGGCCCGCAGCTCGTCGATGGTGGCCTCGTCGTAGTCGAGCAGTTCCCGCAGCACTGCCGCAGTGTGGGCCCCCGTCGCCGGCGCCCGGCCGTTCGTCCGCGGCGGGGTCGCGTCGAGTTTGACGGGTGACCCGAAGGTCCGGAGTGCGCCGAACCCGGGGTAGGCGGTCTCGACGACCATCTCCCGCACCGCGATCTGCGGGTCGGCCACCACCTCGCCGATGTCCTTCACCGCGCTCAACGGGACGAGGTCTCCGGCGAGCGCCTCGAGCTCCGCCTTGCTGCGGCCCGCGAACCAGCGCTCGACGAGGGGACGAACCGCATGCTCGTAGACCTCCTCGTCGAAGCGGTCCACCATCGCGTGGAGCCCCGGGTGCGCCTCGTACTCCCCTGGACCGCCGAAGAGCTCGCAGGAGATCCGCCAGAACTTGTCGGTGTAGCCGCCGAAGAAGACGAACCCGTCGCGGCATGGGAACGCCTCGTAGGGCCGCACGAAGGGGTGCGCGTTCCCGAGCGGACCTGGCACCGCGCCCTCGGCCGTGTAGGCGACGACCGCGTTCTCGGTCAGGGTGAGCACCGAGTCCTGTTGCGAGATGTCGACCAGCTGTCCGGTGCCGGTGGTCTCGGCGTGCCGGAGAGCGGCGAGGACGCCGATCGTGCCGTACAGGCTCGCCGCCAGATCACCGATGATCGTCCCGACCCGCGTCGGCGGCCCGCCTGCGGGTCCGTTCATCGACCAGAGACCGCCCGTCGCCTGGGCGCTGTTGTCGTAAGCAGGGCGGCCGCGCGACGGACCGGTCTGCCCATATCCGCTGAGGGCGGCGTACACGAGGCGAGGGTTGATCGTGCGCAGCTGCTCGTAGCCGAGGCCGAGGCGGTCCATCGTGCCCGGGCGGAAGTTCTCGACGAGCACGTCGGCACGCGCCACCAGACGTTCGAGTAGCGCGGCGCCTGACGGGTGCCGGAGGTTGGCGGTGACGCCGAGCTTGTTGCGGTTGTATTGCGCGAAGAAGCCGCTCAGCGGGTCCTCGCCCACCTGACCGTCGGAGTCACCCTCCCCGGGGAGCAACGGCGGGAAGGTCCGGGTGTAGTCGGGTTCGTCCGGGTGCTCGACCTTGATCACGGTGGCCCCCAGGTCCGCGAGGACCATCGAACAGTACGGACCGGCGACGACCCGGGTCACGTCGACGACGACTACGCCTGCGAGCGAGCCGCGCGCCGTGTCGAAGCCGCCGAGATCGGCGAGGCGGATACGCAGGTCCTCGTCGATCATCGCGTGCCCCCGGTCGTCGAGGTGGTGTGGTCCGGCCGCCTGCGCATGTCGCTCCGCTCTGCACGTCGGAACGGTCCCGATCGTGCGTGGCGATCCTGTCACCGAGGCCGACCGTGGGGACATGTCCGTCGGGACCATATCCGCAGTCCCCTGGACGGTCACGACACATGCCGGACGGGTCAGCGGCCGCGTCGCCCCGAGAACAGTGCGTGGAGGAGCGGCACGGCGGAGACCACCATGAAGACGGTGCCGAGGACGGCATCGTCGGCTCGGAGGACAGCGCCGGCGACGAGCAGCGCGGCGAACAGCACGGCCGAGACGACCCGGCCCGTCGTGCGGTCGAGCCGCGCGATCCGCTGTTCGAGTCTCGGGTTGGTGGTCGCGACAGCACCCGCTTCCACCCGCGTGATGACCGCGTCGAGACGCTTCGGCAGGCGGACGGCGACCGTGGCGATGTCGAGCGCCTCGCGACCGAGGTCCTGGACGACGTTGCCGCGTTCGTCACGGAGCAGCTGCGCGGCGTAGGGCTCGACGGAGTCCCAGAGGTTGAACTCGGG
>Ga0157369_10008307_pt1 | contig 11898 bp, 12 predicted proteins | sample C25metaG_FD_113461 | JGI IMG/M metagenome (GOLD analysis project Ga0157369, IMG submission 113461) | Corn rhizosphere microbial communities from Kellogg Biological Station, Michigan, USA - C2-5 metaG | ecosystem: Host-associated > Plants > Roots > Rhizosphere > Soil | place: USA: Michigan... | reverse complement strand
CCGGATTCGGGTGCAGGTACCAAAGAATTTTATTCGGCGTAGATTGCGGGGGTTGTAGCGGTATCAGGGCCAGGTTTCCACAGACAAATGTTCCACGTGGAACACTGCCATCAAAATCGAAGGCTAGTGGCTTTGCAATTCGGATGGGTGTCCTACAAGCAGAATGTTCCACGTGGAACATTTGTTGGAGTGAGAACAAGAAATGTCGGCAAACTTGGACAACGCGCGTAGCTTAGCAGGACTCATCATTCGCCAATCAGCAAGCGCCGACTCTTAGATGACGGAATCTGAATTGAATTCTTCCACGCGATACCGGGCAGCATGGACTTAGCTGACTCCACCTGTGCCTCTCCGATAAGCAGCGCTATTCTGCCGCCGGGCTTCACCAAACCAAACGCAACCGGCAGAATGCGTTCGAACCGTTCTACCGCACGAAATGTCACCAGGTCTGTGCGAAGAGAAACTGACTCGGCTCTCTGGGTCAGAACGACAACTGATCTTAGATCGAGGGCTCGAATTACTTCTCGCAGGAAGGTGGCCTTGCGATGGTTCGATTCGACCAGGGTGAGGTCGATATCTGGGGACCACAGCTTAATAGGCAGCCCGGGAAAACCTGCGCCCGAGCCGAGATCGATCACAGATTCACGTGAGTCGCCAGTGGGGAAAAGCTGTCTTGCCGCAAACAGCGATTCACCGAAATGTCTGGTGATAATTTCTTCAGGATCGCGGATTGCGGTCAGGTTGAGCTTGGCATTCCATTTAAGAAGCAAACCGATGTAGGTTCTAATCGCGCTCACCGCGGAGTCCGTCACCGATGCCGGTTCCACAAATGGCGCCAACTGCTGCTTGATCCGCTCAAGGTTTAAGGGGTTCACCGTCTCAGGTTTCATTCGAGAGTGCATTGTAGATGAAGGCAAGTAAATGAAGATGCCAACCCTTTTCGCTAGCGGCGTATTCACTTTGCTTGGCTGGCGGCCGACGGATGGAACCAAACAAGTAAATTGTGGGAAGCGCGGATACTAGTTTGATTATAAAGCCGCAGTAGGCACAGTTTTCCTCCATAAAGTGGGAAAACATTAGGAGAAGCTACAATTTTTAATCGACGGATTGGATTTTAAGTTGACAATTAATTATAGTTCTGCAATTATCGAAATAATGAATGGTAGCTCTCAGATCACGAAGTATGCTGACATGTTCTCAGCAATGGGAGCAGAACCCAGACTTTGCATTATGCAATTGCTCTTATCGGCGCATCCCGACGGGATGGTCGTAAATCAAATCCAAAATGAATTAGCAATTCCCAACTCTACGCTGTCGCACCACTTGGACAAGCTGCGCAACGAAGGGCTGATCAACGTTCGGCGGGAGAGCACCTACTTGCGGTATACCGCAAACACCGATGCACTGCGGGAGCTCTTGCAATTCCTTTACGCAGAATGCTGCACCCGCAGCCAAGCCGTGAAGCCGCAGGAAATTGTGCAGCTCTGCAAATAACCAAACCCGCCCCGGGCGTCCGCGTCTGGGAGATGGAAGGAGACACAACATGCAAGCCACCGACTTAAAAGAAATCGTAAAAGAGAAATACGGCCAGGCAGCGCTGCGGGTGAAAACTGGGGGAAGCAGTTGCTGTGGCGCCACAGCCGCGAGTGCGATGAATTGTGATCCCATCACGTCGAATTTGTATGATTCGACGCAAACTGGCGCACTGCCCGAAGAAGCAGTGCTGGCCTCGCTGGGATGCGGCAATCCTACAGCACTCGCTCAACTAAATCCCGGCGACATTGTGCTCGACCTTGGTTCCGGCGGTGGCATCGATGTTTTGCTTTCAGCTCAGAGGGTCGGGCCAGCCGGAAAAGCCTACGGCTTAGACATGACCGACGAAATGCTTGCCTTGGCGAACGAGAACATGCGCAAAGCCGGCGCCGAGAATGTTGAATTTCTCAAAGGCGAAATCGAAAACATTCCGCTACCGGATAATTCCGTCGACCTCATCATTTCCAATTGCGTGATCAACTTGTCGGCGGATAAAGAGCGCGTGCTGCGGGAAGCATTCCGGGTATTGAAGCCGGGCGGAAGATTCGCCATCTCAGATGTGGTGACGCGAGGCGAGATCAACGACGACATTCGCCGCAGCGTGCTGCTATGGGTGGGATGCGTGGCTGGCGCTCTCGACGAAAACGAATACCGGGCGAAGCTGACGGCTGCTGGATTCGGCGACATCACGATTGAACCGACTCGCGTCTACCGAGTCGGCGATGCGCGAGAGTTTCTGTCCGCGGCAGGAGTTGACGTGGACGCGATTGCTCCACAAGTAGATAGGAAGATCATGAGCGCGTTTGTGCGCGCAGCGAAGCCAGAGTCAAGAAGTTGTTGCGAGCCGAGTTGCTGCAACTAAGACTGAGCAATCATAGAAGGGACTGAGTTGCACCGAGAATGACCCACAGAGAAACTATGCAATACTTTTGTTCTTTTGCGGCGGTAGTTGAGAAAAGATCAGAGTAGTCTTGCTGAAAAGTCGGAAATGGCCGACGTGCATCGCCCATGCAAGATCATTACAACGTTCTATTTCTGTGTACCGGGAACTCAGCGCGCTCGATCATGGCCGAGGCGCTCCTGAATTTCAAAGGCAAGCCTCGATTCACCGCTTACAGCGCGGGAAGCCATCCAACCGGACAAGTTCGGCCGGAAGCGCTTAAGCGACTTGAGGCCGCTCGAATTCCCATTGACAGTCTCCGTAGCAAAGGCTGGGAAGAATTTTCTAAACTGGACGCGCCGAGGCTCGACTTTGTTTTTACCGTATGCGACAACGCCGCAAAAGAAGCGTGCCCCATTTGGCCGGGACAACCGATGACGGCGCATTGGGGCGCGCCAGATCCGGCAGCCGTCGAAGGCTCATCGGTGGAAGTGGAACGGGCCTATCGCGAAGCCTTCACCATTCTCGATCGCAGAATAAGTTTGTTTCTCTCCCTGCCGCTCGGTTCAATTCACAAGGTCGCGCTGAAACATGAAATCGACAGGATCGGCAAGAAGTGATTTTTATTTTTGATCACCAGTAACGCGGCTTTCGATATCTGATGAACCAGTCCCGAAGGGACGATAGATAAATAGCCCAGCACGTGAGTGCTGGGTATACGTTCAACACGATTAACTGCGAGGCTCTGCCGAGCAACAGAGGATTTCGTCAAAGTTAGCCGTTGGGTTGGAGTTCCGATTCTGCGGGTTGTCGCGAGGCCTATGGCCTCGCGTTGACATGTCTGTTCCGCAAACCCAGGACTGACGTCCTGGGCTATTTAAATGCCGTCCCTGCGGGACTGCACGCACGAAACACACTTGCAACTGAACTCAACTGAACTCTGCCGGTGGGAACTGCGGGCGCGAAGAGATCTAATGTCTTGTGCAACCTCCGATTCGTACTACGCAACGTAGTAGACGTATAGCCGAAAGTGAGGTGTCTATGTCGCTCGATTCCACCCGCCGCAAACTTCTGTTCGACTCAATTGCATTGGGGTTTGCCGGGGCCGCCAGCTTGCCATTGCTCGCGGAACCGTTCCCACAACAGTCGAGGGCAAAAGAAAAAGAGGCGGCAAAAGGACCCGAAGTCACCGCGACCGAAGACCTGATGCGCGAACACGGCGTGTTACGCCGCGCGCTGCTGGTATTTCTGGAAGTTGTGCCCAAGCTTCGGCAGAATGCTGCCGGCGTCGACGCCGCTGCTCTGCAACAAACCGCGAAATTGTTCCGCACCTTCGGCGAGGATTATCACGAGCGCATGCTGGAAGAGCAACACATCTTTCCGCTGATTCGCAAACAAGGTCCCGAGCTCAAACGCTACTCTGACATCCTGGTTGAGCAGCACAATCGGGGACGCGAAGTTACTGATTATGTGCTCGCGGTCACCAATGGCCCGCGCATTTCCGTTGCGCATGTCGAGCCGCTGGCGAAAGTTTTGGAAACGTTTGTTCTCATGTACCAAAACCATGCGGCGCGAGAGGATACCATCCTGTTCCCCGCGTGGAAGAAGAATTTCACCGATAAGCAGCTTGATGAAGTATCCGACCAGTTTGAAGACATCGAACACAAAATGTTTGGCAAAGATGGATTTGAAGATGCAGAGAAACAGATCGGCAAAATAGAACGCACCCTGGGTTTCGCGGACCTCGCGCAGTTCACGCCGCCCGCGCCACCCAAGCCATAATGTCCGGAAGATACGAGATAGCACACTGCCGGGGCCGTGCCAGAATCATTTCCAAACTGAAAAATAGGGCGGATTAAAATGTCCGCCCTTATTCAAGCGATGAGATTTGGGAAAGCCCAAGGATGGCTTTCGTCTAGTTATTTGCTTCCACCCGTGCCTGTAGTAGTGGTAGCCGGCGCTTGCGCGGGCTTCTTCGTAGCCGGAGCCGATGGTTTGGCGGTGGCTGTAACCGGCTGCCTCAGCGAAGTTCTTGTGACTCCTGCCGCGGGGGCTGGCTGAGCCGCCGTTCGTCGGGTCACTGCCGTCACCACATCACTGCGCGCTGGTGGCGTAGTCGTGGCCGCTGTGGGCTGGATTAATCCATTTGTATTGGCCACTGGAACTCCGCGCGCAGGCTGGGTTACAGCAGTGTTGGCCACCGTAGTTCCCATTGCATTGGCTTTTGTATTTGCATTTACGACCGGAGTGCATGGCGCGGCCGCGTTGGCAGCAACTGGTGCAGCTGCCGGCTTCTTCTTGCGTGCGAATATCGACCCAAGATTAGAAATTGCCGCAGAGGCGTTGTTAACCGCGTTGTTGGCGGTGTCATTTTGCGTTCCAGCCGAATTGGCGACGTTAGCTAGTGTTCCTGGCGTTCTCGCTCCGGGCGGACATGGCTGACCCGAACCCGCCATCACAGGCTGAGCCGAAGGCATAGCAGCATTCGCCTGCCCAGGGGTGAAAGCGTTAACAGCAGATCCGACGGTTGAAGTCGCACCCGTTCCCGAACTCATTCCTGCGGAACCCATGCCCGCTGAATTCACATTTGAAAGCGGAGCGACGCCCATGCCGTTGGCGAGTCCTTGATAATGCAGCAAAGTCTCGTCGCCAAGCGTCCACTGATTGCCTTCTACACGGTTCATCTCGCGGATAGATAATTCCATCTCATAATTCACGCCCGAGAGCTTACCGCCCGGCATCCAGTACAGCTCAAAGCGTGCGTCGCCACCGCCTCCGGGAGGCAAAGAAAATTTCGGATCGACGTTGTTTCCAGCCACGATTCCCATGCCGCGGACGCCGCCGTTATAGCTATTGAGTCCCAGCCTGTTACCCATGTCGTCGATAGCTGATCCGGAGCCGTCCACATATCCCAGGCTTATCTGCTGGTTGCTTTTATTTTGGAAGTGCATCATTGCGTCAATTATCCTGATCCCGCGCGGATCGGTGCTGGTGCGGAATTCAGTGACTGTCGCAACGAAGTCGTTACCTTCATAACAAAGAGGGCGGTTAGCGCACAGCGAGCTCTGAGCTGCTACCGGAGTGGCTTGGGTTTCGTTGGAATTCTGCTGCTGGTTAATTTGTTGCGGCTGAGCGGCCGGTTGCTTCGATGGACGTCTTGCCTGGGCGAACATCGACGGTACGGCGAAGCCTATGGCCGCCGCGAACGCCAGGATTTGCATCTTACGAATTCCCACGTTGTACATAGTGATCTCCTCGCTAGAATTTGTTGCGCGGACGGGACCCAATCAGCCGGGGGAAGCTGATTCAGCTGCTGAATAAATTTGATCGCAAAATTGAATGCTTTTCCAGAAATGTTTCTGGCCGCGAGCAGCAGCAACTCAAATGAGGACGATGCGCTCCAGAGTAATGCTGGCGCATCCTGGCCCTCTACGCGGCGACTCAGCCCGAAATCACATTACTGGAACATCGAACGTTAAGTCGCCGGAATTGTACTCCGCTTTTCTAAAGTGAGCACCTTTTTTTTGAAAATGTCGCGCTGCTAGCCAGGTGTGGGCGAAATGCGGCACGGAACCGTGCGGGAATCGGCTGGCGTTACAGGTATCCGAGGCACGCGTCTACGGTCGTTGCAGCCAGAGCAGCTACTTTTCCATGAAGTCCACGAAGGCGCCGACCTTCTGGTAATAAACCCGCAGACTGCACTGCTTTGGGGCCATGTGCGCAAAAGACAGCTGCAGTTGCTTAGTTGGCTGGGGAATCTCGCCGATCTCCATGGTCGCATGCGCCACATCTTGCGCTGAGTTGTAAGCTGCGCCCGCGGTGACGTTCTTGTTGACGGTTATTGTCCAGTTTTTTCGGTCCGGCGTCAGATAAATGGTATATGCGCCGAGCGGGATCTCACTTCCGCCCAGGGTGAGCGGGGTCTGCACGTAGAGAGTAATTCCCGGCGACCACACACGGCCGTTCCTCGGCTCGTCCTTCACTGTGGGATTGTATTGAATCGTGACCTGGTTTCCGTCCTCAAAATTGCAATAGGTTTGAGCCTGGCCGAAAGCGGTCACTGCAGAAGCTAGGACGAACAACACCATGACTGCTGGCACCGGGGAAGTGGGCTTGCGCATCGGGGATTTCCTTTCCGCAATAATTTATCACTGTATGCCAGCTGGCGCAGGAATTCCTGCGTAATTTATAGATGGGTTAGAAAAAACTTCAAACCACAGCTCCAGTTGAGGGGACGCCGCACGCGTCACCCCGTTCGGGCTTGATCTTCGGTTACGTTCTCAAGCGAGTGCCGGGTTGCTACCGTTTGGACAGGGAGAAAGGCCGGAAAATGTCCAAACTGAAGCTGCTTTATGGGGAATCGAATGAAGAGGTATTGGCGTCGCAAGCTGCGGAACTGCAGAATGCCGGGTATACCGTGCAAACCGCGATTGGACGCCGGGGCGTGCAGGATCTACTAAAGAAGGAATCATTTGACCTGGTAGTGCTCGGGCAGACGCTTAGCCGCGATGACCGCCATCATCTTCCTTACATGGCGAAGAAGGCTCAGAACGCGGCAAAGGTTCTGGTGCTGCATACCGATGGTTCCCGGCACCCATACGTAGACGGCAACATCGATACGGGTAGCGACATGCAGCATTTCCTCGACAAGATCACTGCCATGTTCCAGCAGTCCAAGCCACAACCGAAGGCGCAGCAATCCAGGACGATGGCAGCTACGTCAGGACGATAAAAGTTTTTCTGGCTGAAGTGAAGGGCGGCCTCTTGGCCGTCCTTTATTTCGTGTGGGGACAGCCGCCCTCGGCTGGTCCCGCCTGTCGTAAAATCTTTCTTCAAATCATTTGACCGGGGATTTTATGGACGCCGCAGCAAACACGCAGACCAGCAAAAAAGTTTATGTCTCACTCACCGGCTTGCCCTTGTTGGTCGATTTCAAATGGCCATTTCACAGTTCGACCGCTGGCGCCGACTTCTGGGTCCTGCACGCCGACGTGAAGCTGGGAAATTCTGACGCTCTACATGCTCCCGTCGCAGTGAATCTTTCCGCCACGGTGCGCGAAGTGCTGCCCTCGATGGAACCCAAAGATGTTGAAGGCGCCGTGGTGAACGCGCTGCGCAAAGAAGTCGATCGCAGGCAGTTGCAGTTTCTGAAATCGGGAAAGATGGTCCCAGTGCAGTTTTCCAGCCGCTACTACGACTTCAAACGCAACAAATGGATCTTTGGCCGCGCCGGCGATGAAGACATCATTAGGTTGATTATGCGCAAAGTTTTCTGGCACTGGCGTCTGCTCAGCGGGAATGTGTGGCTGGGCGATCCTGCCGAAGCGCTTTACGTCGAGAGCACGGTTTTCCATGTGCTCGAACTTGCACGCGGACTGGCGGAGTCTGGGCTGATGACGTTAGAGGGAGAATGGGCATCGGCGAACGCCACGTTGTTGGCGCAAGCGGAAAAATTCGAAACCGACATGAGATCGGCGCTGACAGAGTTGGAGAAGAAGCACGCCTTCGAAGATGCGAAAAGAGCGGGATAGAGTAAGTCAGATTTCAGATTGTAGATTGCTGATTGGAGGTGCGCCGTTCTGCACTCCTTGTGTCCGCCCTCTAAAGTTTCAATCTGAAATCTTCAATCTGAAAGTCTGCACTCTTAACTTTGCATTCTGTCACTCTGTCTGCACGGCCTCGATCATCTGAAACAACTGGCTGGAATCGGTGACCTCTGTAATCGGCCGCTGCGGATTGCGCGTGCTGACGATATAGATGGTCGGCGTGTGCTGGATTCCAACCTTCTGGCCGAGCGCCTTGTCTGCGTTGACCTGGGCAGCGAATTTGCCTTGCGGGTCGATCACAAAGGGCAGTTCGACCTTATGATCAGCGGCAAATTTTTGCGCGAAACCCTGCAAGTTATCCGCAGTTATCTCCGGCTGGTGCTGAAAGATGTAATCGCGGAACTGGTTGCCGAGTTCCTTCGATTGCGAATCGAAATAGCGCGCAATCACCGCCCCGTTAAACGACCACTTATGCAAAGGCAGTGGAAAGTCGTGGAGCACGAGCGGGATCTTGTGGGCCCGCGCGGCTTGCTCTTCGAGAGGCGAATCCATCCGGCACTTAGGACACTCCAGATCCTGGAACACAACCAGCGCCACCTGCGCGCCCTTGGGAGGACGAAGCAGCGCGGGATCCTGGGCCAAGGCTAATGAACATAGGAGTAACAGCGCACAGGCAGGAAGAAGTTTTCTGATCATATGGGTATTAGATGCTGAGAAGCTCTCATTTATGTTAACCGAAGGTTGCCCGAAATGCAGCGTTGCGGGCCGCCCACTGGACACCCTCGCCACCTACAGCAGCTGCAACTGTCGCTTCTCCAGCGCCAGCAGCTTTTCTTTAATCGGCAAGCCGCCGCCGTAGCCGGTCAGCTTGCCATTTGCTCCGATCACTCGATGGCATGGAATCACGATGGGAATTGGGTTTGACCCATTTGCCAGGCCAACGGCGCGGCAGGCGTTTGGATTCCCAATCCGACGGGCGAGCTCTCCATACGAGATCGTTTCGCCATAGGGAATTTTGCATAGCTCACCCCAGACTTGCTGCTGGAATGGAGTGCCTTCCGGAGCAAGCGGGAGATCGAAGGTTTCGAGATCACCTGCAAAATAGGCGCGGAGCTGGCGTGTCACCTCTTTGAGTTGAGTTGAATTTTCTTGCCATTCAGTTTTGGCTTTTGCGGACTGCTTTCCGTTGGGGAAGCGAATTTCTCGCAAGCCGCCGTTGTCAGACGCCAGCAGCAATGGCCCGAGTGGGCTCGCTATGGTCGCGAAGAATGCGGACATTTTGAGTAACTCCTCTCTTTCGGTTTGTTTCTGAAGTTGTTTGCCAGAGGTACATGGCAGCATAAGCGCGCCACGGACGCCAAGCTTCGGCGCGGGCCTCAAGCTTCCGCGCATTGTCTATGCCGGCGGCGCGCAAGAGTCCAAGATCGCCGCCGGGGAATGCGTCAGGCTCGCCCAAGGCACGCATCGCAACATATTGCGCTGTCCATGCGCCTATGCCAGGCAGTTGGCAGAAGCGCTCGGTGAAGTCTTCAACATTCACAACCCCGGAGAAGGAAATTTCCCCAGCGCTGACGGCGCGAGCCAGGGAGCGAATGCTATGGGCGCGGGCGCGCGGTAATCCGATGCGCGAAAGGTCCGCGTCAACCAACCTTTCCGCGATCGGAAACACGTGGCTAAGGCCCGGTACGGAAGCCAGAGGAGTACCGAATTCGCGGACCAACCTTCCTGCAAGTGTTGTCGCGCCGCTCACCGACACCTGCTGACCCAGGATGGCGCGGACCGCGAGTTCGAATCCATCCCAAAATCCCGGGACGCGCAGCCCCGGATTGGCTGAGACACGGCCGCGCAGCAGGGGATCACGTTTGAACTGGCGCACGTATTGATTGGGATCGGCTGCCAAGTCGAACATGCTGCGGGCGCGCTCAACAATCTGAAATAGGAAACGCGGTTGCGGATAGTAGATACGTAAGTCAATTGCATCTGCGGAAGGAGCGAGTGCAGCTTCCAACCAGCCTACTTTCCCATGCAAAGAAAAAGTGCGGCGGTAAGCGCCATGTTCAACCACTTCGACTCCTGGAGTGGCGCGCGGGGCGAGGAACTCTAGCAGTGAATTCCAAGCGAAGGGCGGACGAAATCGAAGAAGGAAGCGGTATTCATTTTCTCGAGTTGCAGGTTGAGAGCGCAGTCTACGCAGCCGGCCCGGAGAACGTCTATAGGTCTTGAGAAAGCATGCATTGAAACGGCGCACACTGCCGAAACCGGAGGCGATGGCGACCTGCTGCATGGGAAGATTGCTTTCGTCGAGCAGCCTTTTCGCAAAGTGGAGACGCCTGGTCTGCGCTACAGTGACCGGGCTGGCCCCAAGATGTTGCATAAAAAGCCGCCGCAAGTGACGTGCACCCATACCAAGCCGGGCAGCGAGAGCATCCATGCCGCCATCTTCGAGTGCGCTTTCAGAGATCAGCCGCAAAGCTTGTGAAACCGTGGCGGATGTGCCAAGCCAGGCGGGCGTTCCAGGAGAAGCCTCGGGACGGCAGCGCAGGCAAGGCCGAAGACCGGCTTCAGCAGCCGCGGCCGCGGTCGGGAAGTATCGTACATTCTCTTCCTTCGGCGGACGAGCCGGACAGATCGGACGACAATAAATGCCCGTCGTTAGTACGCCGATGAAGAAGCGGCCATCGAAGCGAGGGTCGCGAGCGTAGCGGGCGCGAGAACAGGTGGCAGTGTCAATAAACATTAGCGTTACCCCTACGATAGTGCAGTCGATGGAAAGAGATTAGCCGTTCTCGGACATGAATGCGGGAGGGATCAGAGCACGACAGCTTGCTGGCGGCGCTTGGCTTGTATCTCTATATAGACGTTTACCAACGACACCGCTGCCGGCGTGACACCGGGAATACGCGAGGCGTGTCCCAGGGTACGCGGCCGGATTTTGATTAACGTTTCCTGCATCTCGCGGGAGAGGCCGCTCACGGACTTGTAATCGAACCACTCTGGAATATTGCGTTGCTCGGATTTCTTCAAGCGATCAATGGCGCGCTGCTGCTGCAGCAGATAGCCTTCGTATTTGATTTCGGTTTCCACGGGCTTGAGTTCGTTGCGGAGCGAAGAGGGAAGAACGTCGTGCGTGGTGCGCCGTCCATCGTGCGCGAAGAACTCCGGTGCGACATGACGTAGAGCGGTAACCAGATTTTCGATCGTGATCTCGGGCCGCTTGAGCAATTGGTCGAGAGGCTTGCCGAGATTGGGCGACAGATCAATGGCGGAAACCTCAGCCACATCTTTTTCTGCCTCGCACGACGCACGACTCACGGCGTGCGACGCCTCCTGCTGAATGCTATCCGCCATTGCGGCGGTCAGCCGGGTCTTCTCCAGCAAATGCCTCAGTTGCTGCTGCCTCTCTTGCTTGGCCAGAAAATCCGTCCACGCTTCGTCGCTGATCAGCCCTATGCGCCGGCCGTGCGGAGTAAGCCGCTGGTCGGCATTGTCGATGCGCAGGTGCAAACGGAATTCGGCGCGGGAGGTAAACATGCGATACGGCTCATTGGTGCCCTTGGAAATAAGATCGTCGATCAGAATGGCGGTATAACCTTCCGTGCGATCAAGGATGAGCGGAGGCTGGTGTTTTACCTTTAATCCCGCATTGATCCCTGCCATCAGCCCCTGGCATGCGGCCTCTTCGTAACCCGAGGTCCCGTTGATCTGTCCCGCCAGGAACAGCCCGGAGATCTTTTTAGTTTCCAGCGTGCGCTCGAGCTCGGTTGGATCAATCGCGTCATATTCAATTGCATAACCGGGGCGCAGCATCTCCGCATTTTCAAGGCCCGGAACTGATTTCAAAATCTCGAGCTGCACTTCGACCGGCAATGACGTACTCATTCCGTTGACGTAAATTTCATGCGTGTTCAGGCCTTCAGGCTCGAGGAAAAGCTGGTGTGT
>Ga0157369_10008306_pt1 | contig 11899 bp, 6 predicted proteins | sample C25metaG_FD_113461 | JGI IMG/M metagenome (GOLD analysis project Ga0157369, IMG submission 113461) | Corn rhizosphere microbial communities from Kellogg Biological Station, Michigan, USA - C2-5 metaG | ecosystem: Host-associated > Plants > Roots > Rhizosphere > Soil | place: USA: Michigan... | reverse complement strand
CAAAGCAAACAATCTGAACATCAGTGTGGTGAACGACAGTTCGATCTTCACCCTGGAATCAGCCGATGCGGTAATCCACGATTTAATCCTGGCGATTATATTGGTTGCTTTCGTGATGCTTTTCTTCCTGCACAGTTTAAGAAACGCGTTAATCGTTATGGTGTCTATCCCAGCATCATTGATCGCTACCTTTATCGGGATCAACCTGTTTGGGTTTACCTTAAACCTGATGTCGTTATTGGGACTATCCCTTGTGGTTGGTATCCTGGTGGATGATGCGATCGTAGTTTTGGAAAACATCTACCGACACATGGAGATGGGCAAGAACCGCGTACGTGCAGCCTATGACGCAACAAGCGAGATTGGCTTTACGGTTGTTTCCATCACCCTGGTTATTGTGGTTGTGTTCTTCCCGATCGCGATCAGTACGGGTTTGGTGTCCAACATTCTGAGACAATTCTGTGTGGTGGTTATTATCGCAACGATGCTATCCCTGGTGGCATCCTTCACCATCGTACCCCTCCTGTCTTCAAGATTCGGAAAGCTGGAACGTATTGAAGGTAAAAACATATTTGGCCGTTTCATTTTGTGGTTTGAAAAGCAGCTGATCAAATTCACGAACTGGATTACGGGCATCCTGACCTGGTCTCTTGTAAATAAAGGAAAGACTTTGGGTATTGTATTCCTATTGTTTATCGCATCCTGCGGATTGATTCCTGCCGGATACATCGGAACGGAGTTCTTCCCGAAAAGTGATAAAGGTGAGTTCCTGGTACAGTTAGAGCTTCCAAAAGACGCTTCTATTGAACAGACCAACCTGGCTACACAGAAAGCCGAAGCTTTCTTAACCAAGAAACCAGAGATCACGCAAACGATCACGACTGTTGGTCAGGCGAGTGGTGACTTCGGTGGAACCCAGGCTACGGCTTATAAGTCGGAGATCAATGTGCGACTGGTAGACCGGAAAGACCGTGCAGATGATGCCAGTATTTACGCCACGAAAGTGAGTCGGGAATTGGCCAAATATCTGGTTGGTGTTAAAGTAAAAACCGTTCCGATCAGTATCCTGGGTATTGCGGAGAATGCGCCAATTGAGTTGGTTGTTATGGGTTCAGACCTGGACAGCGCGATGAAATATGCGAATGGAGCTAAGAATGTATTGGCTAAGATCAAAGGATCTGCAGAGATCAAGCTATCGGTAGAAACAGGTAGTCCGGAGATTAATGTACAGGTAGACCGCGATAAGATGGCTGCTTTGGGTCTTTCGCTACAAACTGTAGGTGCGACCATGCAAACGGCTTTCAGTGGAAACACAGATGGTAAATTCCGTAAGGGAGAATACGAGTACGACATCAACATTCAATATCAGTCTTTCAACCGCCAGAGCATTGAAGACGTAAGTAACCTGATCTTTGTGAACAATGCAGGACAGCAGGTTAAGTTGTCTCAATTTGCAGACATCAAGCAAAGCTCCGGACCAAGTCAGCTGGAAAGACGGGATAAGAGTACCTCGGTATCCGTAAAAGCTCAGTCTATTGGTCGCCCGACAGGTACGATCGTCGCTGAATTCCAGGATGCTTTAGAAAAAATGGAGAAAGATGGAACCCTGAAGAAACCGGTAGGCGTTAGTTACCTATGGGCTGGAGATGCAGAAAACCAGGGAGAAGGTTTCGGTACATTGGGTATCGCGTTACTATCATCTATCCTACTGGTTTACCTGATCATGGTTACCCTGTATGACAGTTTCGTTTATCCGTTTGTGGTTATGTTCTCGATCCCGCTATCGGTGATCGGAGCCTTGCTGGCACTGGCCTTAACAAACAATGCCTTAAATATCTTTACGATCTTGGGATTGATCATGTTGATCGGTTTGGTTGCGAAGAACGCGATTATCCTAGTCGATTTTACCAACCAGATGAAAGCCGAAGGTAAGAGCACCACAGAGGCCTTGATCCTGGCGAACCATGCACGTTTACGTCCGATCCTGATGACGACCATTGCGATGGTTATCGGTATGCTTCCGATTGCGCTTGCAAGTGGTGCAGGTGCGGAATGGAAGAACGGATTGGCCTGGGTAATTATCGGTGGACTCTTGAGTTCCTTGTTCTTAACGCTTATCATTGTACCGGTTATGTACTTGATCTTTGACCGTATATTGGATAGAATGGGCTACAACAAGAAAGGTATTACCATTGAAGAATTGATGGTAGAGCCTTATGAGCACAAAGAAGTAAAAGAGTACGATCTGGAACACCAGCACTAAAAGTAATAGAAACAGAAAAAGCCCGGCATATAGAAATATGCCGGGCTTTTTTATGTTTAAACGATCAGTTAAATGTGGATCGCCCTGTTTTCAGTTGCAGCCATTGCTGCTTCTCTAAATGCTTCAGTATAAGTTGGGTGTGCATGGCAGATCCTCGCGATATCCTCTGCAGAGGCACGGAATTCCATAGCAACAACCGCTTCAGCGATCATATCTGCTGCACGTGGACCAATCATGTGAACGCCTAAGATCTCATCGGTCGCCTCATCAGCCAATACCTTTACGAAACCATCGGTATCCATACTGGCTTTAGCACGTCCGCTGGCTTTGAAAGGGAAAGAACCTGCTTTGTATTTGGTTCCCTTTTCTTTCAATTGCTCTTCGGTGTAACCTACAGAAGCAACTTCCGGCCAGGTATAGACAACACCAGGGATCAGGTTGTAATTGATATGTGGTTTCTGACCAACGATGCGTTCTGCAACGTAAGTACCTTCATCTTCCGCTTTGTGAGCCAACATGGCACCAGCAACAACATCGCCTATGGCATAAACGCCGGGTACCGAAGTTTCCAGGTGTTCGTTTACCGGGATCTTGTTACCTCTTTCGGTTGGCGTGATGCCGATGTTCTCCAGGCCTAAACCTTCTGTATAAGCCGTACGGCCAACAGCAACGATGCAGTAATCTGCGTCGAAGCTCACTTCTTCCCCTTTGGCATTGTTCGCTTTAACGGTTACAACATCGCCATTCACGCTTGCACCGGTAACTTTATGGTTCATGTAGAACTCCATGCCTAAGTGTTTCTTTAAAACACGTTGAAGCTCTTTACCCAGGCTAGCATCCATGGTCGCGATAATGCTTGGCAGGAATTCGATTACAGAAACCTTAGCACCTAAGCGAGCATACACGGAACCCAGCTCCAGGCCGATCACACCACCACCGATAACAACCAGGTGTTTCGGCACTTCGGTAATGTTTAAGGCCTCTGTAGAGGTGATGATCCGTTTTTTATCGATAGGCAGGAACGGCAAAGCGGTTGGCTTAGAACCAGACGCAATGATCACGTTCTTAGCGGTGATGGTTTCTGTGGTACCATCTTCTTTGGTTACTTTGATGGTGTTTTTGTCGACAAACGACCCTACCCCTTCAAAGCTGTCTATTTTATTCTTTTTAAACAAGTAAGTGATACCTGCGGTATTCTGAGCAACCACATCATTTTTACGCGCAATCATCTGTGGCATATTAACCTTCAGATCATTAAGTTCAATCCCGTGTGTTCCGAAAAAATGCGAAGCAGTATGGTAGTGCTCTGAGGAGTCCAATAATGCTTTCGAGGGGATACAACCTACGTTCAGGCAAGTGCCGCCAAATGTTTTATACTTTTCTATAACTGCTGTTTTTAAGCCTAATTGAGCACAACGAATTGCGCCAACATAACCACCAGGACCAGAACCTATAACAACTACATCGTATTGCATAATCAAGTTTTTTGTTATACAAAGTTAAGAAAGATCAAAGGAAATCGGGCATAGAATGCTTGGCTAATTGACAAGCACCAGCTCCGATAATTTGACCGCCTGGGAACGTGTATTGCGGTTTAGGAAAGTCTTGTTGACCATCGTGATGCGAAAGCGTTCGAAGGTTTTCAGATGTGTGGCTTTTACACCTTTTTGCCGGAGGTCGTCAATAAATTCCTTATCTCCGAACAACAGGTACGGCTTTTTGGGTAGCTGATCCTGCAGGAAGTAGTTGTAGACCGGCTGGTTGGCGTAGAAAGGCATGGCGTAAGACGTGCCGTTTAAGATCTGAACCAATGGAAGCTTTTGCGGATTGTGTTCGTTGACGTATAGAGCCGCCATGCTGTCGGACTGGTAGGTGAGCAATTTGGGATAGTACGCCAGGTTGAAGTACAGGTTGACCAGGAACACGACGACAGCCGTTTGTAAAAGGATCTTCATGCTGCCCTGGGGTGTCCGGCTGACGATCACAAACAAAATAACACAAGCTATGAAGCTGATGATTGCCAGCGGGCTGATGTGCTCGGGGCGGAAGAAGTAATGCAGCAGGGCCAGGATTAAGGTCATGACCACCATGACAAAGATCTGAATGCCCTGAATTAGCCTTAAGCTTTTAAGGCTGTAGAAGTATTGAGCCGTCAGTATAGCGAAGAAAGGGAAGATGATCGTGATGTAATGCGGCAGCTGGAACTTGGACAGGGAAAAGATCAGAAAGGTGAATCCTGCACCGCAGATGCAGTACCATTCTTTCCCGCCGATGCGGTTTGCTGTCGTGCGGAAGAACTGCACAATGCCGATGTACAACATAACGGACCAGGGCAGGAAGGCCCACAGGGTTGTGTGCAGGAAGAAGCTTGGATCTCCATTGGCTTTCTTGATCGGCCCGTCATTGAAGAAACGGCCGAACTGACTATCCCAGAAGAAGAACTTGAGGCCGGATACATGCGTTTGGCCAAATACGACCTTCTCCGGGTGCATGTCGAACTGTCGGTACAGGCACCAGAGTTCAGGAAGGATGAATATTGCGCCAGCAAGAATGGCAAGCAGCCAACGAAGGTCGAATAAGAGTTTCCATTCTTTGCGGATGATCAGATGCCCAAAGATGGCTGCCCCGATCGGAATAACGGCAAATATGCCTTTGGTCATCACTGCGCATGCGGCAAACAGTGCACCTATAATGATGTTCCAAAACCACTTGGTACCTTGCGCTTTATAGAAAAAGTACACGCTGCCGATGATCAGACCAGTCAGGTAAGGTTCGGCGCGTACATCCATATTGGAAATGATCAGATGCTCGGCAGTGAGCATGATTAAGGCTGCGTATAAGCCGATTGTCTTGTTGTAAAGCGCTGTACCAAAGCGATAGGTATAGTAGGCGCCCATCATCACGAATAGGATGGCCGGCAACTTATAAGCCCAGGTATTGATGCCAAAGATCTTGAATGATACTGCAGCGACCCAAAAAGGGAAATGTGGCTTATCCAACCAATCCTGGCCATTTACAAACAGGTCGGCGTAATTATTCCGCCAGACCATCGTCTTCGCTATGGAGGCGTAAAGGGCACCATCCGGACTCATGATCGTAACGAAAATACCGGAAAAGTTTACGAGTACCGCGATGGCGATAAACGCGAGCAGCCAGCGCTTGTTTAGCTCGGAGATTGGTTCCATAGATTATTATATTGTTTCAGACCGGCTTTCGGGCTTGTCTGCTTTAAAAACAAAGAAATAGTTTGCCGTGAAGTTCCAGAAGAACACCAGTATAACAGCTATCGCTTTACTTACATAGAAGTTTAACAGCAGCAGCTCATTAAAGATATAAATGAAGCAGGAATTTAGCAGCAGGCCGATAAGCGATACGGCGACAAAAGAGGTTAATTGCTTGCCAACTTGCTTGCGGTTTCGTTCATTGAAGGTCCAATAGCGGTTGATGAAGTAATTACTCAGCACCGCCGCGCAAAAGCCGATGCCATTTGCAATGAACTTATTGACATGAAGCTCATCTTTAAAAAACCAGGTCAGGGAGAAATCGATCAGCAATCCAGAAGATCCCGTGAGGCCAAACTTAACCAGCGATATAAACCGGAATGGCAATAGAGCGAGGAGGTAGGAGAAGGAAAATTTGCTTTTACCCATAGATCTGGGGCAAAGGTACAAGGATTTTTTTAAACATGCCTTGTATCACAAACCAATGACAATTGCAGTTTTAAACCGATTTTTTGTAGGTTTATAAGCATCAAACCCTTCAACTATGCGTCAACTTAAACTCTTTATAACCTTCCTATTGTTGGTTAGCAGCAGCTGCGTTTTTGCGCAGCAGACAGATTCTGCCTATGTCCGTGATCATTACACAAAAATAGAACGCAGCATACCCATGCGTGATGGTGTTAAGCTGTTTACCGCGATATATGTACCTAAAGAAGCGGGCAAGTATCCCTTCATGATCAGTCGCACACCCTACACGGTTGCTCCTTATGGTGCCGATAAATACAAAACCGCGCTCGGCCCCTCTTCCCTGTTCTTAAAGGAAGGATTTATTTTCGTTTATCAGGATGTTCGCGGCAAGTGGATGAGTGAGGGTGAGTTTGTGGACGTACGACCGCATAAAGATAATAAGAGAGGCAAAAAAGATATCGACGAGAGTTCAGACACCTACGACACGATCGATTGGCTGATCAAGAATATTCCAAACAACAACGGCAAGGCTGGTATTTATGGCATCTCCTACCCGGGATTCTATTCTACAGCATCCCTTCCAGGCGCACACCCGGGCTTAAAGGCTGTATCGCCACAGGCACCGGTTACCGACTGGTTCCAGGGGGACGACTTCCACCACAACGGTGCATTCTTTTTGAATGATGCCTTTAGCTTTTACTCCACCTTTGGTGTTCCAAGACCGAAGCCGATCACCCCGGATCAGGGACCAAAGCCTTTCAACTTCCCGATCAAGGACAGCTACAGGTTTTACCTGGAACTTGGTGCTTTGAAAAACGTAAAGGATAAATATTTCGCCGATAGCATTAAGTTCTGGAACGACCTGATGGCACATGGCAATTATGATGCATTCTGGGAAGCCAGGAACATTCGTACCCATTTGAAAAACATCAAGCCGGCAGTATTGGTGGTGGGCGGCTTCTTTGATGCGGAGGATGCATTCGGGGCTTTAAACACTTATAAAGCGATTGAAAAGCAAAGCCCGGCTTCGACTAACAACCTGGTTATGGGGCCCTGGTTTCATGGCGGCTGGGCTAGAGGCACAGGCGCATCCTTCGGGGATATCAGTTTCGGACAGGAAACCAGCACCTGGTACCAAAAGAACGTAGAATTTCCATTTTTTATGAAGTATCTGAAGAATGCATCGGACCCTCAGCTTAGCGAGGCGACCATCTTCTTAACCGGCAGCAATGAGTGGAAGAAATTCGCCACCTGGCCACCTAAAGATACAGAAACCAGAACCTTGTACTTCCAACCGGGCGGGAAATTGGCTTTTACCGCGCCAAGTGCTTCGGAAAGCTTTGATGAATATGTAAGTGATCCGGCTAACCCGGTGCCTTACCAGGCGGGCGTGCAATCCAGAAGAACACGTGAATATATGATCGATGATCAGCGTTTTGCGGCAAGGAGACCGGATGTTAAGGTCTACCAGACCGATGTGCTTACCGAAGACCTGACCTTGACAGGACCCCTGATGGCAAACCTTTCCGTATCAACAACAGGTACTGATGCAGATTATGTGGTTAAGCTGATCGACGTTTACCCGGAAGATGAGACTGCAGAAAGCCCGGCGGATAAGTCGGAAATCATGGCAGGCTATGAAATGCTGGTACGCGGTGAGGTGATGCGTGGCAAGTTCCGCAACAGCTTCGCTAAGCCAGAGCCCTTTGTTCCGGGCCAGGTTACCCAGGTGAAATACAGCATTCCGGATGTTGCACATACGTTTAAGAAAGGCCACAGGATCATGATCCAGGTTCAGAACTCCTGGTTCCCACTGGTTGATCGCAATCCGCAGAAGTTCGTAGATATTTATACCGCAGACGACAAAGATTTCCAAAAGGCTACGCACCGCATCTACCACGATGCGACCCATGCATCTTCTGTAGCTGTTACCGTTTTAACACCATAACCATGTTTCGTAAATTCCTTTCCCGCCTGTTTATCCTAACGCTTTTATCCACTGCTGCAAAGGCACAGTTGTTGGAAAAACAGGAGGCTTTCACCCGTGCCGACACCCTGAGGGGCATGTTGACACCACTTCGTACCTGCTATGACATCAATTACTACCATTTGGACGTGAAGGTTGATATCGACAAGAAGTCCATCAGCGGCAGCAATGAATTCCGTTTTACGGCTACACAGGATTTCAATAAGCTACAGTTTGATTTGTTTGCTAACTTAAAAGTCGAGCGTGTGGTATATAAAGGACAAAACCTGCCTTTTACAAGAGAATTTAACGCCGTGTTCGTGACCTTCCCGCGAAGCGTAAAAAAGGACGCAAAAGAGCGTTTCACGGTCTTCTATTCGGGAAGTCCGGTTGTAGCCAACCGTCCACCCTGGGATGGCGGCTTTATCTATGCCAAAGACAAGTCGGGCAACCCCTGGGTTTCTGTTGCTTGTCAGGGTCTTGGTGCCAGCAGCTGGTGGCCAACCAAAGATCACCAGAGCGATGAGGTGGACAGCATGCTAATCAGCATAACAGCACCGAAAGCACTACAAGAGGTGTCCAACGGCAGATTCCGCAGCAGCGTACCTAAAGGAGATGGATACACGCAACACAACTGGTTCGTAAGCAATCCCATTAACAACTATGATGTGTCATTTTACATTGGAAATTATGCGCATTGGTCAGACAGCTATACCGGTGAGAATGGACCATTGAGTATTGACTACTGGTCTTTAAAAGAAGATAGTACGCAAGCCAGGAAGCACTGGGATGCAGATGTAAAGCCCATGCTTAAGAGCTTTGAATATTGGTTTGGCCCCTACCCGTTCTACAAAGACGGCTACAAGCTTGTTCAGGCGCCACATTTGGGCATGGAGCACCAGAGTGCGGTGGCTTATGGAAACGGATTTAAGAAAGGGTATTTGGGACGGGATCTCTCGCATACCGGTCTGGGAATGAAGTTCGACTTCATCATCGTTCATGAGAGTGGGCATGAATGGTTCGGGAACAACATTACGGCCAAGGACATTGCCGATATGTGGATCCATGAAAGTTTCACGAACTATTCTGAAATCCTGTTTACCGAATCTCAATCGGGTAAAGAAGATGGTGCCGCTTACGCCCGGGGGATCCGGAAAAACATCCAGAACGATATTCCGATTATCGGCCCGTATAATGTGAATAAAGAAGGTTCCGGCGATATGTACTATAAAGGTGCCAACATGATCCATACCATCCGGCAGCTGATTGATAACGATGAAAAGTTCCGGGCGATACTGCGCGGCATGAACAAGACCTTCTACCACAAGACAGTTACGACAGCAGAGATTGAGAACTACATCGCGAAGCAAAGCGGACTTAAGCTGAACAAGGTATTTGATCAGTACTTGCGCAACACCAGTATACCTACGCTGGAGTATAAAATAACAGGTGGAAAGCTGTCTTATCGCTGGACGAACGCGATCGCTGGGTTTGACATGCCTGTAAAGGTTACCATTAAAGACAATGGATACAACCTGATCTATCCAACTTCAGATTGGAAACAAATTAACATTGATCAGGCGATAACGGCCGATAACTTCAAAGCTGATCCTGATTTCTACATCAACACGAAGAATGCTGGTTAACACAATCAAGTCAGTCTAGGCGGCGGGTTAACAACACAAAAAAAGCGGCTTACCAATGGTAAGCCGCTTTTTTATATGGCATAATTATTAAACGCCTAACAGCAAACGTGCTGGATCTTCTAGCAACTGTTTCACCCGTACAAGGAATCCAACAGACTCTCTGCCGTCAATGATGCGGTGATCATAAGATAGTGCCAGATACATCATCGGACGAATAACCACCTGACCGTTTTCGGCAATTGGTCTTTGAATGATATTATGCATACCAAGGATCGCAGATTGCGGTGCATTGATGATTGGCGTAGACATCATAGAACCGAAAACACCACCATTGGTGATTGTAAACGTTCCGCCTGTCATCTCTTCAATCGATAATTTATTATCACGTGCTTTGGTAGCCAATGCAATTACTGACTTCTCGATCTCGGCCAAAGACATGCTTTCTGCATTCCTGATTACAGGAACTACCAGTCCTTTTGGTGCAGAAACAGCAATGGAAACATCAACAAAGTCATGGTAAACCAACTCCTCGTTATCGATACGTGCATTCACCGCAGGGAAGTCTTTCATCGCTTCACATACCGCTTTGGTAAAGAAACTCATGAAGCCCAATCCAACGCCATATTTTTCTTTAAATTGATCTTTGTATTTACTTCTAAGATCCATGATCGGTTTCATGTCAACCTCATTAAAGGTGGTTAACATGGCAGTCTCATTCTTAACCGTTACAAGACGTTTAGCAACAGTCTTACGCAGCGGAGTCATTTTCTGTCTTCTCTCGTTACGTGATCCCGGAACAACCGGTGAGGATACCGTTTCTGCTTTTGCAGCAGGTGCAGCAGCTTTAGCAGCCGATTTTTCCGCCTTTAATGCATCTTCTTTAGTGATGCGTCCATCAACGCCAGTGCCTTTTACAGCGCCAGATTCAATACCTTTTTCTGCTAATATCTTACCTGCACTTGGAGACGGTGTCCCAGTTGCATAGCTGTCGCCTTGTCTTTCTGCTACTGGTGCAGCAGCTTTGTCTTCAGTTGCAGCTGGTTTTGCCTCTGCAGCAGTTTCTGCTGGTTTCGCAGCAGCAGGAGCGCCTCCTTCTTCAATTCGACAAACAACAGCACCAATTTCAAGCGTATCACCTTCGTTGGCTACTGTTCTTAAAGTTCCAGGCTGCTCGGCAGTTAATTCAAACGTTGCTTTGTCAGACTCCAGTTCTGCAATAACTTCATCCATCTCCACTACGTCGCCATCCTTTTTTAACCATTGGGATAAAACAACTTCGGTAATTGATTCTCCTACTGGTGGAACTTTTATTTCTATACTCATAACTGATGTATTATTTTTTAATCTACGTTAAATTCTTGGTGTACTGTTTTTTTAGCAATGTCCTTTACAGCGTCTGTTACCGGAACTTCAAAGGTTTTAGCGATGATGTAAGCTTGCTGATCAGCATGCTGCTTTGCATATCCAGAAGCGGTACTGCTGCTTTCTTTTCTTGAGATCACATCGATGTTGCTAAAGCTTGTTTTTCTCATTCTGCGCAACATGTAAGGCCATCCGCCCATGTTCTCTGGCTCTTCCTGAACCCAAACGGCTTCAGTCGCATTTTTAAAGCTGTTGTAAACAGCTTCCATTTGAGCCAGTGGTGTTGGATACAATTGCTCCACCCGAACAAGGGCAACATTGTTGATTCCGTCAGCCTGTTGTTTCTCAAGCAATTCATAGTAGATCTTACCAGAGCAGAATACAACCCTGCTTACTTGTGCCGGATCCACGTTTGTGTCAGTAATTACTTCCTGGAACTTGTTATCGGTGAAGTCACTGAGCGGTGAAACGCATTTAGGGTGACGCAATAAGCTTTTCGGCGTGAAAACAATCATCGGTTTTCTAAAGTCACGTTTGAACTGTCTGCGCAAAGCGTGGAAGAAGTTTGCTGGTGTAGTGCAGTTCATGACTTGCATATTGTAATCAGCGCAAAGCTCAAGAACACGCTCGATACGTGCCGAAGAGTGCTCCGGACCTTGTCCTTCGTAACCATGAGGAAGCAACATAACCAAACCATTCTCACGTTGCCACTTGGTTTCCGCACTGGCGATGTATTGGTCAACGATGATCTGTGCACCGTTAACAAAGTCACCAAACTGCGCTTCCCAGATCGTCAATGCGTTCGGGTTTGCCATCGCATAACCGTATTCAAAACCCAATACGCCATATTCAGACAGTAACGAATTGTAAATGCTAAACTTTACTTCTGTATCAAGTGTATTAAGCGGTGTATATTCGTCTTCGGAATCAACCAGCGTTAACACGGCATGACGATGCGAGAAGGTACCACGTT
>Ga0157369_10008303_pt1 | contig 11904 bp, 10 predicted proteins | sample C25metaG_FD_113461 | JGI IMG/M metagenome (GOLD analysis project Ga0157369, IMG submission 113461) | Corn rhizosphere microbial communities from Kellogg Biological Station, Michigan, USA - C2-5 metaG | ecosystem: Host-associated > Plants > Roots > Rhizosphere > Soil | place: USA: Michigan... | reverse complement strand
TGGCGATTCCCATCCGCAAGTTCTATCACCTCGAAGACCTGGTAACCGAGCGCCACCTGGACTGCATGGCCAAGGTCATGCTGGGCACCGGCTGCATCGTCGCCTACGGGTACGGCATGGAGATCTTCATGTCGTGGTACTCGGCCTCGCACTGGGAGTTCTTCATGATGTGGAACCGCATGTTCGGCCCGATGGGCTGGGCGTACTGGATCCTGATCCTGACGAACATCGCCATCCCGTTGACGACGTTGTGGTCGCGCAAGCTTCGGGTGAACGTGGGGTATCTGTTTGTCCTGTCGTTCATCATCAACACAGGCATGTGGTTCGAGCGGTTCGTCATCGTCGTCACCAGCCTCTACCGCGAGTATCTGCCGTCGAGCTGGGGCACCTACCGGGCCACCAAGTGGGACTACATCACCTATGTGGGCACACTGGGCCTGTTCACCTTCCTGTTCTTCCTGTTCGTGCGCTTCCTGCCGATGATCCCGATGTCGGAGATACGGATGATGCTGCCGCAGACGAAGATTACTCCCGGTGGGCCTACCGCCGAAGTCATCAGTGAGGAGCGAGTCTAATGCCGCCGCGTGAAGGAATCTACGGTTTACTGGCCGAGTTCAATACTCCGGGTGAATTGGTCGAGGCGACGGAGGCGGCCTATGGCGCCGGCTATCGCCGCATGGAGTGCTACACGCCCTATCCGGTGGAAGAGGCGGCCATCGCTCTCCGCTTCCACAAGACGCGCGTTCCGCTGGTCTGCCTGGTGGGCGGCCTGATGGGCCTGACCACGGCGTTTCTGATGGAGACGTGGATCAATGTGTGGGCGTATCCGCTCAACATCGGCGGACGTCCGCTGTTCTCGTGGCCAGCGTTCATCATTCCCGCCTACGAGTGGACGATTCTGTTCTCCGGTCTGGCGGCGGCGTTCGGCATGATGGCGCTCAATGGTCTGCCGCAGCTCTACCATCCGGTCTTCAATGCAGCCAACTTCAGAAGCGGCGCGACCACGGACAAGTTTTTCCTGTGCCTGGAGGCCGCCGATCCTCAGTTTTCGCCCACCGGAACGCGGGCGTTCCTCGAACAGTTCCCTGCGGTCTCCGTGGTGGAGGTGGACCATTAATATGCAAGTGAAACAGACAGTCCGGCGCATCGCGTTCGCCACGGCCGCACTCAGCTCGCTGTTCGTGCTCGGCTGCCGCCAGGACATGCACGACGAACCGAAGTTCTTTCCGCAGCGGGGCACGACCTTCTATGCCGACGGGCGGTCCGTGCGTCCGCAGGTCGCCAACACCGTCGCCCGTAACCAACTGCACGCAGACACCTACTTCTACACCGGCCTGGTGGACGGCAAGGAGGGCAACACGATGCCCTTCCCCGTGACCATGAAGGTGCTTGAGCGCGGACAGGAGCGCTACAACGTCTATTGCACACCGTGCCACTCGCGCGTGGGCAACGGCGAAGGCATGATCGTGCAGCGCGGCTATGCGCACGCCGGCGACTTCCATACCGCCCGCCTCGAGACAGCGCCGCTGGGCCACTTCTTTTACGTCATCTCGAACGGTTACGGCGCGATGCCGGACTACTCGGCGCAGGTTGCGCCGGTGGACCGCTGGGCCATTGTGGCCTACATCAAGGCATTGCAGTTGAGCCAGAAAGCGACCCAGGCGGACATCCCGGCCGGTGAGCACACCGCTCCGATCGAGAGTATCGCCGAGAAGGAAGGGCTGCCCGCCTCGTTTGCCAAGCCCTGGGTGCTACCGCCTACAGCCACATACGGCACACCCAACGATCAGAGTTTTGTTCTGCCCGCGCCGGGAAGCCCGGCCTCGAATACACCGGGACCGGCAGCGTCCGCCCGCACCGCAAAAGCGCATTCCCCGGCAGCCGCCGGCAAAACCGTACCGAAGCAGTAACCTCGGAAGCTTCCGAACGAAGGCTTGAAAAGCATGTCATCTGGACACGAACATAACGGAGGAGCAGGCAGCCACCACGGCTACCCTGGACCGCGTCCGCTTCCTGCGATACTGACCGCGCCGGAGGCTGTCTCCGTCTGGCGGACGCGCGCGTTGATCGTCGCCGCCGTCGCCGCGCTGCTCACGATTCCCTTTGCGTTTTCGCACGAGGGCAAAAACCACATCATCCGCGCCTATCTGATGGGCTACATGACGTGCTTCGGCTTTGCCGGCGGCGGGCTCTGCATGTTGATGTTGCAATACGTCACCGGGGGTAAGTGGGGCCTGCTGCTGCGCCGTCCCATCGAGGCGATGAGCCGCACGCTGTGGCTGGTCGCGCTGATGTTTCTGCCTATCGGCATCTGGATGGGCCATCTGTATCAGTGGGCGAGGTACCCGACAGCAGCCACCACCGCGGACGCTCTGGCAAAGGGTTGGATCACTCTGGAGCAGGCGCTGACGGCCAATGACAAGCGCGGAATGCTCAGCCCGATGAGTGCATGGATCCAGACAGGCATCGTCTTTGCCATCCTGCTCACTTTTACCTACTTCCTGAACAAGTGGTCGCTTGAGCGCGATGCCGACCCGCTGAGCGGAACGCAGGGCAGCTTCGATCGCTGGCGCATCAAGTTCGAAAACCTCAGCGGCATCGGCATCCTGATCTACGTTATTCTGCTGACCGACGCCTCGATCCTGTGGATCAAGTCGCTCGATGTCACCTGGTACTCGTCGATCTACGGTCTGCAGTTCCTCGTGGGGCAGGGGTATGCAGTGCTCGCGCTGGGCATTCTGATCGTTATCCTGCTCTCGCGCTACGAGCCGATGAAGACGCTTCTGCGCGTTACCGAGCAGCACGACCTGGGCAAACTCGCCCTGGCCTTCGTCATGCTCAACATCTATCTCTGCTTCGCGGAGTTCCTGATTATCTGGTCGGGCAACATCCCGGACGAGATTCCCTGGTATCTGAACCGCATTCACGGCGGCTGGTGGTATATCTGCTCGCTCGATTTCATCGCCCACTGGCTGATTCCTTTCTGCCTGCTGCTCTCGCGCGACCTGAAGAGGAACAAGACGAAGATGATCTGGCTCTGTTCCTGGATGATCTTCGCCCGGCTGGTCGATATGTTCTGGCTGATTGAGCCGAACTTCAAGGATGCCGCAGGCAATCTGCACATTGCCAACAATATGGGCATCCTGGCCTACATTACCGTGCCTGTCTGCGTGCTTGGAATCTGGACTGCTTACTTCCTGACCGAGTTGAAGGCGCGTCCGTTGGTTGTCGTCAACGATCCGCACCTCGAAGAGATGTTGGAGCCTGAACATGCCCACTAATCACGATCACAAGATCAATCAGCCGTTGAACCCAGAGCATGGTGTCCGCGACGCCGAGTCGCCGGGCTACGAGACGACCGATGTCAACGTCAACGGCATCGCCGTCTTTCTGGCCGGGCTGTTCGGTTCGGTGCTGATCTTCTTCGTCTTCTGCTTCGTGCTGGGCAAGGTCATCAACGGCGCTCTCAAGAAGGAAGACGGCCCTGCCAACAAGTGGAGCCAGATGACGGACTTCTCCGGCGCAACCGCCTATGGCGGCAAGCGGCAGGACTTGGCCAGCGACCCCGAGATCGAGCAGAAGCAGCTCCAGCAGATAACGCAGACCTTCCCCACGCCGCGTCTGGATACCGACGACGGTGAGCAATCGACGGCGGACCTCCACGCCCGCGAGGACCTGATGCTGAATAACTACAGTGTCTCTCCGGATGGCACAGTCCGGATTCCCATTACGCGCGCCATGGAACTGATCGCGCAGCATGGCCTGCCGGTAAGCGCTTCGTCAGCAAACACCTCGGTCGCTATGTTCGGCGATGACCATCCCGTGGTGCAAGCTCCTCTTACGACAGGGTTTGCCCGCACCGGATATGAGCTGGACGTTATTGCAGCCCGCGAACAAAAGCTCGCGTATGGCCGGGCCGAGAGCGCGGCCAACGGAGAACCGGCCCCGGCGCAATAACTGCGGCCATACAGCGATACCATAAAAGAAGAAGGCATGATCGACAGGCGGACAATTCGGAGAGGTTGGCAGGCAGTGGCCCTAAGCCGCGCCCTGCTGTGCGCCGTGCTCTGTGCTCTGGCCAGCGTGCCCTTGTTCGCCCAGGTCTCCAGTTACGGCGACAAGCAGATGGGCGAGAACACGGGCGACCAGTTGCCCCAGACGCTCCAGAAAGTCACCGTGGCGCAGCACCTGAACCAGCAGTTGCCGCTCGATGCGACGTTCGTCGATGACACGGGCAAGACGGTAAAGCTCGGAGACTACTTCGGCAAGAAGCCCGCCATCCTCTCGCTGGTCTATTACAACTGCCCGATGCTCTGCTCGGAGGAGCTTGACGGCCTGACCAGCGCGCTGATGATGGTGCATCTCACACCGGGCAAGGACTTCAACGTCGTGGTCATCAGCATCGACCCCAGCGAGACGCCCGAACTTGCCGCAAAGAAGAAGGCCTTCTACGTCAAGCGCTACGGCCGTCCGGAGACAGCCGCCGGCTGGCACTTCCTCACCGGACAACGCCCCGCAATCGACGCCGTGACGAATGCAGTCGGCTTCGGCTACGTGCGGGTTCCGGGACCGGACGGCAGAATGTCGCAGTTCGCCCACGCCAGCTCGATCGAGATCGCAACGACGAACGGGAAACTGGCGCAGTACTATCTCGGGGTCGAGTACTCCCCCAAGGACATGCTGCTCGGCCTAGTCGAGGCCTCGGGCAACAAGATCGGCTCGCCGGTGGCGAACATCTGACCTACTGCTACCACTATGACCCCCAGAAGAACACGCACTCGCTGAGGGTCATCCGCGTGGTGCAACTGGGCGGGATGATTACGGTGGCCGGGCTTGGCGGATTCATGTTCCTCAGTTTTCGGAGAGAGTCGAAGCTCGGGCGCGATCACGACCTGACCAAGAAAGAGACGGATGAAGGGTAACGATGCATATTAGTCAAGTCCTGTGGCAATTTCTGATCAAGTGGCTCACCGCCTCAGCGCTCTTTCTGCGCGAAGCGTCGACCATTGCGCCCTACGCCGACGCGCTCTATTTTTTCCTGCTGACGATCACGGTCATCGGTCTTGTGCTGGTCGGTACGCTGGTGTTCGGCTTCTCGATCCGCTACCGCAAGGAGAGGCATCCCGTCGCCGAGCAGGTAGAAGGCTCGACGCTGCTCGAGGCCACCTGGACCATCATTCCGCTGGCCCTCTTCCTGATTACCTTCGTCTGGGGCGCTATTCTCTACTTCCGCATCTACAATCCTCCGACCAACGCGATGAACGTCTACATCGTCGGCAAGCAGTGGATGTGGAAGGCGGAGCATCCTGGTGGCCAGCACGAGATCAACGCGCTGCACGTCCCGACGGGCCGCCCTGTCCAGCTGACAATGATCTCGCAGGACGTCTTCCACAGCTTTTCGATTCCGGACTTCCGCGTCAAGCGCGAGGTCATCCCCGGCCGCTACTCGACGGTGTGGTTCCAGGCGACGACGCCCGGCACCTACCATATTTTCTGCACACAGTACTGCGGGACCAACCACTCGGCCATGATCGGCGAGGTTACGGTGATGAACCCGGACGACTACCAGAAGTGGACACAGCAGTCGACCAGCGGCATGTCGCTGGCGCAGAACGGCGAGCGACTCTTTGCCAGTATGGGATGCAATTCCTGCCACTCAGGCAGCGCCACGGCCCGCGGGCCCAATCTCGCCGGTGTCTATGCATCGAAGCTGCAACTCGCGAATGGTTCGCAGGTTCTGGTCAATGACGCTTACCTGCGCGATGCGATCCTCAACCCGTCCGAGCACATCACGGCGGGCTATGCGCCGATCATGCCAACGTATCAGGGCCAGATCAGCGAAGACGGCCTGATCGACCTCGTCGAATACATCAAAACCTTGCAAAGCAACTACCGTGTCCAGCAGACGCTGACCACGGCGGACTCGAACCAACAGGCGCCAACAACGCCAGGGGCGGTAAAGCCATGAGCGCAACCAGCAGCACTATTCTCAACTTGCCAGACCAAAGGACGGCATCCCTGCCGAAGCGCAGCTATCTGAATAATGAAGATGGGCTGATGAGCTGGTTGCTGACCGGCGACCACAAGCGCATCGCGATCCTCTACCTGATCTCGATTACGCTCTTTTTCTTCATCGGTGGAGCGTTCGCCGGCCTCATCCGTCTTGAACTGCTGACGCCGCAGCCCGACCTGGTTGCTTCGGACACCTACAACAAGCTGTTCTCGATGCACGGCATCATCATGGTCTTCTTCTTCCTGGTGCCGTCGGTGCCGGCGACGCTGGGGAACTTTCTGATTCCCATCATGCTGGGCACCAAAGACCTGGCCTTCCCGAAGGTCAACCTGCTGAGCTGGTACCTCTACTGGATCGGCGGCATCTTCACGTTGACTGCCCTGGTCCTCGGCGGCGTGGACACGGGATGGACCTTCACAACGCCCCTCTCGACCCACTACCTGAATACGCACGTCGTCACGGCGGCGATGGGGGTCTTTATCGCGGGGTTCTCGTCCATCTTCACGGGCCTCAACTTTATCGTCACCATCCATCGAATGCGCGCTCCGGGCATGACCTGGTTCCGAATGCCGCTCTTTGTCTGGTCGCACTATGCCGCCTCCATCCTGATGGTGCTCGGTACCCCGGTGCTCGCCATCACGCTGGTGCTGGTTGCGCTTGAGCGCACGATTGGAATCGGAGTCTTCGACCCAACGAAGGGTGGAGATCCGCTGCTCTTCCAGCATCTGTTCTGGTTCTACTCGCACCCTGCCGTATACATCATGATTCTGCCAGGCATGGGCGTCATCTCCGAGGTCGTCAGCACTTTCAGTCGAAAACGAGTCTTCGGCTACACGGCCGTCGCCTTCTCATCGGTGGCGATTGCGCTCTTTGGATTCTTTGTCTGGGCGCACCACATGTTCATCATGGGCGTCTCGAACTACTCGGCCCTCGTCTTCTCGCTATTGACGATGCTGGTAGCCGTGCCCTCGGCAATCAAAATCTTCAACTGGTCGTTCACGCTCCAGAAGGGTTCGATCACCTTCGAGACGCCGATGCTCTATGCCTTCGGCTTTATGGGGCTATTCACCATCGGCGGCATGACGGGCGTCTTTCTCGGCGCGCTGGGTATGGACATCCACCTCACCGAGACGTACTTCATCGTGGCGCACTTCCACTTCGTCATGGTGGGCGGCATGTTGATGGCGTTCCTCTCGGGCATCCACTTCTGGTGGCCCAAAATGACAGGCCGCATGTATCCGGAGTCGCTGTCGAAGCTGGCCGCCGTTACCACGTTCATCGGCTTCAACCTGACGTTCCTGCCGCAGTTCATCCTGGGCTATCTTGGAATGCCGCGCCGCTACCATGCGTATCCTCCCGAGTTCCAGGTGCTCAACGTCCTCTCTACCGCAGGCGCTACCGTGCTCGGCGTCGGTTACATGCTCCCCTTGCTTTACCTGGCATGGTCGTTGAAGTACGGCGCTATCGCGGGGAACAACCCCTGGCAGGCAACCGGCCTCGAATGGCAGATCCAGTCGCCGCCCTTGACCGAAAACTTTATTGAAATTCCCATCGTTGACTATGAAGCTTACGACTACGAATGGCTTGCAAAGAAGATGGAACAAGAGGTGACGACCGTTGGATAACACGATCGTAGCGACAAACCCGAGCACAACCGAGGCCGCAGTTGCTGAAGAGCATGCGCACATATCCCTGCCCCAGCACCGTCATCACTTCGAGACGGAGGAGCAGCAGCGCGAGGCCGGGACCTTCGGCATGTGGCTCTTCCTGCTGACCGAGATCATGTTCTTCGGCGGCATGTTCTTCGCCTATCTGCTTTATCGCAACTGGTATTACGATGCCTTCGTCGTCGGCTCGAACCAGCTCAGCATCCCGTTAGGGGGCACCAATACGGCGGTCCTCATTACGTCCGGCTTTTTCATGGCGCTGGCAGTCTGGGCGGCCGAGGTCCGCAAGCGAGCGCTTCTGATGCTCTTCCTGGTTCTCACCACCGTCTTCGGCTTCGTCTTCCTCGGCATCAAGTACGTCGAGTACCACGAGAAATGGGAGCTGCACCATATTCCGGGCGCGCACTTCGACGTCTCGCAGTTCGTCAACCCGAAGGCTTATGGCCTGAAGGAAGAACCTATCGCACCCGACATGGCGCAGAAGGTGCAGATCTACTTCTCGCTCTACTTCGCCATGACCGGAATGCACGCGCTGCACATGATTATCGGCGTCGGCATCCTGTTCTGGCTCATGTGGCGCGCCCAGCGGGGCGACTTCACCTCGGGGTATGTCGCGCCTATAGAAAACTTTGCCTTGTACTGGCACTTCGTCGATATAGTGTGGCTCTTCCTGTTTCCGCTGCTCTACCTGATTAATCGACATCCCATGTAGTCGGCAACACCGGCCTCATTTACTGGCCTCAAGGAGAAGAGCATGAGCGAACATCAAGATCCGTCAAATGTGACCAATCCCGAACACTCGGAGCATCACATTGTCACGCCAAAGGTTTATGCCATCGTCTTCGTCACGCTGCTGTTCTTTACCTGGCTGACGGTCAAGGCGGCGTTCGTCAACCTTGGCATCTTGAATCCCGTCATTGCGCTGGCCATCGCCAGCACCAAGGCGGTCGTCGTCATCCTGTTTTTCATGCATGTCAAATTTCAATCCAAACTCATCAAGATGACCGTCGGCGCCGGCTTCTTCACCTTTCTGGTGCTGATTACCATGACGCTGAGCGATTACATCAGCCGCGCCTGGGGTCTCTGGTAGCTCCAAATTGCTGTTCCATCGAAGATGCGGCCCGCGTGGCCGCATCTTTTTTCCTGCACCGACTCGCTTCACCCAAAGTCGGAACGCGCCAGACCTGTCGTTCAACTGAATAAGCATGTACCATGCGGTCGTGCCTCTTCCGTCATTCTTCGTATGCGCGAAATCTTCCGCAGCCGATAATTTCTACTAGACAAACGTTAGTCTCTGCTACGACCATTACCTTCAGCAAAAAGGAAAGGACCCTCCAGCATGTTGCCGAGAAACACACGAACGAGAGCAGGCCTCGCCGCTCTTCTCTCCGCCGCCCTGCTCGGCGCGATCGCCGCAGTGGCCCAGTCGCCGCAGGCCGACTCCGCCGCCATCCGCGCCCGCGTCAACGCCATCGTCCACAAGATGACGCTCGAAGAGAAGCTGGAATACATTGGCGGCACCGGATTTGCCGTGCGAGCGATGCCCGGCCTCGGCCTGCCCGCATTTGAGATGTCCGACGGCCCTTACGGCGTTCGCAGCAACGTCGGCCTGCCCTCGACCACCTACGCCATCGGCATCGGCCTGGCCGCTTCGTGGAACACAGATCTTGCGTCGCGTGTCGGCGAAGCCATCGGACGCGACGCCCGCGCGCGCGGTGTCCACTTCATGCTTGGCCCCGGAATCGACATCTACCGCTCGCCGCGCAACGGCCGCAACTTCGAGTACTTCGGCGAAGACCCGTTTCTGACAGGCGCCATCACGACCGGCTACATCACCGGGATGCAGACCCAGGGCGTCAGCGCCACCGTCAAGCACTTCCTCGGCAACAATAATGAGTACCTGCGCCATGACTCCGACTCCATCATCGACGAGCGCACACTGCGCGAGATCTACCTGCCCGGCTTCGAGGCCGCCGTCCGCAAGGGCCACGTCGGCGCCATCATGGACTCCTACAACCTCGTCAATGGCGAGCACATGACGCAGAACGGGTACTTCAACACCGACATCGTGCGCAAGCAGTGGGGCTTTAACGGCGTGATGATGTCCGACTGGTCCGCGACCTACGACGCCGTCGGCGCGGCCAACGGCGGACTCGACATCGAGATGCCAACCGGCCGCTTCATGAATCCGAAAAACCTTCTCGCCGCAGTACAGAGCGGAAAGGTCGCCAAAGTGACCATCGACGAGAAGGTCTTCCACATCCTCGATACAGCTGCCCGCTTCGGCTGGCTCGACCGTCCGCAGGCTGACTCCTCCATCTCTTTCCTTGATGCGCAGAACGACGCTGTCGCGCTTGAGACTGCGCAGGAGGGCCTGGTGCTGCTCAAGAACGAAAGCAACCTGCTCCCGCTCGACAGATCGCAGGTCAAATCCATCCTCGTCGTTGGCCCCGACGCCTACCCCGGCGTTCCGGTCGGTGGCGGCAGCGCGGGCGTCAAGCCCTTCCACACCGTCAGCCCGCTCGAAGGACTCAGCGCATATCTGGGATCTGGCGCAACCGTCTACTACGACCGCGGCCTGCCCACGCTCTCCGACCTTGCCCGCGACACGAACTTCGTTACCCAGCCACAAGATGGCCATCCCGGCCTTCAGCTCGAGACCTTCCCCAGTTTCGATCTCACCGGGACACCTACCGTCACCGTCGCGCAGCATATCAACAGCTCCGGTCAGCCCGGCGAAGGGATGCCCTCCGGCGTGCGCGCGGTCTCCCACCGCTGGACCGGCTACTATATCGCTCCGCAGGACGGCAATTACATCATTGCCATGCAGGGATCAGGCGAGGGCAACGGCAATCGAGTTTATCTTGACGGCAAACTCATCATCGACAACTGGACGATGACGCGCGCCGACCAGCCGGACCTTACCTTGCATCTCTCCGCCGGCCCGCACAAGGTCGTCGTTGAAGACGCGCATCACACTCGCCGGGGCGGGCGCATCCACTTGGGCATTATTAACGAGAACAAGATCGTCGATGCCAAAGCGAAAGAGCTCGCCGCGAAGGCCGACGCCGTCGTCATCGCCGCGGGCTTCGACTCCGACTCCGAGTCTGAGGGCGGCGATCGTACCTTCAGCCTTCCATTCGGCCAGGACGAGCTCATCCGCGAGCTCTCCGCCATCAATAAAAAGACCATCGTCACCGTCACCTCCGGCGGCAACGTCGATAGCGAATCGTGGATCGGCCGCGTCCCCGTTTACATGGAGAACTGGTACTCCGGCCAGGCAGGCGGCACGGCGCTTGCGCAGATTCTCTTCGGCGACGTGGACCCCTCCGGGCACCTGCCAGCCACCTTCGAGCGCCGCGCCGAAGACAACCCCACCTTCAACACCTACTATCCCGAGGCCGGCACGAACAAGGTCGTCTACAAAGAAGGCATCTTCGTCGGCTATCGCGGCTACCAGCACAACCACGTCCAGCCGCTCTTTCCGTTCGGCTACGGCCTGAGCTACACGACCTTCAAATTTTCGAACCTCGCGGTCCAGCACGAAGGCGCAAGCGCAACGGTCTCCTTCGACATCACCAACACCGGCAAGCGCGCGGGCAAGGAGGTGGCGCAGGTCTACGTCTCCGACACGCACGCCAAGGTGCCCCGGCCTGAAGAGGAGCTCAAGGGCTTCGAGAAGATCGCGCTCGCGCCCGGTGAGACCAAACATGTCTCGATCCACCTGGACGACCGCGCCTTCGCCTACTACGATACGGACGCGAAGAGCTGGCGCATCGCGCCGGGCAGCTTCGGCATCGGCGTAGGTGACTCGTCCGCCGCGATCGACCTCAAGGGCACGGTCGAAATCTCAAGGGAGGCCGCCACCGCCGCGACATTCTGAGGTCTCAGGAGGGTGCTGAAAAAGTTAAGGACAAGGGCTTCAGTACAGCAGACTTCTCAGCACCCTTTAATTTTTCGTCGCGTCCTACGGCGTGACTGCGCCCGCGTTTACCCATCGCATAATCGTCGCGATGTCTGCGTCCGAAATCTTCGGCGACTTCGGTGGCATCGGCATGGGATCGTTCGCCGGGCCTTCGTGACGGATCAGCCGCACCAGCAGGCTCCTGGCAGCGTCGCCCGGAACCAGCACGGGGCCATCGTGGCCGCCCTTCAACATTCCCGCTCTCGTCTGGATGTTCAAGCCGCCGCGATGGTTGAATCCGCCATGGCACCGATAGCAGT
>Ga0157369_10008302_pt1 | contig 11905 bp, 9 predicted proteins | sample C25metaG_FD_113461 | JGI IMG/M metagenome (GOLD analysis project Ga0157369, IMG submission 113461) | Corn rhizosphere microbial communities from Kellogg Biological Station, Michigan, USA - C2-5 metaG | ecosystem: Host-associated > Plants > Roots > Rhizosphere > Soil | place: USA: Michigan... | reverse complement strand
GCGGCTGGGTGGGCAATGACGGCAGCGGCGGCGGTCCGGTGATCGACAATTCCGAACTCGGCTACGGCTGGTCCACCTACCCCGAAGTCCTGCAGAATGCGGGCATTTCGTGGAAGATCTATCAGGACATCGGCACCGGTCTCGACGCCAACGGCTCGTGGGGCTGGACGCAGAACCCGTATATCGGCAACTACGGCGACAACTCGCTGCTCTACTTCAATCAGTACCGCAACGCGCAGCCCGGCAACCCGCTCTACGATAACGCGCGCACCGGCACGAATGCGGCAAAGGGCGACGGCTACTTCGATATTCTCAAGCGCGACGTGCAGAACAACGCGTTGCCGCAGGTGTCGTGGATCGTCGCGCCCGAAGCCTATTCCGAACACCCGAACTGGCCGTCGAACTATGGCGCGTGGTACATCGACCAGGTGTTGCAGATTCTCACGTCCAATCCCGAGGTGTGGAGCAAGACGGTGCTGCTCATCAACTACGACGAGAACGACGGTTTCTTCGATCACATGGTGCCGCCCTTCGCACCTTCGTCGAGCGCGAACGGCTTGTCGACCGTGGACACCAGCAACGAAATCTATCCGGGCGACGCTAAGACTCCCGCAGCACCGTACGGCCTCGGAACGCGCGTGCCGATGCTGGTGGTTTCACCGTGGTCGAAAGGCGGCTACGTGTGCTCGGAACTGTTCGACCATACGTCGGTGATCCGTTTTATTGAAAAGCGTTTCGGCCACGATCACAATCTCGGCGAATCGAACATCACGCCGTGGCGCCGCGCGGTGTGCGGCGATCTGATGTCCGCGTTCAACTTCAGCAATCCGAACGACGCCTTCCCGACGCTGCCGAGCACGAGCGGCTACGTGCCGCCGGACCAGAACCGCCACCCGGATTACGTGCCGCTGCCGCCTGCCCTGCAGGCACTGCCGAAGCAGGAAGCCGGCGTGCGTCCCGCTCGCGCGCTGCCTTACGAGCTGTTCGTGCGCGTGCACGGCGAAGGCGCGGCCAATCAACTCACCATGCGCTTCGTCAACACGGGCCGCACCGGCGCGGTGTTTCTGGTCTCCGCCGCCCACAGTCTCGATGCGCCGCGCACCTATACGGTGGAAGCCGGCAAGCGCTTGCAGGATCAGTTGCCGTGCAATGCCGACGGCAGCTACGACTTCACCGTGCACGGCCCGAACGGCTTTCTGCGCCGCTTCGCGGGCAGGCCGGTTGCGCGCAGCTGGTGGCATGGTTCCGATATCGCGCGGCCCGAAGTGGCGGAAGGCTACGACGTCTCGAACGGCAACCTGCAACTGCGGCTGGAGAACGTGGGCAGCGCACGTTGCCAGTTCACGATCGTCAACGCGTACGATCCGGGCAATGTCATCAAGCATTCAGTACGCGGCGGCGATACCGAGCAGCTCTACCTCGACCTTCGCAATGCGCATGGCTGGTACGACCTGGCGATAACGGTCGATACGGACCCGCTGTTCGCGCGGCGCTTTGCCGGACACGTGGAAACCGGCAAGAGCAGCATGAGCGATCCGGCGCTGGGCGCTTAAGCTTAAGCCTGAGCCGGAGCCGAACGTCTCGGCGAAATACAACGGCCGCTGCGATAGAAACCGCAGCGGCCGTTTTCCATGCTGCCTCCCGAGCGCATGGGCAACATCACGTCATGCGGCAACGGCAGCCGACAAAGACGCGCGCTCGCGTGCCTTCTCGCGAATCGCATGCACAATGAACTCCGCATCGCGCGCGACGCCGGAGAAACGCCCGGAACCCCATGTATGCAGCCACGGCAGGCCGACGAAATACAGACCGTCGATCGGCGTTACGCCACGCGTGTGCGCCGGATACCCGCGGCCGTTGAACACGGGGGCATCGAGCCAACTGAAGTCCGGCGTAAAACCGATGCACCAGATGATCGCCGCAATACCGCTGCCCTCCAGATCGAGCGTAGCGCGCTCTTGCGCGGGACGCCAGACCGGTTCGTACGCGCCACCCGCCGGCGCATCAATGCCGTGCTTCGCGATGAAGCCGTCAATGCTCGCGTTGATCCGGTTATACGTATCGTCGGCGGCATCGAGATTGGCGGCCAGCGTAGGCGAAAAGTGGAACTGCCCGTCGCGCAGATCGTCGAGCCGCCCATACAATTCCATGCCTTCAGCGGCGAACTTGCGCAGGTCGATATCGCGGCCACCATCGCGGCCCGTCACATAGTGATTGGTGTTGTCGCGCACCCCTTCACGTAACGGATGTTTTTCGACCGGCATATCGTAGTACTGCATGTCGGCGAGCCAATCGACCACGTCACGCCCCCGATAAAAGCGCGCGCAACGCGGCGCCTCGCCGACCGCGAGCACCACCTTGCGGCCCGCCAGATGCAGATCCTCCGCGATCTGCGCACCGGATTGCCCCGTGCCGACCACCATCACCGCGCCCTCAGGCAAAGCCTGCGGGTTGCGATACGCTGACGACTGCAGTTGCATGATCCCCGCAGGCAAGCGCTCCGCGAGGCGCGGCACGATCGGCGTGTGATAGCCGCCCGAGGCCACCACCACCTGGTCCGCGGTGAAGTCGCCGTGCGTCGTCGTGATGGCGTAGACGCCGTCGTCGCGCTGCTTGACGCGTTTGACTTCAGTGCGCTCCAGCACCGGCGCGTCGACATGCGCGATGAAGCCATCGAGGTAGGCAGTGATTTCGTCTTTCTTCATGAAGCCGTGCGGGTCATCGCCACGATACGGATAGCCGGGCAATGCGCATTGCCAGTTCGGCGTGACGAGGCAAAACGCGTCCCAACGCTGTTCGCGCCACGTATGCGTGAGCACATTCCTTTCCACGACCAGATGGTCGATGCCGGCCTGTTTCAGGTAGTAGCTGACCGACAGCCCCGCCTGGCCGCCGCCGATGACAAGCACGCCGTAGTGGCCCTCGGCGCGCGCGTGATGGGTTGGATTCGACATGATGCGTCCTCTGAAAGAATAAGCGCCTAGCTGAATTCGATGACCTTGACGGTCGCGTCCGGCCGATCGCGAAAGCGCGCCGCGTCGCGCTCGATCTGTGCAAGCTGGTCCATTGCCGCCGAGCAGGCAAAGCCGTATTTCTCGCGCACGCGCTCGGACGCGATGCCCAGCGCCTGCCGGGAACGTTCGACAAAATCCTCGAGCGCATAGGCCTCGCCCGGCGTAAAAAAATCGCCGATCACGAGCGAAGGCGAATAACAGTTCGCTTCGTCGCCATCGGGCCATTGAATGCGAAAGTGCATGACGGGCATCGTTTATCCTCGAATCAATGGGTAAGCAGAGTGCGCTTCGCGAGGAAACGGCGGTAGGCATCCACATGACACCGTGCGCTCGCCGCCCAGCTAAAGCGCGCGAGCAACGCGGGCACGGCATTCTCGAAATCGATACCGTTTTCACCCAACGCACGCACAAGGGCCGCGGCGATCGATTCCACGTCGTCAGGATCGGCCCAGCAGCAGGTGGCGTCGTCTAGATACTCGCTGAATGGCGCAATCGAAGACACCACCACCGGTGTGCCGCTCGCCAGCGCTTCCAGCACGACAAGACCGAAACCTTCGCGCAGCGACACCATCGAAAGAACATCGGCGCTTCGAAACAGAGCGGGCATGACGCCGTCTTCGAGCGGGCCGGTCAGCACGACGCTTTCATGAGGTCCGATCGACAGACCCAACTCACTCGCCCGTTGCAGCAAGCGTCGGCTGTAGGCGTCGTGGTCGAGAAGGCTCGCGCCGCCTGCAATGACGAGTTGTGCTTGCGGCAAACCGCTGCGCACCAAGGCGAACGCTTCGAGCAGGCCCAGTGTGTTCTTGCGCGCTTCGATACCGCCCACCGCCAGCACGATCGGGCCGCCTTGCAGTCCGAAACGCTGCCGCAGTTGCGCGTCGTGTTGATCGCGTTGCGAAGAAAAACGCGCCACGTCTACACCGTTCGGCACTGTGCTTGCGCTGATGCCGTAAGCCGACTGCATGTCTCGCGCCCATGTATCGCTCACACACAACACGTGGTCGGCATCCTGAAACGCACGGCGCTGCCACGCCGTCAATTGCTGATCTTCGAAATGATCCAGGTGATGCACCGTGCGCATGAAGCCGTGAATAAGACCCTGCGCTTTCAACTCGGCCAGCGCGTTGCCGCTGATGCTGTCTTGCGCGTGCAGTACGTCGAACGCAGCTGCGTCGTGCTCGATCAACGCGCGCCGGAATGCATCGATTCGGGCCTCGACCATCGCAACCGTATCAACCTGAGCCAGAACGATCGGCGCATACACCACCCGGCAAGGCGGCAAACGAAACAGTCTCTCGCCGGGCGCGGCCGGCACGAACACCGTTACCTCGTGCCCAAGCGCCGTCAATGCGCTCGCCAGTTCGAGCGTGTGCACCACGCCACCGCGCGGATTGACCGAATGCGTGAGCAACGCGATACGCAGCGCGCTCATTTCGCCGCCCCCTTTCCGACGATGAACGGCTCACGCTGGAAGTCCCATAGCGTAGCGGCGTCATCCTGCCGATGCAGGACCACCCGGCTCGTTGCATCCACGGAACCGATCACTGAGCACGCAAGCGATCGGGCGCTGAACTTTGCTCGCACAGTCTCCACATGTTCGGGCCGCACGGACAGCAGATATCCAAAACTCGGAAACGCGGTCACCCAGCGTTCCAGCGGCACGCCCTCGGGCGTGGGGATGCGCGCGAGATCGATCCGCGCGCCGACCTCCGAACATTCGAGCAACATTAGCGCCGTGCCGAGCGTGCCCGCCATGCTGATATCCTTCGCGGCGTCGCACAGGCCGCTCTCCGCCAGTTGCGGCAGCAGTTCGAGATCGCCCCTTAGACGCTCGGGCGGCGCATCCACCGAAGCATTCCAGAACGGATACGGCTCTTCGAAACGGCCGCGCAGATCGACAGCCATCATCAGGCTGTCACCGGGTTTCGCGTTGAAACTCGACAGCAACGCCTTCGCGCGGCCGACAATCGACACCGCCAGTTGCGCTGCATCGCTGCGCGTATTCGTGTGGCCGCCGACAATCGGCACGCCATACGCGAGCGAAGCCGCCGCCATGCCCGCCAACACCTGCTCCGCCGCGCCGATGCCCTGACTCCACAGCGCATCCACCACCGCCAATGGCCGCCCGCCCATCGCATAGATATCGCTTACGTTGACCATCACGCTGCTATAGCCGGCGAACCACGGCATGGCGCTCACGAAATCGCTGACCATGCCTTCGATAGCGAAAAGCAGATAGCCGTCCCCGTCGGCGAGCGCGGCGCAGTCGTCGCCGAGCGCCACAGCCTGCGCGAGATCGCGCGCGCCGCGCGGCAAGCGCTTCGCCAGCGAGTCGACGACACCCACGATATCGGTCTTGTGCCGGAATCCGCGGCTCTCGCGCAGACTCGCGACAAGGTCGGCGACAGTCATGCGGCGCTCCGCTCTGGCTCACGACCGCGCGAGGGCGGCGACGAATGCGCTCGCGTCTGCGTGACAAAGCCGCCATAAGGCTCCGCGCACGGCGGATAGCGGTCCAGTTGCGCCTGCATCAGATGATGCGGTCTGCCCAGCAACGTTTCCTCCGCCAGCACATCCCAGTACATCGCGCGAAACAGCGGCACATTCTGACTCTGCACATGCGCGAGAAACGTCTCGCAGCCGAGCGCGTGTGCGCTGCTCACCGCGAGACGAATCAGCGTTGCGCCGATCTTTCCGTGCCGGCGAAAGGCCGCATGCACGGCGAGCCGTGAGCCAAACCACACATTGTCGTGATCGCGATGAATACGCACGGTGCCGACCACCTGTTCCGGCATGCCGGCGAGACAACTGAGCGCCACCAGTTGCTGCGCGTGCTGGTCGATATCGTCGCGATCATCGCCGACAAAAATGCCCTGCTCGATGCAGAAGACCGCGCGCCGCAACCTGAACGCCTCTTCGGCTTCCCAATTCAACGTGGTCCACTTGATACGGAATTCGCTCGGCGCATACGGCGCGAAAACAATCTCGCCATCCAGCGCCTCGCCTGCAATCGCTTCGCCGAACATGATCACTCCTCGTACGAAGACAGCGACGAACACGCGCCGCATTTGCCACAACCCGCCTTGATATCGCTCGAACGCATGGCCGCGGCATTGAGCATGCCGCCAAGCGGCTGCAAAACCGACTTCATGAATTCGGGCGTAGGTGCCGGATGATCTTCGAGCGGTGTGCCGCTGATCGGCACGAACGGCACGACGAATGGATAGACGCCGATCTCGATCAGTTCGCGCGACATCCCGAGAATTGATTCGGCACTATCGCCCAGGCCCGCGAGAATATAAGTGCTGACCTGTCCGCGTCCGAACACGGCCACCGCGGCTTCGAACGCCTCCATGTAGCGCGACAGCGGCACGCTCGCCTTGCCGGGCATGATGCGTTCGCGCAGCGCGGGCGTGACGACTTCGAGGTGCATGCCGAGTGTGTCGATGCCGCTCGCTTTCATGCGCGCGAACCAGCGGTCGTCGTCGGGCGGCTCGCACTGCGCCTGGATCGGCAGATCGACCGCGGCCCTGATCGCGAACGCGCTCTCACACAGAATCTGCGCGCCGCGATCCGGCGTGGGCGGTGTGCCGGTGGTCAGCACCATATGCTTCACGCCGTCGAGCAACACGGCCGCGCGCGCCACTTCCGCCAGTTGCTCAGGCGTCTTGCGCGCAATCGTGCGCCCCGCTGCGAGCGATTGCCCGATTGCACAGAACTTGCAGCTCTTGCGCCGGCTCTCGTAGCGAATACAGGTTTGCAACACGGTGGTCGCGAGCACGTCGGCGCTATGCAACGTGGCGATATGCGAATAAGGCACGCCGTCGAGTGTCTGCATGCCGTAGAAACGCGGCGACTTCGGGAAGCTGATATTGGCGATCGGAATCGTGCCACGCAGCAGCGCGCTCGACCCACTCGCATCCGGCGTCTGCGCGACGAACGGCGAGTGCCACGCGGTGCTCGTATGCACGGGCACCATGATCGTCACGCCATCCACCGTTACTGCCTTGTGGTCGGACGGACCCGCGCCGCCGCGGCGGCTGGCCGCGCCCGCATCCGGCGACACGAGCCGCAAGCCGGCCGACTGCAATTCAGTCATCAATTGCCGGCTCTGCGCCGACAGTGATTCGCTGGCGCTCATCGCACCCTCCTTCGGTTGAATTGAAATCGGCGCTCGGGACGGACGGCCACGCCGGCATCGGCGCCACGGTTTCCGCGGGCCGCCGGTTGATCGCAAGACTCAGCAATTCGGGACGCGCGTAATGGCCGACCGAATCCATCATGCGTTTGCGCTTGGTGATCAAGGCCATGTCGAGATCGGCGATCACCATGCCTTCGCCCTCGCGTAACGGCTCGGCGAGATGCTGCCCTTCCGGCGAGATGATCGCGGTGTTGCAGCCGCCGCGCAGCGCCTTCTGCAGATTCGTATCCGGGGTGACGGACGCAATCTGCGCTTCGCTGAGCCATCCCGTCGCGTTGACGACGAAGCAGCCCGATTCCAGCGCGTGATGCCGGATCGTCACCTCGATCTGATCAGCGAAAATCGGCCCCACCAGCGAGCCCGGAAACTGGCTGCAATGAATCTCTTCGTGCTGCGTCATCAACGCATAACGCGCGAGCGGGTTGTAATGCTCCCAGCAGGCGAGCGCGCCCACGCGCGCCACCGCGGTGCGCGCCACCGTCAGACCGGCCGCGTCGCCTTGCCCCCAGATCATCCGCTCATGAAATGTGGGCGTGATCTTGCGGCGCTTGAGCACGATCTGACCATCCACGTCGAAAATCAACTGCGTGTTGTAGAGGCTGCCGTGATCGCGTTCGTTGACGCCGAGCACCACTACCATCCGATGCAAACGCGCCTGCTCGGCCACCGCCTGCGTCACGGGGCCCGGCACCACCACGGCCTCTTCATAGAGCTTCATGTGATCGGCGCCGGAAGCGACGGGCGGCCGTACGAAAGAGAAGTACGGGTAATACGGCACGAAGGTTTCGGGAAATACGATCAGTTGCACGCCTTCGCGCGCCGCCTGTTCGATTGCCTCGCAGACCTTGTCGAGCGTGCCGCCGCTGCGCTCGAAGTCCGGTGCGATCTGGACCGCCGCGGCGCGCACGATGCGTTTGCCGGTCGTTTTATCGGACATAGTGGTCACTCGCCTCTCGTCAGACCGTCCACGTATGGATGATCAGTGCGTTGTCCTTGCGATGAAGCAACTGGATGTCGAGCACATCGAGCGGGCTGATTGGACGAATGCCTTCGATCAGCGAGGCCTCGCCGTGTCCATATAGCGCCTGCAGCGCGAAGCGGCACGCGTAGACCTTGCCGCCTTCTTCCATGAACTTCATCAGTTGCTTGTTGAAGTTCAGATGGCCGGGGAACGCTTCGTCGCCCAGTGTCGGAAAGCCGCGTTGCAGACCGAGCGTCACGCCCGGTCCGTACAGCAGCACCGATGTCTCGAAGCCCTTGCGTTGCAGGCGCGTGGCCTGCAATAGATTGACGAAGCCGATCGAGCCTTCGAACGCGACCGTGTGGAACGTGACGAGCGCCTTCTCGCCGGGTTCGGCTTTCACGTCTTCGAAGACTTTCTCCTCATAGTCGACAAGGTAATCGCCTTTCTGATGCAGCGGTTTGTTGACGGCTGGCATGGCACTCTCCGATCAGGGTTGCTAAGTAAAAGATGGCGCGCGTTCAGGTTGTGCGCGCTTCCTCCAATGCAACGGCCGTGCCATTGATCGACCCCGCGAATGCGATCAATCCGCGATCAATTCCGCCTCGATTCGAAGTGCGACTCGAAAATTTTTTGGGCGCGAAGGTTGCATACAGTTCCGACATCCCGTGCAAACGCTGTTGGTGCGGCTTTACCGCACCAGCCAAGTGCGATTCGCGCAGTCCAACGTGTCGGCATGGTGCAGTCATTCACCACAGTCGATCAATCCAATCATTGATCGCATACGAATGCGATCATCTTTTCCAACGTGAATAGAGACTCGAAGGCAATGAGCAGCCCGACACATCACTGGATCAAACGTCTTGCCGACATTCGCAAGCCGGCTTATCTCGCGATTCCCGATCTGATCGAAGAAGATCTAGCCACCGGGCGGCTGCGTCCGCGCGACCGCTTGCCGGGACTGCGCGATCTCGCCGAAGAACTCGCGCTGAACTACACGACAGTCGCGCGCGCCTATGCCGAAGCGCGCAAGCGCGGCCTGCTCGATTCGCGCGCCGGCAGCGGCACGTTCGTGCGAGGCCGCACAGCCACCTTGCCGCTTGCGGGCGGCAGCAGCATCGAAATGTCGATGAACACGCCACCCGAGCCGCCCGATTACGCCATGCGTCTGCGCGACTCCGCCGCGCGCCAGATGGCCGACAGCGATCCTTATCAGTTGCTGCGTTACCAGGACTTCGGCGGCTCGGCGGCGGACAAGGATGCGGGCGCCGAATGGCTGAGGCGCCGGGTGCCGCATTGCGACGCGCAAAACGTGCTGGTGTGCCCCGGCATTCATAGCGCGCTGGTGGCGCTCGTCTCGCAGCTCGCGCGGCCCGGCGGCACCATCTGTCTCGATGCGCTCGCCTACCCCGGCATCAAGGCGATCGCCGCGCAACTCGGTGTGCGTCTGCAAGCGCTGCCGCGCGACGACGAAGGACCGCTCGCTCACGCGTTCGAAGCGCTCTGCAAAACCGACAAGCCGAGCGCGTTCTATTGCAATCCGACGCTGCAGAATCCGAGCACGCTCACGCTCACGCACAAACGGCGCGAGGCGCTCGCCGACGTAGCGTTGCGCTACAGCGTGCCGATCATCGAAGACGACGCGTATGCCATGCTGCCGCAGAGCGCGCCCGACGCGCTCGCGAGTTTCGCGCCCGAACTGACGTATTACGTGACGGGCCTGTCCAAGAGCTTCGGCGCCGGCTTGCGCGTCGCGCATCTGCATGCGCCGACGCCGCGCCAAACGCAGCGGCTAGCCGGCGCGTTACGCGCGACCACGGTGATGGCGAGTCCGTACACGGTCATGCTCGCGACGCAATGGATCGCGGACGGAACCGCGGCGGAGATGCTCGGCGCGATCCGCAACGAATCGCGCGCACGCCAGGCCATTGCCGCGCGCATGCTCGAAGCGTGGCCTTACGAAGCGCATCAGGATGGTTTTCATTTGTGGCTGCCGGTGCCGGTGGAAAGCGGCTGGAGCGCATCCGAACTTGCCTTGCAGTTGCGCAATCAGGGCATTGCCGCCGTGGCGGGCGCCGCGTTCTCCACCGACGGCAATCCGCCCAATGCCATGCGCGTGTGCCTCGGCGGATCGAAAACGCGTGACGAATGCGCACAAGCGCTGCACATCGTGGCGGAGACTCTCGACCATCCGCATCATCTGCATTCGCCGGTGATGTGAAACGATCCATCCGATCGCGCGTTATTGTCATACGAATACAACGACGTGCGCGAAGCCACTTACTTCTGCATGCGACACTCCGCCGCATGCGGCACCCCTACGTTTGGGGTAATTGAAAGGATTCGCTGCTCAAGTCGGGCCTGCTCAGGCCGTATACCGCAGGTGAGGCCCCCGCCTCGCCGACTCCGGTTTACCGCTCACCCCCAAAGACTCCCGACATGTTCACCTCCATTCGCGCGCGCATCGTCGCCCTATGCGTTGCTATCGTTGTGGTTGCGCTCGCTGCCAACGCGGTTCTCAACTACGTCGTCGCCAACTCGTATAACGCCGATGCCATCGACAGCAGCCTGACCTCGGTGGAAAGCGGTCACGCGGCCGGCATCAGCGACTGGGTTGCCGCCAACACCCAGATGATCAACTCGCTGCAGGACGTGGTACTGCAACCCGATCCGTCCGCTGCGTTAAAGCAGATCGCCGCGGCCGGCAAGTTCTCGAACGTGTATGTCGGCTATGCGGACAAGACCTCGAAGTTCTCCGACCCGACCGGCATTCCGGCGGACTACGATCCGACCGGCCGCCCCTGGTACAAGCAGGCCGCCGCCGCTGGCAAGCCGGTTGTAACGCCGCCCTACGTGGACGTGGGCACAGGCAAACTGGTGGTGGCATTCGCGGCGCCGGTCGTGCGCGACGGCGCGGTAAAAGGCGTGGTGTCCGGCGACGTCGCGATGGACAGCGTGATCGCCAACGTCAAGGCGATTCATCCCACACCGGCGAGCTTCGGCATGCTGATCGACGCAAGCGGCCATATCGTCGCGCATCCGGATCCCAAGCTGACCTTGAAGCCCGTCTCCGATGTCGCGCCCGGTTTGACCGGCGACAAGCTCGCCGCCCTCTTCAGCGCCGACCGTCCGCTCGACATGGACGTGAATGGCAGCACGAAGCTGATGCGCGCGCAAGCGATTCCCGGCACTGACTGGTACGTGGTCGTCGCGCTCGACAAAGCCGAAGCAACCGCCGGCATGCGTTCGCTGCTGACCGCTTCGATCATCGCGCTGATCGTGATCGCCGGCATCGCCGCCGCCATCGTGGCGGCGGTGACCGCGGTGTCGTTCCAGCGTCTTTCGAAAGTGCGCGATGCCATGGACGCCATCGGCTCCGGCGAAGGCGATCTGACGCAGCGCCTGCCGGCCGTCGGCAACGACGAAGTCGCACAGATCGCGCGCTCGTTCAACACCTTCATCGACAAACTCAGCCACGTGATGCGCCAGATTCGCGACGCCAGCGAATCGGTGCGCGTGGCCGCCAATGAAATCGCCGCGGGCAACGTCGATCTGTCGGGCCGCACGGAATCCGCTGCCGCGAGCTTGCAGCAAACCGCGGCATCGATGGAAGAAATCACCTCAACGGTCACGCAATCGGCCAGCTCCGCGAAACAGGCCGACAGTACCGCCGTTTCCGCCTCGCAGGTCGCCTCGCGCGGCGGCGTGGTGATCTCCGAAGTGATT
>Ga0157369_10008301_pt1 | contig 11905 bp, 13 predicted proteins | sample C25metaG_FD_113461 | JGI IMG/M metagenome (GOLD analysis project Ga0157369, IMG submission 113461) | Corn rhizosphere microbial communities from Kellogg Biological Station, Michigan, USA - C2-5 metaG | ecosystem: Host-associated > Plants > Roots > Rhizosphere > Soil | place: USA: Michigan... | reverse complement strand
CTCCTTTCTGGTTACTCTTTACTGTTTATTCTATAGTTTTAGGTATCTGGGGAACTTTTATATACCTGATATTTCAGGTTAGAAAAATAAAGAAACTGGGAGCTTAGTTTTTACTTATTCAATTAACAATTTTCTATAATTAGCACCATACACAAATTTTATGAAAATGCAAGTATGACTTTTCCAACGTTTGAGGATGCTGGGATAGTACGGTTTCAGTTACTGTAAGAAAACTTTGCTGGATAGGCTCTCCAGAAGAATTTGTGCATACTGGCGGTACTGCAATTTTCTCTATTGTTTGTGCTTTTCAGATAGGCGTTACTGGAGATCGGGGTTTCAGTTACTGAAGATCCGGGTTTCAAAAAATCATTTTAAATATTACCAAAAAATGAATGCAAGGACAACAATCCCGGAATTAAAACTGTATACGCCAACGAATGTTATGGAACCCAAATGGCAACGAATCGTTCTGCTTGTAGTTCTTGGATATGAAGCGGCAGGCGCCCTCTTAGGGAGCATTTTTTTGATAGCTGCACCGGATGGCAGATTGATGGATATGCCAGTAGAGCTTATGCACGGCGTTTTCCATGATTTCCTGATTCCCGGGTTTATCCTATTTGGATTGGGAATATTAAACACAATTGCATTTGCCACCGTTGTCATTAAAGCACCTTCAGATTGGTTAATGTCCTGCCTGGCTTTAGGTGGCCTGCTTATTTGGTTCATTGTTGAAATTATCATTCTGCAGGAATTGCATTGGTTACACCTTATGTGGGGCCTTCCTGTTTTGATTGGGTCGGTAATGATAATACCGTTGATTATTTTACGTCATCCGACAGCAAAAATTCGGAAGGCCTTGCTTGTGTGCGGCATTCTTTCATCACTCTGGTATATTGGAATAAACATTTTTGTGCCACTAATGTATGATGGATACAACGCACTTTCGCTTACTGTCAGCGAATTGTCAGCGATAAAAGCTCCTACAAGAATTTTATGGACCCTGCTGGTACTTCCATATTCTCTCCTGTTCATGCTTTTTGGATGGGGTGTATTGTATACTTCAATTGACAATCGTTCGCTGCGTATTACCGGCGTACTCATTATCTTTTTTAGTATTTTCAATTTCTATTGGCCTCCAATGCATAGGCGTGAAGTCATTGCACTGGGTGGTGGAACTCTCACTGATACTTTACATATTGCCTGGGCTATGACAACACTTTTGCTGATGGTGCTGATCATGGGTTTCGGTGCTGCCCCACTAGAAAAGCGATTTCGCTTTTATACAATGCTAAGCTGGGTGGTATTTATCGCATTTGGAATTTTAAGCTGGCTGCAGTCGCCAGGTATCGAGAAAAATCAGCCAACACCGTTGATAGGAGTTTGGGAACGCATCAATATTGCCGCTTTTATGCTATGGGTGATGGTACTGGCAATGATACTTTTGGGAAGAAATAAGAGGGCAAATCCACCTTCGGGACGGGAACGTTTAAGAATTTGAAAAGGATTGCTTTAAAAACAATATTTCATGATAAAAACAGTATTTCATAAACGTATTTACAATATCAACAAATAAAACTCCTAAAAGGAGCGACTTTTTTCAAAAAAATTATGAATAGTACAATATATAAAATGGGATTTTGGTCAGGTGTTATAGCATTTGCCGCTACAGTAGCGTATTGTATAGTACAGCTATTTCAGCTTTACGATGTATTCACTTATCCGACTGACGAGCAGCTTATTTATGGAATATCTCTTTGCATTGTCATTCCCTTTATTCTTGAAATACTTTCGTTGTATTACATAACGCCCGATGAGAAAAAATTTTGGAGCCATGCTGCCTTAATATTTACTATTTTATATGCTGTTTTTGTTTCAGCAAATTATGTGGTGCAGTTGGCAACAGTCATTCCCGTCACACTTAAAGGCCGTTTAAATGAAGTTCGCATTCTTCAACAAACGCCGCATTCTTTGTTTTGGGATTTTGATGCATTGGGATACATCTTTATGGGTTTGGCAACTGGTTCAGCCATACCTGTATTTGAGAGAAATGGTTTTCCAAGATGGGTCAGAATATCTTTTATTGCAAATGCCTGCGTAACCCCTTTAATTGGAATCGTATATTTCTACCCTATATATTCTTATAATTTGTTGTTTCTTGGTTTTCCGTGGGCTATTACAGCGCCATTATCAATGTTACTACTTGCCATTATGTTCAGGAAAAAAATAGCCGATACTGAAGAAATCAGGGAGATGCACGTAAAATCTAAACCTATGCAGCTAAAATAAAATTGCTTTTCTGAATTCTTTAATAGGAAAGAATAAAATGACAACATCAATGGGAATAAATAGTTTCCAATCCGACTATGGTAAGGGAAATAATTTACGCAACTTTCATCGTTCTCGAATATTTTTTTTCTCTGATTCATTGATGTTTTCGATTTCTCTCTACACTGCATCAGCATTAAAAGAAATAATGCAATTAGATGGATTGCAAAGAAGAAATCGCACTCTCTGTGAAAAATATTATTAATACTGTCGATATTTTTGTCGCAAACTTTTCATATCCTCACTTATTTTCCTATCTAATATTTTTGCATAGTGCTGCGTGGTTTTAATATTTCTATGTCCCAGCATTTTAGAGACGGTTTCAATAGGAACGCCATTGCTTAATGTAATAGTAGTTGCAAAAGTATGCCTGGCTATATGATAGGTGAGATTTTTATTAATTCCACAAGAATCTGCTATTTCCTTTAGATATGAATTCATTTTTTGATTACTTAATACAGGCAATACTTTATCTTGAAATTTACATTGAAGATCGTCCTCATAAAGCTTTAAAATGGTTAAAGCAACGGGTAATAGCGGAATTCTTGAAGGACTATCAGTTTTTTGCCGTTTTGTGAAAATCCATTTCTCACCGTCTATTCCAATAACAATTTCAGAACGCTTAAGTTTTTGAACATCGGCATAAGCTAAACCTGTATAACAGCTAAAAAGGAAAATATTTTTTACAAGTTCCAGCCTTCGGATAGGAAACTTTTTTGCTTGTAATAATTCCAATTCATATTCAGTTAAAGCGCTTCTTTCCACTTCTCTTTTCGCCATACTAAATCCTATGAATGGATCTTTCTGCAACCATCCATTTTTTATACACCTGATTACAATTTTTTTGAAATTGCTCAAGTATTTCATTGTGGTGTTATGATCACATTTGCGAACACTTTTTAGCCAAAACTCATAGTCTGAAATAAATTCAAAATTCAATTTAGTGATGTCAATATCCTTTAATTTATACTTCCACTCTAAAAATGATTGTGTGTGTTTATAGGAAGTCTTGTATCTTTCTAGCGTGCCAGGTGCATACTCCTGCCCAACTAACGCAGCCATCTGGTCATTGTGATATTGAAATACTTCAAGAAGCATATATTTCTTTCCATTATCCTTACCAAGAAGAAGATTCTTAATATTTTCAGCATTAAGTTCTTTATCAGTTTCAATCAGTTTTCTTTTCGCTTCAAATACCTTTTGTTGAAGAGTATCCAGATATGCATTACATGATTTTACAACATCGGTTTTCCCCTTAAGCCTACCAGCAGCAACATTCCAATTTTCAGGTTTGCATTTTCGCTTTGTGCTTATTTCCGCACTATGCCCATCAACCGTAATACGCATATAGATGTAAACCTCAGCTTCTCTAAAATTGTTGGATTTTTTGAGATAAAATAAAAGCCCAAAACTTGTTTCCATTTTTAATCATTTTATTTGGTTATAAAGGTACATTTAACGCATTAAAAAAAGTGTACATGCGTTTTTATAAAATGTTAACAATGAGAAGCTTGTGTAAGTTTCAGTGAGTCTTTTTAAAGAGAAGTAAGTACTCCACGAATGACGCACTGGAAAGAGCAATAAAGTTGAGTAAATATTGGTAAAGTTAAGGAGAAAAAAAATCTGAAACCCTTGATTTTACTGGATTTCCTAATTTCACTTACATTAAATTAGCTGATTTCAGCGGAGACTAAGGGATTCGAACCCTTGATACAGTTTCCCGTATACACACTTTCCAGGCGTGCTCCTTCAACCACTCGGACAAGTCTCCATTTTTTTAAAAAGGATTGCAAATCTACGATTTCCTTCTAAAAATAAATTTGTTTTTAGAGAAATGACAGAATGATCAGTTACACTCACTTCTGCACTTTAAAGGCAATCGTCCAGAATTGCTGAGGTTCAAAATTAAATTGCCTGAAACCTGCAATCGGATTGTCACCATAGGTAAATGCAGGGCCGAAAATTAGTTTAACCGGGCTATACAGCAGAAAAAAATCAAGATTTGTTTTTATTAAAGGATGCCACCTGCTGCTGGAATACTCCTTTCCGACTACATCGTATCGCAATTTTGCGTCAATGGTAAGCAACCACCGGTTTAAAGGAACATAAGCATTGTTTTTGTTAGGAAAAATACTTCCAAAACTTATTTGCATTCCGGCAACCGCCCTCCCTACAAAACCTTTATAAATGGTGCTGTCGGCTTTAAAATTATGCTGAATTTCTACGCCGAATTCTGGCACCATTAAGTAAGCAAAGTTTGAATCTTTATTCGAATTCCACGACGACCAACGCGTTTTTATTGAAGATTTCGGCCCCTGTTGAAAATAAGAAAACATAGCGGTAGCAGCAATGCCTTGCGACCCTTCAATCTGATCGTAGCGATATTTTGCAGTAGCATTTAATTTTAAAGTTTTATACCTCTGCAGATAATCGGGATTTAATAAATCAAATACATTTTCGAGAGGCTCGGGCTTCTTTAAAATGCCCATGAACTTATATCCAAATTGAAGATTATTTACAGGTGCATCGGCGATAGAATTGCGGTGATATTCTCCTATGAGACTGCTCTGGCTTTGCTTTGCAGCAGCCGATAAATTATACTGCAATCCAAAATCCACCAGGTATGATGCATGCTTTTCTTTCGGTATTGAAATGGTAAATAACCCGGGATTCTGACTGCTTTCATCATCTTCAAAAGATTGCCTGATACCAATGTTCTTTAGCCATGCCGGAGTTTGTGCATGAAGTGGAATGAAATGGAACAGCAATAATATGATCAACACATATTTCATAAAGGTGAAGTATTGATTTTGCCAGTTACGAGATCAACCGCATCCTGAACCAGCGTACATGCGTTAGCTTCTTTTAAACTTACGGCACCTTTTTCATTGAAATGTTTTACGATCTGATCGAGGTAGGATGTCAGGAGCACATATTGCGCATCGGTTGTCAACACATCACTCAGTTTCGAACTATCCGGCAGATCCTGCGGCGGCCCAATCTTTCCCCCGGCTTTGAGAACAGCGGCTTTTACCAAATTCTTTATAGAATGATCATCAGATTCGTAGCCCAGCTGACCTGCTAAATATTCAGATAATTCCTGGTCTCCGATCAATATTTTACCATCAACAACTCTTGCAGACTTTACCCGGTTTAATAATGCAGCAAGCGCCACGTTTCCAATTTTATGGGTGGAATCGGTACTCAAAAAAGGAGGAAATTGTAACTTTTCTTTCTTCATTGCCGCGAAATTAAATTAACTATCAAATTTGAATTCATCCAATAATCTATTCGCAAACCTCTATCATCGCGTTCAATATCGTTTATAACGCATGATAAATTTACCAATAAATCATAACGTATTCAAAATACTTTGAAGCTAAAAAAACATAATTTTTTGTAGAATCAATTCATCATTACTTATCTGCAGGAATCAAATTGCATTTTGAGATCCGCTTTTCATTGTAAAAACTTCGCTGATCAATTAAATGGCAAAAATTTTGAGTCTTTACAATTAAATATTCCTTTATGAAACACATTAAACACGCACTTATCATTGTTTGCAGTATGATGCTTTTTGCATGCACAAGCACGCCAAACAAGGATAATGGAGACAAAAATTCAACCCCTTCAGGCGACTATTCTGCAGGTAATTCCGATAGTGCAAACCTGCACGATACTTTGCACCCGGTAAAGCCAAACGGGATGGATACAACAGGCGAACAAACAGGAAGAATGAACAATCCGGCGAAAGGCAGTAGCCAGGCTGCAACGACTCCTGCCAGTAACCAACCTAAAAAAAGTACACCTGCTAAAAAATAAGTAACACAATTATTCGCAAAGACGAATGGTGTTTGCTTTTTCGGTGCTGAACTGTATTTTATTTACTTTGTCTGCCTGGTCATAATACAGGATCAATACTCCGTAAGAAGTTTGAAATGCATCCCAGTTTTTATCTTTCATCTGCGGTGCGCCGAGCCATTGAAACAAACTATTTCTCGAGGCATGCATCAGTGGCAAGCTTAGCTTTCCTTTAAAATCAGGCCCTATTTCTATATAATCGCGCCTGGTATAAAATGAAACACCTTTGTCTTTATAATATACGCCTCCACCACATTTGGAAGAATCGCCTTCCTCCTGGAAGCTTGTAAAGCACGGCAGATTCGCCCTGATCTGATCGACAGTTGCATTTGGAAATATGATCCCATTAACGCTTCCTTTCAAAATATCAATGCTAAGATCCGGGCATTTGGGAGTAGTATGAAGCTGTGCAGTAGTCATGACAGAGAATAAGAAAGCAGACAAAAACAGCAAGCATGTTTTCATAAAAGGGATAAATTTTTTATAGATTAAAAAACGATTTCTTTCATAGAGCAAATTTCCTGCTAAACTTTCCTCTTTGTCAAAAGCACTTATTTTTTGTGGACCTATTGTTTATTAAAACGGAAGTTATAATAGCTCATATTTAAAGAAAAAAGGTATTTTTAACTTAAATGACACAAATAAATCTGTATAAAGTTATGAATTATAACGTTTTATTTCACTTATCTTTTTGGCAGTATTTTTGCTCTTTCTAGGTAAATGAATGCATTCGAATTCATTTGCTCCAATAGCCTTCTCCAATATCTATGATTTATCGTTCAATTTCATTCTGGAAAACTACCGTTTTAATTTATTATTGAAGAACCTACGAACTTGGGCAACTTAATGTTGCCCTTTTTTTTGTGCATTTTTTTTAATTCAAAATCCTGTCTATTTACTTGTTTGCTGAAGGTTTTTGAAAAAAGGACTTCATAACGAAAAGCTTACCGGATCTGCTTTTTTAGCTGCAAATAACTCCAGGCGCTAAATGGCAGAATAATCAGTAATCCAAAAGAATAAATGTTTTTTGTTGTGAAAAAGACAATCAAAGTAATTGCAAGAACATACAAAGGATAAAAGAAAAATAACAATCCGGTCATTATGGAATCATAATGATCATGAGCTCGGTTTTTTATTATCAGATGAAAAATAAAATATAATGGAGCTCCGGTAACAAAACCAATAATTGCGGGAATAAATAAAAGAACTTTTTTCAGTAACCGCTCATCTATCTGAAAATAATCTTTTGCTTTCTTCCGGTCATTATTATCAACTTCATAGACCAGTTTTTGCAATTGCGAATTCAAACTTTCATTAAAATCTTTTAGATATTTTCCAAAAGAAATGGAATTGGAAAAATCATTTTTCGTAATAATACTTCCAAAATTTAAAAACACATTTTTTCCAAAAAATCTGAAAGAGCTGTAATTAATTCCGAGCGGCAATACTTTTAAAGGAATATTGTTCTCCCACGCATTTAGAGCCAGGCGCGCAGTTCCTTTTTTTAACGGACGCAGATGCCATTCATTTGTACATCCGCCTTCGCTGAAGATCAATACAATTTTATTTGCTTCAAACAATTCCTCACAGGCATCAAACGTGGTGTAATTATGCTCCAGGTTTTCTACTCCTTCACTTACACGGTAAACCGGAAGCATATTGAATGAACGCAGAATTTTTGTAATAAACCTACTTGCAAAAGCATCGCCACGGGCAAGTGAATAAACCGGTGATCTGAAAAGTGTACCTACAATAATTGCATCTAAAAAAGAATTAGGATGATTCGCCGCAATCAGTAATGGCCCCGGTTCCTTTAGCATTGATCTATTGTTTATTATAATCCTGCGGCAATAAAAATGCACTGCAATTCTGGATGGAATTAAGAATAGTTTATAGAGCAATACTTTTTGGGTAAAAATAGGAAATTACCGATAATCTTTTCAGACAGATGCAGGTTCATTTTTAGGAAAATGACTCTTTTTTAATTTCTTCTTTATACGCTTTCCTTCGTGTTTTAATTCATCCCGGTCTTTTTCAGGAAGCATTAGAAATACGGCTACGGTCATCAGGGTCAGCAAAATAATCAGTCTTTTCATAACGGGTGTTTTTTGTTTATTTAAACAAGAAGTTTGCCATTATTATTTTGTGTTCGAGAAACTAAGAATCCCACTTATTTGTTTATTTGCTTCACATCTTCACGTTAATTCAATTGTGGATCTATCGGGTAATTAATGAGCATTTTATAATCCCCGCCAAGATAATTCAACGATTCCTTCCATGTTTCCGAAGCGCTGGTGCCAAAGATTAATTTTCGTGTAGCTTTTACCGTAAGCCAGCTGTCGATTTTCATTTCCTGGTCCAGTTGGCCTTCTGTCCAGCCGCTGTATCCTATAAAAAAACGAATCTTATCAGGACTAATGGAATTATTTTTTAAATGTATTTGCAAACTTTCAAAATTACCGCCCCAATATACACCGTCAAAAACCTCTTCGCTTCCGCTAATAAGATCGGGATATTGGTGAATAAAATGCAAAGAATCAGGTTGCACCGGGCCACCTTGATAAACAGGAAAATCCGGCATGTCCATATCAGGAAGAAGTTCTTTCAAATTTTTAGAAAATTGTTTGTTCAATACAAAACCAAAAGTACCTTCCACTACATTCTCACAAATAAAAATAACGGTTCTGCTAAAGTTTGGATCTTTTAAAAAAGGATTTGCAATTAATAAAATTCCTTTGGCTGGTGCTATCATAATTCTAAATTAATTTTATTTGATCAAAAAAAATAAAAAAGCCGGTCTTTGCTAAAAAAATAAAAGATAAGAGATAGTTAAAAAAATAAAGTTAACTGACTACTAAGGGTAATTAGTACCGATGAAGTTTAAATTTGCCCCGCATGAAAAAAATTTTTCCATTAATTACCTTACTGGTTTTTGCTTCCTTGTTGGGAATTATTTTTTTTCAGTACGTCTGGATCAAACAGGCGTTGCAGGACAAAGAACTGCAATTTGAAGAAACAGTAAAAATGGTGACGATCCAGGCAGCCAAAGAACTGGTAAATGAAAGAGCGAAAATCTCGCCTTTTGACAACCGTAAAAATGCAGATCTTTTATTCCCGTTAAATGTATTTCCAACCACCATTGCTCACAACTTTTCCCGACATGAAATCCGGTCGCTGATCAACAAAGAATTTGAAAAAAACAACATTAAGAAACTGGATTTTGAATTTGCCATCACCACTACTTCGATGATCGGCGATGATCTTCAGTCAAAGAATTTTTACAACGCTTACAGCGACACAGTGAACAACATGTCTTTCATTTATCCGCTTGATCCACCGGGCGGCACTATGGCAGAAGGACTTGCACCACAGGAACTTTTGGTCGTAGTTGTTTCGCACATCAAGAATGTCGTTTGGAAACAAATGGTTTGGATGCTTATAGGTGCAGTAATTTTTACCTTTATCATTTTTACAGCCTTTTTTATTACCATTCGCGCATTGCTCAGGCAGAAAAAACTGAGCGAAATAAAATCGGATTTTATCAACAATATGACGCATGAATTTAAAACGCCACTCGCAACTATTTCTCTTGCGGTGGATGCTTTAAAGAATGAAAAAGTAGTGAATGATAAAACCAAAATGGATTATTTCTCCGGCATCATCAAAGAAGAGAACAAAAGGATGAACAAACAGGTAGAAACCATACTACAGGCAGCTTTGATGGATAAAGAAGCGGTACAGTTAAAAGAGGTTCCCCTTCATGCCCATGAATTGATTACTTCTGCGATCAACAATATTCAACTTCCTTTAAATGAAAAAAATGGTGTTTTAGAAACACATTTTAATGCAACAAATGATTTGATCTTAGCGGATGACGTTCACTTTACCAATATCATCAACAATCTTTTGGACAATGCCGTAAAATATTCAAAAGAAAATTTAAAAATCAAATTAACAACTTCCAATTTTAATTCACACATCCGCATCAAAATTGAAGACAATGGTATTGGCATGAATAAAGAAACGTTGAACCGTGTTTTTGAAAAATTTTACCGTGCACATACCGGTAATATTCACAACATCAAAGGATTTGGGCTTGGCCTTAGCTATGTAAAATCGGTAGTTGATGCGCTTCATGGCAAAATAAAAGCAGAAAGCACTCCCGGAAAAGGAAGTTGTTTTACGCTTGAATTCCCTGTAATAAAAAAAGTTTCGTAGAATAATAAATTAGCTTATTTGTTTGTTTGCTGCTTCTATATAAGTCAATTCGTTTCCTTGTAGTTTTAATCAAAGCCATCTATTGATTTTATTAATTCTTTTCTTTGCAAAATGCATCCAAAAAATCTTTCCATCAGCGATTTTGATTATCCTTTAACCGAAGAAAAAATCGCGGTTTATCCGTTGAAAAAAAGAGATGAATCGAAATTACTGGTTTATAAAAATGAAATCATTTCAGAAGACATTTATAGAAATATCGCCAACCATTTACCGGAAAATTCCCTCCTTATTTTTAATGACACCAAAGTAATCAAAGCAAGAATTTTATTTAAAAAAATAACCGGTGCAATCATCGAAATATTTTGCCTGGAGCCTCATGAAAAAATAAATGATTATACAGTAGTCCTTGCGAAAAAAAATTCAGTAAAATGGAAATGCATGATTGGCGGCGCCGGAAAATGGAAAGAAAAATTTCTGGAAAAAGAAATTACTATCAATAACGAAACCGTCATTTTAAAAGCGGCTTTGGTTGAAAAATTAACTGATGCATATGTAGTGGAATTATCGTGGAATCCGGGAAATTTTTCTTTTGCAGAAATCATAGAACATGCAGGTGAAACCCCGTTGCCGCCATACATCAAAAGAAAAGCAGAAGAAAGCGATTCGGAAACTTATCAGACCATTTATTCCGCTCATGAGGGCTCGGTAGCCGCTCCCACAGCTGGCTTGCATTTTACCAACGAAATATTTTCGTCTTTAAAGAAAAAAAATATCGCCACTGCGTTTGTTACCCTTCATGTAGGCGCCGGCACTTTTAAACCGGTAAAAGCTGCACGCATGGAAGGTCACGAAATGCATGCTGAATGGATTGATGTTTCCACCAATTTTATTGAACAGCTCATTGAAAATATTTCTCATAAAATATTTTGCGTAGGAACTACTTCGGTGAGAACTGTTGAAAGCCTGTATTGGATGGGATTGAAGACTTTCGTTAATCCTGAAATTGAATTTGAAAGATTGAAAATAGAACAATGGGAAGTGTATGATAAAGAAACTTTTTCCGGAAATATATCTGCTGCCGATTGTTTAAATTCTTTGTTTAATTATTTGATCGGGAAAAAATTAGACCGCTTTTTTATTCAAACACAAATTATCATTGCACCAGGTTATTCCTTCAAAATAATTGATGGAATGATCACCAATTTTCATCAGCCAAAATCCACTTTATTACTATTAGTAGCAGCGATGATAGGTGAAGAATGGAAAGAAATTTATGAATATGCTTTAACTCATCAATACAGGTTTCTGAGTTATGGAGATGGTTGTTTGATTTATAAAACTGAACGTACATCCTAACTCTTAAAAATTCTTTTAAACATGTAAACAAAATAAACAAATCCACCTGCTACAAAAGTGCCGACGACGATATTTTGTACTGTTGTATAGTGTGGTTTTAGAACCAAAAAGTAAACAATTAGCCATGAAAGAAACCAACAAAATT
>Ga0157369_10008298_pt1 | contig 11906 bp, 12 predicted proteins | sample C25metaG_FD_113461 | JGI IMG/M metagenome (GOLD analysis project Ga0157369, IMG submission 113461) | Corn rhizosphere microbial communities from Kellogg Biological Station, Michigan, USA - C2-5 metaG | ecosystem: Host-associated > Plants > Roots > Rhizosphere > Soil | place: USA: Michigan... | reverse complement strand
TATGAAGCTCATTTCGACTTGGAACCGCCGTTTTGCGCTGGCAGCGCTCGTGATGCTTATCACATCAATCTTTGTGGCGGTGCTGATGTTTTCAGGTGAGTCTACGCATCGTTCATGGAGCGTAAAGGAAGTGATTGTCCAACTCTTGGTGTTTCCTGCCTTGCTGGCCACGGCTGTGCTTTGCCTTTCCACTGCTGCCGCTGCGCCAGCTAGCACGGGCGCCGTCAACGCAACTGAATCGGAATCGAAATCGTCAGCGATCTCACAACCGTTCGCCGCGCAAGTGGTCGGCGTTGAATGGATCAATCCGTTGCAGCGTCGAGACTACCCGACGGAGTGGCAACTGCTGTGGACTTTAGGTCTCGTCAAGCCTAATGCAAACGACGACATGGTGCGGACTGATCCGGAAGGGTTTACCTCGATCAAGCCCGTTGCAGGTATCGCGGATGGTCTTTGGGGAACAGAAACATTCGAAGGATTCCATCACAAGTACGTAAGGGAATTACTGCAAGTTTTCGGCGACCGCTACGCAATGAATCAAAAGTACTTCTACACAGTCGCATCGACGTGGAAGCACAATTGGCGCGAACTCGCCGGCATCCATATTGAGTATGCGCTGCCTGCCGGTCGGCTCGATGCCGTAGCGGAAGCGAAGTACTTGCAGCAGCAGATCATCTCCGATTTTGCGATCGGCAATCCGCACTTCCCCGATCTATGGTCCAAAGACACGCCACCGGACGTTCACGTCACCCTCGGCGGCGCCAACGCAGGCTTCGCTTCGCTAAACGCCGCTCTCGATTATCTGGAATCGCATCCGAAGGAAAGCGTCTGGGTGATGAACTGGGATGCACCCAGTTTCCCGCCAGAGCACGCGCAGATGAACGAAAACATGACCTTGCTCATCCTTGCAGGGCCGCGGATGAAGACCGAACGTGACCCGCTCGCTTGGGTCAGCAGAGTGGCGACCGCGAACGTCGGAGACTTCGAGCCGAAAGTAGGCACGTCCCGCAAAGTGCAAGCCTGGAAGGCCGCGATCGACGCTGCCGCTCTCAACGCAAACATCAAATCATCCGACATCAGTTATGTCATCCATGACGCCGGCCAGAGCGGCGATGCCGCATCTGAGCGCATTGGGGCGCTAGCACAAACACTCACTGAAACGTTGCTCGATTTCGAGTTCCAGAAACAGACCTTCGATACCGCCGCATTGCTCGGCGAGATGGGAGCCGGAACAGCACTCACAGACATAGCGCTGGCGATCGGCCGAGCGAATCATCTCGGCGGACATGTGCTGATTGCGGGCACAACGGACACTGCCCAGTTGAGCGCGGTGATCGTCGCACCGCCGGCTCAGTTGATCCCGATCGATGCAGAGAAAAACTGGTTCAGGGCGCGAGGTGAGGGCGATGCCTACTTGCCGTGGTGGGGACGCCGTCGCGACGTCTCGTACACGAGGCAAGGATTCACGTACTAACGAGGGTGGTATGCGAGGGACAACCCGACATCGGAGTGTAAAAACATGCGCGGAGTGATTCGCGTCGGCGATTCAACGTCGCACGGCGGCATCGTAAAGAAAGGCAGGCAACAATCGACCGTGATGGGTCGGGCGGTTGCGTGCGTCGGTGACGAATGCACCTGTCCGGCGTCTGGACATCAAAAATGCACGATCACCGAAGGAGATAACAACGTGTTGATCGACGGGCGTCCTGTCGCCTTCCACGGGCACAAAACCTCCTGCGGCGCGACACTGATCTCGAGCATCCCGACATCGGGGCGCCTATGACCGATTCCGTCGACGAACTACGCCCAGACTACGAGCATGAATTAGCGATATTGCGCCGCTCCCTCGCTGAATTCGCGCAACGCAACCCGGAAGCCGCAGCCCGGCTTTCTATTTCCGGCGAGCACTCGGACGATCCGCACGTCGAACGCTTGATTCAGTCCGCCGCGTTGCTCAATGCGAGAGTAAGCCTGCGCATCAACGACGACTACCCGGAATTGCCCACAGGCCTGTTCGAGATCCTGCGTCCTGAGTATCTACGGCCGTTCCCGTCATGTTCTATCGCCAGCTTCGAAGGCAGCCAGGTCATCGCGAAGCTGACGAGTCCCTTCATCGTCGAGAGCGGAACCGAACTTAAAACACGGACGGGCGAGTATCGATTTCGTACGGTCTACGACGTCGTCTTCTCGCCGTTGCAGATCACCGAGGCGCACTACGCCCCGGCCACCTCAGCGCCGCCGAAGATTCGGTTGGACGAGGAAACGACAGGGATCGTTTCGATCAAGTTCGCCGAACTGTCGTCTAGCTCCATATCGAGCGGTACTATTCAGGAACGCGTGCGTATTTTCGTCGACGGCAACCGCCGCGAGGTTGCGGCGATCATCGATACGTTGTTGCTTCGTACATCGAATGCGTTTGTCGAAGTCGACGGAAACGGAAGTTGGATTGCCTTGGATCCTGTCCCGGTATCGTCGGCGGGCTTCGATGTTTCCGAGGCGCTCATCGAGCGGCGCGGCGCGAATCAGTCGCATTTTCGCGTCCTGCTCGAATACTTTTCGTTTCCGGAGAAGTTCGACTTTATCGATGTCGACCTCTCGGTGCTAATGCAAATCGCCGGTTCATGTCGTAGCGTGACCTTGCATCTGCCGGTTAAGGGTGTGCACCGCGATTCCCTCCTCTCCCAATATCTGCACGCGATCGACACGACGAACTTCAAACTATTCTGCACACCCGTCGTCAATTTGTTCGCCACGGCGGCAGAACCCATCGCGCAGGGAAAGGCGCAGCCCGCTGTCTATCCGATCGTGCCGGGTGAACTGAGCGGACCTGAGGCCGTGGTGTATTGCGTCGACGAAGTAAGCGTCACCATGGATACGCCGAAGGGAACCCTTGCGAGGAACGTCGAGCCCTTTCTGTCCTTTTCGAAGCACACGTATCACACGCCTGAGCATGACTATCCGATGTATTGGCTAATCGAACGCGATACACGGTTCGCCGAAACGGAGGCCGAGCTGAACATGTTGCTTTCGCTCGTCGATGCCGGCGGTGCGGTGTTAAAGGCGGGTGGGACGCAGATCGACATGAACCTCACTTGTACGAACGGCAATGCGCCCGCCAAGTTACAGATCGATCATCCGTGCGGGGACTTCGTCTACAGCAATGAAGCGCTGACCGGCCGCGTGTCGATGTCGATACGGCCGACGGCAAGCATCGCACGGGCGAATGTGCGCAATCAGCTATGGGATGTTGTCGCGATGCTGTCGGCTGGACCGCTGTCGATTTGTGAGGCCGGTCTGCCGGCGTTCAAGGCGCTATTGACGGCCCATGCGCCATCGCAATCGGTGCGGGCGAAACGGAACATCGAGAGCTTGACCCATCTCTCGCAGGAATCGGCGCTGGACTGGGTGGTACGAGAACCGCAACCGGGCTTGATGCGGGGTATGCGTGTGCGTTTGGCTGTCGACGAGGTGCTGCTCGCCGATTGCGCGATGAGTGTATTCGCACGCGTGCTCGAAACTGTTTTTGCGCATTACGCGCCGGTAAATAGCTTCGTGCAGTTGGTTTTTATATCGGCGCAGAATGGGGCCGAACTCGTGACGGGGAACCTGTTACCCGGCGCGATCGAGTTCGTTTAACGAACTCATATCGATAGCGCGCCGCCCCCCACCCGCCTGTTAGCCCTCCCGTTTCGACATCTCCAACGCCCTGGCATAAAGCGCGTTCCTAGAAGCCCCCGTAATCGCAGCCGCCAACCTCGCCGCGCTGCTGACGGACACCTCTTCGAGCAATAACGCCAGCAGCGCGTCATGCGCCGCCTCGTCTTCGTCGGTGCGAGCCGGTGCGCCTTGAACCACGAGCACGAACTCCCCGCGTTGCCGGTTCGGATCGGCAGCGAGCCACGTTGGCCCTTCGGCTAGGGTGCAGCGATGAATCGCTTCATGTAGTTTCGTCAATTCGCGCGCGACGAGCAGTTGCCGCTCGCCGCCGAACGCATCGGCCAGCGCTTGAACGGTTTCGACGATGCGATGCGGCGCTTCGTAAAAGACCATCGCGTGCGGATGCGCAGCGAGCGATTGCAGATGAGCGGCGCGTTGCTTGGCTTTCGTCGGCAGAAAGCCGAGAAAAGAGAATGTGCCGACGAAGTCTCCGGCGGCGCAGACGGCCGTCGTCACTGCGCTCGCGCCAGGCAGCGGCACGACGGCGAAGCCCGCTTCGCGCACGGCGTCGACTAGCTTGGCGCCTGGGTCGGACACGCCGGGCGTGCCGGCGTCGGAGACATAGGCGACACGTTCCCCGGCGCGCAGGCATTCGACGATACGTTCGGCCGCTTCGCGCTCGTTGTGTTCATGCACGGCCAGGAGTGGCTTGGACAGGCCGTAAAGCCCGAGCAACTGCCCGGTATTGCGTGTGTCTTCGGCGGCGATGCGATTGACGAGGCCGAGCACGTGTAGCGCGCGCAGCGTGATGTCGGCGGCGTTGCCGATCGGCGTGGCAATGACATAGAGCGTGGCGCAAGGGTACTGCTGCCGCTGCGCAAGATCGAGGAGATCGGACATGAAGCGAGAGACGCCAACGAGCGAGGGAAGGCCGTCATTGTGCCATGCGCGGCAGGCAGCGACGGTACGTGGGTCCAAGCCGCGACGGTCGGCTGAAAGCAGATCGAATGGTGCCGACAACTTTTCCGGGCGGGGCGAGTCGAAACGCCTCGGAGCCGTATTCGAAGCGCATGCGCTCGTTTTTCTGCGGCGGCAGCGGCTGCGCCTCGTCGCGCGCAACGTGACTTGCCGCGGCGGGGAGATCGATCTCGTGATGCGCGACCGGGACGACTCGCTCGTTTTCGTCGAAGTGCGCGCTCGGGCGGGGGCGCGATACGGCGGGGCGGCGGCTAGCATTGGCGCGCACAAGCTGCGGCGCATTTTGCTTGCGGCTCGGTATTTCTTGGCGACGCGGGGCGAGGGCGCTAGCGCTTGCCGTTTTGATGTCGTCGTGTTCGAGGGGCGGCGGCTGATTTGGCTGCGCGACGCTTTTCGCGAGGATGGGAGCTAAAACGTGCTCGAGGAGACCGGGCAGTACGGTAAACTTGCGCGCTGACGAACGGCCGCGTATTGGCGGGGCCGGCAGAATAGAGAACCGATGTCAGTCGAACGAATTCAACAGCATTTTCGCGAAAGCGCGGCATTGAAGCTCGATGCGCTGGACGCGTTGTCGATGCCGATTGCCGCGGCCATCGACACCTTGTTCGGCGCGCTTGCGAACGGCAACCGAATTTTCGCGTGCGGCAACGGCGCGGGCGCTGCGGATGCCCAGTGCTTCGCCGCGCACTTGCTCGGCAGTTTCGAGCGCGAGCGCCCGAGCTTGCCTGCGATTGCGCTCACGGCCGATAGCTCGGTGCTGACCGGCCTGAGCGCGGGTGGCGCATTCGATACCGTTTACGCTAAGCAGTTGCGCGCGTTGGGTCATGTGGGCGACGTGCTGCTTGTCATTGCGTCGGCGGGGGATGAAGCGAATTTGCTTGAAGCGATCGTGGAAGCGCACGAGCGTGAAATGATCGTGATTGCGTTGACGGGGGATGGCGGCGGCAAGGTGGGCGAAGCGCTGGCGGATTTGGACATACAGATTTGCGTGCCGTCGCAGCGGGCGGTGCGGATTCGCGAAGTGCATGTGTTGGCTATTCACTGCTTGTGCGACGGCATCGATGCCATGTTGCTCGGCGAAGATTGACTTCGAAGGAGTTCGTTGATGAGGGCAGATCGCGTCATGAAGACGCTCGTGCGGGGAACGCTGGCGGTAACGACGGCGGCGGCATTGGTGGCGTCGTTGCAGGGGTGTGTGCTGGCGGTGGCGGGTGCGGCGGGCGGCGGGGCGCTGATGGCGACCGATCGTCGCACGGTGGGCACGCAAACCGAGGATCGCGAGATTCAGGTGAAGGCCTATTCGCAGATCGCGAACGAACTGGGCGACGACACGCACGTGGACGTGACGGTGTTCAACCGGCGTGCGCTGCTGACGGGTGAGGCGCCTACGGACGCGGCGAAGCGGCGTGCGGAAGAGATCACGCGCGGCGTGGGGAACGTCGAATCGATCGTCAACGAGATTGCGATTGCGCCGAAGACATCGTTTTCCGATCGGGCGAACGACTCGTACCTGGTGGCGCGGGTGAAGGGGGCCTTGATTGCCGAGAAGGGGATTTCGGCGAACGACTTCAAGGTGGTGAGCGAGCGCGGGAACATCTATTTGATGGGGCTCGTGACGATGCAAGAGGGCAATCTTGGCGCGGCGGTGGCGGCGAACGTGCCGGGCGTGATGAGCGTGGTGAAGGTGTTCCAGTACATCAAGCCGGAAGACGCGCAGACGATGGCGCCGGCGGCGGGACAAGCGGCGAGCGCGCCGAGTTCTGCGCAATCGGCCGAGGCCGAGCCGACGGTGGGGGCGGTACCGATGGGCGGCGTGACGGCGCAGCCGTTGGAGCAGAAGACGCCCGCGCCGGTTTCGAACTCGACGCAGGTGCATCCGGGGAGTTCGGGGCAGGTTAAGCAATGAGGGGTGGGTTTTTGCGGGCTGGGCTTGCTGTTGGGGTGGGGGTGGCTGGGTTGGTTTGGGTGGCGTGGCCCGGGGCGGCGGTCGCGGCTTCGGCGCCGGCTGGATATCAGATCGCTCAGCAGAACGCCTGCTTGGGATGCCATGCCTTGGATCGGAAGCTTGTGGGGCCTGGTTTTAGGGATATTGCCGGGAAGTACAAGGGCGATCAGGGTGCGGAAAGCCGGCTGGAGAAGAAGGTGCGCGACGGGGGGGCAGGGGTTTGGGGAGTGATTCCTATGCCCTCGCACCCGCGGATGAGCGATGCCGATATTCGGACCGTGGTTGGATGGGTGCTCAGTGGGGCGCCGACGGCGGGTAAGTAGAGCTGCGCGCGGAGGCGGCGGTTTCCAAAGGGGCTTGTCAAACCCCATAACCCCTGCCAAAATTGCTGCTTCGTTGGGGCGGTAGCTCAGCTGGGAGAGCGTCGCGTTCGCAATGCGAAGGTCGTGAGTTCGATCCTCATCCGCTCCACCAAGGTCTCGGCAAAATCAGCGCGCTATATCTTGCGATGTAGTGCGCTGATTGCATTGAGTTATTCGATATGACAAATCGCATATCGGTGACCATGAAAGAGTTCGGCCCTGCTACCTTCCCTCGGCAGGGACATCCGACTTCAAATCCGCCTTTCTCCACCCTACGCTCGTTGGCGCATCTGTGCGGCCCGCGTTGTTCCCGTCCACCGCGCCGGACTTCGTTGGTCGCGAGCCCCAGCGCAAGCAATGGTCGTAGCCGCTCAAGCCAACCCCTATTGGACAACACGCGTCAATGGCGCCATTATGGTGCCTATGAATGCGACCACCTCCAAAGCCGGCACAGTGCATCCGCTAGAGCGCTTTAACCTGCGACTGCCGCAAGATACGGTTGCGGCTATCGATAGCGCGCGCGCGTGCCGAGCTGGCAATGTGTCGCGCAATACTTGGATCACAGAAGCCATTGAGGAAAAGCTGCGAAGGGATGGCGGTGAAACGAATCCTCAAGAACAACGGAGGGCATGAAGTCCATGACAGACTTCTATGAATTTTTTGCCGGCGCTGGGATGGCGCGGGCCGGTCTCGGCCCTGGTTGGAACTGCCTGTTCGCAAATGATTTTGACCACAAGAAAGGTATGAGTTACCAAGCGAACTGGGGGACTGCTGGCGAGCTGAAAATCGGGGATATCAGGCAAGTAAAAGTATCCGAACTACCGGGGTATGCGGATCTCGTCTGGGGCTCATTCCCATGCCAAGACCTCTCGTTGGCAGGAAGCGGAGCCGGATTAAAAGGAGAGAGATCCGGAACTTTTTATCCATTCTGGAAGATTATTAACGAGCTCATTGCTGATGATCGTGCGCCTAAAATAATTGCACTCGAAAATGTGTGTGGGACGCTAACGTCACACAACGGACGAGACTTCGGAGCAATTTGCGAGATCTTTGCAAAGGCGGGCTACAGGCACGGCGCGCTTGTCATTGACGCTGCCTTATTTGTTCCGCAATCCAGGCCGCGTCTGTTTTTTGTCGGCGTTAGAAAGGATATCGAAATATCGCCGGATTTACTAGCCCCAGGGCCTGTTACACCATTTCACACGCGGGGGGTGCAAAATGCTTATGCTGGTATATCTGCTCGATCGCAGAAGCAATGGCTTTGGTGGAATGTGCCAACCCCGGCGCATCGAAACACAACGTTCGCTGACCTCATTGAAGAGCGCCCCACGAGTGTGGTCTGGCATTCCGCGGCGGAAACAGATCAGTTAATTGGTTTGATGTCTTCTATAAATCGGGCGAAACTAGAAGCGGCAAAACGCTCGGGGCGACGAATGGTAGGATGCGTCTACAGACGTACCAGGACCGAGGGAGGTCAGAAGATGCAACGGGCGGAGATTAGATTCGATGATGTCGCCGGCTGTTTACGTACTCCCGCGGGCGGGTCGAGTCGCCAAGTCATCGTTGTTGTAGATGGTAATAGGGTGAGATCTCGCTTGATTTCCGCGCGAGAAACAGCACGCCTGATGGGGCTTGATGACAGCTATAGACTGCCCAAGAACTACAACGAGGCATATCACCTAACGGGGGATGGGGTGGCAGTTCCGGTCGTTCGTCATCTGGCGCAGCATGTGTTCGAAGCACTTCTAGGCACTAGCACCAAGGCGGAAACCATGCAGCAAGTTGCTGCATGAAGATAATCTCGTGTGAGCGGGATAAGGGTCTGCGCAGTCAAATCAAGCGATTCGTAGAGGCGTTAAAGGCCGAAGCGCATAAATTGGACAACAAAGGTGCCGAGCGGGAGCTTTTCAATTTTGGATTGTTGTGCAATGCGATAGTCTCTGCTTCTTTTCACGGTTGTTTTAAGGAAAAAGCGGAGGAAATCGACTATGTTGATTTTGAGCCGATGATCACTGAAGAGTTGGTGCGCAAAACGGCGACGGGATGGGGTGGAGCTTTGCAGAAGGAATTGATAATGGTAGCGATTCGCTGCGTTTGAGGTTGAGAATGCTATTTCATAACCCGGATTTCGTTAATTTTCCGCCATTTGAAACCGAGGATCTGCGCGTCAATCTCGCGCAATACTTAGATTCCCCGTTCGTCGACCCCATAACGTGTCAATCGATCAAGGTCGGAAATTACCGATGGGGTGTATATGCTTTCTTCGACTACGACGGTGAGCCAATCTACGTCGGGCAGACGAATGAGATGCTGCGGACTAGGATTCGACGTCATCTGACGAACCAACGAACCGATGCAGTCGCCATGTCTGTACTCGATCCGTTTGAGGTGTTTGAAATAGAAGTGTGGCCATTGCCGCAATATCAAAAAACAGCAAGTAAAGATCTGGCCGCAAGGCAGCATTTGAATACCCTCGAGCGAACCATCACGGAGCTGGCCATAGTTAATTCCCAATTCAAAGCGATTCTGAACGAAAAAGATCCTCCTCCTGGGGCGACTGTAGCCGCAATCCCTCCGTCTTTCCGAGGACGGGTAGTCTCCGATCGTGTGTATGAGCTGCGTGCGCACCCCGATTTTAGAATTGCACGCCGTGCGTTGATCATTTCTCGACTAGCCCAGGTCATATCGGAACGGAAAGTTCAAGGGGGTCTTCGGCGGGTCTTGTTGACGCAGGCGAAGCGTCTACAATGGCTAGCCCAGCGTCGGTACGATGCGTTGGGTGGCGCGGCTTCCGTCCAGGTAGAGGGAAATGAAGACTCCTGACGCGGCGCGTTCCGCGATCATGCGTGCGGTTCGCTCGCGGGATACAGGCCCAGAGCGCGCGGTTCGACAGCTGCTCTATGCGCTCGGGTACCGTTATCGACTGCATAGGGCGAACTTGCCCGGTTCGCCCGATCTAGTTTTTGTTCGCCGTAGAAAAGTGATCTTCGTGCACGGATGTTTTTGGCATGGGCACAGTTGCAAGCGTGGCGCGAGGCTGCCCAAATCTAACGCAGATTACTGGCGGGCCAAGATCGCTCGTAATCGAGCGCGAGACACGCAATGCATTGATCAATTGTGTCACGCTGGATGGAACTCATTAATCGTTTGGGAGTGCGAGCTACACGCTGCCGAGCGTAACGCGTTAATTTCTCGGCTAATTGATTTTCTTGGGCCTATAGCGTAAGCCTAAAACGGATCCTTTATCAGCGCCGCTGGATCCCCCAATCTACGTCTTGCAGATAATCGGAATTCGCTTGTGCAATCTGATTGACGAGCGTGAATCTATTATTGAGCTTTTCGCGTCATCGCGTTGCTAATGAGAGGTGACTTGTGTAATTAGTTGTTCGATCGCGGTTGGTGAAAAAAGTCTAATGCCGTTCACTTCTTGGTGGTTGTCTGCGCTAAGGCCAATTTGACATTTCCGCATGCTAGCGAGCTCGACGTTGCCCCAGTGCGCGGAGTCGGCCGTGTTACGCTTACGCTCGTGCTCGGTTTCTTCGCGGACCTTTTCAAGGGACGGGCGGTTATCGAGATTTCCGTAGAAGGCACTGATTAGTGTAGGCTGCCCTCTAGTGATAACGATCATGTCTGTCTTCAATTTCCAGTCGACTCGAGGGTCATATACAACCAGCCCCGATTTTCGCTCATCTTCAAAGGCATCAACCAAACTGGCATATAAGTGCGTCTCGGCCATTCCGCTTTCATACCAGACGGCAACGCGGTGTCGCATACCCTGCAGCAAATCCCCTTGGAAGTACCGAGTGTATGAGTCGCGATGGTTTCGGTGAAGATAGGCTCTCCGACAAAGCTCGAAAAATTTTTCATATCCCGGCAATTTATAGCCAATGCAGTGCCCGTACAGGCAATGGCTTGAGAACAGCGCGCGCCATGCAGGGAAGCCTGCCGCCCACACTCGCCTGTCGCGGCGGAAGGTGTCGCGTTCGAATCTCGGAAGGGCTTCTATTTCTTGCAAGACGCGGTGCACGTGCATATCAACAGACATACCGCCTCCGATTCACTAGGATCGTTATGGCCGAAGGATGGTGTGGGGCACGACATTTACTCACTGCACGCCTAATGCATGTGTTTATGTTACGATTCGTTTCACGAATCGTAACAACTGACGCCCGCAGATCACCAGTTCGGCGGATGGATTTGTCGTGCCCTGAGGTCATGTTACAGAAATAGAGATTTCACTTAGGGGCATAAGCGGAACAGTGCGGCTGCGGTAGTGCACTCAAGCAGCGCAGAAGCCATTGCTAACCGCTCTACCTGCTGATCAAGCTCTGGCGTCGGTATACTTGGGGTCACAGGAGGCGTCCACCTTTGTCATCGGAGGGTTATTGGTGCGAGCAATTTTGAGATATTTTAATCAAAATATGCAGACTTGCAACGTATCCGTCCGGGAACCCCATGTTGAGGCAGTAGTGCCGTAGTGAGAACGTGTCGCTATTCGCAAACGGGAGTGACACGATGGCAGAGAGCACGAATCAAGATGTCCAACAAGTTGCCGCCGAGCGTTTCGTGCGGCGAGGCGAAGCCTTCTGGCGCGAGGTTTTCACGCAGTGGGAAGCGAGCGGCATCGGCGTGCGGGCGTTCTGCCAGCAGCGAGGCATCGCGGTCAGTACGTTCGGGTTGTGGCGATCGAAGCTCTCGCGTAGGGCACGCGCAAGCGAAGCAGCGTCGGCGGCGATCACGGCAGATGCCGCTGTGTTCATCGCGGCGCAAGCTGATGATCCATTGGCCGCGATGTCTGCTGTGCCAGCCAGGCCCGGCAGTGTCGGGGCGGGAGCGCCAAACTGTCAACGGTCATGCAATTTTCCCCGGTTGTGGTCACCGAATTTTCCCCACCCTGGGTTGTCCGTCAGGTGACGGTTTCAGTCTCGGCTGAGCGCACGAGCCCAGCCTTGAGCTTGTCTTTC
>Ga0157369_10008295_pt1 | contig 11909 bp, 3 predicted proteins | sample C25metaG_FD_113461 | JGI IMG/M metagenome (GOLD analysis project Ga0157369, IMG submission 113461) | Corn rhizosphere microbial communities from Kellogg Biological Station, Michigan, USA - C2-5 metaG | ecosystem: Host-associated > Plants > Roots > Rhizosphere > Soil | place: USA: Michigan... | reverse complement strand
GGGTAATTTAATAAAATCTTTTTAGAATGGATAACCGATTGCGATATTTAATATGAGGTTTTTTCTTCTCCATTCGCTGCTTCCAAAATCAATTTTATTAAGCACCCATCGCTGACCTTCCGGCAACCAGGGTTTTCTGAGAGGCATTCCAAGGTCTAATCTTAACAGCAGGATGGTAAAATTTAACCGTAAACCAATTCCGGTTCCTACGGCCAGTTGGTTCAGGAAATGAGACGTGAACTGCACGCCAGGCCTGAGCAATTGGTCAGGATGGCCCGGAACGGTTGTAGTGTCTTTATTATACAGCCAGATATTTCCCGCATCAAGAAAAACTGCTGCGCCAACTATTTTATTAAACTGGTATCTCAATTCGGTGTTTATTTCTAATTTCAAATCCCCGGATTCGTCAGGAAAGAATGTGGCGCTGTCTGCATTGGCAGGCCTGTAAGTGCCCGGGCCAATGCTCCTGCTTCTGAATGCGCGAATGCTGTTATTTCCGCCTATAAAATATTGTTTGATATAGGGTAATTGCCGTGAGTTGCCATAGGGAAAGCCAAAGCCAAGCAGAAGCCGGTTTGCCAGCCTGGCTTTACTGCTAAGTTGCAAATAGTATCTTACGTCTGTTTGGGCTTTCAGATATTGGGAAATGGCTGCCCCGAAAAGCCTCTTTTGCTTTGTTACCGGATCTTCAGGAATAAACAGGCCGGAAACATTACCGGAAAAGTCAGCCAGGCCTTCAAAGAAGAATCCGCTTCCGAGTTCATTGCTGACAAAGGGATTAACAGAAAAGGTATAATTAGAGCCAATAATAAATTGGGTGTCTATCGAGTGTTTTAAAATCGGGTTGTTCCTAATGCTGTCCCGGTACTCTTTGGTCACATTTACAGAGTGCACATAGTTTACCGAAAAAAGATTAAATTTTTCAGACACATCATAACTTGGTTTCCATTCATATCCCAATTCTCCTTTTACCGAACTTAACGTGTACAATTTCCGGCGGTTTAGCAGGTCATAGTCTAAACTGATCCTCGTTTTTGGAACAAATGCATTGGTAGTATTGAAGTGGAAAAACGGCACCTCAAATTTTGGGAATGTAAGCGATGCACCGGCGCCTAATGTGTAAGTATTATAGCCACTTTTTGCGCCGCCATATTGAACTTCTGTACCTAAATTGCCATGAATTTCCAATTCTTCAGCGCCTTTAAAAGTGTTCCTGTTTTTAAATGAAAGCGTAAGTTGGGAACCTACATAATCATTTGATTTTGTATTCCCCGAAAGCTCAGCTCTCAGGGATTTTTTTTCCTGGGGTGTAAGGTAATAATATGCATTAAGTCTTCCTGTGTCGGCGCCGGGCGATGGAGTAACATCGAAGCGGTTTTTTACAAATTTAAAAACATTTAAATTGATCAGCCTGCTCAATGTAAGATTGTGATCGTTCCTGTTATAAACATCCCCTGAATCAAACCGCATAATCTGAGGAAACAGTTTTGGCTTAAACCTGTTTCGCGGATCTACAATATAGTAGCCGCCATACAATGCCTTTCGTTGAAGCGAAGTATCAGAGCGTGTCCCATTTAACCGGTAGTCAGTGAAAATATAAACGCTGTCAATAACATAAGGCTTTTCTGCAATGTCAGGCGCATCTCCTTTTACCCTCAAAAACATATCTACCTGGTTGGTGCCAACCGTAGAATCTACTTCTACAATAAGCGCATCGGGGCTGAAAAAGTAATAGCCTCTTTCTTTCAAAATTCCATCAATCCGTTCCCGCTCTGCTTTTATTATGGCAAGATTAAAATCATCGCCGGGTTTAAGAAAAGACTGCGGCCTTGTTTGTTTTATCGCTTGTCCTAGCGAAGAACTATCCATTTCGAAAGTAACGTCTTTTATCGTGTATGCCTCACCGGGAGTAACGGTATAATAGGCATGCCCTTTTTTATGTTTTACAATGGTATCCCCTGAAGCCTCGGTTTTAAAATAACCGAGGTTTTGCAGGTAGTTGGTGAGCAATTTTACATTGTAATCCAAATTGACGCTGCTTAGCAAAACCGGTGGAGCGCCGATTTTTCTAAGAAATTTGCGGATAAAGCCGTGTTTGGAGGTATCCCCTGCCATGTTGTATAAAATAAGCTTGAAAGGAATACCAAAAAAGCGGCCATTGGGTTTTGGCTGCGGCAAATTTTCGGCAGCTTCTTCCACTTTCTTTTTTTCTTTTTTTGAAAGAGTGCTGTCCTTCACTTTTACGGTAGCTCCTGTATAAAGCGCATCTCCTTTTGGAACCAGTTTAGTAACGTTACAAGATGTAAATACTAAAATGGAGACTATAAAAAATACGATGGCTTTTCGATTGATCATTTTTCTGCTGCTTTTGATGGAGGCGTTACTGTTTTAGCCTCTAATTCCTTTTGGGTTTGCTGTTTGTTCAGTTCTTTATTGTGCTGCCTTATCTTTCTTTTCTTTTTGCGTTGTTCTTTGCTAAGGAAGATTTGATTGAACCGGTTATAATCTACCGAAACAATAAATCCAATACCTGTCTCAATTACGTAGCCTTCGAGCTCGCCTGTGTAATCATTTTTCCGATACACTCTCACCTCATATCTGCCGTCTTTGGTAAGCTTGTAATTGATAGAAACATTCCCCGCAAATCCGTTTTGCGGCTTGGCGGTTTGCTCAGGGCCCTGCAGTTGAAAATCGTTGCCAACGGTAACGGAAAGCCTGTCATTTAAAAGCCGTTTGGTAAGCCCTACATTTAAGTCAGTTTTATCCTGTTCTGTACCTGTTGTGTAATCCTGTGTGGTGGCCAAATCCGCATTAATGTCCACTCCCGGAATCAGGTTGGAAGTTAATTTATTGAGTTGCTCAGACAACAGGCGGCTCACACTTTGCATAGCCACAAACTTGGCGCTGGTGGATCCGCCGCTGCTCGAAAAGGGGTCTTCGCCTACAAACCGGTTAAGCAGTAAAAGGGCAAATACCTGCTTATTCATTTCGTTGGGTTCTTCGCGCAATTGAGCAAGCTTGGTTCTTACTGTTGAAGTTACCGTGGTGGATACTTCATAGCTCTGCTCTTTCGGAAGCACAATATCGAAACCTATCTGCGGTTGAAGCAGTTCTCCTGTTAATTTGAGATCAACCTCAAATGGAAGCTTTTGTTTATAGATCGCTTGATTGGCGCTTTGTATCTGCCCCTGCACAAGGTCTATTGGTGCTGTGTTGGCAATATAAACCGCAGTTACATCCAGTTGGCCCGATGTTGGTTCACCGGTCCATATAATCTTACTGCCTTTTTGAATATTAAATTTCCTCTTGATAAAATTGTACGACAGGTTATAAGTACCATCATTAATTTCATAGGTTCCTGTCAGCGTTACTTTTCCGCTCGCATCTATTCCTCCTGTTAACTGCCCCTCGCCCTGTAATCTTAAAAAATCGCCACTGCCCGCATCCACAATCATGTTGAAAATTGCTTCCTTATCAATTTTTATATTTAAGGAAACATCATATCCTTTTAATGGGGCTTCTTTCAATGAGTCGTAAGGCGTCATAAATAAAGAATCTTCCAGCGTTGCGCTTCTGTCTACAAACCTCACAATGCCTTTTCTTTTTTCTATGCCAACAGTATTCTGAGGCAACACTACCGTAAAATCAGTATTCTTGTTTATTACAAGGCTACCATCCACTTTGGGGAGCGCCGGTGAACCTGTAACTGTCAGGTTGGTCGAAAAAATCATCTTCCCATAAAACAACTGGTTATCCTTGTTGGTTGAATTTATTGCCTGGAAATTATCAGCTTTTATTTTCAGATCAAAAGTGTAATTCAAAAAGTCCTTGGAATTTATCATTCCATCTAAAACAATTGTGTTGTTGGTAGTATCCCTGATGGTAAAGGTATTCAGACGAATACCTTCGTTATTGACAATGGCAATTGCTTCATTGTCTACTTTGAAAACACTATTCAAGCTGGCAACGTACACAGCCGTATTATTAAAATGTATTTTTCCATCTACATTAGGATTTTTTAGAGAACCGTTCACCGCAACCTTGCCATATAAATTTCCTCTTGCATTTTTAATGACGCCATTACTAAGGCCTTCCAGTGTTTTCATCTGCAGGCTGGTTAAATCTGCTACAAAATCAAAGGTGCTGTTTGTGGGATCTACATTGTAGGCGCCTTTAATTTTTACATCGTTTCCATTGCCTTCAAGCCTCACATCAGCTTCATATTTATTGGCAACATTGTTATTTACTTTCGCTGTAAATGTGCCAATCGTATCAGCATGCACGCTCAAATTAGTCACTACAAGGTCGGTTGTGAATGTGGGCTGAGTTTGCAAATTTTTTATGGTGGCATTACCGTTCAATAAACCATTCACCAAAAAAGAGTCGCTTTGAATAAATCCGGTAAGAGTGGAAATTTTAAAATCCTTAAAGCTTACGTCAAGTGGCGAATTAGCGCCCGCGCCCTGGCTGTTAATCACCAGGTGCTGATTGCCTTTGCTTAAGTCAAAGTTCTTTGCAATAATGCTACTGCTGTCAATTTTGATTTGATTATCCTGGCTGATAGTCCACGGATCATAATTGAGCAAAAGGCTATCAGGACTCAATTGTATCACATAACTATTCAAGGAAGATTGATTAAAGCTTCCGCGCAGTCGATATTTATCTTTTGATTTTTGGTCTTTTATATTGAGCGTGTAATCGAGATTGTTGTGATGCAGGCTTCCGTCTAATGATGTTTTGAAAATCGCCAGCGAGCTACCGCTTGCAAATTTTTCCAAAGAAGTATTAAATGCAAGAACACTATCCTGTGTGGCGGCTTCAAAATTCAAAGAGTCGATCACCATCGATCCATACACAATGTGTGGCGCTTTAAAATACATGGACATGCCACTGTCTGAAGAAAAATTTGCACTTAGTATAATCGTTCTTAATTCACTTAGTGTTGGCAGAAATGCGTGTAAAGTTTTATTGTCAATTATGGAAGCTTTCACCGCAAAATTATACGGGGCAACCGTTACAGTGTCTTTTGATGAAGCTAAGGCGTAGTAAGGCTGAATAGATTGCTGAATAATACTTCCCAGTTGTGTGAGCTTATATTTCCCTTTTATTGAAGCATTAAAAAAATCTGTACTTACTTCAATCGTTTCATTTTCCTCTGAACTTGTGGCGAGCAATGAAAGCGTATCTAAAGTAACCCGGTTGCTGTCGGTAACCAGGATGGAATGCGTGACGTTTAAATTTCCCGCAAGGTGGTCAGGATCCAGGTTGGTAAAATCTGCATCAATGTCCCCGTGATAAATGAGCTTATTGGCAGTAAGATTCAGCGGCAAAGTTTTAATGCTGTCGATTACTGATTTTAAATTAAGCGTAGGATATTTTCCGGAAAAGTTTCCACTGCCGTCTATTCTTGCAGTTAGATTGGGATCGGAAAACGTAGCATTGATTGAATAATTTTTATTCGCTATCGTTCCATTGGCCTCTATGTTGTGATAGTTGTATTTGTTTAAAACAATTGACGGAATCACTGCGCTGAAAGTAGCATTCGCGGTTTTGGGATCCAGCCCTGAACCTTTTGCTTTAAAATTTGCGGTGACAGCTCCTAATTTAGGATTCTTCATAAGGCTGCCTAATTGCAGCGATCCGGCATGTAACACTACATCATATTTTGCTTTTATCTTATCCGTAATATTTTCCAGAGTGCCATCCACGGCAGCATTTCCGTAGGAAGACCTGATAGAAAGATTTGCGTACAAATTTTTCATTCCTCCTTTTATTTTTCCATTGGCCGAAAGCGCAGCAGGAACCGAAATATTTTGTGGTAATGTATTTGACGGAAGCAGTGAAACTATATCCCTTCGTGATGTTTGAAATTTATTGATCGTAAGATTCGTGTATAGCGCATTGGCATTGGGCAGGCCGCTGATAGAACCATTCAAATTGATATCTGTGGAAGATAATCCGCGCAACATCAGTTTTTGAAAATTCATATTATTCACCTGGCCTGTGATGCGTGCGTCCACAAAAAGAGTTGCATTAGCAGGAAGCGATGAAGTTTGAGCTTTCATCTGCGGCACAAAAGTTAAAAGATCTTTAATGGCTATTTTACTGTTTTCCAAATCAATGTCGAGCCCTAATTTTCCCGGATCACTTTTCAGCGCTGCCAATGAGGGATATGATATGACAGCTTCTTTTTTGATATCGGAACCTGGTGTTTCAATCAGTAAATTTTTCAATGAAACTCCGGTAGGGTTCATTTCAAAATCGGTGGTCAGTTTATTTAAAACAAAACCACTTTGTTCCTTCATGCTGGCTGATTTAACAGATGCACGAATGGTGTCGCTGCTGAACACAATATTGGATCCTTTTATGGAAAGGCCTTCAATGCCCAAATGCGAAAAGTCCATGCCCGACGGCGCTTTGGGCGCTGACTGATCATCGTAATTCAGATTCAGCTTATTAATTTCCACATTGCCCGCAATAATTTTCATGGAAGGTGTTTCAGGAGCCGATGAAACAGAATCCGGAGGCTTCACATCTGCTTTTTGAGACGCGGTTTGTACTTTGATATCAGAATTATCTAAGAGTGCATCTTCTAACGTTATTATGCTGTGTTTGAGATCGATGGTTTTTGGACGAACCTGCGCTTTCCCTATCACAAATGAAGTGTTTAAATGTGCAGGTTCACTGTTATAGGCCACATCAATATCTGACAAATTGATCTCTTTGTTAAGGAGCTGCAAATAGTTATCGGGTTCTGCGGCAGCTTTCGAAACTGTAGTCTTTACGGGCTCCTTCAATGGTTTCAACTGGTTAAAATGACCATGAAGACCGTTAAGCGTTATTGAAGGAATATCGAACAGAAGATGAGAAGGATCAAATTTTGAAATCTTTGTATCAAAATGCCCGAATGTGAGATCCATGTCATTACCAGTAAACAAATCTTTATAGATGATTCTTGTTTTGTTGACCAGTATTTCATCAATGCTCATTTGCAGGGTGGAAGTATCAGAAGAGCTTTTGCTGAGCGTGTCCGGGCTTGAAAATGCGTCTACAATAAACTGGAAATTAAAAACAGAATCGGGCGGCAATCGTTTTACTTTGGCCACAATTCCATCAAGCGTAATCTTCTTAATATCGATATTGCTGCTTATCAGCTTCACCATATCCATTTTCACTTTTAATTCCTTTCCGTAGAGAAGGGTGTCTTTAGAAAGGTCTTCAATGAAAATATTTTGTAAGGATAGGGTGGTGGGAAAATCAATATCCAGCTTACCAATTTGAACCGTTGTGTGTAGTTTGTTTTGAAGATATCCTACCACTTTTTTTCGGGCAAAATTTTGGACAAATGAGGTTTGAATCAGGATCAAAACCAACATTACAAGGAATAAAACCGAGGCAATAATCCATAAAAAAACCTTTAAGAGTACAGATCCGACCGATTTTTTTCTTTGGGGTTCAATAGCCTCTTCCTTTACTTCCATACTGGTAACTGATTATTAATCGTGTATCTCAAATTACACACCAACTTTATACCATCTTAGGATTCTTTTAAAGGAAGCGTTGTCAATATAATTCTGACGGGAACAATGATAGAACTGTAAATCGAATTCTTTGCACGAATGACAGGCGCCGGGATGGATAGCGTTTTAGCCGATTTTCAGAATAAAAAAGCTCCCTATTTCTTGGTTTACTGTAAAAAAAAATCTCCCTGTTACAGGAGATTTTCTTTAAAACAAATTTTTTGATTCTTATTTGTGGGCTTCGATTTTCTTTACAAAATTTGCCTTCGGTTGAGAACCGACTAATTTATCAACGACTTTACCTTCCTTCACAAACAAAATAGCCGGAATGCTGGTAATGCCATAATTAACGCTAAGCTGGGGGTTTTGATCAACATTTACTTTACCCACATTTACTTTTCCGTCATATTCTTTAGAAAGTTCTTCTACCACGGGGCCTATTGCACGGCAAGGGCCGCACCATTCTGCCCAAAAGTCTATCATAGTTAATTTGTCTGAATCCAAAACTTTTTCTTTAAAGTTCGAGTCGGTATATTCCTGAGCCATAGTTTATTTTTTATTTATTTAAAGATTAATTTAATATCCTGTCAATTGCAAAGTTAAAGCCAATATCGTTTCCATGTTGAATTGTCATACCGGTATTATGTTAATTCTATCGTTACTTCACATTCCGGCATGTGCTGCAGATAGTTAGCCATTTCGTCATTCATTTCAAAAGCATTATCCATCGTGCACATGGCAAAGCTTAGGTTGGATATATCATCACAAATATTTATCCTGAGGCCGGAATTTCCGGGGAACTTTTGAAGGTTTTCACCAACAAAAGTGATCATTTCTTCTGAAACATCTTTCGGGTTGATTCCGATATTTAATTTTTTAGTATTGCTCTTCATTACTGTTTCCAGCAAACAAACCTGGTTAATTCGAAATTCATAAGGCGATGTGCTGAAGCGTTGCCTGAATGCGCCCGAAATGCATAGCACCATGCCGGGCTCAAGATAATGGTTATACTTAGCGTAATCTTCCCCAAACAGCATCAGCTCCATTTTTTCCGTGTAGTCTTCCAGGTGCAGGATGCCAAATTTATTTCCCTTTTTTGAAATGCGATGCTGCGCTTCGGTTACTAAACCTGCTATCCTGAATGCCCTGGAAGGATTGGGAAACAGGTTAACCGCCGCTTTAAATTCATTGAATTCAGCAATGGTATCGAATTTATAATACTTCAGTAAAAACTTAAAATTATCCAGTGGATGGCCGCTTAAGTACATACCGATTACGTCCCTTTCATTATCCAGCAGCTGAACCAGCGGCCACGGTTGGCAGTCAGGAATAAGCGGGGGCGTTACGTTATCCATTTGCAGATCACCAAAAAGCGTATTGGTATTATTGTTTCGCTGCGCCTGGAACTGATGGCCAAAGCGAATTATTTTTTCCAGCGATGTCATATTTTCTCCCGGCACGGTAAAAAAGAACTGGGCCCGGTGAAAATTATTAAAGCAATCAAAAGCGCCGGCATAAGCAAGGCTTTCAAGCGATTTTTTATTTACAGTTCTTTGATTTACCCTTTTTATCATATCGAAAATAGAAGTAAAAAGCCCGTGTTTTTCTCTTTCTTCGATTATGTTTTCGATGGCTGCTTCGCCAACGCCTTTCATTCCGCTGAAACCAAATCTTATTTCGCCCTTTTTGTTTACCGCAAATCCTTTTTGGGATTCATTGATATCAGGTCCCAGCACGGTTATTCCCATTCTTTTACACTCTTCCATAAAGAAGGTTATCTTTTCAATGGCGCCTGCGTGATTTAAAACGGCCGCCATATATTCGCTGGGGTAATGCGCTTTTAAATAAGCGGTTTGGTACGCCACAAATGCATAGCAGGTGGAATGCGATTTATTAAAGGCGTATTGGGCAAACGATTCCCAGTCTGACCAAATCTTTTCTAATATTTTTTCGGGATGATGTAATTTTTTAGCGCCTTCAATAAATTGCGCCTTCATTTTATCCAATACGTCTCTTTTCTTTTTCCCCATTGCCTTTCTGAGAATATCTGCATCGCCCTTGCTGAAGCCCGCTAATTTTTGTGAAAGCAGCATTACCTGTTCCTGGTATACAGTGATACCATACGTATCTTTCAAAATTTCTTCCATTTCCGGCAAGTCGTAAACGATTTCCTGCCGTCCGTGCTTACGCTCAATGAAAGCAGGTATATAAGCCATTGGGCCGGGCCTGTATAACGCGTTCATGGCAATCAGGTCGTCAAACTTGTCCGGCTTTAATTCTCGCAGGTATTTTTGCATACCGGTACTTTCAAATTGAAAAGTACCGTTGGTATCAGCCCGTTGAAAAAGCTTGTAGGTTTCTTCATCATCCAGCGGCAGCGAATCAAGGTCGATTGATACGCCATGATTTCTTTTGATGAGGCTGAGCGCCGTTTTTAAAATGCTAAGTGTTTTTAATCCGAGGAAATCCATTTTTAAAACACCGGCGCTTTCAATGTTGCTGCCATCGATCTGCGTCAGCCACAACTCTGAATCTTTTGAAGAAGCAACCGGTATTAGTTCCATAAGGTCTTGTGGAGCAATGATTATCGCCGAAGCATGGATGCCCGTATTTCTGACAGAACCTTCCAAAATTTCTGCCTCATGCAGCACCTTACTTCGGATATCGTCGCCGCGATAGATATCGCGGAGCTTCAGGATATTGCTCATATCATCAGGCCCCACGCCATCTTCAGTTAAAGATTTTGGACCTGTAACAGGAGCCTTCAACACTTTTTTCAACGAAGTGCCCGGTCTGTCGGGAACCAGCTTTGCCAAAGCATTACTTTCTGAAAGTGGCAGATCCATCACGCGGGCCACATCTTTGATGCTCATCTTTGCGGCCATTGTGCCATAAGTAATAATCTGTGCTACCTGGTTTTTCCCATATTTATCCACCACATAATCCAACACTTTTTGCCTTCCTTCATCATCAAAATCCGTATCAATATCCGGCATGGATTTCCGGTCAGGATTTAAGAATCTTTCAAAAAGAAGATTGTATTTAATGGGATCAATATTGGTAATTCCGATGCAATAGGCAACCACCGAACCTGCGGCTGAACCACGCCCCGGGCCCACAAATACACCAAGGTCTTTTCCGGCGACAATGAAATCACTTACGATTAAAAAGTAGCCCGCAAAGCCCATTGTTTTGATGGTAAATAATTCAAAATTTATCCGCTCTTCTATTTCCGGTGTAATGGTTTCATATCTTTTCTTTGCGCCGCTCCATGTCAAATGATCGAGATAAGCTTCCTGGTTTTCAAATTCTTTAGGTACTGGAAAATGAGGTATTAAAATATCTCTTTTTAAATCAAGCACCTCAATCTTATCAATTACTTCGTTGGTATTATCCAGGGAATATTGCAAATCCTGGAAAGCGGTAACCATCTCGGAAGTATTCTTCAGATAGAACTGGTTATTGGGAAATGCAAATCTTTTATTCTTAATGCTGACATCATCATCCGTGAATTCGCGAAGCGCAGGAGTGGCTTGTGTCTCACCGGTATTGATGCAAAGAAGAATATCATGTGCGTTAAAATCTTTTTCATCTACATAATGCGAATCATTGCTGGCGATTACTTTTACCTCATATTTTTTAGCAAATTTCAGCAGTACTTTATTTACTTTTTCCTGCTCAGGAATTCCGTGGCGCTGCAGCTCTACATAATAATCTTTTTGAAAAATATTCAGCCACCATTTGAATTCGTTCTCTGCTTCAGCCTCGCCTTTTTTTAAAATCGTTTGCGGTACCAGCGCGCCGAGGCAGCATGTGGTAGCGATTAAGCCTTTGTGGTATTTATGAATTAATTCTTTATCAATCCGTGGATATTTTGAATACATTCCTTCTATGTAGCCAAGAGAGGTAAGCTTTGAAAGATTTTTGTACCCTTCTGCATTTTTAGCCAATAAAATCTGGTGATGGCGGGGATCTTTTTGTTCCTTGGTAAATTGCTTCTGGTGCCTGTTTTCTGTAATATAAAACTCGCATCCTACAATCGGTTTTACTTTTAAAGTGCCATCCTCATTCTTAAGTGTGTGTGCATGTTTTACAAACTCAAAAACCCCAAACATATTTCCGTGGTCTGAAATGGCAAGAGCCGGCATACCATCAGCTATCGCTTTATTGTAAAGAGATTTTATAGAAGCGGCGCCATCGAGCAGTGAAAATTGCGTATGTACATGCAGATGAGAAAATTTCATTTCGAGAGTTGAAAATTGAAAATTGAAAATGACTATTGACCACTGACCACTGACCACTGACCACTGACCACTGACCACTGACCACTGACCACTGACCACTGACCACTGACCATTCCCGACTCCCGCAAATATCGCAAAAAAGCGC
>Ga0157369_10008294_pt1 | contig 11910 bp, 10 predicted proteins | sample C25metaG_FD_113461 | JGI IMG/M metagenome (GOLD analysis project Ga0157369, IMG submission 113461) | Corn rhizosphere microbial communities from Kellogg Biological Station, Michigan, USA - C2-5 metaG | ecosystem: Host-associated > Plants > Roots > Rhizosphere > Soil | place: USA: Michigan... | reverse complement strand
GGACGGCGGGCGGGGCTCCTCATGCTGGTACCGGTGATGGCGCTGCTCGGCTCGTGCTCGTCGGCGGCGCCCGCCTCACCCGACACGGTGGCGTCGCCCGACACGTCGGTGTCGACCGGACCCGACACGGTGCGCGTCGACGTGGACAAGCGGCCGTTCGCCCTGCACGTGCCGACCTCGTACCACCAGGGCACCGCCGTTCCGCTGGTGGTCATCCTGCACGGGTACACGTCGGACGGGGCCAGGCAGGAGTCCTACTTCAAGCTCACCGCGCAGTCCGAGGCCCGCGGCTTCCTCTACGCCATGCCCGACGGCCAGCGCAACCAGCAGGGCCAGCGGTACTGGAACGCCACCGACGCGTGCTGCGACTTCGGCAACAGCGGCGTGGACGACTCGACCTACCTGAGCCACCTCATCTCCACTGTGGAGCGTTCGTACTCGGTGGACCGGGTCTTCCTCATCGGGCACTCCAACGGCGCGTTCATGGCGATCCGGATGGCCTGCGAACACGCCGACCAACTCACCGGGATCGTCGGGCTCAACGGCGCCATGTGGAACGACAAGAGCAGGTGCCGACCGTCGCGCCCGGTGAGCTTCCTGGACATCCGCAGCGTCGCCGACGAGACGATCCTGTTCGCCGGCGGCCTCAACGCCGGCATCCCGTACCCGTCCGCCGCGACCACCGACGCCGACTGGCGGGAGTTCGACAACTGTTCCGGCCAGTCCACGTCGTCGCCACCGCTGGACCTCGTCACGACCGTGGCGGGCGCGGAGACCGACGTGACGTCGTGGTCCTGCGCCGGGCACAGCACGGTCGAGTCCTGGACCATCAAGAACGGTACGCACAGTCCGGCGCTGTCCGACGCGTTCGCGCCCGGCGTGGTCGACTTCATGTACGCGCAGGCGCAGCCCTGACACGCCGCGGCCACCGTGCCGGTGTGGCACGGTGGCCGCGGACCCCCCGGGGTGGACCCCCCTGATTTCAGACCGTTTCGAACAGCGGCTCCTCGACCGCCTTGGCCGGTACCGGCGCGGCCGGGCGGCGCCCCAGCGTGAACAGGCTCACCGGTACCCCGACGGCGACCAGTGCCGCGGCGATCACCAGAGCGAACTGGTAGCCCTCCAGGAACCGGTGCAGCACCGGACCGGTGGCCGCGTTCTGCCGGGCGCTCAGGATCGCGCCGAGGATGGTGATGCCCAGCAGGCCGAACACCTCGCGGGACGCGTTGAGCATGCCCGAGGCGACGCCCGCCCGGGCCGGCGGCAGCGCGGTCAGGATGACGTTGGTCAGCGGGATCAGCAGGCCCGCGCCCAGGCCGTACAGCAGGAACCAGGGCAGCAGGTCGACGTACCCCGAGCCTTCGCCCACTGTGGACAGTCCCAGGACCGCCGCCGCCATCAGGCCCAGCCCCACCGCTACCGCGGGCCCGGCCCCGATGCGCGCCTCGACCCGCGGGGCGAGGATGGCCACCGTCGCCATCACCAGGGCCATCGGTACGAAGCCGGCGCCCGCGGTGGTCGGCGAGAAGCCGAGCACGTTCTGCAGGTAGATGGCGGTGAAGAAGTAGATGCCGAAGACCCCGAACGCCCACAGGCCCATGGAGACCAGGCCGCCGCTGAACGCCCGGATCCGGAAGAACGACAGGTCCACCATCGGCTCCGCCGAGCGGTTCTCCAGCAGGAGGAACGCGGCGGCGCCAGCGGCCGCCACCGCGAAGGCGGTCAGGATGCCGGCCGAGGTCCAGCCCTGGGACTCGCCCTCGATCAGCGCGTAGGTCAGGGCGAACAGGGCGAGCGCCGAGGCGAGCAGGCCGGGCAGGTCCAGCCTGCGCCGGGCATCGCGCTGCGCGGCGGGTACCGACACGGCAGCCAGTACCGTGGTGACGACGCCGATCGGCACGTTGATCAGGAAGATCCAGCCCCAGGCCGCGTGCTGGCTCAGGTACCCGCCGGTGAGCGGCCCGACCGCGAGCGCGAGCGCGCCGACGCCGCCCCAGATGCCGACCGCCATCCCGCGCTCCCGGGAGTCGGGGAACAGCACCGGCAGCAGCGCGAGCGCGGTCGGTGTGAGCAGCGCGGCGCCGACGCCCTGGGCGGCCCGCGCGCCGATCAGCATCTCCTGGCTTCCGGCCAGCCCCGCGGTGAGCGAGGCGAGGGTGAAGATGCCCAGCCCGGCGAAGAACGCCATCCGACCGCCGAAGACGTCGGCCAGCCGCCCGCCGACCAGCAGCAGCCCGGCGAACACCAGGATGTACGCGCTGGCGATCCACTCCAGCCCGGAGATGCTCAGGTGCAGGTCGCGCTGGATTGACGGCAGCGCAACGTTGACCACGTTGTTGTCCAGATACGTCATGAAGGTGGCCAGTGACATCGCGACCAGCGCGACCCACCTCCGGTTGTTGCCCATCCCAGTCCCCCTCGGTAGCTATACGCTGTACCTGTACGTCGTACATGTACCTAGTACATGAGAGCCTGTACGTTGTATAGTTGTCAAGTGGTCAACGAGAGGCTGAGCCGAGCGGCGGTCGCCGAGCATGCGTTGAAGCTCGCCGACGCCGAGGGCCTGGACAGCGTCACGATCCGGCGCCTGGCTCAGGAGCTGGGCGTCACGCCGATGGCGCTGTACTGGCATTTCAAGAACAAGGACGAGCTGCTGCTCGGCATCACCGACCACGTCATGGCCGGAGTCAAGGCGACCCGCGACCCGGCCGACCCGTGGCCGCACCAGGTGCGCGCCATGGTCGAGGCGCTCGTCGGGGTGATGCGCGCGCACCCGTGCCTGCCCGCCCTGCTGCAGGCGGTCGACAAGGAGCAGACGGCGAGCTTCACCCGGGCCACCAACGACGCCCTGGAACTGTTGACCCGGGCCGGTTTCAACCTCGACGAGTCCTACTGGATCGCGACGTACCTGCTGCAGGGATCGATCGGTCTGGTCGCCGGGCAGCCGGGTTGCCCCGCGTCGATGACGCCCGCGCAGGCCGCGGAGTGGCGCCGGCAGAAGCGGCTGCATCTGGAGAAGCTGCCGCCCGACGAGTACGGCATGGTGGTGAAGTTCGCCCGCACGCTGGAGGACGAGCCGGACATCGAGCGCTACTACGCCTTCGGCATCGACCTGCTGATGGCGGCGGTCGAGGCGACCGCGGCCCGGCGGTGACGTAGGACGGGATCGACAGCAGAGCCTGCCGGTACATAAGATGCCGCCCAGTCATCTGTGAGCCGTGGCCGGGAGCGAACGGCAGAAGGCAGGCCAAGTGGACCCGTACCAGCTCGGTCAGGATGTTGGCAGGCTCCTGTTCGACCTGATCCCGATCCTTCTCTTCGTGGGTACGGTGGCGACGATCGGGTGGGCCATCGCCCGTACCAGTCGCGACAAGGCCGAGCGCCAGCAACGGATCGAACCCCGCTATCCGTCCGCCTCATCCGACCCGCAGACGGACGATCCGGCTCCGCCCGTCAAGAAGCGGGCCACCACGAAGGTGGTCCTCATCGCGGTCGCCGGCCTGGCTGTCGTACTCGCCGGCGGCGCGGCGATCGTCGTGGCGAGCGCAGGGCCGCCGAGGGCGACGGACACCGCAGCCAACTCGCCGGCTACCACGGCGGTCTCCCCAACGCCGTCGCCCTCGGCCGCGCCGACGTCTGCCACCCCGACCCCCGCGCCGACCACCGCCGCACCGTCAGCGACGTTCGCGACCGTAGCCGCCTGGTATCGCGGCGGGGGGAAAGCCCGTATCGACAAGATTGCCGCCGACAACCTCGCAATCCGCAACGCGCAAAAGAACAAGGACGACACCGCTCTGCGCGACGCCTGCACCCAGATGCTGGCGGACGCGACCGCGGCGAAGGGCTTCGCCCCGATTCCCGACGGCCAGGCGCAGCCACACTGGGCCAAGTCGTTGCCGCTCATCGTCCAGGGCGCGCTGGACTGCTCCGACGCGATTGACGAAGGCGGCGGCAACACCTTGCTGCAGGACGGTGTGGTAGAGATGAACAGTGGCGTCATCGAGTTCAACCTGGCCGTGGCGCGCCTGAACGCTCTTCTTGGCTGACCCCGGCCGGTTCAGTCGGAGAACTCCAGGCGCTCGCCCTCGTCGATCATCTCCTCCGGAGTCTGCGGATCGGTGAGCATGCCGGCGATGACGTCCGCGAGCGGGTCGCCGCTCGCCGCGCCGAGGGCGATCGACTCGTTCACGTCGTAGCCGGTACTGCGCAACGCGATGTCCGGGCCGAGCAGGGCCCAGTACGCGGTACCGGGCGGACCCTGGTGGCACGGCAGGCCAACGCTTCCCGGGTTCGCGATGCGCAGCCCGGCAACCTCGCGGTCGAACTGCACGTGCAGGTGCCCGCCGACGAGGACCGTCTCCTCGACGTCGGCGGCCAGCGCCGCGAGCCGTTCGGTCGGGGTGGCCGGGGTGACGATCTCGTGGTCGCTGCGCGGCGAACCGTGACAGAAGTGCACCGCGCCGAGGCCGGCCACGGTGACGACCGCGCTGAACGCGAACCCGGCCACGAACTTCACCTCGGTCGGGGAGTGGCTCGCGAGCATCCACTCCTCGCGCGGCCGGGCCGCGGGGCGGATGCGCCGAGCGAGGTCCAGCAGGATCCGCTCGGCGTTGCCGCGCAGGCACACCGCCCGCTCCCCCAGCGCCGCGACCAGTTCCACGGTGCGGGCCGGCTCGGCTCCCCAGGTCAGGTCGCCGCAGAACACCACCAGCTCGGCGCCCGCGACGTCCGGCTCGGCCAGTACCGCCGCCAGGGCCGGCACGTTCGCGTGGACGTCGGACAGGACCGCGACCCGCCCGACCGGACCGTACCGGCGTGCCGGTCCCTCACCGGGCGCCGGCCCGTACCTGGCGGTCATCGGCGTCTCCTCCCCGATCGGTCAGGCTGCCACCACATCGGCGACGACGCAGGCGATGTTGTCGGGCGCCCCGTGCGCGTGAGCGAGGTCGACCAGCCGCCGTACCGCGTCCTCGGGATCGGCCGCCGCGGCGAGCTCGGTGCGTAGCGCCACGCGTTCGACGATGGCCGACAATCCGTCCGAGCACAACAGGTACCGGTCGCCGGGCGCGGCCGTGCGCAGCGCCAGATCCACCTCGACCGCGGTACCCCCGGCGCCGAGCGCCCGTGCCAGCAGGGCCCGCTGGGGATGCGACGCGACGGCGCCGGGGTCGAGCCGGCCCGTGTCGACCAGCGACTGCACGTACGTGTGGTCCTGCGTGAGCTGGCGCAGCTCGCCGTCGCGCAGCAGGTATGCCCGGGTGTCACCGACGTGTACCAGCGCCAGTTGGCTTCCGGAGCGCAGCATCGCGGTGAGGGTGGTGACCGGCTCCTCCTCGCCGGAGGCGCCGCCGCGGATGCCGTCGTGCGCCTCCGCGACCGCCGCGGCCATCATGGTGAGCAGATCGGCGGCGGGCGCGTCGAGCAGTTCCAACCGCTTGAGGACGTCGATCGCCGTCGTGCTGGCCGCGGCACCGCCCGGTCCGCTCGTACCGTCGGCGACGGCGAGCAGGCGGTCGCTCGCGTACGCGGCGTCCTCGTTGGTTTCCTTCACGGCTCCCGGGTCGCTTCGGGCGGCGTACCGGATGGCGAAGCTCGCGTCGTTGTCGGGCTCTCGAGCGCTTGCTTGACGCCGCTCCGACAGGCTCCACGGCATGGCAGTGTCCCTTCTGGACAGATCGTCGACGAGAAGGGTGGCCTGCCGCGCCCGGTCGGCCGCGTCGACGGTGAGCCGCCGGCGGTACGCGCCGACCGCCTCGGCCGCGTCGGCGGGTTCGAGCCCGCACACCTCGCGGATCTCGGCCAGCGGCATGCCGATGCCGCGCAGCCGGGCGATCAGCCGGGCCTTGTCGAGCTGGCCGGGATCGTAGAGCCGGTACCCGGACTCCGGATCGACCGCGGCCGGCGTGAGCAACCCCAGCTGGTCGTAAAGGCGCAGAGCCTTGGGCGTCAGGCGCGCGGACCGGGCAAAGGCCCCGATCGTCAACAGGTCCACGTGACCATCCTCCTCGCGCCGGCCATCCCGACCGGCGCACCCAAGGCTCGGCCTTGACCAAGGGTCAAGGTCAAGTGTGCCGGTACCGGCGTCAGCCGACGGCCGGATCCGCCAGCTCGGCGTGCATCACCCGGACCAGGTCGGCGCGCGGGTCGGTCGCCTCGATCGAGACGTAAGCGCTGTGTCCACTGTGGACGAGCGTGCCCACCACGTTGCCGAAGTACGGGCCGGCCAGTTTCGTCCAGCGCAGCCGCAGCGGCTCAACGCCGGACAGCCGGGCCAGCGCCCGCCCCACCCACGCCGACCGGCGACCCCAGGCCACCTGGAACACCCGGCGCATCAGCGCCGGTACCCGGTTGTGCACCGGCGAGCAGGTGATCTGGAAGACCGGCGGGCCGTCCAGCTCCGGCGTCGCCACGTACGAGTGGTGCACGTCGCCGGAGAGCACGCTGACGCTGGCCAGGTTCGGGTCGAGCTGGCTGAGCAGCGCGGCGAGGGCCTGGAACGAGGCGCCGAACGCCGGCCAGTGCTCCAGGTCGGCCGCCCGGCGCAGCCGCTCCGCCGCCGCGGCGACCGGTCGCCACCGCGACTCCGCGAGACCGGACGTCACCGCCTCCAGATGGTGCACGCCGTACGGCAGCAGCCAGGGCAGCGAGCAACCGATCGCGAGGTGCCGGTACCGGCCGCTCCGCACCGCCTTCGCGAACCAGTCCCACTGCTCCTCGGGGAGCATCGCGCGCCGGCCGGGCTCCAGTTGCCGGCCGCAGCGGTTGTCCAGCACGACCAGCCGGGTGTCGCCGATGTCCACCAGGTAGCTCCACCGGTAGCCGGCCCGCTCCCGGTCGGCCCGGGCGCCGAATTCGCGCAGCGTCGCCGTCGCGTCGTCCGCCGACACGACGGCCGGGTAGACCGGATCGGTACCCAGTTCGTCGGGGTGCAGGTTGCCCAGGTGCTGGTACACCCAGTAGGAGGCGAGCCCGGCCGTTATCCGCTCGGACCACCACGGCTGGCGTACGACGTCCGCGCGCCAACTGTCGGACGTGTTCCAGTCGTCGATGACCTCGTGGTCGTCGAAGATCATGACGGACGGGACGGTGGAGAGAAGCCAGCGGATCTGCGGACCGGTCCAGGACTCGTGGTACAGCCGGGCGTACTCGGTGTAGTCCGCGACCTGGTCGACCGGTGCCTCGGGGTGCCGTACCCGGCGGCGCCGGCCCAACCAGCGCCGGGTGACCGGGGACGGCACGTCCGCGTACACCTGGTCGCCGAGCAGCACGACGCTGTCCGGCCAGTCGGCACCGGTCGCGGCGAGCCGGGTCGCGTACGCGTCCAGCGCGTCGGGCGGGATGCCCTCGGTGACGTACTGCGAGGCCTCCCGGCAGGAGCCGAAGACCAGCCGTACCGGCGCGCCGTCCCTGCGGGTGCGGATGACCGGCGCGGGGAACGGGTAGTCGGGCGGCGGCCAGGCCTGTTCGCCGTCGAGCATTACCCGGTACGGCGTGACGGCGCCGGGCGACAGCCCGTCGACCACGACAAGGGCGTAGTGGCGACCGAAGGCGGTGAAGGTGCGCGCCGCTCCCCCACCGCTGCCGGCGATGACCTCCACGGTCGCCGGTTCGCTGGTCTCCAGCCAGATCGTGGCCCGATCGTCCACCACACGCCGCAGCAGCGGCCCGAGTACCAGGGTCACGCCCGTTCTCCTCCGCCCTTTCCGCGACCGTACACAGTAGACAGTCGACCGAGCGGCCGCTCGACGAACGGCACCGGATTCGCCGGTACCCCGGGCGGCGAGCGCGAAAACCCGTGCCTGGTCGGTAGGGTTGCGTCCATGGCCGGTACCGCACCCCGCGCGCTGCTGTTCCTCGACGTCGACGGCACCCTGCTCCCCTACGACGATGGCGCGGCACCGTCCCTGCAACGGGACTGGGACGCCTGGCAGCACGAGTCCAACCCGGCGCTGGCAAAGCTGGTCCCGGGGCACGGCCCCCGCCTGCTCGCGCTGGACTGCGACCTCGTCTGGGCCACCGCGTGGCGGGAGGACGCGAACCACGTGATCGCGCCGCGGCTCGGCCTTCCCCGGTTGCCGGTGCTGGAGTTGCCGCCGTGGACCGAGGAGTGCGAGACCGCCGAGCCGCACTGGAAGATGCCCAGCATGCTGCGGCTCGCCGCCGGGCGACCGTTCGTCTGGGTCGACGACGAGATCAGGGAAGCCGACCGGGTGTGGGCCGCGGCCAACCACCCGGGCCCGGCGCTGCTGCACCGGATCGACCCGGGGGTCGGCCTGTCCGAGGTGGACTTCGCCGTACTCGAGGAGTGGCTGGCGGTCACGGGGCCAGCCGGTGCAGGTCCCGCGGGAACAGCGTGACCTCGCGGATGTTCGGCACCTCGAGCAGCCGGGCCAGGAACCGCTCGAGACCGAACGCGAAGCCACCGTGCGGCGGCATGCCGTACCGCATCGCGTCGAGGTACCCGGCGTACGGCGACAGGTCCGTCTCACCGCGCTCGGCCAGTACCCGGACGTAGTCGCGGTGGCGGTGCAGCCGCTGCCCGCCGCTGACCAGTTCGGTACCGCGGAAGATGAGGTCGATCGCGCGTGAGTACCCCGGCCGGTCCGGGTCGGGGTGCGTGTAGAACGCGCGGTGCGCCGTCGGGTACCCCTCCACGAAGACGAAGTCGGACCCGTGTTCGCGGCGCCCCCAGTCACCGATCCAGCGTTCGTGCGCGGGCGCGAGGTCCGGCTCGCCGGTCACGTCCTGTCCGGTCGCCCGGCTCACCATCTCCAGTACGTCGGCGAAGTGCACCACGAGCGGCTGCGCCGGCAGTACCGGCATGGTCGCGCCGAGCAGCTCGACCGACGGCGTTGCCAAGGCGCGCACGCCGTCGAGCATGCCGGCGACCGTCGCGTGGCAGGCGGCCACCACGTCGCGATGGTCGTCGATGAATCCCAGCTCGGCGTCGAGTGACGTGTACGTCGCCAGGTGCCGCGCGGTGTCGCTCGGCTCGGCACGGAACACCGGGCCGACCTCGTACACCCGCTCGAACACGCCCACCATGATCTGCTTGTAGAGCTGCGGTGACTGGGCGAGATAGGCCGGGCGGCCGAAGTAGTCCAGCCGGAAGACGTTGGCTCCGCTCTCCGTCGCGGTACCGACGATCTTCGGAGTGTGAACCTCCACAAAGGACATCCGGTCCAGCGTCCGGCGGAAGCCGGCGACCGCGGCCGCGCCGACCCGGTGCACGGCGGCCAGCTTCGGGTGGCGCAGCGCGGCGGGGGCGTGGTCCAGGATCGTCGGCAGGCTGGCGCGCAGGTCCGGCCGGTACAGGTCGAAGGGCGCCGGCTCGGCCGGGTCGGTGAGCGCCTCGATGACCGGTGCGGTGACCTCCAGGCCACCGGGCGCGGCCGGCTGTGCCGTGACGGTACCGACGACGGAGACGGTGGTCTCCTCGGGAAGCTCCGCCAGCCGCAGCCGGGTGGCCTCGTCGTCCACCACGATCTGGGCCAGGCCGGCCGCGTCCCGCAGGATCAGGAACGCGACGGACTTCAGCATCCGGCGGCGGTGCACCCAGCCGGACAGCCGCACGGTCCGGCCGAGGTGCGCGGACAGTTGGGCGGAAAGGATGCGTTGCACGGTGGTTGCCTCCTCTGGTTCTCGCAACGCGTCCCCAGAAAGGCGTGGGCGAGCGGGATCCTCGCGGTGCCACCACACCTTCGCCGTGCCGCCGGGTTTCGCGCGGCGCGGCCTCGTTAGCCCGTGACGTGGGCGGGTCGGCGGGGCTCTACTGTGCCGGCTGTCCGGCGGTTCTTCCCCGCAGCTCGGGAGGGTCTTCGCGCCCCGGCCGGAGTCCGCCTTCTCAGCTGCCGGCGGCTCTCTCCGACTCCGGTGGTCGGTGCGCTACTCGGCTCCGTCGTCGCTGTTGCGCCACACGCTACCCGGGCCGGCGGCGCGGCGGCGACCGGATTACCCGACCACCTGCCTCACCCGACCACCTGGCGCAGCGCGCGGCGCAGTTGTTCGGCGGCGGTGCGGCTCAGCGGCGCGAGGAAGCGGCGCTCCGCCTCGTCGCTCGCCTTCGTCGCCCGGCGCAGCACGTCGCGGCCCTCCGCGGTCAACGCGACCACGTTGCGGCGCCGGTCGTCCGGGTCGGCGCGCCGTGCCACCAGACCCTTGCCCTCCAGCGTGTCGACGAAGCCGACCATCGTGGTGCGGTCGATGCCCAGGCGCACCGCGGCCTGCTGCTGGGACGGCGGCTCACCGGCGCCGAGCACGACCAGCACCGCGAGCTCGCGGCCGGTGATGCCGTACGGCGCGAGCGCCTGCGCGTTCAGCTCCGAGAGCCGTAGCTGCGCGTGCTTCAGGAGGTACCCGAGGCGGGCGGTCAGCTCCGCCGGCCGGCCCTCCGCGACCTGCTCCTTGGACATCGGCGAATCATATCGCTATCGTGATCGTCAGCAGTGCTGACGTTCAATCAGCCTGACGTTCAGGGACGGGGCAACAATGATTCTGGTCACCGGAGGCCTCGGCTTCATCGGCACGCACACCACGCGGGCACTGCTCGACCTGGGCGAGTCGTGCGTACTCGCGCAGCGCCGCTCCCCCACGGTGCCGGACGCCCTCGCCGGCAGTAGATCGCTTGCCTTCGCCGGCTCCGCAAGCGTCGCCGGCGGCCGGGTGTTCGCCGAGCAGGTCGACCTCGCCGACGCCGGGAGCCTCCTGGGCATCGGCGACCGGTACGCGGTCACCGGGATCGTGCACCTCGCCGGATCCGTACCCTGGCCGCCTGGCGCGCGGGAGCCCGTCGACGGTGCCCGCGAGGCCATCGACAGTCTGCTCAACGTGTTCCGGGCGGCCCGCGAATGGGGCGTACGGCGGGTCAGCCTCGCCAGCACGATCGGCGTGTACGGCGGCGTCGACACGTCCGGCCCGCTGGGCGACGGCCCGCTGGGCGAGGACCTGCCGCTGCCGATGACCTCCGGTCACGTCATCCCGGCGTTCAAGAAGATCGGCGAACTGCTCGCCGACCACCTCGCCGGCGCGACCGGGGTCGAGGTCGCCAACCTGCGCATCGCCGGCATCTGGGGGCCGCTCGGCCGGCCCGACTCGCTGTTCTTCCCGGTACCCCGGCTCGTGCACGCCGCGGCTCGCGGTACGGTGCCGGACCTGGCTACGCTGCACGCGCCGGTACACGCGGGCAACGGCGGCGACCTGTGCTACGTCAAGGACTGCGGCCGCGCCATCGCGCTCCTGCAACTGGCGCCGACCCTCAACCACCGCACCTACAACGTCGCCTCGGGACGCGTGACGACCAACGGCGAGGTGGCCGCCGCGATCCGGGCGGTGGTGCCGGATGCCCGGATCGACCTGCCCGAGGGCCGGGACCCGGACGGCCCCGAACGCGACATCCACCTCGACGTCACCCGGCTGCGACAGGACACCGGCTTCCGGCCGGCGTACGACACCGGGCGCGCGGTCGCGGACTACGTCGACTGGCTGCGCGCGGGCAACCCGCGCTGAACGCCGCCTGTCCACATGGGACGGAGATCCGGTCTCCGCCCCATGTGGACGCCACGTCAGGCGAGTGAGGCCGGGCAGGGGATCCCGTTGAACGTGACGTTCGCCGGCAGTTGCATCGCGTTGACCGGGGTGGCCATGAAGCCGAACTGGAAGCTGCTGGTGCCGGGTGGCACCGTGGGGGCCCAGCTGGGGCTGTGCACCGTGACGGTCGGCCCGCGTTGGTTCCACGAGCCCACGGCGAACATGCTCTGCACCGACTGTCCAATGGTGAACTGCCAGGTGATCGTCCACGGTGGAGGGATGGGCGCCGCGCTCACGTTCGTGAACGACACCAGGCCGAGGAAGGCCGAACCGTAGAAGGAGAACGAGAAGGAGACTGCGACCGGGCACGGCGGCGGCGGCGTG
>Ga0157369_10008293_pt1 | contig 11910 bp, 10 predicted proteins | sample C25metaG_FD_113461 | JGI IMG/M metagenome (GOLD analysis project Ga0157369, IMG submission 113461) | Corn rhizosphere microbial communities from Kellogg Biological Station, Michigan, USA - C2-5 metaG | ecosystem: Host-associated > Plants > Roots > Rhizosphere > Soil | place: USA: Michigan... | reverse complement strand
GTTGTAAGTTATAAATGGTGGGGCGCACACCAGGAATATTATTTCTGCAGACCATTAAGTATTCAAATGATCGGGCTGGGCGGCGTAATTAACCTGCATGAATATTTATGGATGAATGCGCTTAGAAAAGATAAAGTTGATTTAAGTAAAGCGTATTGTATTGTGCCTTCGGATGAATTTTATGATGCAAAAAGAATGTATCAAAATTTTTATTCGCAGATAGATTTTGTAAAAGATATTTCAATTAAACGAGGTAATAAACCTGCAGTTGATTTTTATATTTATCGTTTAAGCGGATGGAAAAATAATTTGCCTGAGATAAAATAATTTCAGACTTAATTAATCTTATATACGCAAGATTTTTTCATGATTAATGTTCACAACAAGAATTGTTTTTTATGTGCGAGTCGGCGTCATATTTATCATGATGTTTTACCCAGTCCATAAGATTACCATTCGCGCCTGTTTCATTTCTGCCTTTTGGTGTAAGATCGAGAAACATGTATGCACCTACTAATTTTTCATCACCTCTTGCAGAAGTGGAGTAAGTGTGATAAATATTTCCATTATCATCTTTATAAAACACGCTTATACCAGGCATCTCTTCGCTTTCTGCCGGTAACATGTTGTAGTTGTAATACACCTGACCTTTTTCTAAATCTTCTTTTGTGCATGATACATGAAAATCATAATTGAAATCATTTTCCTGAGACGATACCCATTTAAATTTCCAACCCATACGTTTCTTAAAAAGTTCGATTTGAGCAAGCGATGCACGCGACACTGCAACAACTGTAACATCATGATGTTTCAAATGCAGGTTTGCTCCGTCAATATGATCTGCACCAAACGAACATCCTACACAACCTTCTTTCCATTCAGGCGCGAACATAAAATGTTTAATGATTAACTGGCTGCGACCTTCAAACAGATCGAACAATGTTTCTTTTCCGGTTGGTGTATCAAAAACATAATCTTTATCAATTTTTACCCATGGTAGACTTCTTCGTTCTTCATTTATACGATCATTCAAGCGTGTAAGCTCTTTTTCTTTTTTCAAAAGTTGTTTACGTGCTTCAATCCATTCTTCGGTTGAAACAACCTTATGATTTTTCAATGATTGATTTGAACCGTTTTGATGTTTTGTTTCCATAAATTAAAGTGATGTTATTTAAAAACATTTTAATAACAAACTTACCATTATGAAGATAAAAATAAAAAGTGCAAACACGACAAACTAAAGGGCTGATTACGACAAACAATAGTTTACCTTTAATAGTATGCGCAAAGAATATTCAAACGGAGAAATCACTATTATCTGGCAACCTGAAAAATGTATGCATAGCGGCATTTGTGTAAAAACATTACCGGCTGTCTATCATCCAAAAGAAAAACCATGGATTAAACCGGAGAATGCAACTACGCAAGAATTAATAGAGCAGATTAAAAACTGTCCTTCCGGCGCGCTAAGTTTTAAGTACAACGAAAAGAAAATTTAGCAGAAATATTTTATTTAAGCGATTTGATTTTTAGCAATGCCCGAGTGCCCAATAAACCAATAAAAAAACTAGAATAGTTCCCAGGCAACCACCGCCCCATTTATAACCGGCATAACCTGCAATCAAAGTTCTTAACCAATCACGCATAAAATTTTTTTTATTTATTGTTTAAAAAATTATGCCATTTATTATAATGCAAAGAGCTGTAGCTAAAAATATAAATCCCTTGCTCTCCTTATCTTTAAAAAAAATTGTAATGAAAAAAAACAGCTTGCTCATTTTTATACTTTCACTTTTTGTATCTCTTAGTTTGAATGCACAATACACACCAACAAAAGAAAATCTCGAAGCAAGAGAATGGTTTGCTAATGCAAAGTTTGGATTGTTTATTCACTGGGGACCGTTTAGTATTCCGGGTGAAGGCGAATGGGTAATGCAACAGCGCAACATCACTGTAAAAAATTATACACGATTAATGGATTTTTTTAACCCTGAAAAATTTGATGCAGCGCAATGGGTTTCAATGGCAAAGAATGCAGGCATGAAGTATATTACTTTAATAACGCGTCATCACGATGGATTTAGCATGTGGGATACCAAGTATTCTGATTTTAATATCATGAATTCACCTTATCATAAAGACATTGTAAAAGCAATTGCTGACGAATGTCATAAGCAGGGCATCAAATTATTTTTATATTATTCATTGCTCGATTGGCGGCGTGATGATTACAGTTATTGGACAGGAAGAACAGGGCAGGGAACAGGGCGCACTGTGCGTGGCGACTGGAATAATTATATAAAATTTATGGAGAACCAGTTGACTGAATTGCTTACACATTATGGGGAGATTGGCGGTATTTGGTTTGATGGTTATTGGGACCAAACGGCACCGGAAGGTGCAGCAGACAGAACGCCAAAAGTTGACTGGCATTTAGATGAAATTTATGCATTGATTCATAAACTGCAGCCGCAATGTTTGATTGGAAATAATCATCATCTTTCACCATTGCCCGGTGAAGATTTTCAAATGTTTGAACAGGATTTGCCAGGCGAAAATAAAAGCGGACTTAGTTATCAAAAGCCGTCAGAATTGCCACTTGAATCTTGTGTAACGATGAATAATTCGTGGGGTTTTAATATTACAGATACATCATACAAAACACCAAAACAACTGATAGATTTATTGGTGCGTGCAAGTGGTTATGGCGCAAATCTTTTATTGAACATTGGCCCAATGCCGAACGGCGTTGTTCAACCTGAGTTTCAGGAAAGACTTGCATATATGGGCAATTGGTTGCATACTTATGGCGAAAGCATTTATAACACGAAAGGCGGATATATTCGTCCGCAAAAATGGGGCTGTATAACGCAAAAAGGAGATACAATGTTTGTGCATGTGTTGAATGATTCATCAACAACAATTCAGTTGGATAGTTTTCCTTATAAAAAAATTATAAAGGCTTATTTAATGAATAATAATTCAGTTATAAAAACTTCATTAAAAAATAGCTCGCTCACAATTGAAGCATTGAAACAAGAAGCAGATGAACCTGATGAAGTGATTGTGTTGGTGTGTAAAAAATAAGTGTGATTAATTTAATAAAGCGTTTGTTCTTTTATACTTGGTGCCACAGGCTTCAATGCAGCCTCCCATTATTGTTAAGGTGTTGCTTTCAATTTTAAAGTAATAGCTAAAACTTGTTCCATTTGAGTAAAATAGCGTTAATGTTGAATCGTTGATAACGCTATATCTGTTTACATTTCTGTATGGATTAACAGGATTTTCATTAGCGGTGCTATCTTCATTAAATTGGATGATATAATTTGTGGTTGCAGGCATCCATATTCCGCTGCCATCGCCGGGATCTGCAAGTGTTTCTGTTAATTTCCATCTGCCAATTATTGATGAATTGTTATCAGCAGATTTTGTGCAAGCTAAAGTGATTAAAAAGAATGAGAAGGCTGTAATGAAATATTTCATTAATCAATTTTTCTAACTAACAATTAATAAAGGCGAAACGTTGTAAAAATTAAATAGAATTATAAATTTTTCTATAGCCATCAGCCATTTGTTTTACATTAAAGTTTGTTTGCAATATATTTAAAGATGCTTCGCCATGTTTTTGCAGTAATTCTTTTTGATTAAGATATTGATGAATAAAATCAATTGCTTGTTGTGGAGTGTTGAATAGAAATCCATTCATATTATTTACAACTAAATCAGAGTTACCCGGACAGTTGGAAAGTAGTAAAGGTAAACGCATACTCATTGCTTCAAGCACCGCATAAGACAAACCTTCCCATAATGCAGTTGAAATGTAAAGATTGGCTTCGCTCAAATATTTTTCAACCTCTGTATGCGAAATCCAACCTGTTATTTTTATATTGGCTGATGTAAGCAAGTTGCGTTGATTGCCATCTCCAATCCAGATAAAATTTACGGTTGGATTATTTACAAATTCGGAAGCAATTTCGTTGAATAATGCAGGATTTTTTTGCTGCATCGCACGACCAGTTGTAACGATATTTAAAACAGTATCATCAATATTTTTTGGAGGATGTTGCGGAAAATATTTGCCATTGTTTACATAGTCTGCTTTCATTCCAATCTTGCGATAAGCATCTGCTTCAGATTTTGAAACACCAACAATTTTTGCAGGAAAAATACTTATGCTTTTTTCAATCAGTGCGAAAAAATTGCGCGTAAATGCGGAAACATCTTTTCGCAGAAATGTTGCACCATGCGGTGTATAAATAATTTTTTTTTGCCTGACTCTGTTTGCTGCAATTCTGCCTAAAATATTTGCTTTTGCAGAATGAAGATGTAAAACATCAAAAGGTTTTTCTTTTTTTAAAATCTTAATTAAGTTGTTTAGTGCCTTTATATCTTTTATAGGAGAAATATTTGTTTCAATATCATGCCATGCAATAAATTTTACAGATACCGGAAATATTGGTTTTGCTTTTTCAAAAAAAAGATGTCTTCCATAAATAATAGTGTGCTCAATTTCAGGAGTTGCATTGGTTAAACATCGCAAAAATTCTATCATTCCACCTTCAAAGGCTTCGGTTACATGTACAATTCTCATTGCAGCAATCTATTATTTAAATAGAAATTTGATTATGCCGAAAGTGCAAAATCAATTACTTTAAGCTGAATTATTTTTTCGCCGTTCCATTCGTTCCAGTCAAGCGTATAAACAACATCAAGCGGACGATGTGTTTCAATTAAATGAAATTTATCAGCCATATTAAAACCGATGCCGGTGAAAATTTTATCGTGCTGTTGTAAAACAAATCTTATATGCTGTTCTTCTACAGATTTTGAATAACCGGTATCTTTTACATTCCTGCTTAAAAAAACAGGACGCATATTGCCGGGTCCAAACGGCTCCATCTGGTTTAATATATTTACAAACGTTGCATTGATCTCATTAAAACTTAATTCTGCATCAATAACAATTTCAGGTGTTAATAAATTTTCATCAATAGTTTCAGAAACAATTTTTTCAAAGCTGTTTATAAAATCCGGAAGTTTTTCTTCATGCATAGATAATCCTGCTGCAGCAAAATGACCACCGTAACCCAACAAATGTTCGCGACAAGCATGAATGGCTTCATACAAATTAAAACCAGGAACACTGCGAGCACTGCCGGCAATTATATCACCACTTTTAGTTAATACAACTGTGGGTCGATAATAATTCTCAATTAATCTTGAAGCAACAATTCCAACAACACCTTTATGCCAATGATCTTTATAAACTACCGTCGTTTTTCTTTCTTTGTGAATAACATCACCTTCAATTATTGCCAAGGCTTCGTCAGTAATATTTGCATCTGCTTCTTTGCGTTCTGTATTATCATTATGCAACATACCCGCATATTCAAGCGCCTTGTTATAATCTTCTTCAATAAATAATTGCACAGCTTTTTTTGCATCATCCATTCTTCCTGCAGCATTAATGCGCGGCGCAATTATAAACACCAGACTGTTAATATGCACTTGCTTTTGCATGCCTGCCAAATGCAATAAAGCTTTTAAACTGATTGCAGGATTTTCATTTACTTTCTTTAATCCGTAAAATGCAATCACACGATTTTCACCATTGATAGGAACTATATCTGCAGCAATTGCTACAGTAACAAGATCAATATATTTTAAGTATGATTCTTCATTGAGATTAAGCTCTTCACTTAAAGCCTGCATTAATTTAAATGCAACACCACAACCACATAATTCTTTGTAAGGGTAATTGCAATCTTTTTGTTTTGGATCAAGCACAGCAGCTGCATCCGGAATTTTTTCATCAGGAAGATGGTGATCGCAAATAATAAAATCAATATCTATCTTTTTTGCATAAGCAACAAGCTCAACAGATTTAATTCCGCAGTCGAGTGAAATGATCAATGTATAATTATTTTCTTTAGCAAATTCAACTCCTGCAAGTGATACCCCATAACCTTCGCGATAACGGTGCGGAATATAAAATGATACGTTTGTGTAAATTGATTTTAAAAACTGATACATGCATGCCACAGCAGTTGTTCCATCAACATCATAATCGCCAAATACTAAAATTTTTTCGTTGTTTTTTATGGCTGATAAAATGCGTGTAACGGCTTTAAGCATGTCTTTCATTGTCCAGGGATCATGCAAGTGAGAAAGCTGCGGACGAAAATAATTATATGATTTATCAAACGTGTTTATACCACGTTGAACAAGAATACTGCATAAGGTTTTACTTATACCGAGGCTATTTTTTAGCTGCGTTGTTTCTTCTTCATTTGATGAAATTATATTCCAGCGTTTTTGCATTAATAACTCCTGTCTGTTGTATAACGAACTAAATCTTCAAGTGCATCTCTAGTTTCAGAGGTTTCAAATTCATAAAGAATTCTCAATGCTTCATCTCTAAAAGAAAACATTTTTGTTTCTGCATATTCAATACCGCCACTACTCTTTACTGCATCAATAACAAACTGCACTTTTTCTTTATTACGGTTATCGTTTTTTACAATATAAATAATTTTTTTTCTAAGATTTTTATCACAATGATTTAGTGTAAAAATTAAAGGCAATGTTAATTTCTTTTCTTTAATATCAATGCCTGTTGGCTTGCCAATGTTTTTATTGCCGTAATCAAACAAATCATCTTTAATCTGAAAAGCCATTCCCACTTTTTCGCCAAATTGCTGCATTTTTTCTATATAATTTGTCTCTGTAAAAGTAGTGCTTGCTCCGGCACCGCAAGCAGATGATAATAAAGATGCAGTTTTACCTTTAATAATGTTATAATAAATATTTTCATTCATATTAAGGTTGCGCGATTTTTCAATTTGCAGCAACTCGCCTTCGCTCATAAGCCTTACAGCTTCAGAAAGAATTTGTAATACTTTATAATCATTGTTATTTAAAGAAAGAAGCAATCCTTTAGAAAGTAAATAGTCTCCAACTAAAACAGCAATCTTATTTTTCCATAAAGCATTTATTGAAAAAAAACTTCTGCGTTCGGGTGCTTCATCCACAACATCATCGTGTACTAAAGTTGCTGTATGTAATAGTTCAACTAACGATGCCGCACGATAAGTAGCTGTAGTTATTTCACCCCCCAATTTTGCGCTCAACAAAACAAACATGGGGCGCATTTGTTTACCTTTTCTTTTTACAATGTATTGCATTATTCTATCAAGCAATGGTGCATTGCTTTTCACTGCTTTGCTAAAATAATCTTCAAACTTTGTTAAATCTTGGTCTATTAATTGTATAGCTTTCTTCATTAAATTTAATCAAGCTTGCAAGTTATGTTTAAACAAGTAAACTAAATATGCAGCAAATTGAATAAAGGTTTTGTCATTAACTGAGTTAAAAAGAAAAATAGATTATAAAATTTGATATTTCATAACCAATCTATAATTTTGCGTTTAACTATTATTAAAGGGAAACATTAACAATTTAAAAAATTTACCTATGGTAAGCAAAAAGTTTAAACTACTCTTAGCAATCGTAGCACTACTGCAAACAGCGTCTTATGCACAAGACACAACGCATATGTCGATGTCTATTAATGGTACAGATGCTAACTGGGCTTATGATTCTTCAAAAATTTCTTCGAAGAATATGCCTCAATACAATGAATTTACAAATTATCAAAACCCTTATCCTCCAAAGCCGCGCAGCCAATGGGAATTAAGCTTTGGTGGTGGTAACGCCTTTATAATTGGTGATAGGCCTATGTTTGCCAAACAAGATGGCGCAGATGGTGGTTATGTAGGTGGAATAGCAGGTAGTATATCTGCAAGGTTTCCTCTTAGTCACGTCTTTTCCGGAAGGTTAGGTTATATAGGAAGTATGCAAAAGATTCCCGGCTATAAAGGAAATAACTCTACTTTTTATATTCCTTTTAGTTCCAACGTTACACACGCATTAACCATGGATTTAATTGCTTCGTTAAATACCATTAGCTCACACAGAGGTAATCCTAAAACAAATATTTATGTATTTATAGGATATGATCTTGCAGCAACTCAGGTTGCAAAAGGTGAGAAAGGCGGCTTTAAATTTAAGGGAACTGTTTATAATGGTTCTAATCCTGATCTTCCGAATCTATACCGCGCAGATGAAAACAAATTTATAACTACATTTCACAAAGATGCTTTTGGTAATAAAAATCAAGCGCTTTATCATAATATAGATTTTGGTGGTGGGTTGGCTTTTAAACTTAGCTCAAAAATAAATTTGGCCTTTGAAGAAAGAATTGCAAATTCACTTACAGGTGTAGACTTTATGGACGGATTTACTGGCAAAAGAGGTTATGGCCAAACCGCAGATAAAATGGCCTATTCAACAGTTAAGTTGAATTTTAATTTAGGAAATCCTGCAACACATACGGAGCCTTTATGGTGGATCAATCCTAACAACTATATCTATAATGAAGTTGCAACACCAAAGCATATGAAGATACCAATTCCTGTTTTACCTGATGCAGATGGTGATGGTGTGACTGATCAATTTGATATGGAACCAAACACACCTGCAGGTTGTGCAGTTGATGTTCACGGTGTAAGTCTTGATACTGATGGTGACGGTGTTCCTGATTGCCGTGATAAAGAAAAGCTTACTCCTCAGAATTGCTTCCCTGTTAATGCTGATGGTGTTGGTACTTGTCCAGAACCAGAATGTTGCAAAGCAATTGATTCTTTAAAAATGCAACCGTCATGTTCTATTGGAAGTTTACCAAGTGTACAATTCAGAAATGGTAGTGCTACATTGAATGCAACTGCTAAGTCACTTCTTGATAATGTAGCTCAACAATTGATGGCAAATCCAAATTGTAAAGTGAAATTAGTAGGTTATGGTGCATCAGATAAGAGAGCACAACAACTTAGCTGGGATCATGTAAATGCTGTTAAGACTTATCTTACAGAAAAGCAAGGCATTTCTGAATCACGCATAATCTTCACTTATGGTATGGAAGGCACAGGTACAACAGTTGATTTGGTTCCAACTACAGAAGAAGGTCCAAATACAGTTCCTGCTCCTCATCCAAATCTTCAGAAATCAAAATAAAATAAATAATCTTTTTAAAAAGCCGTTACACGTGTAGCGGCTTTTTTATTGATAATATAAACGTTAGCACCTTTTAAGACGCTAAAAAATCTTACCTTCGCCGCTCAAATTTTTTTTACATTTCGCATTCATAAATAGAAGACAATAAAATTATAAAACACATATTTTTTATGGCTGACTTAAGATTACAAAGGAATTTTGGTATTGCCGCTCATATTGATGCCGGTAAAACAACTACTACTGAACGCATACTTCGTTATACGGGCATGATACATCGTATTGGTGAAGTTCATGAAGGCGCAGCAACCACTGACTGGATGGAGCAGGAAAAAGAGAGAGGTATTACTATAACTTCTGCAGCCGTAAGTTGCCAGTGGAATTTCCCTACGCAGCAAGGCAAACCCACCAACGATACAAAAAAATATTATTTCAATATAATCGACACTCCTGGGCACGTAGATTTTACTGTAGAGGTAGAGCGTTCAATGCGTGTATTGGACGGTTTGATTGCTTTGTTTTCTGCTGTAGATGGCGTAGAGCCGCAAAGTGAAACTGTGTGGCGCCAGGCAAACAGGTACAATGTTCCAAGAATTGGATTTGTAAATAAAATGGATAGAGCCGGAGCAGATTTTTTAAATGTAGTTGCGCAGGTAAAAGAAATGTTAGGCGCTAAGAGTGTTCCGCTGCAATTACCAATTGGTGCAGAAGATAATTTCAAAGGTGTTGTTGATCTTATACAAATGAAAGGAATTATTTGGGATGATGCAACAGAAGGCATGACTTATAAAGAAATTCCTATTCCTGAAGATATGAAAGAAGATGTTGATTATTGGCGAGCGCAATTAATTGAAGCCGTTGCAGAATATGATGATAAATTATTAGAAAAGTTTTTTGATAATCCTGAAACTATTTCTGAAGAGGAAGTGCATGAGGCTATTCGTAAAGCCACACTCGATTTAAGTATTGTGCCCATGCTTTGCGGTTCATCATTCAAAAACAAAGGAGTACAAACTGCATTGGATGCTGTTTGCCGTTATCTTCCTTCTCCGCTTGATTTACCCGATACTATTGGAACAGATCCTGACACTGGTAACGAGATAACCCGCAAACCAAATCCAAAAGAACCTTTTGCTGCATTAGCGTTTAAAATAATGAATGATCCTTTTGTTGGACGTTTAGCATTTTTCCGTTGTTACAGTGGACGTTTGGAAGCAGGTTCTTATGTAAAAAATATGCGTAGCGGAAAAAATGAACGCATCAGCCGCATCATGAAAATGTTTGCTAATAAACAGAACCCGGTTGACGCAATTGAAGCCGGCGATATTGCTGCTGCAGTTGGTTTTAAAGAAATAAAAACAGGCGATACTTTGTGTGATGAAAATCATCCGATAGTATTGGAAAACATGTTTATCCCCGAGCCTGTTATTTCTGTTGCCGTTGAACCAAAAACACAGGCAGATGTAGATAAGATGGGAATGGCAATTGCAAAATTGGTTGAAGAAGATCCCACGCTACGCGTAAAAACCGATGAAGATACCGGGCAAACTATTCTTTCAGGTATGGGTGAATTGCACCTTGAAATTATAGTTGATCGAATGAAGCGGGAATTTAAAGTAGAAGTTAACCAGGGTAATCCGCAGGTTGCATATAAAGAAGCATTTACAAAAACAATTGAGCATAGAGAAGTATTGAAAAAACAAACCGGAGGTCGTGGAAAATTTGCAGATATACAATTTGAAATTGGCCCTGCAGATAAAGAATGGATAAATGAAAACCCAGGGAAATCTTTTCAATTTGTAAACGCGATTTTTGGTGGTTCTATTCCACGCGAATTTGTACCTGCTATTCAAAAAGGATTTGAAAGCTCTATGGGTACAGGCGTTCTCGCTGCTTATCCAATGGAAAGTATGAAAGTAAGAGTATTTGATGGAAGCTTCCATGCTGTAGACTCTGATTCGATGAGCTTTGAACTTTGCGCTAAATCAGGTTTTCGCGAAGCAGGTAAAAAAGCAAAACCTGTTTTATTGGAACCGATAATGAAAGTTGAAGTTGTAACGCCTGATCAATACATGGGTGATGTAACTGGAGATCTTAACCGCAGACGTGGAATGCTTGAAGGTATGGATAGTCGTGGCAATGCACAAGTTATAAAAGCGAAAGTTCCGTTGAGTGAAATGTTTGGATATGTAACACAATTGCGTTCTTTATCATCCGGTCGCGCAACATCAACTATGGAATTTTCACATTACTCTCCTGCACCAAATAATATTGCAGAAGAAGTGATTGCTAAAAGTAAAGGCAAAGTAAAAGTGGAAGATTAAAATAAATTACTTAATTGATAAAACCGTTTCATAAATAATGAAGCGGTTTTTTATTTACCAATGCGATAATTATTTACTTATATAAACTTAATACTGAAATTAATTTATGTCTTAATTTGAATATTAATGCAAATGAGTTTGAGGTATTCTCTAACGTTAATAATGATTTGTGCATATACTTTTTGTATTGGACAAATAAGTTTAACTATACCATCAAGCGCATCACTTAATGTAAATTTCGGAGTTGGTAAAAACAATCCGGGACCGCCACTATCTATCGGTTATTCTGATTTTACTTATACAACTCAAGATTGTCCATCACCCGGAAATTATTCTATAATTAATAGTGGAAATTGTTTTCTTTCTTTAAAGCATGATGCAGGTCATATTTATATTGGTCCTCATCCTTCGGATATTGATCCAGGTTATATGATGCTGGTTAATTACCAGGCGTCTGCAATTTCAAAAACAGTATTTCGTGATACAGTTAAAAATCTTTGCAGTAATAATTCATATT
>Ga0157369_10008291_pt1 | contig 11911 bp, 8 predicted proteins | sample C25metaG_FD_113461 | JGI IMG/M metagenome (GOLD analysis project Ga0157369, IMG submission 113461) | Corn rhizosphere microbial communities from Kellogg Biological Station, Michigan, USA - C2-5 metaG | ecosystem: Host-associated > Plants > Roots > Rhizosphere > Soil | place: USA: Michigan... | reverse complement strand
TGATCCTTACCGCCCAGGAGGGCAAAGAGTCAGTGGTCGAGTTGTTGAACCTGGGTGCTGACGATTATCTTGCGAAGCCGTTTGATCTTGGAGAACTCATCGCTCGTGTAAAGGCGCTTATCCGCAGGTCGAAAGGAACCGCAACACCGATCCTGAGGGTCTCTGATGTGGAAGTGGACACGATTCGTCAGGTAGTTCGCAGGCGCGGTCAGGTCATTGAGCTTTCACCCACTGAGTTCCGCATTCTCGAATATCTCGCTCACCGGCCCAAGATGATCGTCTCCAAGAGAGAGATGCTGGAACACCTCTACGATTTGGGCTGGGAGCATCACTCCAATGTCATTGAGGCGCATGTTTCCAATCTTCGTAGAAAGTTGAATTCGGTCGATGCGGAGCCTCTGATCGAGACATTGAGGCAACGTGGATACAGATTGCGTGGAGAGGAAGCATGAAATCCAGCAACAGTTCCATCACCAAGCGTCTGATTGTCTCAGTGTTGGTTTTGGAACTCCTGGCCGGAGTGATGCTGATCGGTGCAGTCGCGGTCAATGAGCAGCGAGTGCAGTACAAAGCGTTCGATGCGAATCTGCGGGCAACATCCAATGCGCTCCTCGGCGCAATACAGGAAGACTTGAACGACGCTGTCCGACTTGACTGGGCGAACAGCGCGCTCCCAAGCGACTCCGTTTTGCGCGTGACGGATGAACACGGAAGGCTCCTGGGCTCCGAAGGGAACATCCCGCCTCTCCTGTTCAAACCAGATACGTTTCAGGCCGCGCACATCGATGGTCGTTCCTATAGGTTTTTCACGCTGGCAGGCGAGAAGATCCTCGACCCAGATCAGGGCGGTGGAATTCACCACCGAGTGACGATCGTTTACGGATTGCCGGACGGGCATGTCCAGCATGAGGTAATGGAAGCGATTAGCTTCTTCGCTGTTTGCACCATGATTTTGCTTGGAATCACAACACTGTTACTGGTGTGGTTGATTCGAAGACTACTCTCCCCGATCCACGCACTTGCCGATGCTGCCTCTGAAATCACATCGACTAGCTGGCATTTTGAGCCGCCTTCGAGTGCGAGCAAGTTCGCGGAGTTGCGTCCGCTCACATCCGCCATCGAGAAGACGATCAGTCGGCTTCAACGCTCATTCGAACAGCAGAAGCGGTTTACCAGCGATGCTGCGCATGAGCTGAAAACAGACCTCGCCATTATTAAATCCTCATTGCAACTGCTGTCGATGAAGACGCGCACAGTCGCCGAGTATGAGCATGGTTTGTTTATTGGACTCGACGACCTGACCCGCCTCGAACGCACCGTACAGAAGATGTTGACACTGGCGAGACTAGAGCAGCCAGAATCTGCGGGAAGTCAGAGATGCCGGATCGACGAAGTGTTACTAACTGCGGTAGATCAGGCCTTTCCACTTGCAGATTTGCGAGCAAACATCATCGCCATCTCGTCGCTTCCTCCGACAACTGTGCCGCTCGATAGCGGGGACGCAACACTGCTTTGCTCCAACATCCTCTTGAATGCCTTGCAACACAGTCCAGAACATGGCAGGGTCGAGATTACTTCCGTGGTTAAGGACCAGCGGGTGCATTTGTTCATACGAGATTATGGCGAAGGTATCAAGGATGATGATGTGTCGCTCCTCTTTGAGCCTTTCTACCGTGGAGATCCGTCCCGCAGCCGGAAGAGCGGCGGGACGGGATTAGGACTCTCCATCTGCAAAGCGATCTGCGACAGGGTTGGCGGAAGCATTTCGATTGCGAACCATGCAGACGGCGGGGCAATTGTCACTGTCACTCTGCCTGCGTCCACGGTCCGTGATGCCAGCGCGACCGATGACGCCCCTAAGTATTCACATAGTTCTCGATGACACTCACCGATACGTCTAAGGCTGAGCTTCAAATACCATCAGCGTAAACGTGCCTGGCAGTACTGGTCCTCTGCGGCCGCCCGGAGGTACGGGACCGAACTTTGCAGACACCACAAATAGACGATGGCTCACTGAATCGAATGCCATGCTTCGCGATCCGATTGGTGTAGAGATCGTTTGGAGAACGTGATACTGGTCGGGGCTGTCCTGGTGGACTACCGTCAAGGTGCCGTCACTGTTCGCAGCAAACGCATTGGCTGTCTGAGGATCGTACCCGCCGCCGTCTACTCCCTTGCCGATGGGTGCAGTTGCGGCAACCTTACCCGCCTTATAGTCCGATACCGCCATCACACCGCTGCGGCATCCACTGAAGAGTCGGTGATGGGTCGTGTCGATGGCCAGCGAGACCGGATGTTCACACGGAGCGGTCGACCAGCGGCGCGTCACCGTAGCGCCCTTGGTATCGATTTCCACGATCTCGCTCTTGTCCGTGATATTTGCATATAGTTTGCCGTCGCCAGCTGAAACCGCGTACTCGGGTTTGCCCCCAAGCGGCAGGTTCTTGATGAGATTTCCTGTGCGTCCGTCGATGACAGTGGAAGAGTTTGCGTCGCCATTGAGGCTGAAGACGCGGCCCGAGGGCTCGTCGAACACGATGGCATCGGCGTCTTCAGCTGCCGGAATCCTCTTGAGCACTTTGAAGGTCTTAGCGTCGAAGATCACCACAGATTTGTCTTCGCTCGACGTGGCGAACCCATATCCGCTGGCCGAATCGATCGCTGTCCCGTGTGCCCCGTGAATCCCCGGGACCTCTCCGAGCAACTTGCCTGTATCCTCATCGACGACCATTAGGCGGGTCTGGCGTGCAATGAAGAGCCGATGCTGAGTAGGATCGGGCACGATGTAGTCCCACCCTCCGTCTCCTCCGAGCACGTACGTGTGTGTCAGATGGAACGTGGCAGGGGATTGGGCCGAAAGCATCGTGGACATGGCCATGGCGAGGACGAGTGCACCAAATCGCATATAAGCTCCTGGTCTTAACTGAGTTCCTGCGCTGAAGTAGCGAGAGCAGCTGCGCGCTGCCGTGACCGAGCATACGAGCCGGTGCTTAAGATTGGCTTAAGTGGCTACCGAACACGAAAAAGCGCGATTTTGGGGTGTTGGCGCCTTTCTCTGTTCCATTTAAACGACATTGGCCATTTTCAGCATCTCTTAAGGTCACGGTCTTACTCTTATGCCCATGGTTTTTCATCGAGTTGCTTCGGCAGCAGTTTGCATTGCAGGCATCTGCCTGAGCTCAGCCCCATCGCGATCGCAAGCCACGGCGTCAACACCTGCTCCGCTTACGCTTGATGAGGCGATACGTCGGGCCGAAGCCAACGAGCCCACCTTCGCGGCCGCTCTCGCTGAGGGCAAGGCTACTGCGCTGGAGCGCAAAGACGCTATCGCCGGAATGCTTCCTTCAGCCGTTTACCACAATGAGTATCTATTCACGCAGTCCAACGGATCGCAGGCAGTCACTACACAGGGCGGAGTAAACGAATCTTTGCCCGTCTTCATCGCCAATAATGCGATTCACGAGTATGTCAGTCAGGGCTCCGTAACTGAAACAGTCGGTCTCAGTAAATACGCTGCACTAAAAACCGCCGACGCGAATGCTGCACGTGCTGCCGCCGAGCTCGAGGTAGCTCGTCGCGGCTTGGTCCAGACCGTCGTCGGACTGTACTACAGCAGCGGCGCGGCCAACAAGAAAATCACCGTCGCGCAACGCGCGCTGGACGAGGCCAACCGTTTCGTCGATGTCACGACCAAGCGCGAGAACGCGCGCGAAGCGGCGCATGCGGATGTCATCAAGGCACGGCTTTCTCAGCAGCAGCGCCAGCGTGAGCTCGATGATGCAAAGCTAGCTGCAGACAAGGCACGCCTCGAACTCGGCGTTCTGTTATTTCCGGATCCCGCAACGCAGTACACGCTCGCGCCGGCGGACACTCCGCCACTTCTTCCTGATCGCGCCGCTATAGAAGCGGCCGCGAAGAGCAATAATCCGGAGATCCGTAGCGCTCTCGCCGGGGTGCAGGCCAGCCAGGCTGCCGCGCTCACTGCGAAAGCAGGCCTGCTGCCGGACTTGTCGATGAACTTCACCTACGGCATCGACGCGCCGCAGTTCGCCAAGCGGGGCCCGGATGGTGCTCTAAACCTGGGCTATTCGGCAAGCGCGACGCTGGATATCCCTGTCTGGGACTGGCTCACCTCACAGCGCAAGATCAAGGAAGCCGAGATTCGGGGGCAGGCAGCGAAGGCGACGCTTACCAACGCACAGCGGCGCCTTCTCGCCAGTCTCGCCGAGTTCTACGACGAAGCCGCCGTCGCGCGCCGGCAGCTCGCCTCTCTCGATGCCAGTGTCACCGACGCTCGCGAGAGCCTGCGTCTTACCAATCTTCGTTATGTGAACGGTGAAGGCACGGTGCTCGATGTTGTCGATGCGCAGAACACGCTAATTTCCGCTGAGAACGCGCAGGCCGACGGCGTTGTTCGCTATGAGACTGCGCTTGCACAACTGGAAACTCTTACAGGAAGGCTCTGATCAATGCACATACGCTCTGTAACTTGGAGATGGACTGCTGCGGCGGCAGTTGTCCTGCTGATTTGCTCGATAACCACTGGTTGTAAGAAGGCTGTGCCCGCCGAAGATGAGGAAGCCGGCGCGAGTGCCGTCTCCGTTCAAGCCGAGCATCCGACCGTAGGGCCCATCTCCGAAGAGATAGCCGCCGACGCCGTCCTCGCACCGCTCGCGCAAGCGGCGCTCGCTCCGAAGATCAGCGCGCCCATCCGCGCTGAGTACGTGCAGCGTGGTGCGCACGTGAAGAAAGGCCAACTGCTGCTGACCCTCGAGGACCGTGATCTCCAGGGCAACGCGCTCGATTCTCGCGGCGCTGTTGCCTCAGCGCAGGCAGCCTACACCACCGCAACCCAGGCCACGATTCCCGAGGACGTTCAGAAGGCCCAGCTTGATGTCGACCAGGCAAAGGCGAACCTTGAGGTCGCGAATCGCACTGCGGAGGAGAGAAAGCGACTGCTAACTCAGGGCGCCATTGCCGGCCGGGATGTCGACACTGCCATCGCCGCTGCCGTACAGGCGCAGGACACATATGAAACGGCTGTGAAGCACCTCCAAAGCGTGCAGAATACGACTCGGCACACAAACGCCCAATCCGCGCAGGGCCAGCTCACCTCTGCACATGGGCGTCTGATGAATGCCGAGGCGCAGGTCGGCTATGCCAGCCTGCGTAGCCCAATCAACGGAGTTGTCACCGATCGCCCACTCTTTCCAGGAGAGACTGCAACAGCAGGCACGGCGGTCATCACCATCATGGATACAAGCTCGCTGATCGCAAAGCTGCACGTCGCCCAGGCCGTTGCGCAGAAACTCCACGTCGGCAGCAAGGCCGACCTCACCATTCCTGGTCTCGACGAGCCGCAGTCCGCTACTGTGTCGCTCATCAGTCCTGCTCTTGACCCCGGCTCCACAACCGTCGAGGTCTGGCTGAATCTGCCCAACCCTGACGGACGTTTCAAGGTGGGCACGCCTGTCCACGCAACACTACATGGAACGACCATCGCGAACGCCGTCCAGGTGCCGGCAAACGCAATCGTTCCGGGTGAAGATGGCGGCACCAATGTGCTCGTCGTCGGCTCGGATGGCACCGCGAAGAAGCGCGCGGTGAAGATCGGCATCCGCACCCCGGAAAAGGTGCAGATCCTCAGCGGCGTCACACCCGCCGACACCGTCATCACGGAAGGAGGCTACGGCCTTGATGATGGGACCAAGGTAAAAATCGGCGGCAGGGACGAAGGCGACAACGCTGGCAAGGACAACGGAGACAAAGACTGATGGCGACCACCACAGCACCTCCGCCTGTCGCATTAGAGCCGCCGGCCAGCTCTTTCTGGCTTGCGCGCTGGCAACGCACCATCTTCTTCGCTGCCATCGCACTCACCATCGCCGGCGTCTACGCGTTCTTCCGCACACCGATCGCTGTCTTTCCTGAGACGAACTTTCCGCGCGTCGTCATTGGTGTAGACAACGGGGTCATGCCTGTAGAGCAAATGCAGGTGACCATCACAAAGCCCATTGAAGACGCGGTCAACAGCGTGCCCGGGCTCGTGACCGTGCGTTCTACCACCAGCCGTGGCTCCGCGGAGGTCAGCCTTTTTTTCGAGTGGTCCGTTGACATGTTCCGCACGCTTGAACTCGTCAACGCTGCACTCGGCCGTGTACAGCAGTCGCTTCCGTCCACCGCGAAGATCACTACGAACCGGCTCACCTTCGCAACCTTTCCCATCCTGGGATACGGCCTTACCTCAGACCGCCTCTCGCAAACCCAGCTCTGGGAACTCGCGACATACACGCTGCAGCCACCGTTGAACCGCGTCGCGGGCGTCAGTACGGTTGTGGTTCAGGGCGGCCAGATTCCAGAGTTCCACATCGTGCCGAACATGGCGAAGATGCAGGCCGCCGGGGTCACCATCCTCGACCTCACTAACGCTGTCGGCAACCAGAACATTATCGACTCACCTGGCCTATACCAGGAGAACCATCAACTCGTGCTCGCGCTTGTGGGCGCGCAGGCACACGACATCGACAGTCTCAGCCACCTTACCGTGAAGACCGCCACCAGCGGTGCGCCCGTGCGCATCAGCGACGTCGCGAACGTGATCCAAGCCCCGAAGCCGGTCTACACCTACGTGTCTGCCAACGGTAAACCGGCCGTCCTGCTTAACATCACGCGCCAGCCGTCAAGCAACACTGTCGCAGTGGCGGATGGCGTCGCGGCGCAGGTCGCACAGCTTCGCAGCAAGCTCCCGGCCGGCGTCAAACTCGAGCCATACTACGATCAGTCCGAGCTCGTCCGCGAGAGCATCAAGAGTGTCCGGGACGCGATTCTCATCGGCCTTATTCTCGCGTGCGTCATTCTCTATCTTTTCCTGCGAGACTGGCGCTCATCTATCATCGCGGGCCTCGTCATTCCTGTCACGGTGGCGGTCACCGTTCTCATGCTGTGGATCATGGGAGAGAGCTTCAACCTCATGACACTCGGCGGTCTCGCGGCCGCCATCGGCCTCGTCATCGACGATGCGATCGTGGTCGTCGAGAACATCGTCCTGCATCGCGATGCCGGTGAGAATCGTTTCGAAGCCGTGCGCAAGGCGCTGCACGAGATCTCGCGGCCCCTCGTCGGCTCGACGATCACGCCCGTGGTTGTGTTTCTTCCGCTCATCGTTGTCTCAGGCGTCACCGGCAGCTTCTTCCGTGCGCTCGCGGTCACTATGACCGTGTCGCTGCTCACCTCGCTTCTTCTCGCCGTCTCGTGGACGCCGGCTCTTGCGCTCAATCTGCTTAGGCCGCGCGCTGGCGATCGTGCCGAAGAGGCCGATCATTCAAGCGCAAAACATCACGAGCCCGGCCGGGTTCTCGGCCGCGTAATGTCCTGGCATAAAACTGCGCTCGGCTGGTCACTACGCCGTCCGCTGTGGCTCGGCATCATTTGTCTTCTGCTCGTTATCTGCACATGGTTCGGGTATCGCGGTCTGGGCTCGGACCTGCTGCCCGGAATGGATGAAGGCGGCTTCATCCTGGACTACGTGATGCCCGCGGGCAGCTCACTCGTCGCTACAGGCAAGGTGCTCGATCATGTCGAGCAGATCCTGCATAACACGCCGGAGGTCGAGAGCACCAGCCGTCGCACCGGGTTACAGATGGGCCTCGCAGCCGTTACTGAAGCCAATACCGGTGACATCACGGTGAAGCTCAAGCAACACCGCAGCCGCGGCATCGACGAGGTGATGGCGGACGTGCGCAAACAGATCAAGCAGAGCGAGCCACAGCTCGATATTGAGTTCACGCAGGTCCTTCAGGACAACATCGGCGACCTCTCCAACGCGCCCGAACCAATCCAGATCAAAATCTTCTCCCCGGATCCGGCTCTCCTCAACGAGCTCGCGCCACGCATTGGGACCGAGATCCAGAAGGTCAAAGGTGTTGTCGACGTCGAGAACGGGATCGACAATACGATCAGCGGTCCGGCCACAAATTTCGAGGTCAATCCGGAACTCGCCACACGCATGGGCTTCACGCCGCAGGAAGTCGCCGAAGATGCAACCTCCATCCTGGACGGCGTCGAAGCGCCTACTCCGCTGATCAGCAACGACCGTCCGTACACCATCCGCGTCCTTCTCGGCGACGCGACACGTCAATCGCTCGAGACCATCCGCAACACGGTCTTCAACTCCGCCTCTGGTCACACCGCATCTCTAGACTCGATGACCACGATCACGCAGCTTCCACCTCAAAACGAGATACTGAGGGAAAACCTGCAGCGCCTCGTTACCGTCACAGCACGCCTCGAAGGCACGGATCTCGGGACTGCGGTTAAGCAGGTGCAGCAGCGCGTGCAGGCAATGAATCTTCCGCCCAGCGTACGCGTCGTCTACGGCGGTACTTATCAGGAGCAACAGAAGTCATTCGCCGATCTGCTTCGCGTGCTCATCATGGCGCTGGTGCTCGTCTTCGGTGTGTTGCTCACTGAATTCCGCAACTTCGCCGCACCAACCGCGATTCTTGCCTCATCGGTGTTGTCGATCGGCGGTGTAGTGGGCGCGCTGCTGCTCACCGGAACTACCTTCAACGTCGCCAGTTTCATGGGGCTCATCATGGTCATCGGCATCGTTGCGAAAAACGGTATCCTCCTGCTCGACGCAGACGAGCGCTATCGTGCCGAGGGGTTCAACGGGCAGGAAGCAATGGTAATGGCGGCGCAGCGCCGCCTTCGTCCGATTCTGATGACGGCGCTGGCCGCGGTTACAGGAATGCTTCCGCTGGCACTGGCGCTTGGCGCCGGCTCGCAGATGCTGCAGCCGCTCGCCATAGCAGTCATTGGTGGTTTGCTCATCTCCATGGTGCTGAGCCTGGTCGTAACGCCCATCGTGTATTACCTGCTTACGCACAATCGCGCGTAACGCCTTGCAGAGGGCAGTTCGAAACTAAGATCCGCGCGCTTGCGAATGGCAATCCCGAGCCGCGGAAACAATGGCGCATTCCCAACGGAATATATGAAGTCTGTATTGAAACCGTCGCGGAACTTAATATTTCATGCTTGTTTTGTATTCAAAATAGTCTACAATCCCTTTCATGGTTTCGGCGATGAGCAAGCGGGTCAAGGTGTTGGATTCGCACACAGAGGGGGAGCCCACCCGAGTCGTACTTGAGGGAGGGCCTGACTTAGGGGAAGGGTCACTAGCCGATCGGCTCGAGATGTTCCGGTCCCAGTACGACGGGTTCCGTTCAGGCGTCAGTTGCGAGCCCCGCGGTTCCGAGGTCGTGGTTGGGGCGCTGTTGTGTAAGCCTTTGAATCCAAAGTGCGCCACGGGCGTCATCTTCTTTAATGACGTGGGATACCTGGGAATGTGCGGCCACGGCACCATCGGTGTTGTCCGCTCGCTGGCACATCTGGGCCGAATTCAACCGGGGAAGCACTGCATAGAAACCCCTGTCGGCGAAGTGCCGGTGGAATTGCTGCCCGATGGCAGTGTTTCGGTCTCCAATGTTTTGAGCTACCGCTATCGCCGTGCTGTCCCGATTGATGTACCGGGAATTGGACTTCTGGCGGGCGACATCGCCTGGGGCGGCAACTGGTTCTTTCTCATCGGCGAACATCCGTTTGAGCTGACCTTGAGCCGGCGGACAGAGCTGGTCGCTGCCACGCGCGCAATCCGTAGTGCGCTGGTCGACGCAGGGATTACCGGCAAAGACGGCGCACTCATTGATCACGTCGAGCTTTTCGGCAAGCCGGAGAATCCGGAGAACTCGAGCCGGAACTTTGTCTTGTGCCCGGGCGCGTCGTTTGACCGTTCGCCATGTGGCACCGGAACGAGCGCGAAAATGGCGTGTCTCTATGCAGATGGCAAGCTGTCGGACGGGCAGGTGTGGCGGCAGGAAGGTTTTCTCGGCACGCACTTCGTCGGTACGATTCAGGCGCAGGGTGAAGCAATTCTCCCGACGATTCGAGGTCGTGCATGGATTACGGGGGAGTCCGAGCTGTTGTTTGAGCAGGATGACCCTTTCGTAGGCGGTATTGGGTTCTGATGGAGATGTTCGACGCGGTCATTCTCGGAGCGGGCATTGTCGGCGCAGCGTGCGCTTACGAGTGTGCAGCTTCAGGACTGCGCGTTGCTGTCGTGGAACCGGGAGTGCCCGCAGGGGGCGCCAGCGCAGCTGGAATGGGCCACCTGGTTGTGATGGACGATTCACCGGCCCAGCTTGCACTGACGCATTACTCACGGGATCGCTGGCGCGAGTTGCAGGACTCACTTCCAGCTGCAGTCGAGTTTGAAGAGTGTGGGACGCTGTGGGTTGCGGCCGACGATGAGGAGATGCAGGAGGTCTTCGCGAAGCGAAAGACCTACGGCCAGCGGGGAATTGAGACTGAGGTTCTCGACGAGCGGGGCTTGCGCGAGGCTGAGCCTTATTTGCGTGAGGGACTCGCCGGCGCGCTGCGCGTGCCAAACGATGCCGTGATCTATCCTCCGGCGGCGGCGGGCCACTTTCTCGCGAGCGCGCAGCGGATGGGAGCGAAGCTCCTCTATGGAAAGCGCGCGGTCTCGGCAGGGAAGGGCAAGGTAGTGCTGGAGGACTCCACACGGTTGGGCGCACGCCACATTGTGATTGCCACTGGCACGGATGTGAGCCTCTGCCCCTGGGTCACTGTGAACCGGCGTAAAGGGCACCTGGCCATTACAGATCGATATCCCGGTGTTCTGCGCCATCAGCTTGTTGAGCTCGGTTATCTCAAGAGTGCACATTCGCTCACTGAAGATTCAGTGGCGTTTAATGTGCAGCCACGCAAGACGGGGCAACTGCTGATCGGTTCGTCGCGCCAGTACGGTGATCTTTCGGCGCAGGCGGAGCCGCACATGCTGCGGAGAATGCTGGATCGCGCGGTCGAGTATATGCCGGCATTGTCCCACCTCTCAGTGATCCGCGTGTGGACTGGATTCCGCGCGGCAACGCCGGACAAGCTTCCGCTGATCGGTCCCACTGCGGACAGTTCCGTGTTGTTGGCGATGGGATTTGAGGGGCTCGGAATTACGCAAGCGCCCGGTGTGGCGCGGCTGGTGCTGCATCACATCACGAAGGCCGAGATCGTGCTGGATCCGCAACCGTTCCTTCCCAGTCGTGTGGGGGCGCCGGAGGCGATGTATGCCTGAGTTGAACGGCACCGGTAGGACGGTTACTGTGCGAGTGAACGGCGAGCCGGTGACGATGCCGCGCGGCTCGATGCTGGTAGCCGCGCTGCTAAACGCCGGGGTTGAATGCCGCGTCTCGGTAAGCGGCGAGCCTCGCACCGCGCTTTGCGGGATGGGAATCTGCTTCGAGTGCCGCGCGAACGTCGACGGTGTCCCGCAGCAGCGCACATGCCAGATCGTGTGCAAAGAGGGCATGACGGTGGAGACGCAACGATGACGCACGCATTTGACATCGTTGTGGTCGGAGCAGGACCTGCTGGACTCGCGGCTGCAACGGCCGCGGCTGGTATGGGCCGCAAGGTCGCCGTACTGGATGACAATCCACACGTCGGCGGCCAGATCTGGCGTGCGGGGGCAGGGAAGTCGGCGGCAGACCGCGCAAGGGAGCAGGCTGTTGCAGGGTTCGAATCGTCGAGTGCTGAGTTGTTCGCCGGCCGGCAGGTGGCCGATGCATCTCCCGGTTCGCTGCAGGCCTGGGTGGGAGCAGAGCAGAGGCTCGAGAGCTTCCAGTTTGAATCGCTGATCCTTGCGACCGGGGCGCGCGAGCGGTTCCTTCCGTTCCCCGGGTGGACGCTGCCCGGTGTCTTTGGTGCGGGCGGACTACAGGCACTGGTGCGCGGAGGCTATGACGTTCGCGGCAAGCGCGTTGTGGTGTCCGGTACGGGACCCCTGCTGCTGGCCGTGGCTGCACACCTGAAGCAGGATGGAGCGGAGATTGTGGCGATC
>Ga0157369_10008289_pt1 | contig 11914 bp, 9 predicted proteins | sample C25metaG_FD_113461 | JGI IMG/M metagenome (GOLD analysis project Ga0157369, IMG submission 113461) | Corn rhizosphere microbial communities from Kellogg Biological Station, Michigan, USA - C2-5 metaG | ecosystem: Host-associated > Plants > Roots > Rhizosphere > Soil | place: USA: Michigan... | reverse complement strand
GCCGACCTGCTCGCTGCCAAGGATTCACGATGACTACCAACGCTCTGCTGCTCGCCAACCTGGGTTCGCCCGATTCGCCCCATGTCCCCGACGTGAAGCGCTATCTGAACCAGTTCCTGATGGACCCCTATGTGGTCGATCTGCCCTGGCCGCTGCGCCGTCTGCTGGTATCCCTGGTGCTGATCAAGCGACCCGCCGCCTCGGCCGAGGCCTATGAGTCGATCTGGTGGGACGACGGCTCGCCATTGATCGTGCTCAGCCGCCGGCTGCAGGAAGCCGTACGGCCACTCTGGCGGCACGGTCCGGTGGAGTTGTGCATGAGATACGGCGAACCCTCGGTGGAAACGGTGCTCAAGCGCCTGGCCAGCCAGGGCATCCGCGAGGTGACCTATGCGCCGCTCTATCCGCAATTCGCCGACAGCACCACCACCACCGCCATCGTCGAGGCGCGGCGGGTGATCGAGGCCCACCAGCTGCCGCTGACGCTGAAGATCCTGCCGCCGTTCTACGACCGTCCGGAATACCAGGCGGCGCTGGCGGCCAGCGTCGAGCCCTATCTCGAAGAGCCCTACGACCACCTGCTGCTGTCCTTCCACGGCCTGCCCGAGCGGCATATCCGCAAGCTGGTCAAGGATCGCAAGCACGACCTGCGCGCCCCCGACAGCAGCAAGGTCACCGCCAAGGCCCTGGCCGTCTGCTACCGCAGCCAGTGCCAGCGCACCGCCGAACTGGTGGCCCGGCGCCTGGGCATTCCCGATGGCAAGTGGTCGGTGTCCTTCCAGTCGCGGCTGGGCAAGGACAAGTGGATCGAACCCTACACCGAGGCGCGGCTGGACGCGCTGGCCAAGGCGGGGGTCAAGCGCCTGCTGGTGATGTGCCCGGCGTTCGTCGCCGACTGCATCGAGACGCTGGAAGAGATCGGCGATCGCGGGCGCGAGCAGTTCATCGAAGCCGGTGGCCGGGAGCTGGTGCTGATTCCCTGCGTCAACGACGACCCGGCCTGGGCCCGGGCGCTGGTGGAGTTGTGCGAGGAAGTGGCGGAGCTGCCGCCGCAGCCGATCGAACAACCCAGGATGCCGGCGTAACGGCATCCTGGGCTGGCCGTCAGAGCAGCGGGCGCTCTGGCGGTTCGGCGTCCTTCTTCCAGGCGTTGTGCCCAGGCAGGACCAGGTTGAGGCCGATGGCGATCAGGCCGCAGAGGGAGATGCCCTTGAGGCCGATCTCGCCGTTGCCGAAGACGATGCCACCGATGCCGAACACCAGGGTCACCGAGACGATCACCAGGTTGCGTGCCTCGGACAGATCCACCTGGTGGCGGATCAGGATGTTCAGCCCCACCACCGCGATGGAGCCGAACAGCAGGCAGAGAATGCCGCCCATGACCGGCACCGGGATGGTCTGCAGCGCCGCGCCGAACTTGCCGACGAAGGCCAGCACCATGGCGAAGCCGGCGGCCCACAGCATGACTCGCGGATTGTGGTTCTTGGTCAGCATCACCGCGCCGGTCACCTCGGCATAGGTGGTGTTCGGCGGCCCGCCGAACAGCCCGGCGGAAGAGGTGGCCAGGCCGTCACCCAGCAGGGTGCGGTGCAGCCCGGGCTGCTTGAGGTAGTTCTGGCCGGTCACGCCGCCCACCGCGATCACCCCGCCGACGTGCTCGATGGCCGGCGCCAGGGCCACCGGCACCATGAACAGGATGGCGCCCCAGTGGAATTCCGGCGCGACGAAGGCCGGGATCGCCAGCCAGGGGGCGGCGGCCATGCCCTCGGTATGGACGATGCCGAAGACGAAGGCCAGCGCGTAGCCGACGAAGACCCCGGCGAGGATGGGCACCAGGCGGAACATGCCCTTGCCGTAGATGGCCACCAGCAGGGTGGTGACCAGTGCCGGCATGGAGATCATCATCGCCGTGGCATAGGGCACCAGCTGGGCGCTGCCGTCCCCGGCCTTGCCCATGGCCATGTTGGCCGCCACCGGCGACAGCCCCAGGCCGATGGAGATGATCACCGGGGCGATCACCACCGGCGGCAGCAGGCGGTCGATGAAGCCCACGCCGCGCACCTTCACCGCCAGCCCCAGGAAGGTGTAGACGAAGCCGGCCGCCACCACCCCGCCCAGTACCGCCGGCAGACCGAATTCAGCCTTGGCGGCGATGATCGGGGCGATGAAGGCAAAGCTCGACGCCAGGAACACCGGCACCTGGCGGCCGGTGACGAGATGGAACAGCAGGGTGCCGAAGCCTGCGGTGAAGAGGGCCACATTGGGGTCCATGCCGGTGATCAGCGGCATCAGCACCAGGGCGCCAAAGGCCACGAAGAGCATCTGGGCGCCGACCAGGATCTCCCGCCAGAGCGGTTCCCGCGCGGTCACGCTCAGGCGTCCTTCTGCTTGGTGCCGAAGATCTTGTCACCGGCATCGCCCAGCCCCGGCAGGATGTAGCCGTGCTCGTTGAGCCGTTCGTCGATGGAGGCGGTGTAGAGGCGCACGTCCGGATGGGCTTCCTCGACCGCGGCGATGCCCTCGGGCGCCGCCACCAGCACCAGGGCACGGATTTCCTTGGCCCCGGCCTTCTTCAGCAGGTCGATGGTGGCGATCATGGAGCCGCCGGTGGCCAGCATGGGGTCGATGATCATGGCCATCCGCTGGTCCAGTTCACCCACCAGCTTTTCCAGGTAGGTGTGGGCCTGCAGGGTGGATTCGTTGCGGGCGAGGCCCACCACGCTGACCCGGGCGCTGGGGATCAGGCTGAGCACGCCGTCGAGCATGCCGATGCCGGCGCGCAGGATGGGCACCACGGTGACCTTCTTGCCGGAAATCTTTTCCACCTTGACGGTGCCGCACCAGCCTTCGATGTCCACCTCTTCCACCGGCAGGTCCTTGGTCGCCTCGTAGGTCAGCAGGGCGCCGACTTCCTGGGCCAGTTCGCGAAAGTTCTTGGTGCTGATGTCGGCGCGCCGCATCAAGCCGAGCTTGTGACGGATGAGCGGGTGGCGGATTTCGTGGACGGGCATGGGATTCTCCAGAGACGGTAGGGCAGCGGATCGAGGACGTTTTCGGTACGACCGGCGGCCCGAAGGCCTGCCGCAGGAAGGGCAGGCGCACAAAAAAACCGCGGTACATTAAAGCATCCGACCCGAGGTGGGCAGTACCCTGCGACAATAGTAGCCGCCTGGCGGCGCTTGAGATCGGTTCGCGGTGTCTGTACCTTTGCCGCCTTTTATCCGCGCCAACCATCAGGCAGGCGCCCCGTCCCCCGGAGAAGCCCCATGTCCGCCGATCTCGCCCACATCCGCCAGATCATGCAGGAAGCCGATTGCCTGTATGACGAAGCCCAGGTCGAAGCGGCCATCGACCGGATCGCCGCGTCTATCACCGCCGATCTCGCCGAGCGCAATCCTGTGGTCTTCTGCGTGATGAACGGCGGCCTGATCCTGACCGGTAAGCTGGCCACCCGGCTGCATTTCCCGCTGGAAATGTCCTACCTGCACGCCACCCGCTATCGTAACGAGACCACCGGCGGCGAGCTGTTCTGGAAAGCCAAGCCCGAGGTGTCCTTTATCGATCGCGATGTGCTGATCGTCGACGACATCTTCGACGAGGGCCATACCCTCAAGGCCATCATCGACTTCTGCCGCCATGCCGGCGCCCGCGAAGTCCACACCGCGGTGCTGATCGACAAGACCCACGACCGCAAGGTCAAGGGCCTGGAAGCCACCTACGTCGGCCTGCCCTGCATCGATCGCTACATCTTCGGCTACGGCATGGACTATAAGGGCTACTGGCGCAACGCGCCCGGCATCTATGCCGTGAAGGGGCTGTGACCACGCGGCTGTTCGATCAGGCGCTGTTCGCCGACCTGCTCCGGCAGGCGGCGGCCAGCCCGCGACGGCGCGCCCATCACAACCTGCATCTCATGGACGAGCCCTGCCATCGCCTGGTGGTGGGGATGTGCGAGGACAGCTACATACCGCCCCATCGCCACCTGGATCCGCACAAGGCCGAGAGCCTGCTGGTGCTGCAGGGCCGGCTCGGGTTGCTGACCTTCGGCGAAGACGGACAGGTGCTGCTGCGCCGCGAGCTGTCCCAGCGCGCCGGTTGCCCGGGCGTCGATCTCGCCCCCGGGCACTACCATGCGCTGGTTGCACTGGAGGGCGACTGCCTGTTCTTCGAATGCAAGGCCGGGCCCTTCGTGCCGCTGGGCGAGGGTGAACGACCGGCCTGGGCCCCGCTGGAGGGCGCGCCCGACGCCGAGCACTATCGCAGCTGGATGCGCGCTCAATTCGATTGAACTTTCGACCAGGGTCGCGGTATCGCCGAGGTTTGTCACTGGCGGGCAGGCGAGGGGCGGGGTTAGAATCGGTCCTCCTTTTCTCCAAAGAATCCCCCAGCACAGGTAGCCAAAGGATGCGCAAGGATAAAAAGCAGGTCATCGGTGAAGAGATCAGCGACGAGCAGATCAAGCTGTTTCTCGCGGTCGAGCCGGCGGACGATACCCCCGCGTCTCTGCACAAGCTGGTCAAGGCCTATCGCGGCCTGCGCCCGGATGACTTCGAGCGCTTCGTCGGCTTCTTCGTCGAGGCCGGCTACGACCTGGATGCCCGTAACGACCAGGGTGAAGACTTCATCGAGCTGATCCGTAGTCATCGCCAGGCCGAGCCCTACATCGACGCCCTGCGCGCCGCCCACGCCTAAATGGCCGCATAAAAAAGAAACCCCGCCATGGCGGGGTTTCTTTTTGCCTGGTGAACGGGCCGCCTGAGCGGCCCGTCGGCCATCAGGCGTCGCGGTTGCGGGTCAGCAGCGCGGGCTTCTCGCTGCGCGGCCGGCTTGGCATCTCTTCCAACTGCTCCAGGGTCGGCAGGCGATCGGCACGCGACGGCTTGTGCACGATCTTCGGCTGCGGCTTGTTCGACGCCCGCTCTTCCGTGGCATAGGCGCGCGGCTCGCTGGGCGCGGCTTCATAGGGCCGGGCGGCACGGGGCTGACCGTTCTGAGCACGCCGCTTGCCGGGCTGCTGCTGTTGCTGGCTGCGCGGACCGCGGGCAGCGCCCTGGCCCTGGCCTTGACCCTGACGGGGCTGGCCCTGGCCGCCGGTCGTGGCGGCGCGCGGCGCGCTGCCGCCGTTGCCACTGCGCGGACCCTTGCGGCCCTTGCCCTGGTAGGGGCTCACGTAGTCGACGCTGTTGCCGAAGTTGTCGTAGGCGTCATCCAGAAATTCTTCCGGATCACGATTGCGCGGCTGCTGGGCAACGGCCTGGCCAGGTTGCACGGCGGCCTTGTCCTGGCCGGCGTCATCGCGATCGCGGCGGTCGCGACGATTGCGGGAACGCCCCTTGCGCTCGCCCTGGGGCTGAGCGCCGGACTGCTCGCCACCGGCGGCCTTGCCCGGGTTCTGGGCTTGACCCTGACCCTGGCCTCTACCTTCGCTGCGCGCCGGCTTGTCGGCCTTCTTCTGGCGATTCTGCTGCGGCTTGCCACGCGGTTCGCGGGGTGCCCGGACTTCCGGCTGCTCGGGCGGCACGGACTGCGGGTCGAAGCCCTGCATGTCGCCGTCCTGGATGCTCTGCTTGGTCAGGCGCTCGATGGCCTTGAGCAGCTTCTCTTCGTCCGGGGAGACCAGCGAAATGGCTTCGCCGCTGCGACCTGCCCGACCGGTGCGGCCGATACGGTGGACATAGTCTTCCTCGACATTGGGCAGCTCGAAGTTGACCACGTGGGGCAACTGATCGATGTCCAGGCCGCGAGCGGCGATGTCGGTGGCGACGAGGACACGAACCTCGTTGCTCTTGAAGTCGGCCAGGGCCTTGGTGCGGGCGTTCTGGCTCTTGTTGCCATGGATCGGCGCCGATGGCAGGCCATGCTTGTTCAGGTACTCGGCCAGGCGGTTGGCACCGTGCTTGGTCCGGGTGAACACCAGCACCTGTTCCCAGGCACCCAGGGTGATCAGGTGGGCGAGTAGGGCGCGCTTCTGGTTGGCGGGGATTCGGAACAGCCGCTGCTCGATGCGCTCGACGGTGGTGTTCGGCGGGGTGACCTCGATCCGCTCGGGATCCTGCAGCAGCTTGCCGGCGAGGTCGGTGATGTCCTTGGAGAAGGTGGCCGAGAACAGCAGGTTCTGGCGGCGGGCCGGCAGACGGGCCAGGACCTTCTTCACATCGTGGATGAAGCCCATGTCCAGCATGCGGTCGGCTTCGTCCAGCACCAGGACCTCGATGGCGGACAGATCGACGCTCTGCTGACCGGCGAGGTCCAGCAGGCGACCCGGGCAGGCGACGAGCACGTCGACACCCTTGGCCAGGGCGGTGACCTGCGGCTTGAGGCCGACGCCACCGAAGACGCAGGCGCTGCGCATGGGCAGGTCGCGGGCGTACACCTTGAAGCTGTCGTGGACTTGGGCCGCCAGTTCACGGGTCGGCGTCAGCACCAGCACGCGGGGCTGCTTGGCCACATAGTGGTGACCATCGGGATGACCGTTGGGAAACAGGCGCTCGAGCACCGGCAGCGCGAAGCCACCGGTCTTGCCGGTGCCGGTCTGGGCAGCCACCATCAGATCGCGACCCTGCAGGACGGCCGGAATGGCGCGTTGCTGAACAGGCGTGGGATTCGTGTAGCCAGCGTCTTCCACAGCGCGGGCAAGGGCCTCGGAGAGACCGAGGGAAATGAAGGACATGCGGGGTTCCTGTCTCTGTCGGCGTCCCGCCGACGTGGGGGCGCGGTTGCGCTGCCGGTTGACGTCCGAAAGGCTTGGGACGTCTCGCCCACCCTCGTCATCCTGCGCTGGATGACGAGTCGGACGATGACCGATAGCGGTAATCACGATTGGGTAAAGTCGCCGCCAGTTCGCCTGGCCGACTTCAAAAACCGAGGTTTCGCCAGATGGCGATACACGGCTCCGCTTGGTTCAGGGTATAGAAGTGCACACCGGGTGCCCCACCTTCGAGCAGTCGCTCGCAGAGGTCGGTCATGACTTCTTCGCCAAAGGCCTGGATGCTCTGGGTGTCGTCACCGTAGGCTTCCAGTTGCTTCCGCAGCCAGCGTGGCAGTTCAGCGCCACAGGCATCGGAGAAGCGCGCCAACTTGCTGTAGTTGGTGATCGGCATGATGCCAGGGATCACTGGGGCTTCGACTCCCAGTTTGCGGACACGTTCCACAAAATGGAAGTAGCAATCGGCGTTGAAGAAGTACTGGGTGACCGCGCGGTCAGCACCGGCCTGCATCTTGTACACGAAATTGCGCACGTCGTCCGTAAAGCTGCGCGCCTGCGGATGGGTTTCCGGATAGGCGGCGACTTCGATATGGAAGTGATCACCGGTTTCCTCGCGGATGAAGGCGACCAGATCGCTGGCGTGGCGCAATTCGCCACCGCCGGACAGGCCCATGCCGGACGGCAGGTCACCGCGCAGGGCGACGATACGGTTGATGCCGGCTTCCCGGTACTGCTGCAGCAACTCGCGCAGCTTGGCCTTGCTGTCACCGACGCACGACAGGTGCGGTGCGGTCGGCACCCCGACCTCGTCGTTGAGCTGGCGCACGGTGCGATAGGTACCGTCGCGGGTCGAACCGCCGGCGCCATAGGTGCAGGAAAAGAACTCCGGCCCATGACTTGCCAGTTGCCGCGCCGTGGCGATCAGCTTCTCGTGGCCCGCTTCGGTCTTGCAGGGAAAGAATTCGAAACTCAGACTGGGTTTCACGTCGTCTCTCTCGTGGGCGGCCACCCGCTCCGGGGAGCGGGTGGCCTGGCCATCAGTAGCGGTAGCTGTCGGGCTTGAAGGGGCCTTCCTGGGTCACGCCGATGTACTTGGCCTGAGCTTCGGTCAGACGGGTCACCACGCCACCGAAGCCCTTCACCATTTCCAGCGCCACTTCTTCGTCGAGCTTCTTGGGCAGGACCATGACGGTGACGTTGGCGGTCTTCTCCGCGACCGGCAGGTCGGCGAACTTCTCCTGGAACAGGTGAATCTGCGCCAGCACCTGGTTGGCGAAGGAGCCGTCCATGATGCGGCTGGGGTGGCCGGTGGCGTTGCCCAGGTTCACCAGGCGGCCTTCGGCCAGCAGAATCAGGTAGTCGTCGTTGGCCGAGTCGACGGTCAGACCGGTGCGGTGGATCTTGTGCACCTGCGGCTTCACCTCTTCCCAGCCCCAGTGCTGGCGCATGAAGGCGGTGTCGATCTCGTTGTCGAAGTGACCGATGTTGCACACCAGGGCGCGCTTCTTCAGCGCCTTGAGCATGTTGGCGTCACAGACGTTGACGTTGCCAGTGGTGGTGACGATCAGGTCGATCTTGCCCAGCAGGGCGCGATCCACCGAGGCTTCGGTGCCGTCGTTCAGGCCATCGACATAGGGCGAGACCAGCTCGTAGCCGTCCATGCAGGCCTGCATGGCGCAGATCGGGTCGACTTCCGAGACCTTGACGATCATGCCTTCCTGACGCAGCGAGGCGGCCGAGCCCTTGCCTACGTCGCCGTAGCCGATCACCAGCGCCTGCTTGCCGGACAGCAGGTGGTCGGTGGCGCGCTTGATGGCGTCGTTGAGGCTGTGGCGGCAACCGTACTTGTTGTCGTTCTTGCTCTTGGTGACCGAGTCGTTGACGTTGATCGCCGGGACCTTGAGGGTGCCGTCCTTGAGCATGTCCAGCAGGCGGTGCACGCCGGTGGTGGTCTCTTCGGTGATGCCGTGCACGCGCTCCAGCACCTGCGGATACTTGTCGTGCAGGATCTGGGTCAGGTCACCGCCGTCGTCCAGCACCATGTTGGCGTCCCAGGGCTGGCCGTCCTTGAGGATGGTCTGCTCGATGCACCACTCGTATTCGGCTTCGGTCTCGCCCTTCCAGGCGAACACCGGGATACCGGCGGCGGCGATGGCGGCGGCGGCCTGGTCCTGGGTGGAGAAGATGTTGCAGCTGGACCAGCGCACTTCGGCGCCCAGGGCCACCAGGGTCTCGATGAGCACGGCGGTCTGGATGGTCATGTGGATGCAGCCGAGGATCTTGGCACCGGCCAGGGGTTGTTCGCCGGCGTACTTGCCACGCAGTGCCATAAGGGCGGGCATTTCCGATTCGGCGATGATGACTTCGCGACGACCCCAGTCGGCCAGGGAGATGTCGGCGACCTTGAAATCGTTGAAAGCGGCAGGCGTGAGGACAGCGCTCATTGAAGAGTCTCCATTCGTTAGGTGCGAATGGGCGCCGTTGATGCGTTCTGATAACGCTCCGTTCGAGCCTGACAACGTCTGACGTCATGCCGGCCGTGATGCCCGCGCCAGCGGCGGGTCGGCTAGGATGGGATAACGCAGCGTGCTGCAGCGCCCCTCGAACGGAAGGCGGGGCGGCCTGGTGGCCGCGATGCGCGGGCAGTATAACGAGGATCGCGATAAACCCAAAGGGTGGCGCTCTGCCTCATGTCGACCGGAATCTACCGTGCGCACCCTGATCTGATGCCTCAACCCCCCTGGAAATTCAAGGAGCCCTGATGAACTTCCATACCCGCAAGTGGGTGAAACCCGAAGACCTCAATGCCAATGGCACCCTGTTCGGCGGCAGTCTGCTGAAATGGATCGACGAGGAGGCGGCGATCTACGCCATCGTGCAGCTGGAAAATCCCAAGGTGGTGACCAAGTACATCTCGGAGATCAACTTCATCAGCGCCTCGCGTCAGGGCGACATCATCGAGCTGGGCATCACCGCCACCGAGTTCGGGCGTACCTCCATCACCCTGAGATGCGAGGTGCGCAACAAGATCACCCGCAAGAGCATCCTCACCATCGACAAGATCGTCTTCGTCAATCTCGACGAGGAAGGCAATCCGGTACCCCATGGCAAGACCCGGATCACCTATGTCGAGGACAGGTTCAAGGAGTCGCCTTGAGGCCGGCGCGGGTCACGTCCAGGCGCCGCCGCTCGGCCCAGTAGAGCAGCAATTCACGCAGTTGCGAGAGTTCGATCGGCTTGCCCATGTGGCCGTCCATGCCGGCCTCCTGGGCGCGATCCTTGTGCTCGGCGAGGATATGCGCGGTCAGGGCCACCACCGGGGTGCGCGAACGATGATTCTGCTGTTCCCAGGCACGTAGCCGGCGGGTGGCGCCGAAGCCGTCCAGCAGGGGCATCTCGCAATCCATCAGGATGAGGTCGTAGGTGTTCTGCTGGAGCTTTTCGAAGGCCTCCAGGCCGTTGCTCACGGTATCGGGTTCGACGCCGAGCTTCTTCAGCATGCCGCGGATCACCTTGACCGAGATGCTGTTGTCCTCGGCCACCAGAACGCGGAAGTCGCTGGGAATGCCGCTGGGCTGTTCCTGGGGCTCGGGCTCGCTGACCCGCTGGCCGCGGCGCGACAGTTCGTCGGCCAGGGTGGCTCTGAGGGTATAGCCGGCCACCGGCTTGGCCAGCACCCGCTTGATACCGGCGTTGCGGGCGATGACCTTGCTCGGCGCATTGCTCAGCCCGGTGAGCATGATCAGCAGCAGATCGTGGTTGAGATTCTCGTCTTCGTTGATGCGCGCGGCGAGCTGCATGCCGGTCATGCCCGGCATCTGCTGATCGAGCAGCACCACATCGAAGTATTCCCGCAGGTGCGACTGGGTACGCAGCAGGGCCAGGGCCTCGCGCCCGGAGGCGGCGGTGACCGCCTGCATGCCCCAGGCGCTGCACTGCTGTTGCAGGACCTTGCGGCAGAGTTCGTTGTCATCGACCACCAGCACCCGCACGTCCTGCAGCGGATAGTCGCTGTCGCCGCGCGACAGGACCAGCGCCTGAGCCGGGATGGGCAGGCTGATCCAGAAGCTGGAACCGCCCTCGGCGTTGTTCTGGATGCCGAAGTCGCCCTGCATCAGCAGCACCAGCTGGCGGGCGATGATCAGGCCGAAATCCAGGCTGTCGGTGTCGCTGGCGAGGAAGTCGCGGCGGTCGAGGTGGGTGGAGAGCAGCTGGCGACTCAGCGCCGCGTCCAGCGGGGTGCCGCTGTCCTGCACCGAGATGCGCAGGCGCGGCGGTTGGCCGGTGGCCTCTTCCAGGGAGATCACCAGCAGGATCTCGCCCTCCTCGGTGCGCTGGAAGGCGTTTTCCAGCAGGTTGAGCAGGATCTGGCGCAAGCGGGTCGGGTCGCCGATGAAGCGGCGCGGCACCTGGGGCTGGATGAAGCTGAGCAATTCGACCCGGTGCTCCTCGGCACGCGGCCGGAAGATGTCCAGGCAGTCGTCGAGCAGGGCATTGAGGTCGAAGGTGACCTCCTCGAGTTCGATCTGGCCGCTTTCCAGGCGGGTGATGTCGATGATCTCGTTGATCAGGTTGAGCAGCTCGGCGCCGGCGCTGTGGATGGTCTGCACATAGTCGCGCTGCTTGGCCGACAGCGCCGTGCCCTGCAGCAATTCGGTCATGCCCAGCACGCCGTTCATGGGCGTGCGGATCTCGTGACTGATGCGCGAGAGAAATTCGGCCTTGCCCTTGAGCTCCGCATGGTCCGTGGCTCTGTCACGGGTGCGGGTGAAATGTTCCTCGCGCAGATAGCGACGCCGCTCCTCCAGGGCCAGGGTCAGCAGGATGCCGCTGAGCATGCAGCTGGCGATCAGGCCGCGGCCCATCCATACCGGTGGATTGGCGTAGCCGGCCAGGATCGGCAGCGCGATCAGCCCGGCCAGGGCCAGCAGGGCGCAGCTCATCACCAGCAGCCGCCCATAGCGGGCGCCCTGGTGCCAGCGCTCCAGGGCGATGATCAGGCAGGCACACAGCGCCAGGCCATTGACCGCCATCAGCCAGTCGCCGACATAGAATTCGCCGGCGGCGATACGCACCACGGCGGCCAGGCCGACCAGGGCCAGCAGACCCCGCAGCGTGCGGCGGACCCACAGCGGCAGCCGTCGCCAGCCGAAGAAGGCGCCCACGAGATTCAGCCCGGCGGCGCTGCAGGCCAGCACCGACAGATCG
>Ga0157369_10008287_pt1 | contig 11915 bp, 14 predicted proteins | sample C25metaG_FD_113461 | JGI IMG/M metagenome (GOLD analysis project Ga0157369, IMG submission 113461) | Corn rhizosphere microbial communities from Kellogg Biological Station, Michigan, USA - C2-5 metaG | ecosystem: Host-associated > Plants > Roots > Rhizosphere > Soil | place: USA: Michigan... | reverse complement strand
TCCCGCAGCTCTACGTTAAAGGTGAATTTGTCGGCGGCTCGGACATCATGATGGAGATGTTCGAAAACGGCGAGCTCCAAGAGCTCGTCGGCGCGGCTGCAGAGTAAAGGAAAAGGGCGGTGAGGCGGGACCAGATACCGCTTCACCGCCCTCTCTTCGGCGTGGAACCAAGTGGACACCATCTAATAAGCAATGGCCGTGCCAATTATGAAAAATGGCAGATTATGGCCAATTTCACAAAGTTCATCGACGCTCCCCAAAGGGTGATCGTCAAAAATTCCGACAGATTGCGCGCCGGGATCGGTCCAAAGAAGGTAATTTTCGGATGAGCGGTCGCAGTGGAACTTCGATGCTGATCTGCGACCTCACCCAGAGCTGGTCGGAAGTAGGCGGGGGCGTACGCACCTACCTCCTGCACAAGCGGGCACATATCCTCCAGAAAACAAAGCACCGGCATCTTCTAATCGTGCCAGGCGCTCACGATTCGGTGGTGGAGGAAGAGCGCGCAATCACCGTCACCATCGCCTCACCCCATGTTCCGGGCAGTCCAAACTACCGCCTGATGGTGAGGAGCGGCGCCGTTCGCACGGCACTCGCGGGCTTCCAGCCCGACCTGATCGAATGTCAGGATGCCTATAATCTGCCCTGGGCAGCGATTGCCCACCGGCGACGCCATCCCGAAACTGCGTTGGTCGCCGCGTACATGACAGATTTTCCGACCGTCTATGTCGAGCGGCCGCTGTCGAAAGCATTCGGAGGACCCGTCGCGCGAACGGCCGCACGCGCTTGCTATCGCTATTGCGGCGCCCTCTATCGACGTTTCGACGGCGTATTCGCCCTGAGCGAGAATGGAGGCGGCGCAAAGCTTCGTAATCTTGCTATTGCGCCTGAGATCATTCCGCTCGGTGTAGAGCTCGGCGAATTCAGTCCGCGCAAGCGAAATGAGCAACTTCGCCAAACTCTGGGAGTCGAGCCCGATCAACCGCTGCTGATCTACGTGGGACGCCTCGACAGGGAGAAGAAGGCGCAGACGGTGGTCGATGCCTTCCGGCGGCTCCCACAGGAGCTAGGTGCAACGCTCGTCTTGCTCGGAGAAGGACCACTTCGGGACACGATCATCTCCTCGGGCGATCGCATCGTGGCGCCGGGTTATATCCGGGATCGGGCGGAAATCGCCCGTTGGCTGGCCAGCGCGGATCTCTACGTTTCCGGAATGGCCGACGAAACCTTCGGAGTGTCGATCATCGAAGCTCAAGCTTCCGGATTACCGGTGATTGGCGTGGCGGCTGGAGCGATGCTCGACCGTGTCACTCCGGAGATCGGGCGTCTCGGGCCTATTGGCGATGCTGCCGCTATGGCGACCAACATCCTCGATATCTGGAATGGGGACCGCTCGACGATGGGTGCGCGCGCATGCCGGCATGCACTCCAATATAGCTGGGACGGGAGCATGGAAGCGCTTTTCGGGCGCGTGTATCCCAAGGCCTTTGCCGCACGGGCTGCCGCTCGGCGGCTCAAGGTCCCCACAGCGACCGCGGGCCAACCGGTCGTACCGTAGCTGCGTCCTGTGACCGGCCCTTATGGGAAAGTAGAAGAGCTCGAACCCGGCATTGCTCGCCTCTTGGCGCACAATCCGTCCCCGTTCACCTACACCGGCACTCAATCCTATGTGCTCGGGGAGCGGGAGGTCGTGGTGATCGACCCCGGACCGGAACTGGACGATCATGTCGAGGCGCTGCTGGTTGCGATCGCAGGAAGGCCTCTGAACGCGATCCTCTGCACCCACACCCATCGGGATCACAGTCCGGCAGCTCGATTGCTCAGGAATCGGACAGGTGCGCCTATCGTGGGCTGCGCACGGCTTGCGTTACAAAGCGCAGGACCACGCGCTGACGCTTCCTTCGACCCGGACTACGATCCCGATCGCGTCCTAGAAGATGGGGCCACGCTTCAGGTGAACGGCGAAGAGCTTGTCGCTGTGGCGACGCCGGGACACACCTCCAACCATCTCTGTTTCGGCTACCGCGGTGCGCTATTTACAGGCGATCATGTGATGAAGTGGTCGACGACTGTCGTTTTTCCGCCCGACGGCGATATGGCCGCGTACATGGCCAGCCTTGAAAAGCTGCGCTGTCGCGACGACCGCATTTACTATCCGGCCCATGGTCCAGCAGTCGAAAATCCTCAGCAATATGTGCGGCAGCTGCTCGGGCATCGATTGCAACGCGCGAGCCAGATCCTATCGCTGATCCGCGAGAGGCCTCGCCGGATTGGCGAGATCGTGGTCGATGCTTATCCCGGCCTGGACCCACGCCTGACCATTGCCGCCGGCGGCTCGGTCCTGGCGCACCTTCTGGACCTTCACAAGCGCGGCCTCGTTGAACAGCGAAAGGACAAATGGATAGTCGTTTGAACAAGCCGCTGATCGCGCTGGGGATCGTGATTGCCCTGGTGGTTGGAGTGTTACTCGGAACCTGGACGGGAATCGCGGATAAGATCTTCGGCCCTAACGCGAAGACGATCGCCACATCCAGCCTGCAGGCAATGCGCGCCGAAAACCGGCTGATTGCATTTGAAGCGCGCTACGTGTCCGTCGTTACCACCGACAAGAGCAGCTTCGGCCTCTCCGCCGAGCGCACGCTCATTCTGCCCGGCGATGTGCGGTACGAACTCGATCTCGCCGCGCTTTCACCGGAGGATTTGAGCTGGGACGGCGATGCCAAGACACTTTCCGTAAAGCTTCCCGAGATTGAGATCGCCGGACCCGACGTCGACCTCACTCATGCGCGAGAATATGGATCGAGCGGCTTGCTCGGCGTGTTCACCGACGCTCGGCTCCAACTCGACGAGGCGAACCGGGCGAAAGCGGTCGCTGATCTCCGCCAGCAGGCGCAAGCTCAAGTCCCGATGCGTCTGGCTCGGGAAGCGGCTCGTCAGGATATCGAGCGAAGCTTTGCGTTGCCCCTTGCTGCCGCTGGCTTCAAGGACGTGAAGGTAGTCGCGCGTTTCCCGGCGGACGGGGATGCCGGCCCAACCACCTACATGGACGGATCGACGCCGCTGAACGAGGTGATGAACGGGGCGAACCGTTAGGGCCGCACCACCTTCACCAGCGTGGTCGCGTCCTGTCCGGTCGGAAGCTTGCCGCTCGCGACCACTCGGCCGGCGTCGTCGTCCCAGCGCAGAACGGCAGATCGGCCGCCGCCCGACTTGTAAGCGTTGGTCACTCCATCGTCGTCGTAGACGGTGAAGCTTCCGTTCGCTCCCGGGTAGACACGGATTTCGCTTACCGGCTGTCGCTGCATCGTGTTCTGCACCGGCGCGCCCAGGGGCACGATCGATCCGGCGCGAACGAACAGAGGGATGTGATCAATCGGCGCGTCAGCGTCGATCCACTGCCCGCCGGTGTAATGCTTGTTGGTCCACCAGTCGTACCAGTCAGTCCCGGCGGGCAGATAAACGCGGCGGCTGGTGACGCCTTGGTCGAGCACCGGGGCGACCAGGAAGGCCGGCCCGAACATATATTCGTCCTTTAGGTTCGTGACCTGCGGATCGCTCGGGAAATCCATGAACAGCGCCCGCATGAACGGAGCGCCGGTTTGATAGGTGTGATACCCGAGCGAGTAGAGGTACGGCATCAGCTGGTAACGGAGCCGGAGTACGCTCGCCAAAATCGGCTCTGCGGCAGTTCCGTACTGCCAAATGGCCGTTGCTGGACGGTTGCCGTGGATTCGTAGCGTCGGGGTGAAGGTGTTGAGTTCGAACCAGCGGACAAACAGCTCCGGGTAATCCCGGTAAGACGGGGCCATCGCAGTGGCGCCCGCTGGATCGACCAGAACAGGCCGTTGCGCTTCGGGTCCGTTCGGCCACTGCCATCCGCCCGTGTCGCTGCTGGTGTAGGCAATCCCGCTCGCGGCCATGTTGAGGTTGGTCGGTACCTGCCGTTTCAGAGCCTCCCACGTCGCTTGCACATCGGAGGTCCAGAAAATCGCTCCGGAAGCCTGCGATCCAAGGTAGGCCGCTCGCGCAAGGATCAGGTTTCGAAAGTTCGGGCGGTCGCGGGCTGAACCTTCAGCGACGCCCATCGTGTGCAACAGCGGGAAGAGGTTGTGGTACCGGTCGCCAGACCCGACCGAATAGAAATAACCGTCCGGCACCAGATCCGGCTCGGTTTCATCCAGCCAGGTCCAGTCGAACCCCTGACTCAAAATGTTGTCACGGATCTTGCCCCAGTACCAGGCGCGCGCCTCCGGATTCGTGCTGTCGATCAGGGCTCCGGCACGGTCGGAGCGAACGGGAAGCCCATCCACCGGATTGCCATCCCTGTCGTGAAGGAACCATCCGCGCGAGGCGAGCAGGTTGTAATAGCGGCTTTCGCGCTCAAACCGTGGCCACACCGAGATAATTGAATGCATGCCCCAGTCGTGCAGCTGGCGGTTCATCCCGGCTGGGTCCGGGAAATAGGCCCGATCGATGTCGAGCTGCCCCATCCGGGTCCAGCAGAACCAGTCGAGCACCATGATATCCAGCGGATAGCCTCGGCTTCGATAGCCTTCGGCGATGTCCATCAGCTCCTTCTGGCTCTCGTAGCGCGCTTTCGACTGAATGAGGCCGAAGGCCGCCTTCGGAGGAAGCGGCGTGACTCCGGTGAGCTGCCGGTAACCCTTGTACAGTTCGTCGGAATCATGGCCGGTAATCACGTAGAAGGACACGCGCTCGCCGACTTCGCTCTGGAAGGCCGTGTGGTTGTAGAGACCGGGCGAAACCGTTGTCGGAGATGGATTGTCCCAGACGATCATGTAATTGTTGGAGCTGACCAGGACCGGCACGCACACCTGCTCGCCGGCAGGCGCGTCATAATAATGGCGGCAGTCGATCGTGTGACCGCGCAGGTCAAGGTTGCCCTCTTGGTTCTGCCCCAGCCCATAGAAATGTTCGTTGGGGGTGACGCTGAAGTTGGCGCTGACCTTGAATGTCTTCTCCCCGTTCACCGTCTGCGGGACCATGTCCCAGCCCGTCATCTTGATGATCGGCGTGCCGTTCGCCCCCGCGATCGAAAGCGAGACGGGCGGGATCGACGAGGCGAAGTAGCGCTCCATTTGGCTTGGCGCCTTTGGCCAGGGCTGCGGGTCCACCGTGACGTCCATCGTCCCGGAGTCGAACTTGTCCCCATCGGAGCCCGTCATATGCGACCAGCCCGCGGAGTCGCTCTTCGCCACAATCCCGTAGTGCGGTTGCTTGTCGATGAGATCGGGCTCGAGAGCGACGGTGACGTGAACGATGTTTGGGGCGATCGGCTCGATGGCTACGTAGCTTCCGTGTCGCTCGACTGTGGCGAGCGGCGTTGCCAGCGCACTCGAACTCAATAGAGCTGCGCTGAGCGCGAACCATTTCGACAATTTCATGTAATTCCCTCCCGGTTTGCGCCCCTTTTTCATATTTGTGGCCGGGTTTCAAAACGCTTTTGACGCCCTTCGACAAACCGCTGCGGAATTCCTATCTGAGTTGCATGACCGCACCGCAGCGCCCCCCGACAGGAGCCGATCTTCTCGCTGAAATCGAACGCCTGAAGCGCGACCGCAATGCGGTGATCCTCGCTCATTACTATCAAAAGCCGGAAATCCAGGATCTCGCCGATTTCGTCGGGGACAGTCTCGATCTATCGCGCAAGGCGGCGGCGACCGATGCCGATGTGATCGCCTTCTGCGGCGTTCGTTTCATGGCGGAGACGGCGAAGATCCTCTCACCTCAAAAGACGGTCATTCTCCCGGACATGGATGCGGGCTGCTCACTGGAAGACAGCTGCCCTCCGGATCAGTTCAAGGCTTTCCGGGAGGCTCATCCCGATCATATCGCCCTTACTTACATCAATTGCTCTGCGGCGGTGAAAGCGCTCTCCGACATCATCGTTACTAGCTCCTCGGCACAGATCATCCTCGATCAGATCCCGCGCGATCAGAAGATCATCTTCGGGCCTGATCGCCATCTCGGCGGCTACCTCGCCCGCAAGCTCGGGCGGGACATGCTGCTGTGGCCGGGCGTGTGCATCGTCCACCAGGCGTTCAGCGAAACCGAGCTTCTGAAACTCATGGCCGAGAACCCGGGCGCTCCGGTGGCTGCCCATCCCGAATGCCCACCGCACATACTCGATCACGCGGACCTGGTGGGCTCGACCAAAGCCATCCTCGATTTCGCGCTGAGCTCGCCTGCCGAGACTATCTTGGTCGCGACGGAACCTCACATTATTCACCAGATGCAAAAGGCGGCGCCGAATAAGACTTTCATCGGGGTGCCCGGCGGCGATGGGAACTGCAATTGCAACATGTGCCCTTACATGGCGCTCAATACCCTTGAGAAGCTCTATGTGGCTCTTCGCGATCTGCAACCACGGATCGAGCTTCAGCCGACACTCATGGATGCAGCGCGCAAGCCTCTGGAGCGAATGCTTGAAATGGCGAGCGGTACCGTCGGGAAAGGCGACGTCGGTACACCTGTCCTGAGTGGATCTTAATGTTGTTGAACGGTCGATAACTGAGCCGTTCAGCCTCCGAGCACGTGCCGGGTGCAACATTTGGCGCATCAACTGCTCGAAAGGAGAGCAAAGATGCGTAAACTCTTGATTTCGCTCGCTGCCGCGGCCTCGATGTTGTCCATTGCGGCACCTGCTTCCGCGCAATGGTACCCGCAGCCCGCGCCCTATGCAGGCGGTTATGGGGGTTATGGCGGTTACTCCACCCCCGCGGCGACGCAGGAATTCCAGGCCCGGCTTCAGCGCATTCGCGCACATGTTCAGGAACTTGGAATGCGCGGCCTGATCAGCCCATGGCAGGTCCAGCGCTTCCAGCGCGAAGCCGACGCGACAGACCGGCAGATGTGGCGCAAGGCGCGCCACGGCCTGAGCTACGGCGACCGGATGTCCGTCAATGAACGGATCGCCCGGCTGCAACAGGCGGTCGAAATGACGGCTCGCGGCAACATGGGCGACGGCCGCCGCTACGGTTGGTAATTGGACTGGCATGGTGAACGAAAGGCGCGTCCCGCAGCCGGGGCGCGCCTTTTTCTTTGCCGGGGCGGTCGCTATAGCGCGGGCAGGATTTTGCTTGAAATCGAGGATAACTGGATGACTATTTCGCCGCTCATGCCCGTCTACACGCGCTGCGAAGTGCGACCGGTGAGAGGCGAAGGCGCTTATCTGTATGGCGAAAATGGCGAGAAATACCTCGATTTTGCTGCCGGGATCGCGGTGAATATTCTCGGACACGGGCATCCCCACCTGACGGAGGCGATCCAGAACCAGGCCGCGAGGCTGATGCACGTCTCGAACCTCTACGGCAGTCCCCAACAGGAAGCGTTCGCGAAGCGCTTGGTCGACCTCACCTTCGCAGACACGGTGTTCTTCACGAATTCGGGTGTCGAAGCGGTCGAGTGTGCGATCAAGACGGCTCGCCGTTATCACTACGCGAAAGGCAATCCGCACAAGCACGACCTGATCACGTTCTCGAACGCCTTTCATGGGCGGACGATGGGCGCGATCAGCGCGACCAATCAAGCGAAGATGGTCGATGGCTTCGCGCCGCTGCTGCCTGGCTTCAAAGTCGTCGAGTTCAACAATCTCGAGGCGGCGCTCGCTGCCGTTGACGAGAATACCGCCGGATTCCTGCTCGAGCCGATACAGGGCGAGGGTGGTATCCGACCGGCGACAAGGGAATTTCTGCAAGGTTTGCGGGAGTTCGCCGACGCCAACGATCTCATGCTCGTGCTCGATGAAGTCCAGAGCGGCGTTGCCCGCACCGGCACCCTTTATGCTTACGAGCAATACGGCATCACGCCCGACATCATGGCCACGGCGAAGGGCATTGGAGGTGGCTTTCCGATGGGTGCGTGCCTGGCCACGGAGAACGCAGCCAGCGGCATGGTGATCGGCACCCACGGGACGACCTACGGCGGCAACCCGCTGGCGATGGCGGCGGGGCAAGCGGTGTTCGATGTTATAGCCGACGATGAATTCCTTGCCGGTGTCCGGCAGAAAGGCGAGAGGCTTCGCTCGGCGCTGGAGCAGATGATCCCCAATCACGACCATCTATTCGAAAGCGTCCGCGGCATGGGCCTGATGCTTGGAATAAAGATGAAGACCGACAGCCGCGCCTTCGTGAACTGGCTTCGAAGTCGCGGGCTTTTGACTGTGGCTGCGGGCGACAACGTGATGCGGATCTTGCCGCCGCTCACGATCGAGGAACAGCATATTCGTGAATTCGTGGACACGCTGTCGGCTGCAGCCGCGGAGTACGAGGTGCCAGCAGCGGCGGCCTGAGTTGAGCCTGCCGCGGCGGCTTCCTATCTAGCCGTTATGCCCACAACAGACCTCACGACCGATGTCGCCCTCGGCGTCACCATTCCGGCGCGCAACGCGCGCGGTCGAATCGTGCGCATCGGTCCTGCGCTGGAGCAAATCCTTTCGAGCCACAATTATCCGCCTGCCATAGAGCGCCTGCTTGCCGAAGCTCTGGTGGTAACAGCGTTGCTCGGCTCGATGCTGAAAGAACCGGAAGGACAGGTAACGGTTCAGGCGCAGACCGAGAATGGGATCGTGGATCTTCTCGTCTGCGATTATCTGGGCGGGCAGCTTCGCGGCTACGTTCGCCACGATTCGGAGCGCCTCGCGGATGCGGGCCCGAGCCCATCTCTCTTTGCGCTCTTTGGCAAGGGGTATTTGGCGATCACCTTCGACCATCCGGTGATGAAAGAGCGTTACCAGGGGATCGTGCCGCTTGAAGGGGAAACTCTCGCCAAGGCGGCTGAGAGCTTTTTCGCTCAGTCCGAGCAGATCCCCAGCGTGGTCCGTCTTGCTGCAGAGAGAAGGGAGGGAGGCTGGTCGGCAGGAGGTCTGCTGTTCCAGCATTTGCCGGAAGGTGAGGAAGGCAGGGAGCGCATTCATACGCGTCTCGACCATCCCGACTGGCCGCACGTCGCTATCCTTGCTGGCTCGGTGAAGCCGGATGAGCTCACCGATCCCGCCCTGCGCCTCGACGATATCGCGTGGCGCCTGTTCCATGAAGAGGCGGAGGTTCGAACGCTCGACCCGCTTCCTCTGTCGCGCGGCTGCCGCTGTAACCCTGATTACGTTCGCTCCGTCGTCGCCCGCTTTCCTGAAGAAGAGCGCGCGGAGATGGTCGGTCCGGACGGACTGATCCGGGTCGATTGTGAGTTTTGCTCGCAAAGCTTCCCGATTGCGCTTGAGGACATCAGCGAAAGGTAATTCGTTTTGTAACGGCGGCGTGATAATCGCACCGTCGTGACTCGCTGGACTCTCCCGCGCGCCTGCTCTGGCGTGCTGCTGCTTTGTGCACTCGCTGCCGCAGCGCCGTCGCTGCTGGCGGGGGTAGCCGGCGGATTGTGGGAAGTGACCGGCCAGGGACGGCCAGTCCGTCTTTGCATCGCCGATCCTCTGGTTCTTGCCTACTACGAACATCGCTTCGTCAACTGCACGCACTCCGTGATTCGAAGGGACGGACAATCGGCGGTGGTTAGCTATAGCTGTTCCGGCGGCGGATTCGGTCAGAGCCAGCTTTCGGTTCTGACACCGCGATCGCTCCAGATTGACACCCAGGGGATTCTGGCGGGTGAGCCCTACCATTACGTGCTCGATGCGAGGCGAGTGGGCGATTGCCTCGCCCATTAAGGGAATGTTTAACCATGTTGCACTAGGAAGGAGAGGTGCCGGATCGGCACGCTTTCCTCCCTATCGGGCGTGGGCTCGATAACTGGGCCGCCCCTCGAAAGTCGGGCGGCCCTTCTTTTTGGGCGGTCACGCTTCTAGAGCGCGCCACCATGACGAATGCGGTGGTGCTCCTCTCCGGTGGTCTCGATTCGATGGTCTGCGCCGGTCTCGCCCGCGAGCAGGGTTACTCCTTGCTGGCGCTCACCGTGGATTATGGCCAACGCCACCGCATCGAACTGGAGGCAGCGAGAGCGATCGCGTCTCAACTTGCGCAGCGTCACGTAGTGCTGAGGCTGGATCTCACTCAGTTCGGCGGCTCGGCACTTACTGCCGATATCGCCGTTCCGAAGGATGGCGTCTCATCGGGAATCCCAGTGACCTACGTTCCGGCGCGCAACACCATCCTGCTCAGCCTCGCACTAGGATGGGCCGAGGCCGCGGGCGCGCGCGATGTTTTCATCGGCGTGAACGCGCTGGACTATTCCGGCTATCCTGATTGCCGGCCGGAGTTCATCGCCGCGTTTCAGCAACTGGCCAACCGGGCAACGAAAGCGGGAGTCGAGGGGAACGGCTTCACGGTCCACGCGCCGCTGCAGAACCTCACAAAAGCCGATATTGCCCGCGAAGCCGCGCGCTTGGGGCTGAACGCATCGCTCAGTCACAGCTGTTATGATCCTGCGCCGGACGGCGCGCACTGCGGCTTGTGCGACGCCTGTCGATTGCGTTCAAAGGGATTCGCCGAAGCTGGCCTTCCCGATCCAACCCGCTACGCGGCCGCGCCGTGACCTATTCAGTCAAAGAGATTTTTCTGACCCTGCAAGGTGAGGGGATGCAGGCGGGGAGGCGCGCTGTGTTCCTCCGCTTCTCGGGCTGTAACCTCTGGTCCGGTCGCGAAGAAGATCGGGAAACGGCCAGGTGCCGCTTCTGCGATACGGATTTCGTAGGAACCGACGGCGTCGGCGGCGGCAAGTTCCGAACTGCTGGCCAACTCGCCGACGCTGTGGCCGCGACTTGGGGCTCCCTTCGAGAGCGGCGGCTGGTGGTGATTACGGGGGGGGAGCCGACGCTTCAGCTTGACGGAGCACTCATCGATGCGCTCCACGCGAGGGGGTTCCGAGTAGCCGTCGAAACGAACGGCACAATCGAAGCGCCGTCAGGGCTGGACTGGCTATGCATCAGTCCGAAAGCCGGAACGGACGTGGTTCAACGCCGCGGGAACGAACTTAAACTGGTGTGGCCGCAAGACGGAATTGATCTGGCTGAACTGGAAAGCTGGGATTTCGAGCATTTCCTGGTTCAGCCGATGGATTGCGTAGACCGGGAGGCTGCGCTTGAGTCTGCCATTCGTCTGGCAATGGATCGTCCGAAGTGGCGCGTGGCTCTTCAGGCGCACAAGGTAATCGGATTGCCCTGATTACTGGGCGCTGTTGGTTGGCGCAGTTGCGACAGAATTGCTCTCGATCGCTGCTGGTTTGATCGTCTTCCGGGCCGCTTTATGCACCGTCGTGCTGTTGGACGTATTCGTCCCGCTTTCGGGATTTGCCTCGTTAAACGTGTAATTCACGTCAGGCGCCATGTTGGCGGCTTCCCCGGTTGCTGCGTCGATCGCGGTTACGTCGTTGGTCACAACCGTCTGGCTCGCGGCATTGTCCTCGGCGAGGGCCGAATTGTCCGCGGCATTTTTGCTGCCGCAGGCGCTGAGCGCGAGTGCGGCGAAAATCATGGCCCGGATTCGCATAAAGGCTCTCCACATCAGCCGGGGCGAAAAGTCAAAAAGAGAGGCCGCCGACGACAGTTCGCCGACAGCCTCTCAAGAACGCCAAGCGGCTCTCGACGAGCCGCTTCCGATTACATGTTGGTGGTGTTCGTCGTCGTGGTGGTCGTAGTAGTGTTGGCGCCAGTCGCGTTGGCGGCAGCCATCGAATTGTCCGTCGCCATGTTGGTGGCGTTCATATCGGTGGTGGTGGTGGTGTTTTCGACGACCAGATTCTCGGCCGTCAGATTGTCGACCGCCATAGTGTTGTTGTCAGCGCCATTGTTGCTGCTGCAAGCTGCAAGCGCCAGGGCCGCACCAGCGACCAGGATAAGAGCACGCATTCAAGACTCCCTTGATTGTCCGATCTGGATGCGGTCACCCGCGTCCCAAATCGCCTTCAGCATAATCTGAACGGCTCCCCGCCATCAAGAGACTTGATTT
>Ga0157369_10008286_pt1 | contig 11915 bp, 9 predicted proteins | sample C25metaG_FD_113461 | JGI IMG/M metagenome (GOLD analysis project Ga0157369, IMG submission 113461) | Corn rhizosphere microbial communities from Kellogg Biological Station, Michigan, USA - C2-5 metaG | ecosystem: Host-associated > Plants > Roots > Rhizosphere > Soil | place: USA: Michigan... | reverse complement strand
CCACCCCGCATGATTCCGATGGAAGCGGGCTGAACGAGCTTTTGGAGATTTTATGGCATCAGGTCATCTGGATCGCGCCTTCGCGCTGGAGGCGGTTCGCGTCACGGAAGCCGCCGCCGTTTCCGCCGCCCGCCAGATCGGGCGCGGCGACGAACACGCCGCCGATCAGGCAGCCGTGGAAGCGATGCGCAACGCGTTCAACATCCTTCCCATCGACGGCACCGTCGTCATCGGCGAGGGCGAGCGCGACGAGGCGCCGATGCTCTATATCGGGGAAAAGGTCGGAAGCGGCGGCCTCAAGGTCGACATCGCGCTCGATCCGCTCGAAGGCACGACGCTGACGGCAAAGGCGTTGCCGAACGCGCTCGCGGTGATGGCGATGGCCGAACCCGGCACGCTGCTCAATGCGCCCGACACCTATATGGACAAGATCGCCATCGGCGGCGGTTATCCCGAAGGCACCATCGATCTCGATGCCGATCCGGCCGACAACATCGTCTCGCTCGCCAAAGCCAAGGGCGTGAAGCCGGGCGACATCACCGCACTCATCCTCGACCGTCCGCGGCATGAGAAGATCATCGCATCGGTGCGCCGCGCTGGCGCATCGGTGCGCCTCATCACCGACGGCGACGTTGCGGGCGTGATCGCGACGGCCGATCCCGAAACCGGCATCGACATCTATCTGGGGCAGGGTGGTGCGCCGGAAGGCGTGCTGGCGGCGGCGGCGCTGCGCTGTGTCGGCGGCCAGATCCAGACGCGTCTCGTATTCAAGAAGGACGATGAGCGCGCGCGCGCGGCCAAGCTCGGCATCACCGACTTCAATCGCAAATACTCGCTGATGGATCTGGCGTCCGGCGACGTGGTGTTCTCTGCCACCGGCGTGACCGATGGCTCGATGCTCGACGGCGTGAAGGTCGGCCGCGAATTTTTCACCACACACAGCGTCGTGATGCGCTCGGCCACGGGCACGGTGCGCTGGATCAAGGCGCGCCACCGCCGCAAGGATGTCCGCTAGCGCCCTCGACCGCGCGCCATCTGCGGCGTTTGGCGTCGCGCGGTCTTTCTCGGGCCGACGATGGGTTCTGCACGCGGCGGACGAGAGCGCGGTGCGCGCGCTCATGCTCGCGGGCAATCTTTCCAATGTGCTGGCGCGGCTGCTCGTTGTGCGCCGCGTCCAGCCGGACGAACTCGGCGATGTTCTCGAACCGACGCTGAAGCGCCTGCTGCCTGAGCCGCGGTTGCTCAAGGACATGGACAGGGCGGTGGAGCGGGTTCGCTCCGCCATTGCAGGAGGCGAGCAGGTCGCGATCTTCGGCGACTACGATGTCGATGGATCGTGCTCTGCAGCGCTGCTGCATGAATTCCTTTCGGCGCTGGGCGTGCAGCCTCGTGTCTACATTCCCGACCGAATGACCGAAGGCTATGGACCGTCTGCGAAGGCGCTGCTGCAGCTGAAGGACGAGGGCGCGTGCCTCGTCATTACGGTCGATTGCGGCGCGACGGCAGGCGCAGCGCTGGCTGCGGCGCGCAATGCAGGCCTCGATGTGATCGTGCTCGATCACCATGCCGTCGAAGAGCCGCCGCCCGCTTATGCGCAGGTCAATCCAAACCAGAAAGGCGACGCGTCGGGGCTCACTTACCTCTGTGCGGCCGGGGTGACCTTCCTGTTTGCGGTCGCGCTCAATCGGTCTTTGCGCGAAAGCGGGTGGTATGCCGCGAATGGTGTGGCGGAGCCCGATCTGCGCACGCTTGTCGATCTCGTCGGGCTGGCCACGGTCTGCGATGTCGTTCCGCTCGTTGGCGTCAACCGCGCTTTCGTGCGAGCTGGGCTCGCGCATCTGGGCAGGCTTGAGCGTCATGGGCTAGCGGCGCTCGCAGCGGTGGCGAGCAGCACGCCGCCGTTCACGCCCTATCATCTGGGCTACGTGTTCGGTCCGCGCATCAATGCCGGCGGACGTGTCGGGCGTTGCGGCTTGGGCGTCGATCTCCTCACCGCACGCGCACGCGACACGGCGGAGGACTTCGCGGCCGCGCTCGACCTGCACAACCGCGAGCGCCAGGCGATCGAAAAACTCATCCTCGACGAAGCGATCCAGATGGCAGCACTTCAGGACAATGCGCCGTTCCTGCTGGTGGCGAACGATGGCTGGCATGCCGGTGTGGTCGGCATCGTCGCAGGGCGCCTGAAAGATCGCTTCGCCAAGCCCGCTTTCGTTGCAGGGTTCGAAGGCGGTCTTGGCCGTGGCAGCGCGCGTTCGGTCGCGGGCGTCGATATCGGCGCCATCGTCCGCGCCGCGAAGGACGCCGGCGTGGTCGAGAGCGGCGGCGGTCATGCCATGGCGGCGGGTTTCTCGCTGGCGCAGGATCGGCACGAAGCGTTTCATGCATTTCTCGCGCAACAGTTCAGCGGCGCGGGTCCCGCGCTCGAAGCAGCAAGCGAACTCACCATCGACACTCTGGTCTCGCCGTCGGGCGCAACAGAAGCGCTGGTGAAAGACATCGCGCGCGCAGGCCCGTTCGGTGCCGGTAACCCCGAGCCCTTATTCGCCATACCGGATGCGCGCGTCGTGTTCGCCGATGTCGTGGGCAAGGATCACGTGCGCCTCAGGCTCGCGGGCGGCGATGGCGCGCGGCTGGACGCGATCGCGTTCCGCAGCGCCGATACACCGCTCGGGCAGGGGCTCATGGCCTCGCGCGGCAAGACCATCCACGCCGCGGGACGTCTCAAGATCGACGAATGGAACGGCCGCGTCCGCGTGCAATTGCAAATCGAAGACGCGGCGCCTGCGGGTGCCTAGACCTTTTCCCAGATACCGCTGAAGCTCGGTTTCTTGCCGAGCATGACGCCGCTCGCGTCTGTCAGCCTGAAGCCGCGCTGGCTCATGGTCGTGCTCATGCTGGCGAACTGGCTTTCGTTCATCGCCGCCTGTGCCTGCCACTGCGTTCCGTCGGCCTTTTCGAAGATCGCGGTGAAGCGCGGGGCATGGCCATCGGAATTGGTGGTGATGCGCAGCGGCCTGTAGCCCTGAGAGGTGAGCTGCGCCATCTGCGTCTGGAAATCCGAAGCCGACAACGACACCAGCACCTGTTGCGCCGAGCCGTCGCCCTTTTCCCAGATCGCGGCAAAGCCGTGATGCGCGTTGATATGCGTCATGCGCCAGTTCTTGCTGAACTGGCTCTTCGCCTGCTCGAACTCGGCCTGGATCATGCCGTGGCGCGAGTGCCATTCCGGCCCGGAGGCAAGCTCCCAGATTCCGGCATAGCGCACGCCTTCTTTCGTCTTGAAGGCGCTCACGCGTTCCAGACGATAGCCGCGCTTCTTGTAGGACTTGTTGTTGCTCGCATAGAGGCCGGTGCTCATCGTGTCGACCGCGTACCAGGCCGTGTCCGATGACGGAATCCAGATCGGCGCCGAATGGGGCGTGTTGTGGCCCTCATCGTGATGGATGAGGAGCAGCATGAAGCTCTGCGCATTCTGCAGGTTGCGAAAGCGCAGCGTTTTTTGCCGCATGGCGGCCGCGAGGCCACCGTCGGTTGCACCAAGAAGTGCAAAAGCAGACGCAAAGCCGAGCGTTCGGCGACGCGTGATCGACATGACTAACCCCACACCGGTCTATTGTTACCGGAAATATAACAGGCTTTACGCGACGCTGCCAGTTGGGGAAAGCGTCGCCGGTTCGAAAAACCCAGAAGTTCCCGGCTTTTGCGCGTTAATGGTCAATTTCCCCGGCCTGCATCGGGCGACGCACAGCGCGTCTTGCCAAGCGGCGCGCGCGCCATTATAGCCCCCCGACCCGCGCCCTTCGTCTATCGGTTAGGACTCAAGATTTTCAATCTTGCAAGAGGGGTTCGACTCCCCTAGGGCGCGCCATCAAAATCAGTCCCTTAGAGCGACCAGCCAAGGTTCGGCACTTTCGCTGCCTGCTCCCTATGCGCCAATTGCAGTGAGGTAGGTGCTTAGCAAGAACTGATGCGAAATGGACGCGGTGCGCGCTGAAACACAGCGATCTGGCAATAATGTTCCACGCCGGCGCCCCGAACGCTATAACGGTGGGCAAGGCGAAGGAATCATGCTCTCACAAAAGGGAAAATACGCACTCAAGGCGCTCCTCGCATTGGCGAGAACACCGGAGGGTGAACTTCTACAGGCCGGCGAAATCGCCGAGCGCGAAAACGTGCCGAAAAAGTTCCTAGACCTGATCCTCCTCGAATTGCGCAAGCACCGTTTGGTCGACAGCGTGCGGGGAAAGCGCGGCGGCTATCTCTTGGGGCGTCCCGCGGAAGACATCATGATCGGCGACATCATTCGCATCGTCGACGGCCCGCTGGCGCCGATCGCATGTGCGAGCGTCACTGCCTATCGCCGCTGCCGGGACTGCAAGAACGAAAGCGCCTGCATGGTGCGCATGCTGATGCGCAACGTGCGCGACGCGGCATCCGGCATTCTGGATAACGTGTCTCTGGCCGAGGCGGCGAGCAGGGGCCTGGTGCGCGAAACACCTGCCCGAAGCCGCAAACGGCCCGCGGCGAAAGCCGCCTGAACCGGCTAATGCCGGAACGCGAAGCCTGCTTTGCATCCCCTCCGTTGCCATTCGCAGCATCCCATCTCGACGCGCGTGCGCATGTGCAGCCGCACCGTTCGGACCCTAATCATTATCAAAGTTTGTCTATCAATCAAGTATAGATATCGCAAGTGCGAAAATTTTCGCCACCGGCAGGCGTTTTTCTCGCAGACGCAGCGAATAACATATTGACTCTATCAATGTAGTATACTTTGACTCCGCGCAGTGATTTTGAGCGGGGTGCTTTGGATGTCCGGAATTCTCAAACTGCGTGCGCATCTAAAACAACGCGCGGGCCTCAGCTTGGCCGTACCCATCCTCGCAGCCGGACTTGTTGGCGGCGCCGCGAATGCGCAGCAGCGCACACAGACGGCCGATATCTCGGAGTTGACCTCCGGCGGGGTCGAAACCGTCACGGTGACGGCGCGCAGAAAGAGCGAGAACGAACAGAACGTGCCGATCTCGCTGACGGCGCTTGGCGGTGACACGCTTCAGGCCAACGGCATCACCAATGCGCTCAAACTCACCGAACTGGTGCCGAGCCTGCAGATCGTCTCGTTCAACGCCCGCAACACGAACCTAAGTGTGCGCGGCCTGGGTTCGAATATCGGTCTTGCCAATGACGGCATCGAAAGTGGGGTCGGCGTCTATGTCGATGGCGTGTTCTATCCCCGTCCGGCGCAGGCGACATTCGATCTGCCCGATATCGCAAGCATCGAAGTCCTGCGCGGCCCGCAAGGCACGCTCTACGGCAAGAATACGACGTCTGGTGCGATCAACATCACGACGGAGCAGCCGGTCTCGACGTTCGAGGCCAAGGGATCGGTAAGCTACGGCGACTACGCCTACGCGAAAGCGAGCGGCACGGTGTCGGGATCTTTGACGGACGACGAAACGCTGCAGGGGCGTCTCTCAGCCTTCGTTACGAATCGCGACGGGTTCGTGAGCAATGTCACGACCGGAAGCCGCAATTTCGACTATCACGACTACGGCGTTCGCGGTCAGCTCTTGTGGCAGCCGAGCAACGACTTCGCGCTGCGCATCATCACCGACTATAGCAAGCAGCGTCAGAAATGCTGCATCAATGTGTTCACGGGCGTCATCGAAACGCTCGACAACAACGGCAACCCACAACCCTTTCCGCGCAATTTCTATCAGCGCGCCGCGCAGGCCGGCTATACGCCGCTTCCGATCGATCCCTTCGCGCGCGAGACGGACGCGAACTCCCCCTTCCATGAAATCATGGAGCAGGGCGGCATCTCCGCGCAGGCGGACTGGAAGCTCGGCGATCTCGACCTGACATCGATCAGCGCTTTTCGCTTTTGGAACTGGAATCCCGACAATGACGCGGACGGCACCGCACTCTCCGTGCTCACACGCGCGCGCCAGGCTGATGAGGAAACCGAATTCACCCAGGAACTGCGCGTGTCGTCGGCTGTAAGCGACGCCTTCGAATACAGTGCCGGTCTCTATTATTTCTGGGAAGACGATCACGGCTTCGGCGCGCAGTTCTATGGCAAGGACGCGCCGATCTGGATTCTCGGCGCAAACAACCAGACTCTGCAGGATGCGCTCAACGGCGTCGGCATCGTTTCGCAATCCGATCCGCGGATCAATTCGTTCGCGGCCTATGGGCAAGCGACCTGGCACGTTACATCGCAATTCGATGTCATCGGCGGCATCCGCTACACCTACGAAGAGAAAACGGGCTCGTTCTTCCAGAATGTCGAAGGCGGCCCCGATCTTTCCACGCTCCCGCCCGCTGAAGTCCCCGTCATCCTCGCGACGCGGGCTGCGCTCGGCCTGGTCAACAAGCCTTACTTCAAGGTGCATGAGGAAAAGGGCGAACCCGCCGGCCTCGTCACGCTGAACTACCATTTCGACGAGGATTTGAATGCCTATGCCACGTTCTCGCATGGCGCCAAGTCGGGCGGTCTGAATCTGGCGGTCCTGCCCGCGGGCGTGCCGTTCGTCGTCGAGCCGGAATTCGAGGACAATTACGAAATCGGGTTCAAATCCGTCCTGTTCGATCACCGCCTGGTGCTGAACGCCGACGCCTTCTGGGATGAGGACACGAACTATCAGGCGACCATCGTTCAGATCGATCCGATCGTCGTGAACTACATCTCCAACATCCCCTCCGTGCGCTCGCGCGGCTTCGAGGCCGATCTGCACGCGGAGCCGATCGACGGACTGTCGACCTATCTGTCGGCCGCCTACACCGATGCGACCTACGTAAAATATCCCTTCGCGCCGTGTCCGGTGGAGGACTACCTCGTCAATCCCGGACCGCCCGCGAAGCTCGTCGTTCCGCCGTCGTGCGACCTCAGCAACCACGCGCTCCCGGCAACGTCGAAATGGGCCTTCTCGCTCGGCGGCGAATATGACCGTTCGCTCGGCGATTTCGGTTGGGGCGGGTGGAGTGGCTATCTTGGCGCCGACGTCAGCTACCGTTCAAGCTTCTTCAGCTCCTCCGACGATTCGATCTACGGTCGCGTGCCGTCCTACACGCTGACCAATCTGCGGCTCGGTGTCCGCTCCGATGACAGCCATTGGAATCTGGAAGTGTGGTCGCGCAACGCCTTCGACACGCACTACTACCAGACCATTGGCAAGGTCGCGTTCAACTCCGGCGCGCTCGCGGGTCTCTTGGGCGATCCGCGCACCTTCGGCGTCACATTGCGCCTCAAATATTGAGCGGAGCATCCATGTCTGTCGCAGACTCGCTGCTGAGACCACAACACAGGCTACGTGATACACAAGCCGGGCGGGTTGCTCTGCGTGTGCTGCAGGAGCCGCTGCTGCATTTCCTGCTGCTGGGCGCGCTCATCTTTGTGATCGCCGATCTGCGCGGGGGCGACGATCAGCATCGTATCGTCATCGACCACGCGCGTATCACGAAGCTCGCCCAGACCTACACCCAGCAATTCGGCGGGCCGCCATCGCCTGCAACACTGCGCCGGCTGGTCGACAACGATGTGGACGAGGAAGTCCTCTACCGTGAAGGCCTCGCGATGCATCTCGACCGCGACGACGAGGTCATCCGCCGCCGCATCGTGCAGAAAGTTCAGTTTCTGGAGCAGGATATGAACCCGCCAGCTGCGCCATCGGATGCGGCACTGCGCGCGTTCTACGACGGCCGCCATGCGCGCTATATCGCGCCGCCGCGCATCGCTTTCACGCATGTCTATTTCTCGCCCGACAAGGGCGGCGATGCGGATGCGCGTAACCGCGCGCTCAAGGTGCTGGCATCGCTCGATGCCAAAACCACACGCGCATCGGAACGCGGCGATCCTTATCCCGATCTCTACGATTACGCCTCGATCCGACCCGACGATGCTTCGCGGCTCTTCGGTCAGACGCCAATTGCAAAAGCGATCTTCCAGATCCCCACCGGGCGCTGGTCCGGTCCGTTCCGTTCGGGCTATGGCTGGCATCTCGTCTATGTGACCGCGCGTGAACCGGCGCATCTGCTCGCGTTCGAAGATGCGCGCGATACCGTCCGGTCGGATTTTCAGGCGGACCAGCAGGACGCGGCCAACAGCGATGCCTTCGCCGCACTCAAGAGTCGCTACACCATCGTGCGCGTGGACGCTGCGAAATGAAACGGCTCGCGCTCCTTCTGACGGCTCTGCTCCTGGCGATGATAAGTGCACCGGTGGCCGCGCATGAGGTCCGTCCCGCCTATCTCGAGATCAACGAGACGGCGCCTGGTCACTATGCCATCTCGTGGAAGCAGCCCGTTGTCGGCGAACTCGCACTGCACCTTGTGCCGCACCTCTCCGGCGGGTGGCTGGAGCAGAGGCCGTGCGGCACCTTTGCGACACCGTTCTATCTGATCAAGACCTGGCGGATCGCATCGCACGCGCCGCTCGCCGGTCAGACGCTGGCGGTTGAAGGGCTCAGGCGCTCGATCACCGACGTTCTGGTGCGCGCGAATGTGCGCGACCAGAAGCCCTATCAGGCGATCCTGCGGCCTGCCACGCCAAGCCTTGTCTTCGCGTTCTCCGGCGCCAACGGCCTTGCGCTTCCCGCCTATCTCTCGCTCGGCATCGAGCACATCCTCACGGGCCCGGATCATCTCTTCTTCGTGCTGGGGTTGATGCTGCTGGTGGGTCTGCGCTGGCGTCTGATCAAGGCGATCACGGCGTTCACGGTCGCGCACAGCATTACACTCGCATCGGCCGCGCTTGGGATCGTGCATTTTCCCTCCGCCGTCATCGAAGCGTTGGTCGCGATGAGCATTCTGTTTCTGGCGAGCGAACTCATTCGCGCACGCCAGGGCGAGGACAGCCTGACCGTCCGCTATCCGTGGCTGATCGCTTTCACGTTCGGTCTGCTGCACGGACTTGCGTTCGCCGGCGCGCTGGCCGATGTCGGCCTGCCGCCCAATGCGATTCCGCGGGCGCTGTTCCTGTTCAATGTCGGTGTCGAACTGGGCCAGCTGATGTTCATCGGCGCAGCGTCGCTCGCGATGATTGCGCTGACATGGCTGTCGCATCGCTTGCCCGCATGGTGGGAAGGCCTGCGCGGCGAGATACCGCCCTATGCCATCGGCACCTTCGCCGCCTTCTGGTTCATCGAACGTCTCGCAACCATCTTTTCACAGGGAGGAGTTTCATGAAATCGACTTATGCCAGCCAGTTCGCCACCACGGCGCTGACGGCCATCGCCTTCGCTTTCGGCGCGCATGCGCAGGGTGCCCCGACCAGCCGTCAAGCCTGGTTCGGCGATCTGCATCTGCATACGAGTTTTTCGTTCGATGCCTGGGCGCTGATGGGCACGAAGATCGCGCCCGATGAAGCCTATCGCTTCGCCAAGGGCGAAACGATTCCCTATCTCGGCAAGCAGGTTCATCGCGCCGACCCGCCGCTCGATTTCCTCGCGGTCACCGATCACTCCGAATATCTCGGCGTGATGCGCCAGCTCGACGATCCCAACAGCAGCTTTGCGCAGTCCGACGTCGGCAAGAAGATCAAGGCCAATCCCGTCAGCGGTTTCATGTCGATCTTCCACGCCAATGGCGGCTCGGCGCAGATCGGCGATTTCGACGCCACACCTGTGATGCGCGATGCCTGGCAGCGCGAACAGGACGCGGCCAACGCCAATTATCAGCCCGGCAAGTTCACGACCTTCATTGCCTATGAATGGACCAGCATGCCGAAGGGCCGCTACAACCTGCATCGCAATGTGATCTTCTCGGGCGATCACGCGCCTTATCCGTTCACCTCGCGCGACTCGCAGCGCCCCGACGATCTCTGGACCTATCTGGAGAAAGCACGCTCCCAAGGCAGCGACGTCATCGACATCCCGCACAACTCGAACGCCAGCGGCGGGTTGATGTTCGATTGGGTCAACAGCGACGGCAAGCCGATCGACGAAGCCTATGCGCTCAGGCGCGTCAGCAACGAGCCGTTGGTCGAAATCTATCAGAACAAGGGCGGCTCGGAGACGCATCCCGAACTGTCGTCGGCCGACGAGTTCTCCAATTTCGAGATCATGGACAAGCTCCTCATCCGCGACGTGAAGAGCGCGCCGCCGGGCAGCTATGTGCGCGATGCCGAAGGCCGCGGTCTCGTCATCCAGCAGAAGATTGGCGTCAACCCTTATAAGCTCGGCTATGTCGGCGCGAGCGACTTCCACAACGGCCTGAGTACGGCGCGCGAAGATGCGTTTGCTGGCTTCGTGTTTGGCGTCGATCCGAAGACGACAGTCCCCGAAGCGGAGGCGGCGAAGAAGGTTCTGACGCCGCAGCCCTCCATCATACCCGAAGACCCTGACGCGGCAGAGGCGAGCAACATCCCGTCGCCCGTGGTTCCGGACCTGCCGTACAATCCCGGCAAGTTCACCGATCCGACCGAATTCGGCTCGGCCGGTCTCACCGGGGCGTGGGCGGAGGAAAACACCCGCCAGTCCATCTTCTCCGCGTTCCGGCGCAAGGAGACGTTCGCGACATCGGGCACGCGCATGCGCATCCGCTTTTTCGGAAGCTGGAATTATGCGCCCACACTGACGAAGTCGCCCGACTGGGTTGCAACCGCCTATGCCAAAGGGGTTCCGATGGGCGGCGATCTTCCTGGTGCAGCACCCGCGAAAGGCGCGCCGCGCTTTGCCGTGTGGGCGATCAAGGATCCGGATGCTGCCAATCTCGACCGCATCCAGATCATCAAGCTCTGGACCGAAGGCGGCAGCTATAAGGAAAAGGTATTCGACGTCGTGCTGTCGGGCGGCCGCAAGGTCGATCCGAAGACCGGCCACGCGCCGCCGGTCGGCAACACGGTCGATCTCGCGACCGCGACCTACACCAACACCATCGGCGCGACTGAACTGTCGGCGACGTGGAAGGACCCGGAATTCGATCCGTCGAAGCCCGCGGTCTATTATGCCCGCGCGCTCGAGATTCCGACGCCGCGCTGGACGACGATCCTCGCCGTCAAGGATCACCTGCCCATTCCCGACAATGGCCACGCGATCCTGCAGGAACGCGCCTGGGCATCACCCATCTGGTACACGCCCGCGAACGCGAAAGCGGCGCAGGCGAAACGAGGGCCTTCGCGCGGATGAGCATCGACCCTACCGGCCTTGGAGATCGATGCTTGCTTGTGTGAAGAGTGGGGCGTGGCGCGCGGTTCGCTTCCCGAGCCGCGCGCCGCTCTCCTTGCTTGCCCTGTTGTCGTGGAGCGCGCGCGCGGATCAGATTCCGGATCGCACCGTGGCCCAGAAGCTGACCGGCTAGTGTCGAGTTCGACACCAATAAAACGTTCACCGGCGTCGCCGACGTCTCGGCAATGAGTCACGATCTGGCGTTCACATCCTGGTTCTATCGCGACGCGAACTCGACCGGGGTAAACGGCTGGTCCTCTCCCTTCTCGGCAACGTCCTCACGCCTTCTGCACCCTGCTAGCAGAACAGCTACGTCCGGTTGGTCTGGGTCCCGGCGGCCACGGGTTTGTCTGAAGGTGAAGGGCGCATCGCATGTCGTGATGATTTCGGCTATCGATGGTCTTGCCATGACATCGACATCGAAAAGGCAGAAGCCAAAGTCCAGATCGCGCTTGCCGGAACGGCGGCGGCGGCGGTCGGCTGGCGAAACCCGGCGCGAAGCCCTGACTTCCGCGCGCAAGATCCTCCTCAAATCGGGGGCGAGTGCGGTCACGCTCAAGGCGGTCGCCGACGATATCGGCACGACCCACACCAATCTCGTCCATCACTTCGGAAGCCTGAGCGCACTGCAGTCCGAGCTTATGAGCTTGATGGTTCGAGAGCTGGCGGCAGCGCTCATGGATGTCGTCGCCCACGTCAGGTCCGACGTGGCTGCCCCGCGTGCGCTGGTGGATATGGTGTTCGACGCCT
>Ga0157369_10008285_pt1 | contig 11915 bp, 11 predicted proteins | sample C25metaG_FD_113461 | JGI IMG/M metagenome (GOLD analysis project Ga0157369, IMG submission 113461) | Corn rhizosphere microbial communities from Kellogg Biological Station, Michigan, USA - C2-5 metaG | ecosystem: Host-associated > Plants > Roots > Rhizosphere > Soil | place: USA: Michigan... | reverse complement strand
GATCCGGGTCGTCGTACCCGGTCATCGTGTTCGACCACTCGAACAGCTTCCAGCGGTCCTCCTGCGGCACCCCGATCAGGTCGGCGATCGCCTGCAGCGGCAGCTCGCACGCCACGTCGGCGACGAAGTCGCCGGTCCCCTCGGCCAGCGCGGTGGCCATGATCCGCGCGGCGCGCTCGCGCAGGCCATCGCGCAGGTTGTTGATGGACCGGGGGGTGAAGCCCCGGGAGATGATGGCCCGCACCGCGGTGTGCTCCGGCGGGTCCATGTTGAGCAGGATGACCCGCTGCACCTCGACCTCGTCGCGCGTAATGCCCTCCTTGTGCCGGATGAGCGCGGTGTTCTCGTAGCTGGAGTACAGGTCGCTGTGCCGGGAGATCTCCATGATGTCGGCGTGCCTGGTGACCACCCAGTAGCCCTCGTCGTCGAAGCCGGCCGAGCCCCGGCGCTGGGCGTTCCACCAGACCGGGGACGTCCGGCGCAGCTCGGCGAGCTCCTGCGCCGGGACCCGGCGGGCGTACAGGTCGGGATCGGTGAAGTCGAATCCTGCGGGGATGTCCGGCACGGCCATGGCTGCCTCCGTAGGCCTGAAGTCCTGCGCTGCTCTTTCCCATAACTGAAACGTGTTCTAATTGAATGACGGCATGCCGGCGAGTTCAAGAGCGTCGGCCAAGTGAACGCGTTCTATGACGACAGTCACAGGCGGAGAGGATGATCGCGGTGGGGAACCCGGTGATCGTGGCGGCCGCGCGCACCCCGATCGGCAAGCGCGGCGGAACGCTCGCGGGCCTGCACGCCGCCGAGATCCTCGGCGCCGCCCAAGTCGGCCTGCTGGAGCGGGCCGGCCTCGGGCCGGCCGCCGTCGAGCAGGTCGCCGGGGGCTGCGTCACGCAGGCGGGCGAGCAATCCAACAACGTGACCCGCACCGCCTGGCTGCACGCCGGGCTGCCCTACCAGGCGGGCTGCCTGACGCTGGACGCCCAGTGCGGCTCCGGGCAGCAAGCCGCCCACGTCATCGCCGGGCTCATCGCCGCCGGCGCGATCAGCGTCGGCGTCGCCTGCGGGGTGGAGGCGATGTCCCGGGTGCCGCTGCGCGCCAGCGTGGGCACCGACGTCGGGATGCCCCGTCCGGACAGCTGGCACATCGACATGCCGAACCAGTTCGCCGCCGCCGAGCGGATCGCCGCCAACCGGGGCCTGTCGCGCGCGCGGGTCGACGCGTTCGGCCTGCGCTCGCAGGCGCTGGCCGCCGCTGCCTGGGCGGCGGGGCACTTCGACCGCGAGATCGTCCCGGTCAAGGCCGCCGATGGCATCGTCGACCGCGACCAGGGGCTGCGCGAGACCACCCTGGACGGCCTCGCCCGGCTCAAGCCGGTGCTTGAGGACGGCGTGCACACGGCCGGGACCTCCTCGCAGATCTCCGACGGCGCCGCCGCCGTCCTGCTGGCCGACGAAGGCCGCGCGCGGGAACTGGGCCTGCGGCCCCGGGCCCGGATCGTCGCGCAGGCCCTCATCGGCGCCGAGCCGTACTACCACCTGGACGGTCCGATCGCCGCCACCCAGCGGGTCCTGAAAGCCAGCGGCATGACGCTCGCCGACATCGACCTGTTCGAGGTCAACGAGGCGTTCGCCTCCGTCGTGCTGTCCTGGCTCCAGGTACTGGAGCCTGACGAGTCAAAGGTGAACGTCAACGGCGGCGCCATCGCACTCGGTCATCCCGTCGGCGCCACTGGCGCCCGGCTCCTCACCAGTGCCCTGCACGAGCTGGAGCGCCGCGACGCCAGCACCGCGCTCGTCACCATGTGCGCGGGCGGCGCGATGGCCACCGCCACCATCCTCGAGCGCCGGTAGCCCTCCCTGGGGAGGCAGCACAACATGGTCCGCTGCTAGGCTGGTCCGTCGTGCGGAATGCCGGCCTGCGGGTGTTCGGCGAGTGGCTCCTGACTGCGGTAATCGCGCTCCTGATCATGGGAGTTTTCAGCTTGGCTTTCCCTGGGAGGTGGCTGTCGCTTCCGGTCATTGCCGTCTCGATCGGGGCGGCCACACTGGGAAAGCTGTCTTACTCGGCAGAGAGGGCCGTGGTGCGGCGTGTCCGTTCCCGCCGCGCGGGCGGGAGCTAGTGCTGCGTCAGGCAACGTTTGCCTCGTTGCTGGCGTAACTCCGAGCCGGGCGATAGGGGGCCAGTCACCCGGCGTCCGATCAGCCGTCGGCTTCTGCGTGGCCCGCGTCCAGACCGTCGAGGAATTCCCTGACCGATCGCTTGGACCTGAGCACGTGGAGGACCACATGCTGACCGTGCCGGGCAATGATTTGGTGTTCGTGCCCTGGCTCTGACCGGCGTTTTCGCCAGATTTGGACGGCCAAGCGCCACTCATCGCGCAACCGCGGCCAGGCCGAATAGTCGCACCCTTCAGGCAACTCGTCCGGCATTCGGAAGCCGCGCAGGAACGCGCGTCCAGCGCAAACCCACCAGGGCAGGTCGAGAAACACTACGGTGTCGGCGCGTTCGAGCCGGAGATCAAGCGTCTCCTGGTAGTTGCCGTCGGCGATCCATGCGTTGCCGGCGAGCAGGCGACGTTGCCTCTCGCGCCACTCAGTCTCCGGCGGTGCAACCCAGCCGGCCTTCCAGAAGTGGACGTCAAGGTGAATGACCGGCAAGCCGGTCCTGGCAGCGAGCGCGAGCGAGAACGTGCTCTTCCCGGACCCGGCCATCCCAGTGACGATGACGCGGCGTCCTAGCGCCGGCGGGGCTTCAGCCATTGCAGTCAGTGTCCCCTCACGTGCCGTTGCAGGGAGGGGCAAGGCTACCTGACACGGCTTGCGGGCCAGCGCTCCCGTGACGCGATAGCGGTCTGGGCGCCGGGAGCGTCAGGAGTACTGGCGGGTGGCGGCGGCCAGGCGGTCCAGGACCGGACTGGCCGAAGGAGCGCCGTCCGCGACCGCGGCGACCGCCAGGTAGGCGTGCATCCGCCATAGCTCCTGGCGCTCGGCGAAGCCGGCGTCAATCGGGGTGATCTCCCGGTAGGCGGCGAACAGGTCCTCCGGCACCGGGTGGAAGAAGCCCGCCAGCGCGAGGTCGATCTCCGGATGGCCGAAGTACGGGCACGCGTCGATCAGGTAGGCCCCGTCCGGGGTGTTGATGAAGTTGTTCTGCTGGGCGTCGCCGTGCAGCAGCGCCGGCATTGGCTCCGGGCCGCATAGCTGCGGCAGGCGCCCGGCGACCCGTTCGACCGCGGCCGCCAGCTCCGGGGCTACCTGACCGGCATCCCGGGCTAGCCGCAGGGCGGGGAGCAGCCGCCGCTCGGCGTAGAAGTCAGCCCACCGACCAGTCACCACCGGTCGGCTGTCCAGCCGAAACGGCCCGAAGAAGCCGTCCAGCGCGGGCATTCCGGATACGCCGCCCTGCACCTGGTGCAGCCGGGCCAGCGCCCGCCCGATGTCCGCGTAGTCGCAGGCTGTCCGGGAGTCGCTGGGCAGTCCCCGGCCAGAGCCCCGTTCCGGTAGCGCCTCCGACAGCAGCATCGACCCGGCCTTGGTGGCGATCACCCCGTCGCAGACGGGCACCGGCGTCGCGACATCGGCCACGTGGTGGATGAACCGCAGCCCGGCCACCTCCGCGGCGGCCTGCTCGAGCCCGTTCGGGCCCGCATAGAGCTTCACGAACACCGAGAACGGCTCCCCCGAGAAGATGCCGCACGGATGAGAGGCCCGGTCCTTCAGGTCAGCGAAGCCCAGGTGCTGCCACTGACGTCCCAGGTGCGCCGAAGCCGCCTGCTCGACTTCTCGCACCACCCCAGCATCAAGCAGCGGATGAGGCACGGGTGCAGGCTACGCCGGAGAGCTCAGCTGAGGCTTCTCACAATGAGGCAGCCGCCGGGCAGCTCGCACCTGCGCGACGGATATGGGAACCGGTCACGTGAAGCTGAAGAAGCACACCTGGGTGGCGTAGGCGACCAGGCGCCCCTCGTCGTGCCCGTCTGGGCCGAAGTCCCACAGCGCCATATCCGCAGATGCGTACCCCTGTCCTGCGTGGCGGGCCAGGTTGTGGGCGAAGACCCACTCCGAGCGGCACGAGCCGAGCAGGTGGAAGGTGAGATCGACACTGGGACCGAACCAGCCGTGGCGATGCTGTGGTCCTAGCTTCTCGCCAACAGCCCCCGGCATGGTGTCGGCCATCACGATCAGGGCCAGCGGGTCGAGAGTCCCGTCCGCGAGGATGGGAGGCTCGTCCATCCGGTACCACGTGCCATGCTCAGCCCGGCCCGGCCGGTAATCCTCCCAGGGGGCGTGGCCGAGGGCTCCTCTTCCTTCGAGGCGCCGCTCCCAGAACGGCGCCGGGGTGAAGAGCTCGGTTCCCGGGGGCGGCGCTTCCCGGAACGACCGCGCCAGCTCCAGCGGGACGAATCCGGCCGGCGGGGCCAGGTCCGTGAACTCGAAGCCCCGGCGCGGTGAGCCGAACACGGCGGTGGTCAGGTGCCCTCGGGCGGCCGCCGGGTTGCGGACCTCCGCTTGGAGATGGGACATGGACCGGCCCCTGCGCAGGACCTCGACGCTGATGTGCACGGCGCCGTGGGAGACGGGCGCCACGAAGGTCGTATGGAGGGACCGGAGGCTCTGGCCGTCGTCGCTCAGCTCCGCTGCCATCGCGCGCGCCGCGGCGGCCGTGACGACCCCGCCCTGGGGATAGGGCACCAGCGTCCACGACTCGTCTATCACCCCCTCGTATCGGCCAGGCCCGGACGGCGAGGGCATTGATGTCGTCGCAACGGCGAAAGGGTTGCCCATGCCTGAATGCTAACTAAGCCCTCTTCACGCCGGCCTGCCTTAGCGCGGGCAGTGTCAAGTCCTGCAGCCTTGCCTGGCCGAGGGGCGCATGGCGCCAGGCGGCCTCGGCGGCGCGGCCGTGGCGGGAGCACCCGACGTCCATCCTGTGCGGGCCGCACGGCCCGCAGCCTCACCATTGAGATTACAGTGGACCTCCGGACCTGGCCCGGCGGTGAGCCGGCCAGGACTGGCCGGCCGCTCGCATTCGTCATGGAGGTCGCGTGCGCATCAGCCTTGGTGATGTGTCCTTGTGGTTCGATGTATCCGGGCCGTCAGTGATTCCGCTTGCGGACACGACGATAGAGCGCCCGGTCCTGGTGGCCGTCCACGGCGGCCCCGGCTTGGATCACCTCACGGTGAAGTCCGCCCTGGGGCCGCTGGCTGAGGACTTCCAGGTCCTGTACTTCGACCTGCGGGGCCACGGCCGCAGCGATCACAGCAGCGCCGAGTTCTGGAACATGCGGACCTGGGCTGATGACCTGCGGCGGCTGTGCGACGCGCTCGGGCTGCGCAAGCCGGTGGTCCTCGGCAGCAGCTTCGGCGGCTTCGTGGCGCTCAGCTACGCGGCGCTGTTCCCCGATCATCCCGGCGGCGTGATCCTGGCCAGCACGACCGGGGGCCACCAAGACCAGCAGCGGGTCATCGAGGCATTCGGCCGCCTCGGCGGCCCGGAGGCGGCCGCCGTCGCCCAGCGCACCTATGCCGATGAGACCGGAGACAATCAGGCTGAGTTCCTCCGCGTCTGCTACCCGCTTTACAGCGGCACGCCGGGCTGGGCCGAGGAATCCCGCCAGTTCCAGGCCCGGATGATCAAGAACATGGACGTCGCCTTGCACTACTCCACTCAGGAGGTCCACGCCTTCGACCCTTGGAGCGTGATCGGCGCCGTCAAGTGCCCCGTGCTGGTCCTGGCCGGCGAGGACGACCCCGTGTGCCCGCTGCCCGTTGTCGAGGAACTAGCCAGCCAGTTGCCGGCGGAAACCACCCGCCTGGTGCGGCTTCCCCGCGCGCGCCACACCATCTTCCGTGACCGGCCAGACCTCGCTTTCCCGGCTGTCAGGCGCTTCGTCTCCCAGGTCAGGGAAGCCAGCCCGCAAGCTGCCGGCACATCGTGATCATGATCGCAGCGCCCGAATGCCCGGCAATCCCGTCCGGCCCCGTCCGACGTCGGCTACGTCCCCGTGCTCAGGTATAGTCGACCTTCCGCGAGAGTTTCGCTGCCCTCTTGGACGCCTCCGTCCTCAGTCCATTCGCTAGGCTTTCGTCCAGCGTTTCACCTTGAGCTCGCCAGGCTTCGAATTGCTGGTTGAAGTTGACCCTGGAGACGATATGCAGGCTGGCCCTGATGTCTGCATTGCCGTTCAGGATATCCGCGACGTGCAGATAGCCGATCTTCCAGGCGCCGGCCTGCCGTGACTTCGCCGCCGTGGCACCCATAAGATCAGAGCGCTTCTTGCGCAGGAGGTCCGCTACAGCTCGCGGGTTTCCGGGATCCGCCCCATCCAGGCCGCCCTTGGCAACGATGGTCTTCAGCAGCGAAACGCGGGCGTCGCGGGCACTGCTGTTGCCGGCCAGCGTCTCCGTGGCCTTGCGGAGCGAGTCGAAGAACTGATTGAAGGCGCTCTCGACATTATCGAACGCCGCCTGCGCGACCGTGTTCACATCGGGGTCCGCAGTCTGCGTCCAGACACGGGAGAGGTACCGCCAGTACCACATGGCCTGCGCGAGGTCGTCGCGGACGAACCTGGTGAACGCCACCTGGTTCCCATCCATCTGGTTAGCCCGCTTCATCGCTTCCCCTGCTATTGTCCGGTCTTGAACCACGGGTTCCTTGCGGAGGATCGCCCGTGACGGCGCCTGAACCGGAGCCGAGGCTGGCGGGGGCCAACCCTGGAGCAGTTTGCTCGCCTCGTCGGCCATGACCTGGAAATAGGCGATGAGCAGGGCCGCGCTATGCAGGGCGCGAACTTCCATTTTGTCGGCAATGCCCGCTTCCAGGCCGGGGAGCTCGTCCTCTTCCCAGTAGTTGGCGCTGCCGGTTATTGAGCGGAGGAATCTCTTTTCCTCCTCCCGGCGGGGATCACTCTCGGCATGGTCTTCCGCCACGATATAAAGCCATTGGCCATACCCGGGAATGCTTGCTCCGACATCGCTATTCATCCCGCGCCCCATTCATCCCGCGATCGCCGCCGGTGACTACTCAGACACGATACAGAGCAGCGCCTGGGGTGACAACCGTTAGATCACGGCAAATCCGGGTCAACAGTGTCGGCGCTCGCAAAAACCACGGGCAACGTGGCGCGGCTTTTCGGTTCTCACCCGCGCAGTCGCACCGACAGGCAGGTGACGCAGCCTTCGAGTTTCTCGTACTCGGAGATGTCGACGGCCACCACGCGTAGCCCGCGGGATTCGAACAGCGCTCGCGTAACGGGCGCGCGGGTGGCCATCAGCACGGTGGAGCCGTCGAGCAGGACGACGTGGGCGCCGGCCTCCTCGGGGACGGGGAGGAACGACCGCCACGTGGCCGGGTCGTCCACGAGCGGCCCGTAGCCGACGACGGTGCCGTCCGGCAAGGCGGTGACGGTGGACTTCAGGTGCAGCGCGCGGGTGACCGGGACGCCTCGGACCTGCGCGCCCAGCGGCCGCAGGAGGGCCGAGAGCTGCTCAATCCCGGAGGCGTTGGTCCGTCCGCCAAGGCCGACCCACACCATGCCCCCGTGCTTGAGGACATCGCCGCCATCGAGGGTGCCAGGGTGCTCGATCCGGGCGATCCGGTAGCCCAGGGAGGCCAGCGTTGCCTCGGTTCCCGCGGTCTCGGGCTTGCGCTCGTCGGCGCCCGGGCGGGAGATGACGGCGAGGTCGCCGTAGACGACAACGGTGTCCTCCACGAATACCGCGTCGGGGCAGTCGTCGGCTGGCGGGACCTCGACAGTCTCCCAGCCTTCGGCCTGCAGGGCGTCGACGTACCCGTGCCACTGGCGCCGCGCCAGGTCCAGGTCGACCGGGGTCCGGGTGAGATGGGTGAGCAGGCCCTCAGCCAGGCGCGGGCCAGGGCGGCGGACGAGCGCGCGCTTGTTCACGGTGCCATTCTCAGTCACGACTCTCCCGTCGGGGTCACCTAATCGTAAGCATTCAGGCGAGCGGCAAGGAGGCCCCGCGCGCGAGTGTCCAGATGACACCCCGGGTATGTCGTCATGCAGTGCGCTTGGGGGCGCCGCAGCCCGGGAGGATCAGCGGGTCCGGGCTGAAGGGCCCGCTGCCTGTGCGGGCCGTTTCCAGAGGGGGCTACAGGTGAGCCTAGTTAAGTCTGTGCAGGTGGCGGCGCATCCGGCTGCCCGGCTGGAGCAGGTAATCGGAGGCGCGCGGCAGGCGCGGCTGGTGCGGGCAGCGGGAGAGTTCCGGGCGCGGCTGGGCGGGCGGACCGTCTGGAATGTCTCCTCGACCGCAGCTGGCGGCGGGGTCGCGGAGATGTTGCAGGTGCTGGTGGGGTACGCGGAAGACCTCGGCGCCGCGGTCCGCTGGCTGGTCATCACGGGTGACGCCCAGTTCTTCGCGATCACCAAGCGGCTGCACAACCAGATCCACGGCCAGGCCGCCGGCGGGCCGCTCAACGGCGACGAGGCCGACCATTACGCGCGGGTGCTCGCCGCCAACGCGGTCGAGTTGCTGCCCAGGATGCGGCCGGACGATCTGGTGCTGCTGCACGACCCGCAGGCCGCCGGGCTGGCCCCGGCGCTGGCCGCTTGCGGTGCGCGGGTGGCGTGGCGCAGCCATATCGGCGTCGACTGGGAGAACGACGCGACCCAGGGGGCGTGGGACTTCCTGCGGCCCTACCTGGACGCGGCGGACGGGTACGTCTTCTCCCGCCGCCAGTACGTGCCCGCGTGGGTCCCCGCCCACAAGGCGTGGATCATCCCGCCATCCATTGACCCCTTCTCCCCGAAGAACCAGGACCTTGACGGCGGCACTGTCCGGGCCATCCTGGCCACGATGGGCGTGCTGGAAGGCGACGCTCCCGGCGGACAGACCGCCTTCGTGCGCAGCGACGGCGGCACCGGCACGGTTGCCCGGCCCGCGGAGATCACCGGCGAGGGCCGCCCCGGCCCCGCTGACCCGCTGGTGGTTCAGGTATCCCGGTGGGACCGGCTCAAGGACATGCCCGGCGTCATGGCGGGCTTCGCTGGCCACGTGGCGCCGGGCGGCAACGGGTACCTGGTGCTGGCCGGCCCGGCGGTCACCGGGGTAGCCGACGACCCCGAGGGCGCCGCCGTGTTCGCCGGGTGCCTGCTGGCCTGGCGTGACCTGCCGGCCGCGGCCCGCGCGCGGGTCCTGCTCGTTACACTGCCGCTCGAAGACCTCGACGAGAACGCCGCGATGGTCAACGCGCTGCAAAGGCACGCCGCCGTCATCACCCAAAAGAGCCTTGCCGAGGGGTTCGGGCTGACCGTGGCCGAAGGAATGTGGAAAGCACGGCCAGTCGTCGGGTCCGCAGTCGGCGGGATCGTCGACCAGATCGCCCCGGGCACCGGCATCTTGCTGCCCGACCCCCGGGACGGCGCGGCCTTCGGCACCGCGGTCCGCACGCTCCTTGACAACCCCGGGCAAGCCAGCCAGATGGGGCACGCTGCCCAAGATCACGTCCGCGGCAACTACGTCGGCGACCTGCACCTGCTCCGCTACGACGAGATGCTCACCGCGCTGATCTCGCAAGGCTAAGGCCGGTGAGTCTGGCGCCGCCCTAGGGTCTGTATTTCGTGATGGCGGCCAAGTCCTGGCCACGAAGGAGGAGGACCGAATGAAGGCACCACCGATCGTCTCGCCGCAGGAATGGCGCGCCGCGCGCGAGCAGCTCCTCGTCAAGGAAAAAGAGGTATCCCGCGCCCGCGACGCGCTCGCGGCAGAACGTCGGCGAATGCCCTGGCTGGCGGTCGACAAGGAGTACTGGTTCGAGGGCCCGGACGGCCGGGTGAGCCTCGCTGGCCTGTTCGAAGGGCGCCGCCAGCTGATCGTCTACCGCGCCTTCTACGGGCCCGAGGTGACGACGTATGCCGAGGGCGGCTCGTACCCGGAGCGGGCCTGCGTGGGCTGCTCCTTCGGGGCCGATCAGGTGGCGCACCCCGGGCACCTGCACGCGCGGGACACGACGCTCGCCTTCGCCTCCCGCGCCCCCCAGGCCGAGATCCGGCGTCTGCAGGATCGCCACGGGTGGAATCACATCCCCTGGTACACGATCACCGACGACTTCGACAAGGACTTCGACGTCGACGAGTGGCACGGCACCAATGCCTTCATCCGCGACGGCGACCGGGTCTTCCGGACCTACTTCATCAACAATCGCGGCGACGAGCAGATGGGCAACACCTGGAACTACCTCGACATCACCGCTCTCGGCCGCCAGGAGACGTGGGAGGACTCGCCAGCGGGCTACCCGCAAACACCGCCGTACCAGTGGTGGAACTACCACGACGCGCACGACGCGGCCAAGTGACCGCGCCGCCTCGGGCCCCTGCCGCGCGCAGGATCCCCTGTCGGCCGACTGCACGCGGACGTTAGGAGATCGCCATTGACCCAGTGGTGCCCGTCACTCGCCAGCCGACGCCAGGCTGATCCTGCAGGACATAGGTAAGCCACGTAGCCCCCAGGCAGGCGACCCAGCCGTTGATGGCGACCCGCGTTACGTTGCCGTGGCTGACCGGCGGGCCGAGAGTGATCAAGATCCCGCCGTGCCTGACTTGCCCGCAGCCGCCCTTGGCCTCGATCACCGATCCCCTGTCGGCGATGAAGCTGACGTGAGCCATTCCCGCCAGCGCGGCCGTCACCTGGCGCTGAGTCAGCGGCGCGATCGGCGCTCCTCGCCCATGCGTCCCGCTAGGGTCTGCGGCATCCGGGTTAGCCCGGTTGATTACGTAGACCATCCTGAAGGCCTGGCTGAAGGAGCTCTCCGCTGGCGTGCTGAGGTACCTCCGCAGGACCTGGACATAGACTTCGGCCGCCATGGACCTGGCCTGCGGGGCAACGGCCGCCCTGGCGCGGGCGGGCGCGTGCCCGGCGGGCGGGGCGCCGGGCGCCGCCGAGCCGCCGCAGCCCGCTGTGCCCAGCGCCAGGGCGGTCGCGATGATAGCGGCAGCCATGATTGCGAGCGCGCGTCGCATGGAACACCCTCCCGGCCGTACCTCGAGGTTCACCGTCACTGTTAAGACGATTCCGGGTGCGCCGAATGTGGCACCGCGCGCCGGCGCGGGGCGCGGCCGAGGTCACCCTGGCCGCATCCTGGGCAAGCCCGCGATCAGTCGAGCCGCTCGATGAACCGGCGCAGGTCGCTTAGGCTCCGGCAGGTGACGGCGGCGGTGCAGTACCCCTCGTAGGCGCGCATCGTGGAGTCTCCGGTGTTCCACTGCGCCTGCGGTTCAGGGTTCAGCCAGTACACCGAGCCCGCCCGGCGGGATATCCGGGCCAGCGTCGCCTCCTCCGCCGGAAGGTAGTTGCCGCGCGCGTCCCCGAAGATGAGGACCGTGCTGCGGCGTTCCAGCTCAGCGCCGACCGCGCCGTGAAACTGCCGCAAGGCGCGGCCATAGTCGGTGTAGCCGCCGAGCTGGCTGGCATTGACGAAGTCGCGGATCGTCGCCATGGCGTGCTCGGGATCGCGGACGTGCCGGAAGACGTCGGTAACCTCCGCCGCGTCCGTGATGAAGGCGAAGGAGCGCAGCCGGGAGAACAGCTGCGACATGGCGGAGACGAGGGTGACGGTGAAGGCCGCGAACGTGGCCACCGACCCTGACATGTCAGCCAGGACGTACAGCTGGGGCTTGGTTGGCCGGGGTTTCCTGTGCACGATCCGCATGGGCACGGCGCCGGTGGCCATGGAGGCACGCAGGGTCGCCCGGACGTCGATGAGGCCGGTGCGGTGGCGGCGCCTGCGCATGACGGTGGTCGCGAGCTTGCGCTCGATGGGGATCATGACCCGGTGGATCTCCCGCATCTGCTCCCGGCTTGCGGTCGAGATGTCGCGGTCCGCGGGCAGCGGCTGGCGGAGCGTCTTGGCGACCGCGTCCGCCCCGCGGTCGGCGACGAGCAGTTCCCTGATGACCTTG
>Ga0157369_10008284_pt1 | contig 11916 bp, 5 predicted proteins | sample C25metaG_FD_113461 | JGI IMG/M metagenome (GOLD analysis project Ga0157369, IMG submission 113461) | Corn rhizosphere microbial communities from Kellogg Biological Station, Michigan, USA - C2-5 metaG | ecosystem: Host-associated > Plants > Roots > Rhizosphere > Soil | place: USA: Michigan... | reverse complement strand
GCTTGCGCTCGGGCTCGCCGTGTCGAGCGCCGCGCCGACCGCCGCCTGGTTGGGCGTCTGCGCGCCGTTGCGGAAGGCGTTGGTGGTGTTCAGCAGAGTGAGGAACACGTCGTTGGCGTCGTAGCTCAGCGTCGGCGTCAGGAAGGCGAAGTTGCTGGTGACGCCAGCATAGGTGCCGGTCACGCCGGTGCTGGCGGTCAGGATGGTATAACGGGTCGAGCGGCTGTAAGTGCCGGCATCGGCCATCACCGCCACCGTGCCGCCGTTGATCACGGCATTGCCCGTGACGTTGATCTTGTCGCTCAACCCGCCCGGCGTGACCTCGACCTGGTAGGTCGAGCCTGCGCCCTGCGTATAGGTGCCGATGACGTTGGTCGTGCCGATGTCGGGCCGGATCGTGCCGTTCACCGTCAGGTTGCCGGTGATGGTTGCGGTGCCGAGGAATTTCGCGCCGGCATCGACGGTCACGTTGCCGGTGAGGTTGCCGGTCGCGGTGAGCTGGCCGGCCGCGACCTCGAAGCTCCCGAAGTCGCCGTTGCCGCTCCAGGTGAAGGTGCCGCTGCCCTGCTTGATCAGCCCGCCGTTGCCGGTGGTCGTGCCGGCGAACGTCGTCGCGTTGGTCGTGCCGAAGGTCAGCGTCTTGCCGCCGAGCGCCACCGTCGTGCCCGCGACGCCCGAAAGGTCCTTGATCGTGGTGCCGGAGGTCGTGTTCGAGATGTCGAAGATGCCGCCCGAAGCTGCGAGCGTGAGCCCGCTCGACTGCGCGATCGAGGCGGAGTCGTTCAACTTGAGCGACCCGCCGTTGAGGACCGTGGCGCCCGTGTAGAGTTGAGCGCTGGTACTGAAGCTCTGCGTGCCGCCGGTAATGGTGAGGCCGCCCGTGCCACTGATGACGCCGTTGTAGATGGAGGACGCCCCATTGATCGTGAGCGTGGCCGAGCCCAGCGTGACACTGGTGCCGAGGTTACCGGTGAGGTCTTTGATCGCATTGTCGAAATTGTTGAGGTCGAGCGTGCCTGTGTTGACACTCACCTGGCTCGTCGCGGAGAAGGTATTGGCGGCGCCCGCCTGCAGGATTCCCCCACCGATGGTCGTCTGGCCTGAGTAGGTGTTGGCGCCGCTGAGCGTCAGCGTGCCGCTGCCGTTCTTGACGAAGACGCCGCCGACGCCCTCGATCGCACCGGCAAAGCTCGTGTCGCTGGTCCCACCCACCGCCAACGCGCGGCCGCCGAGGTTGATGACCGTGCCGGCCACGCCCGACAGATCCTTGATGACCGGCGCCCCTGTCGAGGCCGAGATGTCGAAGGTGGCGCCCGCAGCCGAAAGGTCGAGACCGCTCGACGCGTTGAACGTCCCCGCGCCGGTGAGCGCGAGCGTGGTGTTGGCGTTGACCGTGGTCGCGCCGGTGTAGCCGTTGCTGCCCGTGAAGGTGATCGTGCGGCCGCCGCTCACGTTCACGGCGCCGCTGCCGCCGATCGCGCCGCCGTAGGAGCCGTTGGCCGCCTGGTTGAACGACACAGTGGCGTTGTTGGTGATGGTGCCCTGCAGGCTGCTGGTCGTGCCCTCGAGCGTGCCGGCCGAGACCGTCGTGCCGCCGGAATAGGTGTTGAGGCCGTTGAGCGTGAGCGTGCCCGAGCCCTGCTTGACGAGGCTGCCGCCCACGCCGCTGATGTCGCCGGCGTAGGTCGTGGAGTTGGAGGTGCCGACGGTCAGCGTCTTGGCGCCGAGGGCCACCGCCGAGCCGGTGCCTCCTGTCAGGTCCTGGATCGTGGCGCTGGTCGTCGTGCCCGAGATGTCGAACGTGGAGCCCGCGCCGACGAAGACGCCGCTCGACTGCGCGAGCGTGCCCCCGCCGGTGAGCGCCAGCGTGCCGGCGTTGATCTGTGTGAGGCCGCTGTAGGTGTTGCCCGAGTTGGTGATCGTGAGGGTGCCCGTGCCCAGCTTGCTGAGGCCTCCCGGGCCGCCGATCGCGCCGCTCAAGGTCGTGGTGCCGGTGTCGACCTGGAAGGTGCCGCCGCCCGAGTTCAGCGTGATGGTGCGGGCGGTCGACAAGGTCGCGGTCGTTTCCAGCTTGCCGCCGTCGAAGCTGAGACCGCCTGCCGCCGCGCCGAGATTGTTGTCGGCCGAGATCGAGAGCGCGCCCTGGTTGATCGCCCAGCTCGTCGTGGTCGCCGTCGTGTTGCTGAGCGTCCAGGTGCTGCCGCCGGTCTTGGTGAAGGAGCTGAAGCCCTGGTACTGCGCGCCGCTGCCAAGGCTGCCGATGCCCGAGACGTCGAGGTTGTTGTCGATGCCGCCGCCCAGTTGCAGCGTGCCGGTGCCGCCGGTCACCACGGCGTTGCCGGAGAAGCCCACGCCTCTCTGAAGCTCCAGGAGGTTGGTGCCGCCGCTGAAGGTGATGGCGTTGGCGCGCGTCGTGCCGTCGCCGCCCAGGCCGCCGCGCACCGTGCCGCTGTCGATGATGGTGAGCCCGCTGCCGACGATGCCGACGCCGCCAGCGCCGTTCGCTCCGTTGCCGCCATTCCCCGGTCCGCCTACGCCGCCTGCACCGCCGCTGATGACGGTGCCGCTGCCGATGCTGATAGTGGCGCCCGACGTCGTGAACTGCACGCCGACGCCGCCGTCACCGCCGCCGCCGCCTTGTCCGTCGACGTAGGTTGCGTTGCCGCCCGCGCCACCGATGCCGCCCTGGATGATGTCGTTCACGGTGCTGGTGCCCGAGCCCGTGACGATGGCGCCGTAGCCGCCCGCGCCGCCGCCGCCGCCGCCATTGGCGCCGACCGCGCCGGCGCCGCCGCCGCCGCCGTTGCCGCCGGTGAGCGACGTGCCGCCGATGGTCGCCGTGCCCGCGCCGTTGCCGTTGTAGCCGCCACCGCCGCCGCCCGGGCCGTTGTTGGGGCCTCCCGCAGTTCCCGTCTGGCCGTTCGGCACGCCCGCTGTGCCGCCCGCGCCGCCCGTGACGATGCCAAAGGTGGTGCCGCCGTCTCCGCCCGTCCCGCCGCCAGCACCGCCGCCGCCGCCGCCGCCGCTCTCGATGCCGTCGGTGACGCCCGTGCCGCCGGTCTGCCCGCTGAAGCCGGTCGCGCCCGTACCGCCGGCATGGCCGCCGGAGGAACCGCCGGCGCCGCCGTCGGCGAAGGCGGGCGTGACGCTACCGATGAAGGGGAGAGGTGCGAGGCAGGCTGCAACCAGAAGTGTCGCGACGCCAAACGCGCGCACATAACGCTCTACCGGCCGATACATCCGATTCCCCCAAGAAGCACCCGGCCTTCTGTGTCTCCCTCACGACCGGTGCAGCCAGTGGAGCCTACATCAAGATGAAACTCAGGGGGAGTGCAATTTGCATATGCAAAGATGCTTTAGTAATTCGCCGCGAGGCGTTGCGTGCCGGGTTGCTACCAGACGTAGCGGACGCCGGCGTTGAGCACGTGGTTGGTGTTCGCGCCGGCGAGGTCGCCGTCGTAGCGCAGATAGACACTGGTGTGCTCGGCGACTTGGGTGTTCGCGCCGAGGCCGAGCACCACGCCATCCCGCGGCGCCTGCGCCCCGAACGTCGTGAACGACAGCGCCGGAGCGCCGGCGAAGGCCGCCGTCACCGGCCGCGAGAGGTCGGCATACTCATGACTCCAGCCGAGGCGGAACACGAGATCGAGCTTCTCGTGCCACGGCGCATCGATGCCCGCGCCGAGCTGCGCCCCCAGCACGGTGCGCAGCGAGTTCGTCGTCTGCTGCGCGACGGTAAGGTCGAGCGAGTCGGCGCCGGTCTCGCTGAAGCCCGCCTGGGTCGAGGTCGAGGCCTGCAGCCGTGCGAACGGCGTCACGAACCCGCCGAAGCTCGGCGCGACCGTAATCTTGTAGCCGGCCTCGAGCTGACCGAAGAAGGTGTTGGCCGTGGTGTAGCCCTGGGCCATGCGGAACGGCAGGCCGGCAATCACGATCGGCCGGTTCATCCGGTTGTCGCTGTGGCCATAGCCGCCGAGCACATCGAGATGGAACGGGCCGGGCGCGTATTCGCCATAGAGCGCGAACTGCAGCGTGTTCGACGTGCCGGTGCCCGGCATGCCCTGCGTGTAGAGCCTCGCCGCGTTGAAGCCTGCCGCGACACCGGCGCGGAAGCCCGGCACGAACTTCCGGTCGAGGCCGGCGACGAAGCCGCCGAGATTGTAGGTCAGCCCGTGGCCGTTGCTGTCGCCGGCGACCGTGCCGAAGGCGCCGAGGCCGCCGCCCCACGCGCCCCACAATGGCTCGACATCGCAGGCCTCGCCGCAGGCGTCGCCCGCGCCGACCTTCAGCGCCTGCCAGGTGCTGCCGCCCGGAAGGCTCGCGCCGCCGCCGCCCGCGCCGCCACCGGAATGGTTGGAGAAGCTGTCCATGAAGAGCTGCGCGCTCTGGATCTGAAGCGAGGAGAAGCCCGAGTAGTTCTGGCCTGAGATCGCGTCGAGCGCCTTCGGGCCCTGCGTCGTGTCGAGGTTGTAGAGCGCGTTCAGCACAGTGTTGAAGTCGCCGGTCGCGCCCGGCGCCGCCAGATCGAGCGCCGCGCCCACCGCCGCCTGGTTGGGGGTCTGCGCGCCGCTCTGGAAGGCGGTCGACGAGCTCAGCAGCGTCAGCAGCACCGCGTTGGGCGTGTAGCTCAGCGACGGCGTCAAAAAGGCGAGGTTGCTGGTGACGGCCGCGTAGGTCGTGCCGCCGAGGCCGCCGGCGGCGGTGAGGATGGTGTAGGTGGTGTTGCGCGCGTAGGTGCCGGCCTGGGCCTGCACGGCGACCGTGCCGCCGAGCGTGGCCGCGCCACCGACGACGACCTTGTCGCTCTGGCCCGCGGCGTTGACCTCGACGCTGTAGGTCGAGCCGGCGGTCTGGTTGTAGGTGCCGGCGATGGTCAGCGTGCCGATCGAGTTGCCCGGCGCGATCGTGCCGGCAATGACGACGCCGGTCCCGCCGATGGCGCCGCTGCCGGCCAGCGTCGCGCCGGAACTCACCGAGACCGCCGTGCCGGCGATGCTGCCGTTCACCACCAGCGTGCCGGCGCCGACGCTGGTGGCGCCGGCATAGGTGTTCGTCCCTTCGAGGACCAGCACGCCGCTGCCGGCCTTGACCAGGCCGCCGCCGCCCGAGACCCCGCCGGTCAGGGTCAGGGTGTCGCTGCCGGTGTCGATGATCGGGCCGCCGCCGGCGGACATCACGATGGCATTGGCGAGCGACACGGTGCTGGCGGCCTGCAGGGTGCCGGCAAGGCCGATCGTCACGGTGCCGCTGCCCAGCGCCGTGTTCGAGCCGACCGCCAGCGTGCCGTTGGCGATCGAGGTGCCGCCGCCGTAGGTGTTGTTGCCGGTGAGGGTCAGCGTGCCGGCGCCCTGCTTGATCAGGGCGCCGTTGCCAGTGCCGGTGATGCTGCCGTCGAAGGTCGTGCTGTTGCCGGTGCCGAGGGTCAGCGTCTTGTCGCCCAGCGCGAGCACGCCTGTGGTCGTGCCGGACAGGTCCTGGATCGTCGTGCCGGCGGTCGTGCCCGAGATGTCGAGCGTGCCGCCGTTCAGCGCGACGCCGCTCGAATTGGCGATGGTGGCGTCGCCGCTGAGAGCCAGCGTGCCGCCCGTCACGGTCGTGGCGCCGGTGTAGTCGGTAGTGCTGCTGGTGAGCGTAAGCGTGCCGATGCCGGTCTTGGTGAAGGCGCCCGTGCCGGAGAGCTGGCCCGTCACCGTGTTCGCGAAGGCGGTGTCGATCGTCCCGCCGCCGCTCTGCAGGCCGATAGCTCCGCTGAGCGCGAAGCCTGTGTCGAATCTCAGCGTGCCGCCGTCGAAGGAAGTATTGTGCCCCGGGCTGCCGAAGTTGTTGTCCGCCGAGATCGCCAGCGTGCCACCCTTGAGCTCCCAGAACAGGTTGCCTGCGTTGGTTCCGGTCAACGTCCAGGTGCTGTTGCCGACCTTCTGGAGCGTCGCCGTGCCGAATGACCGGTATTGGCCCGAACTGCTGATCTGCGAGACGTCGAAGGTCCCGGTGCCGGTATTGCCGCCCAGTTGCAGCGTTGTGCCGCTCCCCGCCTGGTTCCTGACAATGCCGGTGATGGTCGAGCCCGGCTGCAGCTGCAGCACGTTGGTGCCGCCGGTGAACACGATGGCGTCGCTGGCCGCTGCGCCGCTCGACCCGGTGCCACCGTTTGCGCCGGAGCTGCCGGGACCGCCATTGACAGTGCCGCCTGCACCGCCGACGCCGCCGCCGGCGCCCGCACCGCCGGCGCCACCGGCCCCGCCCAAACCGGCGCTGATGGTCCCGGCGTTGATGATCACGAGGTCCGAACCGGAAATCGCGACGCCGCCCGCGCCGCCCGTGCCGCCGCTGCCGCCGTTGCCGCCGTTGCCGCCGTCGCCGCCCGTCCCGGAGACGCCGACGCCATCTCCGCCGGCGGCGCCGTTACCGCCACTACCGCCACTGCCGCCACTGCCGCCCTGGCCGCCCTGGATGGTACCGGTTGCGGTGTTCGTGATGGTGACGCCGGACGCATTGATGGCGGCTCCACCGGCGCCGCCGTTGCCGCCCGCGCCGCCCGCGCCGCCGTTGCCGCCCGCGCCGCCGAACGTGGAGCCGACGCTGACGCTCTGCCCGTTGCCGCCGTTGCCGCCGTTGCCGCCCGCGCTGCCATCGCCGCCGTTGCCTCCCGCGCCGCCGGTCAGGCTGGTGCTGTTGGTGATGCCGGTGCCGAGGGTCGCCGTCCCCGCCGCGCCGGCGCCGCCCGCGCCGCCGCTGCCGCCCGCGCCGCCGCTGCCGCCGTTGTTGTTGTTCTGGCCGACGCCCTGGCCACCCGCGCCACCGTTGCCGCCGGCCCCACCGGCGGCAGAAGTCGCACCGCCGCCCCCGGCGCCGCCAGCGCCGCCCTCGCCGCCATTGCTGCTGTTGCCATTGGCGGCGCCACCGGTACCGCCGTCACCCCCGGCGGCCGAAGTTGCCCCGTTGCCCCCGGCGCCACCCCTGCCGCCGACGCCGGTGGAGTCGGTCGAGGAGCCAGAGCCGCCCGTGCCGCCTTGGCCGCCGGCTTGTTGGTCCACTGTGCCATCGGCGCCGGGCCCGCCGTTGCCGCCGGTCTGGACGCCGCTACCGCTGGAGGCTGTGCCATTGGTGCCGTTGGCGGCGGGCGGGACTTGGCCCCATCCCGCAGACGGCATCAGGGCCGTGATCAGAAACAGGCCGGCAAAACGCCCCGCCCACACGCGACTCCAACCGACACCACGCGACATACGCGATTCCCCCTGAACCGCCGCCCCTTCTCTCGCTCCCCGGGGTCCGGCGGTGCTCGTCGGCGCCGACTGTAAGCGAGGCGGCGCCGGGATGCCATGAAATGAAATCGGGAACCCCATACGCGGCGGCGCTGTTAGCCTGATCGCACAGGAGGCGACCCATGCGCGTCGGAGTGCCCAAGGAGATCAAGGACCATGAGGATCGCGTCGGCCTGGTGCCCTCATCGGTCGCCGAGCTGGTGCGGCACGGCCATGAGGTGCTGATCCAGGCGGGCGCGGGCCTCGGCGCCGGGCTGGAGGACGGGCTCTATGTCGCCGCCGGCGGGCGCATCGTGCCCGATGCCGAGACGATCTTCCGCGACGCCGAGATGGTCGTGAAGGTGAAGGAGCCGCTCGCTCCCGAACGCAAGAAGCTGCGCCCCGGCCAGGTGCTGTTCACCTATCTCCATCTCGCGCCGGATCGCGAGCAGACCGGGGACCTGCTGAAGAGCGGCGTGACCGGCATCGCCTACGAGACCGTGACCTCGCCGATCGGCACGCTGCCGCTGCTGACGCCGATGTCGGAGATCGCCGGACGGCTCGCACCGCAGGTCGGCGCGCGCTACCTCGAGCGCACCTCGGGCGGGCGCGGCGTGCTGCTGGGCGGCGTGCCGGGCGTGCCGCCGGGCGACGTGGTGGTGCTGGGCGGCGGCGTGTCGGGCACGCATGCCGCGACCATCGCGCTCGGCATGGGCGCCAGCGTCACCGTGGTCGACCGCTCGGCCGAGGTGCTGCGCCGCATCGCCGTGCAGCTGCCGGGCGCGCGCACCATCTTCTCGACCCACGACGCGCTGGTGCAGGTGGTGCGCCGCGCCGACCTGCTGATTGGCGCCGTGCTGGTGCCGGGCGCTGCCGCGCCCAAGCTGATCACGCGCGACATGGTGAAGACCATGAAGAGCGGCAGCGTGCTGGTCGACATCGCCATCGACCAGGGCGGCTGCAGCGAGACGTCGAAGCCGACCAGCCACTCCGATCCGGTCTACGTCGTCGACGGCGTGACGCACTTCTGCGTCACCAACATGCCGGGCGCGGTGGCGCGCACCTCGACCTTCGCGCTCAACAACGCGACCCTGCCGTTCGTGCTGGCGCTCGCCGACAAGGGCTGGCGGCGCGCGATCGTCGAGGATCCGCACCTGCGCAACGGCCTCAACGTCCATGCCGGCAAGCTCACCTGCAAGCCGGTCGCCGAAGCGCAGGGACTCAGCTACACAGCGCCGGAGCAACTCGCAGCCTGAGCGACTGCGGCCACCGGCCGAAAAGTTCCTGGCCCTCGCAGCTATTTTTTGACAGCGGATGGACGGCGGACCGCAGGTTCGCGGTCGCGCCGAACCGGCGGCTGCACCTATCATGCAACCGGCCGGAGGTTGGCCGGCCGCACTCCTTTCACGCGACAGGACCGTCACCGCATGAGCGATCTTTCCGTCGAGTTTCCCGATCCCGGCGATCGGGTTTTCGAGGAGCTCGCCGACTTCGCGCCGGTCATGATCTGGCGCTCACGTCCCGACAAGCTGTGCGACTGGTTCAACAAGCCGTGGCTCGACTTCGTCGGCCGGACGATGGAGCAGGAGCAGGGCAACGGCTGGGCCGAGGGCGTCCACAAGGAAGACTTCGACCGGTGCCTCCAGACTTACGTCACGGCGTTCGACGAGCGCCGGCCCTTCACCATGGTCTATCGCCTGAAGCGTTTCGACGGCGCCTGGCGCTACATCCTCGACAACGGCTCGCCGTTCTACCGTAAGGGCGTCTTCGCTGGCTACTTCGGCAGCTGCATCGACGTCACCGAGCAGCGCGAGATGGAGCAGCAGCTGCGGCAGGCGCAGAAGATGGATGCGCTCGGCAAGCTGACCGGCGGCGTGGCTCATGACTTCAACAACGTGCTGCAGATCATCGGCGGCAGTCTCGAGATGCTGGCGCGCCACGTCGCCGGCAACGGCGCGGCGGAGCGAAACCTGCGCCACGCGCGGATCGGCCTCGAACGCGGGACCAAGCTCGCGTCGCAACTGCTGAGCTTCGCCCGCCGCCAGCCGCTCACCCCGACCGTCGTCGATCTCGGACGGGTAGTGCGCGGTATGGACGAGATGCTGCGCCGCGCGCTCGGCGAGGAGATCGAGCTCGAGACCGTCATCTCCGGCGGCCTGTGGAACGTCGTGGTCGACGCCAGCCAGGTCGAATCGGCGCTGCTCAACCTCGCGATCAATGCCCGCGACGCCATGAACGGACGCGGCAAGCTCACGATCGAGGCCGGCAACGCGCTGCTCGACGACAAGTACGCGGTCCAGCATCTCGGCGTGGCCGCCGGCCAATACGTCATGATCGCCGTCACCGACACCGGTTGCGGCATGTCGGCCGATCTCGTCGAGCAGGTCTTCGACCCGTTCTTCACCACCAAGCCCGAGGGCAAGGGCACGGGGCTCGGTCTCAGCATCGTGCACGGCTTCGTCAAGCAGTCGAACGGCCATGTGAAGATCTACAGCGAGCCCGGCCACGGCACGACGGTACGGATCTACCTGCCGCGCACCCGCGAGGAGCAGACCGAGGCGGCGGAGATCGAGCCCACCGAGGTGGTCGGCGGCGACGAGACGATCCTGCTGGTGGAGGACGACGAGGACGTGCGCGCGACGGCGACCGGTATGCTGGCGGATCTCGGCTATACGATCCTGCAGGCCAAGAACGCCGACCGGGCGCTCGCCATCCTGGAGAGCGGCGCGCGGATCGACTTGCTGTTCACCGATGTCGTCATGCCCGGCACCCTGCGCAGCCCCGAGCTCGCGCGCCACGCCGAGAAGAAGTTTCCCGGGATCGCCGTGCTCTTCACGTCGGGCTACACCGACAATGCGCTGATGCACGGCGGTCGCCTGGAGCAGGGCGTGAACCTGCTGGGCAAGCCCTACACCCGCAGCGACCTCGCACGCAAAGTGAGGCAAGTGCTGTCGCGCCGCCCGCTTCCATAAGCCCATGCGGTGAGCGACAATCCTCCGACGATCCCGCCTGAAACGGGACTTGGTCAGGAGGAAGCGTATGGTCAGTGTTTCCCGCCGTGCCGTGGTTGGCTCGGCTGCAGCGTTCGCGTTCGCCCCGTCCATCGTCAATGCTCAAAAAAAGTACGATCCCGGCGTCACAGACAAGGAGATCAAGCTCGGCCATACCAATCCCTACTCGGGACCGCTGTCGGCCTACGGCGTGATCGGCAAGGGCATCACCGCCTACTGGCAGATGGTCAACGACAATGGCGGCATCAACGGGCGCAAGGTCAACTTCATCACCTACGACGACGGCTTCCTGCCGCCCAAGACGGTCGAGATGGTGCGCAAGCTGGTCGAGGAGGACCAGGTCTTCGCGATCTACCAGCTGCTCGGCACCCCGACCAATACGGTGGTACAGAAGTACCTGAACCAGAAGAAGGTGCCGCAGCTGTTCGTCGCCACGGGCGCGTCGAAATGGGGCCACTACAAGGAGTTCCCATGGACGATGGGCTGGCAGCCGGATTACGCGACCGAGTCGACGATCTATGCCAAGCACATCATGAGCACGCTGCCCAACGCCAAGGTGGCGATGCTCTACCAGAACGACGATTCGGGTAAGGACTACCTCAACGGCTTCATCGCCGGCTTCGGCGACCAGAAGGACAAGTACCTGATCAAGACCGCGAGCTACGAGGTCAGCGACCCGACGGTCGACAGCCAGATCATCCAGCTCAAGGATTCCGACGCCAACGTACTGTTCACCGACGCCGCGCCCAAGGCGGCGGCGCAATCGATCCGCAAGGTGGCCGATCTCGGCTGGAAGCTCGACGCGCACTATCTCGCCAACGTCGCCGCCTCGGTCGCCTCGACGCTGAAGCCCGCCGGGCTCGACAACAGCAAGGGCATCATCACCGCGGCCTACCTCAAGGATCCGACCGACCCGCAATGGGCCAACGCGCCGGACTTCCTCGAGTGGAAGGCGTTCATGGCCAAGTACATCCCGCAAGGCAACCTGGCCGACGCGTCATACACCTACGGCTATGCCGTCTCGTCGACCATGCGCCACGTGCTGACGCAGTGCGGCGACAACCTCACGCGCGCCAACCTGATGAAGCAGGCCGCCAGCATGCACGAGCTGGTGGTGCCGCTCTTGCTGCCAGGCATCTCGATCAACACCAGCCCGACCGACTTCTATCCGATCCAATCGGTACAGCTCGCCCGCTTCGACGGCGAGACCTGGAAGCTGTTCGGCGACGTGCTGAGCAACGAAGGCCACTGACGGCGCGTCAGAGCGCGCCGAACACGGCGAGGCGGATCAACACCGCGGTCACGCCGACCGCCAGCAGGCCGATGCCGAGTCCGACCGGCGAGCCCCAGCCGTGCCAGCTCATCACGGCCTGCTCCATGGCGGGATCACGTTCGGCGAGACGGGGAAGCGAGGTGGTGGTCATGGACGGCTCCTGGCGTGGGTGGCATTATCTCTGAAATCAACTATCTTAGAAACAGAGATATATGGCCGCAAAGAAATCGAGTCAAGCCAAAGCCGGCCTCGCCGAGCGGCTGATGCTGGCGCTGCGCAGGAGTTCGGCCGCCGGCGTGCTGCACGGCCAGACCATCGCGCGCCGAGCCGGCCTCAATCCCACCGACATGGAGTGCCTCGACCTGATCCTGATGAGCGGCCCGTCGACCGC